>Ga0302320_10014287_pt1 | contig 16451 bp, 13 predicted proteins | sample Bog_T0_3_FD_202130 | JGI IMG/M metagenome (GOLD analysis project Ga0302320, IMG submission 202130) | Peat permafrost microbial communities from Stordalen Mire near Abisko, Sweden - Bog_T0_3 | ecosystem: Environmental > Terrestrial > Soil > Wetlands > Peat | place: Sweden: Abisko, Stordalen Mire... | reverse complement strand
ACCTGTTCACGAAGGAAGAATTCGCAACCCGGTACTCGCCGCCTGCCAGGCCGCAAATCGGCAACTGATTTCCCCGGCCGCTGAACAGCTAGAATTGTCGTGAATACGTATCATGTCCCTTTATTTCCGTATTTCCGGGCCCCAAAGTCGACGGTGTCAAGTGCCGGGACACCCACTCTTGGCGTCAAAATTCGCACCCCGTCACCCGGGCCACCCACCCAGCCGCGGCTGGCCCGGGAACTCAAGCGCGGGTAACACCGATCAATGGGTGGATTCCTCGAAGGACTTGAAAATGCTAATGACTTCGAGATAGACGCTGCTAGAATCATAACCAAATTGGCACCTTCGTTTTTGTAGCCAGCAATGGGCCCCTTTGGGGCGAGCGAGGCATCAGTCCGATGAAAATCGTGTTCCCTGTTCCTTGGGTTCCGGGCCGTTCCGCTAAGGTGAACCGGAGCACTGCGGAAATTCTCTTGGGCCCACTGGTACGATCAGGGCTAGTAATTCTGCTGCTGTGCATTTGTCATTTTGTTTGCGCGCAGACAGAAAATCGGGTAACACAGCCTGATGCTACGCCGATGCGTGCGCTTCCCAATTATCTCCCGCGATGGGCTAACGCAGCCAATGACCTGGGCCCGGTGCCTCCGGATCGGACGCTTGAAAACATAACGATCGTTCTGTCGCGGTCGACAGAGCGGGAGGCGGCCTTCGAAAAGCTTCTTGAGGATCAGCAGGTTCCCGGTTCACCGGACTACCACCAGTGGCTCACCCCCGCCCAGATCGGAGAACGCTTCGGACTCGGGCAGCAGGACATCACGGCTGTTTCAGACTGGTTGCAGTCGCAGAATCTGCATGTCAATTGGATTTCGCCAAGCCGAATTTTCATCGCGTTCGGCGGCAAGGCGGCCGACATCGGTCGAGCTTTCCATACCGAATTGCATTACTACAAGTTTCATGGCGAACAACGCATGTCGGTCGCTTCCGATCCAAGCATACCTGCTGCGCTGATGGAGAAGGTCAAAGCTATCCGCGGGTTGCGCGACGCGGAGGAGCGGCCGCAACATCACGCTATCCGAGCGGGATCAGCATTGCCGGCGGCAACTTGGGGGCCCGGAGCCAATCAGGTCGCTCCAGCGGATTTTGCCACCATCTACGATCTTCCGTCCGGCCTGACGGGAGCAGGAGAAACCATCGGTATTGTGGATGAGGCGAGAACGGACTTTACCGATTTCGCCAACTTCCGCACCTTGACCGGAGCCACATTTGCCAATCCCACTGAGGTTGTCCCCACCGCATTCGGAGGCGTCGACCCGGGTCCTGCATACACTTCCCCGCCGAGCGGCGGATGGCCTGTGATCGACGACCAGTTCGAGTCGACGCTCGATGTTACGCGCGCAGGGTCGGTGGCACCAGCAGCCGGATTGCTGTTGGTGATCGCATCGCCGTCCAGCGGCGGCATTTGGGCCGCTGCGCAGTATTTGGTGCAGACCTCACCGGTTCCCGCCCAGGTAATGAGTATCAGTTTTGGGGGATGCGAGGGTCCGGATGGACAGGGCGCCGTGGACGCCTGGGATGCCTTGTTCCAGCAGGCCGCTGGGGAGGGAATCTCTGTGTTCGTGTGCTCCGGCGATTCAGGCGCTTCAGGCTGCGACTCGTACTTTGAAACGCCGCCGGCGGACCCCGCGCCGAACAGCCCAAATTTTATCTGTTCCTCCAGCTACGCTACCTGCGTTGGGGGAACTGAATTCAACGATACCAGTGACTATGCTACCTACTGGGCTTCGAGTAACAGCCCAAATCTCTCTTCGGCCCTCAGCTATATCCCCGAAGGCGGATGGAACGAGTCTTGGAACGGAACTTCGAGTGACACGGCCGCCTCAGGCGGCGGCGTGAGCGCCTTCATCGCCACACCAACTTGGCAGACGGGAACCGGTGTGCCCTCGGCCCGGGTCGGGCGCTATACGCCGGACATTGCGTTTTCCTCCTCCGCCCACGACAGTTACTTCATGTGCATGGCCGCCGACAGTTTTAGTTGTGACAGCATCTATAGCTCGGAAGGCGCCTGGGGAACCTCCGCGGCAGCCCCGGACATGGCTGGAATTACAGCGTTGCTCGACCAGAAACTGAACGGAGCGCAAGGGAACCTCAATCCCGAACTTTACCGGATGGCGGCAACGACTCCTCCTGTCTTCCACGACGTGACAGTCGCTACCAGCGGTGTGACCGATTGCAGCGTCCAGATTCCCAGCATGTGCAACAACAGCATTGCCGGGCCGACAACCCTGACTGGCGGGCAGGCGGGGTACCTAGTAACCGATGGCTTCGATGAAGTCACCGGTCTCGGATCTCTGGATGTGCAGATCTTCATTGACAACTACCCGAAGCTGCCCACCGCGCCCCTCATTACAAGCGCCAATGCCACGACCTTCACGAGCGGGATGGCCGGATCCTTTACAGTAACTAGCACGGGCAACCCCGTCCCGACGTTCCACGAGGAGGGAAGTCTGCCTAGCGGCGTTACCTTCACCGATAGCGGCAACGGGACAGCCACGCTGGGCGGCACGCCGACCTTAACGGGAACCTTCCCCCTTCAAATCACCGCGAATAACGGAGTGTCTCCGAACGCGACGCAGAGATTCAATCTGACGGTGGACTCAGCCGGCGCAGAGCTGACATCGCCGAGGCCGGGCAGCCAGTTTGCAAGCTCCGGTGTTACGTTCAACTGGTCCGCCGGCAACGGGGTTACGGCCTATTGGTTCAACCTTGGCACCGCAACCTCGGGGGCTAATGCGAAAAACATCTATAGCTCCGGCTCGGTCAAGGTGCTGACTGAAACGGTCACTGGCCTGCCAACCAACGGCGAAACTCTCTACGCCACGCTCTCTTCCTACATCAATGCAGTATGGCAGCCCACCGTATATACCTTCTATGCCACAGGACCGGCGGTGCTGATTACGCCCTCGCCGACCACCAAGCTCACCGCCAGCACCACGTTTACATGGTCGCCCGGCACAGGAATCACACACTACTGGTTCAACCTTGGCACTTCCGCCGTGCCTGCGTACGCCAAGAACATCTATTCTGGCAGCTCAACCACGTCCACTTCCGTAACTGTTTCGGAAATTCCGCAATACGGCGAGACGCTTTATGCGACGCTCTACTCCTACGTTTCCGGAGCATGGCAGCCCATCGTGTATACCTTCACTGCAGCGGGCTCACCAGCGGCGGCTACGCTGACAACCCCCGCACCGGCAAGCAAGCTAACAAGCTCCAGTGTTACTTTTACCTGGTCGGGGGGCGAAGGAGTTACCTACTACTGGTTCAACCTCGGCACTTCCCCCGTGCCTGCCGTCGCCAAAAACATCTATTCAGGCAGTCCAACCACTGCCACTTCAGTAACCGTCACAGGTCTTCCCACCAACGGCGAAACCATCTACGCCACGCTCTACTCCTATATCGCCGGGGTCTGGCAACCCACCGTCTACACCTACACGGCTTCCGGGTCTCCAACTTCCGCGGCTCTAAATACACCCGCTCCCAGTTCCACGCTGACAAGTTCCACAGTAACGTTCACATGGTTGCCGGGCAGCGGCGTAACTTATTTCTGGTTCAATTTGGGGACCGGCACCTCGGCCACGGCGGCGAAGAACATCTACTCAAGCGGTTCAACTACGGCAACGTCGGTAACCGTAACGGGAATTCCCACCAATGGCGAGACGATTTATGCCACGCTTTACTCGTACATTGGCGGAGTGTGGCAGCCGACCGTGTACACCTACACTGCGCAGTAGGAGGGTTGGCCCGCGGGTCAGATCGCAACTAATATCCGGCTGGGACGCCTGCCTCTGTCCCTGCCGACATTGTTTTGCGACGCGTTTCTTATCGGTGCGGGGCCCGGAACTGAAGGCATTGTTGATTTGCCTCGTTTTCAGGGGGTTGAAACCCCCTGCTCCCTCCGGAGTCTTCGATCTACAACTGTAGTACTAGGCTGCCTGGAGTTCGAGAATGATGGCTGCGCCGCGCGGCTCAAGGTTGATTGCCGAGGCGCGGCCGTTGTGGTCGCGGAGGATGGTGGCGCAGAGACCAAGGCCCAGGCCGCCTATCTCCCCCGTGGCCTGCGAGGGGACGAACGGGTCGAAGGCACGCTCGGGATGCAGAAATCCAGGGCCGGAGTGGGCCACCAGAATCTGCACAACGTTCCCTTCCGAGGTTGCCTCCAGGCGCACAACGCGTGTGTCGGGTTCGGGGGCCATCCCGTCGGGCGCCAGGTTGGGCGTCTGGCTGTCCGCCGCCTCCATGGCGAACTGCAGGCAGTGAAGAACCGCCTGCCGCAACTGCTGGGGCTGGCAGATGACGCGAGGCAGCGCCGGAGCGATGCTGAGGCGGAATTCGATGGAGCGCTGCAGGAACTCGGAGCGATGGAGCTGTTCCATGTCGGCGAGCAGCTCGGAAACTGAAACGGCGGCCAACTGGTCGGTCTGCCGGCGGGAAATGCGCGAAAGGCTCTCAAGAGTAGCTCTCATGCGGCGGGCTTCGATGAGGATGGACTCCACGCCTTTGCGCTCCTGGGGGTCGAGCGTGGTTGCCCCATCGAGCAGCGACGCATAGCCCAGAATGACGGTGAGCGGATTGTTGAGCTGCTGGGTTACATTGCCGGCCAATTGGCCCAGCCCGGAGAACTTCTCCGAGTCGATGAGCTTTTCGAGCATCATGGTCTGGCTTCGCACCGCCTGCAGCCGGGCGGCGAGCATTTCAATGGGCAGCAGATCGTCGCTGCGCAGAGGTTCCTTGAGAATGGCCTGCGGGCGGCCGGGGGGATTGCGCATCCGCGCAAGCAGAAGCACGCCTTCCGTGGCCGAGCGGCCGATCATGGGAACGGCAAGGGCGGCCGTAAAGTGGAGGCGCTTGAGATCGTCGCCGGGCTTGAGCCAGGGGGTCAAATCGAGTTGCACGGTCTGGCTGTGCGGAACGGCAGGGGTGAGAGAGCCGGGAGCGAGAAAATCGGCCACTGGAATTCGCGCGGCCAGAACGCCGAGGGCCGCCGCGGTTGCCGGGTCTAGTCCGGCGGCGCCGGCCAGTCGATAGCGTCCCGCACTCTCCAGCAACAGGGCTACCTGGGCGAACCGGCTGTGCGCCTCAATTGTTTTGCAGATTTCGTTTCCCTGACGGTCGAAGTCCTCAACGCGCCGCTGGGAGAGAATCAGGTTGGAATAGGCATCGAGTTCGCGCCGGCCTCGCCGCTCGCGCTCCTGTGCGGAGTTATTGGTGGCCAGTTCGTCTTCGAGAGCAATCAGGATCATTCCCAGAGCTGCGATGACCTTGGCCATCACGAGCGTGCGGTCGAGGTTCAGCGCCAAGTCCGGATGCAGGGCGACCGCTGGGAGTATTTTCAGGATGGGAAGCGACCACGCGCCGAATCCCAGCACGCCCAGGAACACGCCCTGGGAGAAACGCCGGAAGACGAAGAGGATGAGCAGTGCGGTCATGAGGTTGTTGGCGCACTCCACGATGGTGAGCGGCAAACGCGGGCCAGTTGCGAAGTAAACCCAAAGGCCGCAGGAACCCAGCACCACGGCGGCTCCGGCTCCCAGCCAGGGCGGCATGTTGCCTTTGGCCGCGCCCCAGAACATGCCCACCAGCATGGCAAGCAATCCGAGGATGGGATAGACAAGGATCATGCGCCCGTGCGGCATTGCACCGCGATAGACCCCAAAGAAAAGCACCGAGTAAACGACCAGCGGAAGGGTGAATGGGATGACATAAAGAATATTGAAGCGCCCGACACGAAAACTCAGCGGAGACAAAGAGGCAAGAAACAGTGCGGAACTGATGGGAATGGAAGCCTGTGCAATCGCAGCCACCCACGGATTGATCTGGTCGTTTGAAAAGTCCCACCAGCCAACTTTGTATTGGAGCAACATGCGGACAAGTACAATCAGGAAACCGAGAAACCAAAGCAAGGTGCGAATGTCGCGGGAACGGAAGTACAGGTGGCCGAATGCGGGCAGCAGCAGCGCCGTGAGAATCAGGGCGGGAATCTGGTAGGACTCTTGCATGGCCTAGGAGAATCTCCTTCCGCGACATTGGGCGGAAAATGCATCCGCCTTGTCGGTTGCCGGCGCGGGCCCGGTCCGCTTCGCATTCAGCATCGGGGGGCATTCCGGTTTGACGACCCCTTTGACTGCAAGCGGAACACGAGAGGGCACTTAGAATACAGCTTAACCTGCTGACGCGCGGGGCGTGTTCGCCAATGCAAGACGCACGCATCCGCTCATAAATTTTGAGGCCATCCCGGACATCTGTCCATGCGTCTAATGTTGTAGGCAGGGCAAAGATTCACATGTGCCTGCCCGGTTGCCCGGTCCTCAAGTCTTCTCGCAGGACGAGGGAATCCGACAGAATCCTTCAAGGGAGACGAATCAGAGTGGGAAATCGAAGGTGGATGGCAATGCTTCTGGCGGCGGGATGCGCGCTGGGAGCCTGGGCGCAGGACAAAGACAGCTTTACGGCGATGGCGATGGACGCAGGTTTTGGTCCTATGGACATCTCCGCTCCCACCACGCCGCCCGAGACAATCGTGAAGCAGTTTGCCGCCAAGGAGAGCGAATTTCAGCAGGCGCTGAATCACTACACTTACCGGCGCATTGCCCGGGTGCAGACCATCGACGACGACAACAGGGTCGATGGGGAGTACTACGAAGTAGACGACGTCATCTTCGATCCGACTGGCAAGCGGACCGAGAAGGTGGTCTACGCACCGCAGAATACTCTGCAAAGGGTGATGATGACCCCGTCGGACCTGCAGGATATTCAGCACGGCTATCCGTTTGTGCTTACCGCCGAGGATATCGGCCAGTACGACGTGAAGTACGTTGGCCGGCAGAAGGTGGATGAGTTGGATTGCTACGTCTTCGACGTGAGCCCCAAGGTGATTGAAAAGAAGAAGCGCTATCTGCTGGGGCGGATTTGGGTGGACGTAACCGACTTGCAGATTGTGGTCACGAACGGCAGAATGGTTCCCGACGACACCCGCAAAAACAGCGAAGACCTGCATCCGCCGTTCATGACCTGGCGGCAGCAGGTGGATGGGCACTTCTGGTTCCCGGTTTACACCAAAGGGGAGGGAGTGCTGCATTTCTCCAGCGGGTACGGCACTCTGGGCAGCGACGTACACATGCGCGACACCATCAAGTACTCCGACTACAAGCAGTTCGGATCGACCACGAAGATCATCTACGATGGGCAGGATATTTCGGCGCCCGAGAAGGCGCCGGACCCGCAGCCCAAAAAGTGATCCAAGCCTCGAACCTGGCTTTGGAGCCGCTCGTCCGGGCCTGAAGGCCCTGTCGATCCGCTCAGTTCTCAGGGGGTTAAAACCCCCTGCTCCCTCCGGGTTTTTCGATCCGCGACCGACGGACTAATCTCGAATGAACGCGAGCAGGTCGGCGTTCACCCAGTTTTTATGTGTGGAACATAGCCCGTGGGGAGCGCCGCGATACACCTTCAGCGTGGCCCCTTTTACCATCCTCGACGATAGCAGCGAGGAGTTGGCGATGGGCACAATCTGGTCGTCGTCGCCATGCAAAAACAGCGTTGGCACGTCGATCCGGTACAAGTCCTTGCTGAAGTCGGTTTCTGAAAATGCCTGGATGCAATCCAGCACCGGCTTGATTCCAGCCTGCATCCCCTGTAGCCAGAACCACTCCCGCAAGCCTTGCGATACGGCCGAGCCGGGCCGGTTCGATCCGTAAAACGTTACCGTCAAGTCCTTGAAAAACTGCGAGCGATCGGCCAGAACGCTATCGCGGATTCGATCGAACGCTTCCATCGGCAATCCGCCCGGATTCGCTTCCGTCTTCAACATCAACGGCGGCACGGCGGCGATGAGCACGGCCTTGGACACGCGCTTGGATCCGTGGCGGCCAATATATCGGACCACTTCTCCGCCGCCGGCAGAGTGTCCCACGTGGATGACATCCCGCAGTGCAAGCGACTCGGTGAGCGTGGCAAGGTCGTCGGCGTAGGTGTCCATGTCGTTGCCGTTCCACGTCTGGCTCGATCGTCCATGGCCGCGCCGGTCGTGCGCAATGACGCGATAGCCGCATTCGCCCAGAAACACCATCTGGTCGTCCCAGGCGTCCGCGCTGAGCGGCCAGCCATGACTGAAAACCACAGGCTGACCAGTTCCCCAGTCCTTGTAATAGATATGTGTACCGTCTTTGGTGGTGATGGTGGGCAACACTTGCTCCTTGTGTCCGCTCCGCAGAGGTCCACTGCGGGCCTCGAATAGTCTATCAATCTCAAGTGGTTCGGGGTGCGCAGGATTGCACACCTCAGCCTCCACTGCCGTCGATGGGATGCAATCGAGTTCCCGCCGTCCTCGCGAGGCTATAAATCTCTTTGCGTTTGAACGCCTGTATGATCTTCTTGAACCACCGCCTATGCTGAAGCGAATTGAAACCTACTTTGAATTTGTCCGCCTGGGAACCAACTGGCGCACCGAGATTCTGGCTGGCGTTACAACGTTTCTGACCATGGCCTATATCGTCCTGGTCAACCCGGCCATCCTCTCCCAGGCCGGCGTTCCGCTGGCTGCTGTGACCGCGGCCACCTGCCTCTCGGCGGCATTCGGCTCCATTTTGATGGGAACCGTAGCCCGCTACCCCATAGCTCTGGCGCCGGGCATGGGCCTGAACGCCTACTTTACTTACACCGTCTGCATCAAGATGCACATTCCCTGGCAAACCGCTCTTGGCGCGGTGTTTCTTTCCGGGATCATCTTTCTGGCGCTTACCGGAGCAGGCATCCGCCAAATGATTCTGCGCTCCATCCCCCACGAACTCTACGCCGCCGTTGCCAGCGGCATCGGCCTGTTCATCGCTTTCATCGGCTTCCGCAGCGCCGGCCTGGTAATTGCCGACCCGGCAACCCTGGTGGGTCTGGGCAACATCCGCAATCCCACCACCGCCCTGGCCCTGTTCGGGCTGATTCTCATGGTCGGGCTCGAAGTGAAGAAAGTCCGCGGCTCCATTCTCATTGGCGTGCTGACCACAACCGCAATCGCCTGGGCCTTGGGCTTGGTCCATTGGTCTCCGGCCCCCGGCGGATTCCACTCGCTCACCGACACCGCCTTCAAGCTCGACATTCGCGGAGCACTCAACAAAGGACTGCTGGAGATCGTCTTCGTCTTCTTTTTTGTCGACCTGTTCGACAACCTGGGAACCCTGGTGGCCGTGACCAAGCGCGCCGGCCTTATCGCCGCCGACCACTCGATTCCCCGCCTGAACCGTATTCTGTTATCCGACGCCATCGCCACGGTTTTCGGCTCCCTTACCGGAACCTCCACCGTGACAAGCTATGTGGAATCCACAGCCGGAGTGGCCGCCGGAGGGCGCAGCGGCGTCACAGCCATTGTTACCGGATTGCTGTTTCTGGGCGCGGTTGGCGCGGCTCCGTTTGTGGGCATCGTTCCCGCAGCTGCCACCGCGCCGGCGCTGATTTTGGTGGGATCGCTGATGCTGGCCACCATCGTGGAGATACGGTGGACCGACCCTCTGGTCGCCGTCCCATCGTTTCTTACGCTGATCCTTATTCCGCTCACCTACTCGATCGCCAACGGCCTTGGCTTCGGCATCATTTCGTGGGCCGTGCTGCATCTGGCCACGGGCAAGTTCCGGCGCCAGGACTGGCTTCTCTACATCCTGGCAATTCTCTTTCTAGCACGGTTTATCTATCTGGGGGCGAGCTAGAACGCCCCCAAGCGTTCCTCAATCCCTGATACCATTAACCGCGAAAGGCAACCAATGATGCCCTGGTACCATTACATCTCCTATTTTTTCGGTGGAGCATTTCTCTCCAACACCCTGCCCCATCTGATCAGCGGAGTTTCCGGAAGTCCATTCCAAAGTCCCTTCGCCAAGCCGCCCGGCCAGGGTTTATCTTCCTCGACCGTGAACGTTCTATGGGGCTTCTTCAACCTCGCCGTCGCGTATCTACTCATCTGCCGCGTAGGCTCATTCAGCCTCGCGAACACATGCCATGTTTTGACGCTGGGAGCGGGCTTCCTGGCCATGTCGCTCATGTCGGCCCGCGCATTTGGGCGCTTCCACGGCGGGCTTTGAGCGTTGGCAAAGCCGCGTCAGTGGCAACAAGGATTCGTTTCTCAAGCCGGAGGAAACGCCCCATGCCCTCGGACGACTACCTATCCTACTTCCTCGGCGGCGCATTCCTCGCCCACGCTCTGCCCTATCTCGTAGTCGGAATCTCCAGACGCCCCAACCAACGCCCATTCGCCAAGCCGCCCTATGTTAGCAACGCCACCCCCGCCTTCAACGTCAGTTGGGGCATCGTCGAGCTAGGCCTCGCCTACGTGCTCCTTTGCCACCGCAGCAGTTTCAGCCTGCACAATCCCTATCACGTCCTCGCATTAAGCTTCGGTATCCTTGTCATGTCACTCATGTTCGCGTTCGTCTTTGTCCGCTCCCACCGTAGAAGCCTGAAGTAGGAAACCCAAAACATCCCATGCATCTCCGCCGCCATCTTCGAGCTCTACTCGCTCTCACACTCGCGGTCCTGGCCGCTGCGTCTGCCCGCGCCGCGGACACCTACCAGGTGCTCCACACCTACCCACACGACTCGCAGGCGTTCACCCAGGGACTCATCTACCTCGAAGGTCATCTCTACGAGAGCACCGGCATCAAGGGCCATTCTTCCCTGCGCATGGAAGAGCTTGAAACCGGCCGCATCCTTCAGTTTCAGGACGTGCCCGAGAAGTACTTTGCCGAAGGCCTTGCCGCCTGGAAATCGGGATCGGCAGACACGCTCATACAGCTCACCTGGCAAGATCACACGGCACTGGTCTACGACCGTTCCACCTTCCGCTTGCTGCGCACGCTGCCTTACACATGGGATGGCTGGGGGCTGACCCAGGACGGCAAGAACCTTATCCTCTCCGACGGCACAGCCACCCTGCGCTTCCTTGATCCGGCAACCTTCCGCGTCTTGCGCAGCATCGAAGTAAGGGATCGCGGACAGCCGGTGAAGGAGCTCAATGAACTCGAATTCATTCACGGCCAGATCTACGCCAACGTTTGGTATTCCGATCGCATCGCTCGCATCTCGCCCGCAACAGGCAAGGTGCTGGGGTGGATCGACCTGGCCGGTCTGCTGCCGCAAAGCGAACGATCAAGCACTGGAGCCGTCCTCAACGGCATTGCATACGACTCCGCGCACGATCGTCTCTTTGTCACCGGAAAACTGTGGCCCAAGCTTTTCGAAATCAGGATCATTCCGGAAAAATCATTCGGAAAGCAGCGGATGCAAGGAGCGAAGTCGACGGCACAAGTTCCATCCGTCCGCACTGGCTCCCGCTAATGTTCAAAGTTGTACATTTTTGAGAACTCGAGTTCGCTTATACCTCGATCAGTGTTTGCAGTTCTTTGATTCCTACTCGTTCTGCCTTGGCAACTTAAGCCATGAGAAACCTCGCACTCATTGTGAGTATGCGAAGAGTTTCTCTCCAACCATGAGGGGAAAGACGATCTCTCGTTTTCCTTAATGGAGGAGTGAACGCCTATGAGATGCCCTCAATGCGATTCGGGCGACTTTAAGTCATCCCGGCTGCGGCCAGAGGACTTCCCTTTTCTGTTGCTGCTGCTGTGGCCGGTGCGCTGCAATGTTTGCATGCGTCGGCGCTATGGGTTCTTGATCCCGGCTCTGGCAATTCGCCAGCAGGAAAAGGTGGATAGGGCCGAGGCTGACGGGCGCGCATGAAGTTCCCGATCCGGCACGCTTCCCCATATAAGTTTTCGGTTGTAAGTTGTTAGTGACCAGCCATTCCGAACCGATGGCTCCCCGGCGTATACTTTTGGCCGATGCAAGCTCTCGACCAATATGCACTTTCGCCCTCCAGCCTGCTGCAAAACGCGGCAATTCTTACCGTGGTTCTGGCCTTTGCCGGATATCTTGTAACCTTCATGAGCGCGCGCATGCTGGCCAGGCGGCGCGACAAACTCCGGCTGGTGAACAAGCGCCTGAATGAGTTTTACGGCCCGCTTTATGTCGCCTCCCATGCAGGCAACATCGCGTACCGATCGCTGCTCAACAAGCAAGGTAAGACCACGTGCCATCCCATCACCGACGCGGAGATGAAGGAGTGGGTGCTGTGGATGACCACCATCTTCATGCCCCTGAACGACGTGCGCGAGAAGATCATTATTGAGAAGGCTTATCTGATTGTTGAGGAACACATGCCCCAGTGCCTGCTGGAGTTTGTAACTCACGTTGTGGGCTACAAGGCGGTGCTGGCCAAGTGGGCTGAGGGCGACTATTCCGAACGCCGCTCCACCATCGGATGGCCGCCGGCCTTTGACGAATACGTGACCCGCTCCTACAAAGCCCTGAAAGCCGAGCAGACTCAGCTGTTGCACAGTCTCCCGTGGCGTCTCTACTATCGGATGAAGAACCGCAAGAACAGATAGCGATCGGAGGGTGTTTCAGCTATACTGCGGCCGGCTGCGCCAGATTCTGCCACAAACGCAGCGTCGGTTCGGCCTGGTTGATGGTGTAGAAGTGCAAACTCGGCGCGCCTCCGCGCAGCAGCGTTTCGCACATGCGTGTCACCACTTCGGCGCCAAAGTCCAGCAGCGCGGGCTTGTCGTACTGCAGCTCTTCCAGGCGCAAACGCAGCCAGCGTGGCAGTTCGGCGCCGCAGCCCGCGCAGAAGCGCAGGATATTGGCATATCCCGTGATAGGCATGATGCCCGGGACCACCGGGATCGTGATCCCGGCCTTGCCACACCGGTCCATGAAGTCGAAGTACGCGTCGGCGTTATAGAAGAGCTGGGTCAGCGCGCCATCCGCGCCGGCCTCCACCTTGCGCTTGAAGTTCTCGAGATCTGCGCCGGGGCTCGACGCCTGCGGATGCATCTCCGGGTAGGCGGCTACCTCGATATAGAAATGATCCCCATGCGTCTCGCGGATAAAGCTGACAAGCTCATTGGCGTAATGGAATTCACCTGGCGCGGAAGCGCTCATGGCGGTAGCAGGCAAGTCGCCCCGCAGCGCAACAATTCGCTTCATACCCGCGTTCCGGTAGCGGTCGAGCAGCTCCGCGATGTGCGCGCGCGTGGAGCCCACGCAGGTCAAGTGCGGAACGGCTTCCGCGCCGGTATGCTCAATCACGGCCATCAGGGTGTTGTAGGTCCCGTCCTGCGTGGAACCACCGGCCCCATACGTTACCGAGAAGTAGGCCGGCCGCACCGCGGCAAGCTGAACAATAACGCGCGGCAGCTTCGCCAGCGCTTCCGGCGTGCGCGGCGGACTCAATTCGAAAGAGAAATTTGAAGCCGAAGACATGCGCCAACCCCAGTGTGGTCCATTCGAAGCGCCGGTTCCCAGGTCCAGTTTCCGAGACCTGGGAACCAGCCCCCGTTCTCTGTTTCACTTTTTCACTACTTCACTTCTTCACTGCTTCACTACTTCACTGCTTCTCAGTACCGGTAGTTGTCGGCCTTATACGGCCCTTCCACCGGCACGCCGAGATACTCGGCCTGCTTCGCCGACAACGTGGTCAGCTTCACGCCGATCTTCTCAAGGTGCAGCCGCGCCACTTCCTCATCCAGCTTCTTGGGCAGCACATACACGCCGATCTTGTAGCTGTCCTTCTTGTCCCAGAGGTCGAGCTGCGCCAGCGTCTGGTTGGCGAAGCTGTTGCTCATGACAAAGCTCGGATGCCCGGTGGCGCAACCCAGGTTCACAAGGCGCCCCTCGGCCAGAACAAAGATTCCATGCCCGTCAGGGAACGTGTAGAAATCCACCTGCGGCTTGATATTCAGCTTGGCAACTCCCGGCTCTTCGTTCAGCAGGTCCATCTGGATCTCGTTGTCGAAGTGGCCGATGTTGCACACGATGGCCTGATCCTTCATCTTCTTCATGTGATCGAGCGTGATGATGTCCACATTGCCTGTGGTGGTTACGTAGATATCGCCGCGTCCCAGCGTGTCTTCAATGGTTGTGACCTCGTAGCCTTCCATCGCCGCCTGCAGCGCGTTGATAGGATCGATCTCGGTGATAACGCACCGCGCGCCCATGCCGCGGAGCGAGTGCGCGCAGCCCTTGCCCACATCGCCATAGCCGCAGATGACCGCAACCTTGCCGGCAACCATAACATCGGTAGCGCGCTTGATGCCATCGGCAAGCGACTCGCGGCAGCCATACAAGTTATCGAACTTGCTCTTGGTTACCGAGTCATTCACGTTGATGGCCGGCACCAGCAGCTTGCCCTGCTCCAGCATCTTGTAGAGCCTATGGACGCCGGTCGTGGTCTCTTCGGAAACTCCGCGCCACTCCGCGGCAACCTTGTGCCAGTGCTGCGGATCCTCGGCATACACACTCTTCAGCAGGTCCTTGATGACCTTCTCTTCGTGGCTGCCTGAAGGAGAATCGACCCAAGTGTCGCCGTCTTCGAGCTCATAGCCCTTGTGGATGAGCAGCGTAACATCGCCGCCGTCGTCGACGACTAGCTCCGGCCCCTTGCCGCCCTTGTGGTTCAGCGCCTGGTAGGTACACCACCAGTACTCCTCAAGGCTCTCACCCTTCCACGCAAACACCGGAACCCCGGTGGCCGCGATGGCCGCTGCCGCGTGATCCTGCGTGGAGAAGATGTTGCAGCTTGCCCAGCGCACATCGGCGCCCAGGCTGGTCAGCGTTTCAATCAAGACTGCCGTCTGAATGGTCATGTGCAGCGAACCCGTGACGCGCACCCCGGCCAACGGCTTGCCGGCAGCATACTTGTTCCGGATCGAAACCAGCCCCGGCATCTCGTGTTCCGCAATGGTGATTTCCTTCCGGCCCCAATCGGCCAGAGACATATCGGCTACCTTGTAAGCAAGTTCGGTGACTTCGAGGGTGGGCGTTGCCATTCAGATTCTCCTTGTATCGTCAAATCGTGATATGTTGATATGTACCAGAATCCCGGCGTCGCCGTCAACAACCAAATATGCCCTCGATTGTGAAAATCCTCCGCGTGGTGGCCGACCCCAACCGGCTCCGCATCCTGCTGCTGCTGCGCGGAGAGGAGCTTTCCGTGGCCGAATTGCAGGAAATACTGGTCATGGGACAGAGCACCATCTCCACGCATCTGTCGCTGCTGAAGCAGGCCGGCCTGGTGGAGGACCGCCGCACTGGGAAGAGCAGTCTCTACCGCCTGTGCGCTGCGGGCGGCAGCCCTTTGGACGAGATCCTCGACAGAGCAAGAAAGGAAATCCACGAAGCCGGCGTAGATCAGGCGGCCATGCGCCGCGTCTTGAGAAAAAGACAAGATAAGATGCGCTCGTTTTTTGACTCGGTGGCGGGCCGGCTGGGACGCGATTACGTTCCCGGCAAATCGTGGAAGAGCCTGGCTGAAGCCCTGCTGCGCCTGATGCCGCCCATGGTCATCGCCGACCTGGGCGCGGGCGAGGGGGCGTTCGCGCTGCTATTGGCGCAGCGGGCCACAAAGGTGATTGCCGTGGATACCTCAGCAAAGATGATCGAGGTTGGCCGGGATCAGGCTCACAGACACGGCGTTGAAAACGTGGAATACCGGCTGGGAGATATGGAAGAGCTGCCGATTGATTCTGGTTCGGTGGACATCGTTTTCTTCTCGCAATCGCTGCATCACGCGCTGCATCCGGAGCGCGCGGTGACGGAGGCAGCACGGATTTTGAGGGCTGGTGGGCGGATCGTGATTCTTGACCTGGTAAAGCACAGGTTCGAAGAGGCGCGCGAGCTTTATGCGGATGAGTGGCTGGGCTTCAGCGAGCCGGAGCTGGAAGAGATGCTGGAGAAGGCCGGCTTCTTGAACGTGCAGACGTCGGTGGTGCATAAAGAGCCGGAAACGCCGCAGTTTCAGACGCTGCTGGCGGTGGCGGACAAGGCAGCCTGAGCGTTTTGTGAGTTGCTCGGCGGCTTGGGGCAAAGCGGGGCAACGGTGTGGAAGAAGGCCGGTGCCTCGATCCATCAGGCCGCACTCGCCTTGCACCTTACAGCCCCGCATCGCTATCGTTGGGGTTGAGCATCGGCACTTCTTCGAAAGCCCTTCATGGAAGTCTTAAGACACCTCTTCGAGCAACATTTCCACTCGCCGCCCGATACCGTGCAGCCGCTGCAGGGGCAGCTCGGCGGATCGGGGCGCGCTATCCTCCGTCTGTCTGCAGGCGAGCACACCGCTATCGGCATCCTCCACAGCGTCCACGAAGAAAACGTCGCTTTCCTTGAGTTTTCAAAGCATTTCTATCGATGCGGACTGCCGGTACCTGCGATCTACGCCGAAGACCTTTCGCAGGGCGCTTACCTGGAAGAAGACCTGGGCGACACTACCCTGTATGAGTTTCTGTCGGCCAACCGCAGCGGCGAATCCGTCTCACCGCAAGTGATCGATGCCTACCGCCGCGCTGTCGCAATACTTCCTC
>Ga0302320_10014285_pt1 | contig 16453 bp, 12 predicted proteins | sample Bog_T0_3_FD_202130 | JGI IMG/M metagenome (GOLD analysis project Ga0302320, IMG submission 202130) | Peat permafrost microbial communities from Stordalen Mire near Abisko, Sweden - Bog_T0_3 | ecosystem: Environmental > Terrestrial > Soil > Wetlands > Peat | place: Sweden: Abisko, Stordalen Mire... | reverse complement strand
AGGAGCGTAGTACAGGAAGAAGGGCTTATCCGGCGCGGCCTTTTTCTGGCGGTCAATGTAGAAGATCGCTTTATCGGTGATCTGGTCGTTCAGGTGGCGGCCATCGGGTTTTGCGTGCGCCTGATCTTCTGTCAGGTCCGGCTTGTACTGATCGGTCGCCGAGCCGAGGAATCCGAAGAAGTGATCGAAGCCCTTGCCGGTCGGCCAGTAATTGAAGGGGCCTGCATCGGTTCCCTCATCATCCGGCGTCAAGCCATACTTGCCGACTGCAAAGGTGTTATAGCCGTTGTCGCGGAGAATCTCCGCAATGGTTCCGGCGGTGGATGGAATCCGGCCATCCCAGCCTGGGAAACCGGCGGACGCGCCTACGTCTGAAAATCCGGATTCATGCACGGATGCGCTGTTGCGGCCAGTCAGCAGCGCTGAGCGGGTGGGAGCGCATACCGCAGTCGTATGAAAGTTGGTATAACGCAAACCATTGTTGGCCAGGGTATCAAAGGTTGGAGTTTGGATCAGCCCGCCAAATGTACCGGCAGCGCCATAACCCACATCGTCAATCAAGATCCAAACGACGTTTGGTGCACCGGCAGGCGCTTTTACTGGCTCCGGCCACCACTCTTTGGACTCAGCCAGAGTTCTGCCCACTACTCCCTGATACGGTTGTGCCTGCTGCGCGTGCAGCGGGATACTCGCTCCCGCCGCGAGGATGAGCGTCGAAGTCAACGCATTCAATACACTTTTCTCGTTCATATATCTCCTGTTGAATCAAGCCATGCAAAGATGACTCGGTAAAATGGTTAGTGAGTTTGCCGACGAAGATGATGGTGATGGTAGGACGATTCTTCAGCTCTTAATTCGCTTGTGGGCAAAAGCAGACAGCACCCGCGTGTAGCGACGCAATTGCGCAAAAGAAGCGCATTCGATCAGTGCGCATCAAAAGCGTGCGCAACAGATCAAAACACTTTGCTTGAAATGTAAGAGGAATCGCGACCGTCAAGTCGCAATGCGATGCTTATCGATGGGAACAACAACAGCGGAAGGCCAGAGAAGATGGCCTGGAGGGGAAGGCGAAAGGCGAATTTAGCGACATTGAATGCCCCATTGAACCATTTCCCTTTGCATAAAGAGTCGAGAGATTCGACCAGCCCGAGAGGGCCAAGCTTGAATCGTGACTTGCAATTAGCATATAACAACATCTCGTGGATTTCCACAACAGAATCGTTTTCAACTGCATTGAGCTTCGAGGCTGTCTGCGCGGCTTGACCATCAACTTCGCTGCTGTATATTGAAGACGTTGGCGGAGGGTTTGTTGCCGCCGCTGGAGAGCAGATATTCGCATGGCCGATAACTGGCAGACCAAGCTCATTCATAGCAGCGCCAAAGTGCCCGGAGGCTTCCGGGCGCTGAGTGTACCCGTGGAGCGCGCCTCGACGGTCGTCTTTACCGATTGCGACTCCGCCGTTGGCGGGTGGGATGTGGAGACGAATGGATACAACTATGGCATCCACGGCACGCCGACGGTTCACGCTCTGGCCAGCCGCATTGCTGAGCTCGAAGGCGGCACACGCACGCTGCTGGTTCCCAGCGGCCTGGCGGCTCTCACGCTGGTGGATATGGCGATGCTCTCGGCGGGCAGCCATGTGCTGATGCCGGATAACGTCTATGTGCCGAACCGGCTGCTAGCCATTAAACTGCTGCAACGCTTTGGGGTGGAAGCATCGTTTTATCCAGCCGATGCCGGGGCAAAGGTGGTGGAGCACTTCCGCCCGAACACGCACCTGATTTGGGTGGAGAGTCCTGGCTCAATCACGATGGAGGTGCAGGATGTTCCGGCGATTGCCGCCGCAGCGCATGAGCATGGCGTGATTGTGGCGATGGACAACACCTGGGCGGCGGGTGTGCTCTTCAAGGCCTTCGAGCACGGCGTGAATATTTCCGCGCAGGCGCTGACGAAGTACGTTGGCGGGCACAGCGACTTGCTTTTGGGTTCGGTCACCGTCCGCGATGACGCTCTGTTGCAGCGCCTCGGCGATACTCGCGCGCGGCTCGGCTTCTCAGTCTCTCCCGACGAATGCAGTCTGGCGCTGCGCGGTTTGCAGACGCTGGCCGTGCGGCTGCGCCACTCGGAGGCTTCGGCATTGATGATCGCCAAATGGCTATTCGCGCAGCCGGAGGTGCAGACCGTACTGCATCCTGCGCTGGAAAGCTGCCCTGGCCATGAATTCTGGAATCGCGATTTCTCCGGTGCGAACGGGCTGTTTTCCTTTGTCTTTCGCCCAGGATTCAGCGGTGCCCAGGTGCGCGCCTTCGTCGATGCGCTTGACCTGTTTGAGATTGGCTATAGTTGGGCAGGGACCACGAGCTTGGCCGTGACCTATAACCTGAACCACTCCCGTGGTGCATCGCCTTACAGTGATCGCCTGGTGCGGTTGAGCATCGGCCTGGAAGAGACCAACGATCTGATCGCTGATCTCAAGCAAGCACTGGAGCGGATGCAGGCGGCGCAATAGGCAGGGTTACCAACTGGGCGCTCGGCTCCGCGGAACCCTTGGTCCTCCAAAACAAAAATGCCAGCCTATTGTAGACTGGCATTTTTGTTCGGTTTGCTTTAGAACTCGATACGCAGCGCCAATTGAATAACGCGCGGACCGCCGCCACCAAGGCCCGGATTGCCTTGTGCCACGTCCGGCGTCTGGCTGAACTTGCCAAAGGAGCTTGAGCCGTAGCTGCCGCCGGGCAGGGCGAAGTTCGGATGGTTGAAGATGTTGAAGAACTCCGCGCGAAGCTGCGTTCCAACCCTTTGGTAGAGCTTAGTATTCTTTTCCACCGAGAAGTCCGTATTCAAGAACTTCGGCCCGTAGATGGCATTACGTCCCAAGTTGCCAAAAGCGCCGTCGGCTGGTTGAGCGAAGGCATTCGGATTGAGATAGCCGGTTGCAGCGCTCCAATTCTGCAGGATAGGGTTAACGCCAGCGACGCGGTCTGGACGCTGGTTGTAGTGGTTGTAGCGACCGCTGTTGTCGTAGGAATCCTCGATAGGAATCGGGCGGCCGGATTGTGCGGTCACAATGGCCCCAAGCTGCCAGCCTTTCTTCAGCCTCTCCGGACCAAAGCCAGGCGCTGGCACAGCGTAAGTGGCTGCCGCAGTGAAGCGTTGGCGCGTATCAAAGGTGGAAGGCCCGCGCTCGGCGCGCAGGTTGAAAGAGTCCTGCGGAAGCGTGGCGCCGCCCGTGAACTCGATGGCGTCGGAGGCGTCGTCAAGGGACTTGCCCCAAGTGTAGTTGGCAAAGCCCGTCAGGCCGTTCCATTCGCGCGCGCGCAACGAGGCCTGCAGCGCGTGATAGACCGACCCAGCGTTTGTCGCCAGCGTGTCCATGGCCTCGTAATTCGTGTTCGGGAAGTTGCCGTCGGCGTCGGTCTGGTTCACGTCATAGACGCGGGTCAGGTGCGTGCCCTTTGAACCCACATAGCCAACCTCGATCGAGGCAGCCCTGGCCAGCGACTGCTGCACGTTCAGGTTCCAGCTCTGCACATAGGGCGTGGTGAAGCTGCGCGAGGTTACGAAGATGTCATACGGACCAGAGGCGACTGGGCTGAAGGCTGCGGTTCCTCCGTTTGCCCACGCCGTGCCGTCAAAGCTGAGCGGCAAAACCGGCTTGGGGCCGATGGGGTTGGTCGTAATGCCGGCAACGTTGGTGTAGTTGTTAGTGATGACGTCCTGCGGAATGTAGTCGAAGTAGAGACCGTATCCGGCGTGCAATACGGTTCCGGAAGCAGCCTGCCAGGCCAAGCCCACGCGCGGCGAGAAATTTGTCCAACTGCGCGACCAGGCAGAGCTGATGCCGTTGCCGACCTGATGCAACAGTCCGTCAGAGCCAAGATTCGAGAGCAGGTCGTCCTTCTCCGAGAGCGGCCCGAAGTACTCCCAGCGCACGCCCAGATTCGCTGTCAGATTGCTGGTGACTTTGTAGTCGTCCTGGGCAAAGATCGAAGCGCCTTTGTTGAAGGTGGTGCGCTGCGTGTTTCCAGTATAGGCCGAAGCATAGATATCTCCGGTGAAGAAGGCGTAGAGGTCATCCACCACGCTGCCGTCGGTATCCAAATCGAGCAAGCCGCGCTCGAGGTTGTCATTGTGGCTGTTGACAGAGATGCGCCGGAACTCGCCGCCAAACTTGAAGACGTGGCGTGAGCGCGTCCAGGTGAAGTGATCCAGCAACTGGAAGGTCTGGCTGAGGCGTCCGCGTGGGATGCTGTATGCGGAGGCCCCCAGGTTTTCCAGGTCGCCGTTGAAGTCGATCTCCGGCAAGCCGAACTTGCCCGTGCCCAGATCGAGTCCGAGCGAAGATGGGTCCACGTTGGAGTCGGCGCCCTGGAAGCTGGTGCGGTAGCGGCTGTAGCCGAAGCGCAGTTCATTCAGCTTGCTGGTGGAGAGCGCCGAGAGCAGGCTGGCTGAAACCACCTGCACGCGCGTGGGCGAGAGCTGCGCGAACTCCGAGATGCGCGATCCGCCGCCGTAAGAGGTGCCACCCAAGGGATAACGCTAATTGCCGCCGCTATAAGCGTAGCGGCCAGTGAGCGTCTCATTGGGTGTGATTTGATGATCCACCTTGAGGATTGCGCTGTTCAGGTCGTTTTTGTCCGGCACTGCAACCTGGGCCGTGCCGTTGCCCGTGGCAGAGTCAACTGCGGTCGCCGTTGGATAGTAATTGAGCACCTTCAACAGCGCCGGGTTCACGCTGGCTGCTCCACCGGCGGCAGTCTCGGCCGCCGCGATCTGCGCCGTTGTGGGCACACCGAGCAGAAAATCGCTGGTGACGCGCTCTTGCTGACCCTCGTAAGCGCCGAAGAAGAATGTGCGGTTGCGCACGACCGGACCGCCCAGCGATGCGCCGAATTGGTTGTTCTTGAATGGGCTGTGCGGGTTGGGCTTGCCGTTGAAATAATTACGCGCGTCCAGCGCCGAGTTGCGCAGATACTCAAAGGCTGAACCGTGAAAGCTGTTGCCGCCGGACTTGGTAATAACGTTGACCGCTGCGCCGCTGTTTCGCCCGTACTCAGCTGGCGCTTGCGTTTGCAGGTTGAACTCTTCGATGGCATCAATAGGCAGCAGTGAAGCCGGTGCGCCGGTAATGCCCACCTGGTTCAGCGCCGAGTTGTTGAAGAATGGGTCGTTGTTGTCAGTGCCGTCCAGCAGGTAGTTATTCGAGCGATCACGGTTGCCGTTGATGTTGAACTGGCCGAAACCCTTTTCGGAGCCCGCCACGCCGGAACCTTCCACGGTAACGCCGGGGGTGAGGGCAACCAGCTTGCCGAAGTCGCGCCCATTCAGGGGGAGATCAATCACCAGCTTGTTTTCGATTACCTGCGAAAGCGTGCTCTGCGTCGGATTCAGCAGAGTGGAACCGGCCTGCACCTCCACCGTCTGCTCCACCTGAACCACCTTGCCCAAGGTGAAATCGAGCACGGTGTCTGCACCCACGTCTACCTTGGCCGCGAGTTTGACCGGTTGCAGACTGGCCCCCGCAGCGGTCACATCGTAACTGCCTGACGGCAACTCGCTGAGGACGTAGCTACCGTCACCCGAAGTCGTAGCCGTGCGTATTAGCGCGGTCTGCGTGTTGCGCGCCGAAACCGCAGCGCCAGCAATCGCCCCGCCGGAGGAGTCTTTCACCTCGCCGCGAAGGGTGCCGCGAAAGCTCTGGCCGTACGAAGCCAGCGCAACTGAAAGAACAAGCAACAAGCGCGTAATTAGCCGAAAACTCTTCATAATTATCTCCCTTTCATCACAAGTCGAAAGATGTTACTGATTCTGCTGGCTGCGTTCAATCTCCAGCGTTGCCGGTATCTTTACCTCGTACTTACTGACAAAGCTGCCCTGGTTCACGGCCAGGCCCAGGCGTCCACGAGAGTCAATGTAGAAGAGCGGCTCTCCTGGCGGGACATCGCTGAAGGTCTTCACAAAAGGAATCTGCAGCGGCCGGCCGGCCAGCTTGAAGCGAACTGGCTGGCCGAGTATGTAACCGAGCTGGGCAAAGTCGTCGCGCGTGACGTTCGTGACGAGATTGCCAAATGGGCCATCCAGACCGATCACAGTTGCTGAGATGCCGTGGGCGTCCACCACAGCCTTCTGTACCGCCAGCCGTACAAGCGACTTCACATCCAGCGCCGGGCCAACCTCGGACGGATTATCGCCGCGCGCCAAGTGTGCGCCAACCGGCGAAAAGATGTCGCGGCCGTGGAAGGTTGAAGAAAGCGCGCTGCCGATCATCCACTTCGGGTTCTGAATCTCGTACGCCGCGTCAATGCCGTCCTGATCGCTCACCAAAGTAAGCAGGCCGTTATCCGGCAGCACGAACCATTGGCCGCGACGCGAGTGTGCCGCAATCGCCTTGCGTGTACTGCCCACGCCGGGGTCCACCACCGCCACGAAAACCGTTCCCGCTGGATAGTATGGCGAGGTGCCAGCCAGGTAGCGAGCAGCCTCCAGGATGTTGAAGGGTGTCACGTCATGCGTCAGGTCAACAATACGCAGGTCGGGAGCCACACCCAGCATGACACCCTTGCAGATTGGCACCGAATCATCCACGTGACCGAAGTCCGTCATGAAGATGATGGTCTGGTGCTGGCTGGTCGTCGATGCGGGTTGCGCCGAGGCAAGGCAGCAGAAGAAAACGACGGACAGGACTGCGCCTGCAACTCTGGAAAAGCTGATTTGCATCATCAAAAACTCCTTTTCATTGATTCCGTTACTCGGGGAGCGCGGCTATGTGCGGTGTCCGCCAAGCCTATTCCAAAGCGAGCAGCGTATCTGCATTTCACTTGATGGGGAACGAGCGGAACAAGATCAGGCCGAGGCCCAGGCGTCGCAACAAGAGGTGCGACACAGGCGACAACAGAAGCGAACGTAAGATAAAGTTATCACTCTATATCAATGACCTGACTCTTCAACTTTATAACATTGCGGGTAGATTGTCGAGCAGGAATCCGCGCACGGAAGCACACACGCGGCTGGGAGGATTTTGGGGATTTTGGTAATTCCGGCGGGATCTGAACCCGTGTTATCGCCTCGAGAGCGCGACCTTTCTGCTATATCATTTTTGATTTGCAATTCTCTCTGGTAAAATCTGTTCATGGTTGCGCGCCCAGTTCCGCAGTGTTGTTGTCCAGATGCGTCTCGCAAATCCGGATGGCTGTGTCGCGGGTAAACTGCATCGGTTTTTTTGAGCGCAGTCTATAAGTTTTCTGAAGCCCACGATTGAGGTCGTGGGCTTTTCTGCTTTTGTTTTCTCATGAAGTATCCTCGCCCATCCATCCTTCCAGGAAAACACTTCCAAATATTGAAATCCCAGCCCTGAATGATGCTCGGAGATGCGTCCGGGCCAGATGCTTACAGGAGAACACAATGAGAATTTATCCATCGAACAAGACAACGCTGACCTTGCTGGCATCTCTTTTGGTTTCGGGTGCTTTTTTGCAGGCGGAGACGCCCGCAACCGTTCCGGATGCACAGCAGACGGTCTCGCTTGCCTATCGCTACGCACTGCCGGTGTATGAACTGGCCCGCCTTCGCTATCAGCAGAGTTCCAACCCGGCCAATCCGCATCGATTGCCCCTGAATACACTGCAACATACGCGCCAGCTGGCCGATCATAACTCGCGCGCGGTGACAGCGCCCAATAATGACACCCTCTATTCCAACGCCAATTTGGACCTGCGCTCCGGGCCAGTGCGAATTGATGTGCCGGAGTTTGGTTCGCGCTACTATTCCATCGCCCTGGTGGATGCCTTCACCAATAACTTTGCCTACATCGGCAAGCGCTCCACGGGAACCCATGCGGGCAGCTATCTGGTTGCCGGACCTGGTTGGAAGGGTGATGCTCCCGCAGGAGTTCAACTGATTCACGCGCCAACGCCGGACGTATTCCTTCTGGTCCGCATTCTGGTGGATGTCCCGGAGGATTTGGAGGCCGTTCACAAGCTGCAGGATGCGATTATATTGACCGGCCCCACGCTGAACCCTAGTGCGAATGCACACATCGCTCCTGTTCCTAATGACGGACCCAACTTTGTCGCTGTGGTCAATCAGACTCTGCGTGACAATCTTCCGCCGGCGCAGGATGCCGACCTTCTGGCAAAGATTTCCAAGGTCGGCATCTGGCCAGGAGACTCTTCACTTTCTGCGGAAAACAAGGCGCTTTGGAAGTTTTCCTTTGCGCAGGCGCAGGCAGAGTTGCGCAATGCAAAGCGCTCTTCCCGGCTGGTGAACGGCTGGAGTTATAGCTCGGCGGAGATTGGCAACTTCGGGACAAACTATGATCTGCGCGCTGCCGTGGCGCTCTCCGGTTTGCTTGCCCTTACACCGGAGGAAGCGACCTATGGAGGCGCTGTTTTGGACGCCAAGGGAGAGAAGATCGACGGCACACGACGTTATCGCATTCATGTGCCCAAGGAACTTCCCGTCGACGCTTTCTGGTCAATCTCGATCTATGAAGTTGAGCCGGATGGGCGGGTTTTCTTTGCCGACAATCCCATTCATCGGTATGCCATCGGCGATAGAACGCGCGGACTCAAGAGGAACGCCGATGGCTCCATTGACATTCTGGTGCAGCGCGAAAAACCTGCCGAGGATCAGCTTGCTAATTGGCTTCCAGCACCGGCATCAGGCCATGAGCGTCTATCCCTTCGCCTCTATCAGCCTCGCGCTGAAATTCTGAACGGGAGCTTTGCTTTTCCTGCATTGGAGCCTTTGGAATAGGGAGGATCGCACACGTCAATCCTCGAAATTGCAGTGGGCGCAAGCAGCCTGTGCTCCAGCCAGCTTTGTCTTGACCCTCCTGCTGGCGTCCACCTGAACCCAAGAAAGGAACTTTAAATGACACGTAGTTTCCAACTCGCACTGACGGTAAGTTTAATCCTGACCACCACCTTGGTAGCTACGGCCCAGTCGCCTCTGGACACTACCGATCAAAAAGTTCTAGATCGCCAATCTCTGCGACTGCTGACCAGCCAACCGGTCAAGGCGGAAGCGGCTCTGGTTGCGCAAGCCTTTGCCGCCGATCCCTATGCTGGCACAGCAGAAGGCAAAGCGATCCTTCCTCATGCGGTGAACGAGGTTGTCTATGCCGGGGTGGTTGACGGCATCAATCGTGATCCCGCGCGACCCCACCTGCAATGGTTATGGGCACCCGCGCACACCTGGTCCGGGATCGCAGTGCCGGCCAGCAAGGTGCTGATGCCCAATGTGGACAATGTCTTCCGTATCTTCCCGGTAGACAACCTCCACCACTACCGCCTGACCGCTCACCCGACCGGGCCGAAGCCCATCCAGGAGTCACTGCAGCTCCTGCCCAGACTGCCGGGCGAGGACGGATGGAGCAAGGTGATCCAGGAAGTTGTGGACGAGGACATCCACACGGAGGCCGACGGTTCCTTCAGTTTGACTATCGGCCCAGAGCCAGTTGTAGGGCTTGTCAATCACATCACCGCCACGCCGGATGCGCACTTCATCCTGATCCGCGACACCATTCAGGACTGGGGCCATCAGACGCCCTACCGAATGGAGTTGACGGTGCTCGATGGCCCTACGTCCGTGGCTCCTGCGGACGATACCAAACTGGCGCGCGAGGCTGCCGCACTCATCCATCAGATCACTCCTCGTATTCTTCAGGCCAAGGGCGGCGGCTTTGCCAACTCTCCAGGCTTCTATCATGGGCCAGCGAACAGTTTGACTTCACCCAAAATCCGCGAGGGCGGACGATGGGGACTTTCGTCGTCGGGTCATTTCCAGTTGGCCGACGACGAGGCGTTGGTCCTGACTCTCGATCCTATCGGTGCAAAGTATCTGGCCGTGCAGTTGGCCAGCGGTTGGCTCAGCTCGCTCGACTACCTGCACCACACAGCGTCACTGAATCTGTCGCAGGCCACACCTAACTCCGACGGAACTCTGACGTTGGTGGTGGCGCCTAAAGACCCAGGTGTCGCCAATTGGCTGGATACGACTGGACTGCATGAGGGCACATTGTTTGTGCGCTGGCAGAAGCTGCCGGAGCCGCTCGATGCCCAGGCGCAAGGGGTACGCTCGGTCCGGCTGGTGAAGGTGGCCGATCTTGATCCGAAACTTCCGCGAGTTACACAGGAAGAGCGGAAGGCTCAGTTGGCTGCACGCGCCGCTGCCTATGCCCGGCGCTACGCGGACTGAGCTGCAACTGCTATTTTTCTCCCAGAAAGGACAGCCATGAAGACGAGATCATTCTGGTCGCAAGGCTTAACGGCGACTCTTGATCAACGGAAGAGTATCTCCAACTCGCGATGTTGCGCCTGAATTTTCAGGGCAAATAGTTTTCCGCAAAAAATATTCCTGCTTCAGTGTCAAACTTCATTGCGGAGCGGGAAATGTTTTTACAACTCTTCCATAAACAAACATTCTTTGGAGAACAAACGATGAAATTCAGCCAAAATGTTGGACTGATCCTGAGCGGAACCATGGCCTTCGGCGCATGGCCCACCGCACACGCACAGAGTGCGCCACCGCAAAAGCCGTGGCCGACGCTACCTGTTCATGAAGTGCCCGCTGCCTCGTGGCCTGAGCCGCCCAAAGCTCCAGCGGGCGCGCCCAATGTTGTTTTGATCCTGATTGACGACGTGGGTTTCGGTGCCACCTCGGCCTTCGGCGGCCCCATTCACACTCCAATCTTCGAGAGTGTTGCCAATGCCGGTTTGCGCTACAACAGCTTCCACATGAATGCGCTTTGCTCGCCGACGCGCGCCGCGCTGTTGACCGGACGCAACAATCATCAGGTCGGTTTCGGTTCGATTGCAGAGTCGTCCGCGCCTTATCCAGGCTACAACACCTTGCTGCCCAAGAGCGCGGCCACCATCGCCGAAGTGCTCAAGGAGAACGGCTACAGCACTTCGGCCTATGGCAAGTGGCACAACACGCCGATGTGGCAGGTCAGTCCGGCAGGTCCATTTGACCGCTGGCCTACGGGGCTAGGCTTCGAGCATTTCTATGGATTCAATCAGGCCGCCGACAGCCAGTATTATCCGCGTATCTTCCGCGATACGACGCCTGTGGAGCCTGCCAAGTCTCCAAAGGATGGCTATCACTTTACGACGGACATCACGGATGACGCGATTAACTGGATTCATCAGCATGATGCCGTGGCCAAGGAAAAGCCTTTCTTCATCTACTTTGCCACCGGCGCCACGCATGAGCCGCATCATGTGCCGCAGCAGTGGGTGGATCATTACAGAGGGCAGTTCGATAAGGGCTGGGATGCGGTCCGCAAAGAGGTCTTTGCCAAGCAGAAGGCCACCGGTGTGATTCCCGCCAATGCCGAGTTTACTCAGCGTCCGGACGGGCTGCCGGCCTGGGATTCCCTGACGCCGCAGCAGAAGAAGTTGCTGGCGCATGAAGCGGAAGTCTACGCCGGTTACGCCGAGCATACCGATCACGAGATTGGTCGGCTGCTGGATGCGATTCGCGAAGAGGGCCAGGCGGACAATACCGTCATTCTGTGGATCTTTGGCGATAACGGCGCCAGCGCCGAGGGCGGCCTGGAAGGGCACGACGCCGTGGATGTGAATGGCAAGCCCAAGACCATCGAGGAGCGGACGGATGTTGCCGATCTGCTGGGCAGCGAACTGTACATGAATCACTATGCGGCTTCGTGGGCCTGGGCGCTGAACTCGCCATACGTGGGCACCAAGCAGGACGCCTCGCATCTGGGCGGCGTCACCGATCCGCTGGTGATTTCGTGGCCGGGGCACATCAAGGACGCCGGCGGCGTGCGCGGCCAGTTCTCGCACGTCAACGACATTGCGCCAACGATCTATGAGATCACCGGCGCAAAGTTCCCCGAGGAAGTCAACGGCGTGAAGCAGATTCCGCTGGAAGGCAAGAGCCTGGTGTACACCATCGACAACCCCAAAGCCCCGACACGCCACACGCTGCAATACTTCACCACCAGCGGTAATCGCGGCATCTATAAGGATGGCTGGTGGGCAGGCGACCGCTTCCGCTCCACATGGGAGCCAAATACTATTCAACACGCCACAGACAAGGACCTCGATGTGCGGCCATGGGAGCTTTACAACCTGACAGAAGATCCCAGCCAAGCGCACAACCTCGCCGACAAATACCCGGAGAAGGTGAAGGAGCTGCAGCAGGTCTTCAACAACGAGGCGGAACGCAATCATGCGTATCCGATTTTGCCGGAGCGCTCCTCGCCTCTGGACAAGAAGATCAAGGACCAGAAGGTCTTCACCTTCCATTCCGGAGTCGAGCGCTTGCCGCTGCGTTATGCGCCGGGCCTCTACGGCCATGCGTACACGATTAACGCCGAGGTGGAGATTCCGACCGATGGCGCCGAGGGCGTGATTGTGGCCGACGGTGGCATTCTGGGCGGATTCAGTCTCTTCGTCAAAGACAACCACCTGTATTATGAGGTGAATGTGGCCAACGATCACTCCGAGCAGATTGTCTCCAAGACGCCTATTCACGCGGGCGTGCAGCGTATTCAACTGAATGTGACTCCGTCGCAGGACAACACGCAAAACACTCCCGGCGCATCGGGCTACTCGCGCCGCCTGGTCCCAGGCGATGTAAAGCTGTCGGTTAACAGCGTATTGGTTGGCGAGGCGCAGTTCTCCAGCATCTATGCCGGCGGAGAAACACTGGATGTGGGTAGCGATCTTGGCTCTCCGGTCAGTCCAGAGTACAAGTCACGCTACCGCTTCACCGGCAAGATCAACACCGTCACATTCGAACTACAATAACCTGCTGAGCTCTAAGGAACCTCTGCACAAGTCTGCAACCCGCGTCATATTTGAATAAACTATAAGTATGAAGCGAATGGCGCGTTTTCAACAGACACTGGCATCGCAGGCGAGTTTTGAGAAGCATGGCCGCAAGAGCAAGCGGGAGCTGTTTCTTGACCAGATGAACCAAGTAGTTCCTTGGTCTGAGTTACTGGCGCTGGTAGAGCCTTTTTATCCCAAGGCGGGCAATGGCCGTCAGCCAGTGGGTTTGGCGATTATGCTGCGCACTTACTTTTTGCAGCAGTGGTTCAGCCTGTCGGACCCGGGCATGGAAGAAGCCTTCTATGAGTCTCCCGTGCTGCGCCGCTTTGCTGGAGTCGATCTCGGTATGGCTGCGGCTCCGGATGAGACGACGATCCTTCGCTTCCGCCACTTGCTTGAGGAGCATGATCTCGGCGGCGAGATGCCGATGACGGTGAACCGCTATCTGGAGACCAAAGGCATTCGCATCACCACCGGCACCATCGTGGACGCAACGATTATCCATGCGCCCTCGTCGACGAAGAACTCCAGCGGCGAGCGTGACCCCTTGATGCATCAGACGAAGAAGGGCAACCAGTGGTACTTCGGCGCCAAGGCGCATATCGGCGTGGATAGCAAGGAGACGGTGGTGCATACGGTTGTAACATCGGCAGCCAGTGTGGCCGATGCGCATATGCTGCCCGACTTATTGCATGGCGATGAGAAGAAGGTGTGGGGAGATGCTGGCTACCAAGGGCAGACCGAGGCCATTCGCGCGGCCGCGCCCCAGGCACAAGATATGACTTCGCGCCGCACCAAGTTCAAGAATTATGTTGACGAAGAAGCCAGGCGCAAGAACACCACCAAGGCCAGAGTTAGATCGAAAGTGGAGTGGCCTTTCCGCATCCTCAAGCGCGTATTCGGATTTACCAAGGTGCGGTATCGCGGTATCTGGAAAAACCACCAGTGGCTGTGCGCGGCCTTCGCGCTGGTGAACCTGTACCAACACCGCAACCGGCTGGCTCCGCAAAGGGCGTAGTGTCTCTGGAGGCCGGAAAACGGCCTCCCAGAGACGAAAAAGACCAGCAGCACCCCGTCTTTTCCGACAGAAAACCTATTCAGAATCAAAAAATCAACTGCGCTCGCGCTGTCAAAGAAAAATCATGCACCTGCGCAGAGGTTCCCTAAGAATGCTTCGGTTGGACTGAAGGCAGGAATCTCTCCTGGATTCAGTCCAGCCGAATTGTTTTTTGCGGAAAAATCACCGTGACGGCTCTTGAAATGGATTCTTCAAGGACAGTTCTCTTGAGCAGCCGCTTGCGGCATGGATATGCTGTGGAACGACTCAATTCGATCGGTCTTTTCCCCAAGTTTTGTACAGGCCAAGATAGCCGTAATTCTCGGTTTGCCCAGCAACGGAGTGCCCGTAGGCAAATAATAGTTGCAGCCCTGGTGATTTGAAGTGATAGTAGCCGCCAGCATCAATCATTGTTGAAGGATGGGACTGCGCAGTGGTAAAGCCCTCGCGCGCGTGAGAAAAAACTTCGGCGGACAGCTCCAGCTTTTTGCTGACCTCTCGCTTTACGAGGAAGCCGCCATAGAGATAGTTGCGATGATCCGTCTGAGGAACGACGGTGTAGCCAAGGCCGCCGCACAGGCTCCAGGGTCCAATATCCTTCGCAACCCAGATTGGAAGTTTGTACCAAACCTTGCCTACGCCCAGACCTTTGTCAGAGTTGCCCGTCGGGATTTCGAGCATAGTAAACGAACCGATCTGTGGCCGACGTTTGGTCTGTTTGATGAATCCGTATTTCACGCCCACTTCCATATCCGTCATGCCGTAGGCGCTTGGTCCGGTTCCGTCGGGAAGATAGACCGGATCGTTCATTGGAATGGCCGCTCCCAAGGGCAAAATAGCATGGAGTTGCACGTTGGGCAGTGCACCCCAGTTGAACTCGAAGGCCGGTCCAACTGGATCATACTCTGCCGGCGTCCCATCCACTGTGGCGAAGATATAGGCTTCGTAGTGGCCAAGGTCAACCGGCGTCGGATCGTCCGTCTGGAAGGGAGGACCAGCCTGCGCCGATAGCAAGCTAGTAGCCACGAAAACGAGAAAAAACATTCCCGCAAAAATACTTTTCGTCCTCATCGTCAAGGTTTGATTTCCTCCGCCCTTTAGATGATTTCAAGATCGTGAAAGAATTTAAAAATATGCTAAAAACAACGCGACTCGACCGCGCATCGCGATCGAGTCGCGTTGTTGCTTAGAACAGATCGCCGATTGGCGGAAAGGTCAGCAACAAGCTAAGGACGAGAAGCCCCAGCGTGATGCTGTTGATAGGCCGGAGGGAAACTGTCTTTTTGCGCCAGCGCAAATCGAGAATCGCCCACACGGCAAGCCAGAGCAGAATGGCCACGGTGGTTTCGCCGGAGAGCGCGCCGGTGGGCTTGTAAAAGACAAACAGGTTTTTTACGAATGCGGATTTGTCCGCGGCGATGGCGAAGACAGCCACTGCAAAAGAGCCGATGCCTGCCGAGAGAATGGCGGCCGCGCCAGAGCCATCGGGAAGGACGGCAGAGATTTCCGAGACAGTATTTGTTTGACCGCTCATGGTTATTCTCCTTTAACCAACTGAATTGTTTGTCCGCCATCGACGGGGGCATTTTTGTCGAGCATGGCGCCAAAGAAACCAGCGATGCCAGCCGCGAAGAGCGAGACAGCAGTGAAACCGAGCAGCGCGGAGCGAAGCTGCGGATGGTGCTTGAGATCGCGGGCATAGCGAATGGCGACCGCAGCAGTAGCCGTGACGACGATGGGAACGAGCCATGCGACGTGCTCCTTCCACTCCATGCCGATCAGATGCCATTGCTTTGTGGCTGGATTCGCGAGCAGGAGGGAGCGCGGAAAGGCGGTGAGAACGGCAGTTCCCGCTGGCGGCGTGGCGCGGTACCACGGGTAAATAATGTAGGTGCCAGTGAGAACGGTGAGCCAGGCCAGCGCTGCCATGATGCTGAGATAGATACCGAGGAAGCGATCGCTGCGTTGCTCAGATTGTGAAGGAGCGTTGATTGGATATCGCTGATAGAGCGCGACAATTGCGCCGGAAACAGCGAGCAGATAAAGCGCGCCGAAGCCCATGCCGTGAACGAGAGTCCAGAGACTGCGGGTTGTGATTTCCATTGGGTATGACCTCCATTGAAGATTTGCTTTGTGAACGAATGCACGGGGAAGATGCATTCGTTTTGCTGTTGTTTGGCGGCGCTCGATGAGTTGAGCGCCGCCGGGAAAGTTAGAAGTTAATCTTTGCCGCGAACTGAATCTGGCGCGCGGTACGTTGAAATGTCAAGTCAGAACCTGCCGCGGAGATGGTTCCAATGCTGGTGTTACCAGCGGTTGCGGCCGGATTATTAAACTGCGGCGTGTTAGTCAGGTTGAAGGCCTCCGCGCGCAGTTGCAAAACCTTCGATCCGGTCAGGTGAGTATCCTTGAAGATTGAGAAATCCACATACTTTGTGCCCGGACCTTGAAGACTATTACGGCCAGAGTTTCCATACGTGAAAGAGTTTTGGGCAGGAGCCTGGAAGGCGTCTGTGTTGAACCATTTGGCGAGCGTGCGCTTGCTTTTTGGCAGCGATCCGTTGCCGTAGCCGGGAAGCAGTATTGCGCGGGGCG
>Ga0302320_10014283_pt1 | contig 16454 bp, 12 predicted proteins | sample Bog_T0_3_FD_202130 | JGI IMG/M metagenome (GOLD analysis project Ga0302320, IMG submission 202130) | Peat permafrost microbial communities from Stordalen Mire near Abisko, Sweden - Bog_T0_3 | ecosystem: Environmental > Terrestrial > Soil > Wetlands > Peat | place: Sweden: Abisko, Stordalen Mire... | reverse complement strand
TTAAACACACGAGCATCGTATATTATACAAATAATAAGTCAAGATAATTCTTCGGATAATTATTCATGACCCGACCGATTATTTCAACAGGCTGTTAGCAGGGGAAGTTTGCGGGGGTCGCGGTTGTGGATGTCCGCTGGCGAAATTCCGGCCAGCAGCGAATTTTCTCCGAATGGCGGGAAGTAGGCGGCGATGTGTTCGGCGGATTGCATGGTGACTTTGTTTGGCAGGAAGGAGTTGGCTTCCGACTGGTCCAGACCGAGGGCGAGGACGCGACCGGCCGCCTTGACCCACTGGGCGATGTTCGTGGACTCGGCAGGTTGGAGGCCAGCGCCCTGTCCTACCACAAGGACTTGATCGGCGGCGGGCGGGTCGCCGTGGAAGGGGGCGGCTTGGATTCCGCAGGCTTCCAGCCAGCTTTGGCCGGCGGGTTCGCCGATGTACATCGCAGTGCGGCGGGGGGTGGGACGCCAGGTATCCACGTAGCGGAGAATGTTGGCCGCGAGCGTTTCGGCGGCAGGCTCAGTTTCGGTGCGGCCGGTTACGTCCATTTGACAGAAGAGGACCATGCCGCGGCCTTCGCGGTATTCAAGAAGGGGGCTGTATTGGAGGGCATAGCCGCCGTCAACAATTGGGAGGAAGTCGCCCCTTTGCGGCTTCTCAATGAGCACCGAGGCGACGTTGCCCCAGTTGCCGCAGCGCCAGAGGCGGGTGACTTCGAGGCCGGCCCAGCGGACGGTGGGCGCGCCGTTGTAGTGATCGTTGTTGATTGTGTAATCCAGCGTGGGCGGCAGCAGGGTGGAAGCGCCGCGCCAGTCGCGGAGGGTATTGGTGTCGAGGCCGAAGAGCAGCGGGCTGTCCGCCAGGCGGGGCCAGACCTGGCGCAGGCCGTATTCCTCCACGCGGAAACCGAGGCGTTTTTCGAGGGCGTCGGCGGTTTGCTCGAAGACGACCACTTTGAGGCCATCGCGTACGGGCTTGAGATCGGGGGTCGGGCCGTCAACGGTGAGAGCACCTTTGCCGATGAACAGCGCGTCGAAGCGGGAGAGATCATTGGTTGCATTCACGGGGGAGAAGGCGACACCGAGGCCGATCAGCAATTTGGTTGTCTGGCCCGGTGGATCGAAAAGAGCGATTTTGGAAGCCACTTGCGGCGGCACGGGACGCGGGATGACTTGAAAAGCAAATGTGTCATTCTGGCTTTCCCCTGTGCTGAATTTGAAGGAAGCGGTGATTTCATAATCACCAGGCTTCAAGTTCGCCGCCATATCCTCTTTCATCGGCAAGGCAATCTGGTCTCCGGTCGGGATGACATCCACCGTCGGAAAGTAGATATTATAGTACGACTCCGGCCGGCTTTTCTTCAGTCCCAACGTAGTTTCGCAAGTCACGGTCTGCCGGGAGTTATTGATGATGATGAGCTGCTTCTCGACGGTTTCGCCGGGATGGAAGATATGGTCCTTGGCAGTGAAGTGTTCCGGTTTGCCGGCGATGTAGCCCAGCAGCGGCATGTTGTTGCGGAACAACGACTGCGCGGTGGGGGTGGGAACCCAGTCGTCGCGCTTATAGGCGGTGACAAAAGTTTCGCAGGTCTTGTCAATATAATCCGGGCTGTAGCCGGGTTTTTGCAGGCGGTCCCAGTCCACGGGCAGAATTTCTTTGCGGTGCTGGAAGCCGTCGCGCAATTTCCAGAAGCGGTCGTGCTCCCAGGGCGAGGTTCCCGAAACACCCAGAGTGCGGAAGGCGCGCCAGTTGTCGGTCGTGTAGGCGGCTTGCACGGGCTGCATTTCGTCCAGGCGCCTGTCGCCTACAGGTGTAGGGTAATCCCAGCGGAACCAGGGGCGGCCAGAGCGGAACTGCTGCGCCTCCCAGCGCAAATTGGCCTTTTCGCGGTCGCTGATTTTGAAGGCGGCGTCCCCGAGGAATTGGGCGTTCCATTCGGCCAGACAATACTCCCACGGCACGGCGGCGCTGCCGAATTCGCGCACGCCGTTGTACCAGCCGCGATACATGGTCCAGTCCCAGCCGAATGGCGCGCCGTATTCGACGAGCATAAGCGGTTTGACGCCGGCGGTTGACCAGTGCTCGAACCAGTCATCCAATTCCTGGCTGGGGACGAAGTTGGGATAGAAATTGAGGGTGTACGCCGCGCTGAGATTGCCGGAGGAGTGATGATAAACGACGCGCGCGGGGTCCAAACGCTTGACAATGGCTTCGCAGCGCAAGGCGAGCCGGGCGTTGTTGCCGGCCCAGCCTTCGCCGCGGGGATCGCCGATGCCGTCTATCTTTTGCGGGTTCATGTCCTCGTTGTAGCCGGTGGCGTTGTGGCTCATGGCGTAGGAGACGACGGAGGGGTGGCTGCCGGCGACGGAGACATAAAACGCGGCGTGGCGGGAGTAGCCGTTGGTTTGGTCGGCGTCGGGCGACTTCCAATCGTAATCGCTGAAATGCGGCTGCGAGAGGGCGACGAGCATCCCGGTGTCGTCGGCGGCGCGGAGGATTTCGGCGAAGCTCAGGTGCGAACCGGGTTTGCAGTCGTAATTGTGGGTGTACACGAAGTTGATACCGAAACTTTTCATGCGCAGGAAAGTCTCCTTTGCCGCGTCGTACGTGGACGCCGCCGCGCCGACCTGGGCGTTGTCCACGGGGATCAGCGACAGGTAAATCCGGGTGCCGTTGAGGTAGAAGTCGCGGCCCTGAATCCAGAACTCGTGGAAGCCGAACTGAACGGGCAACGCGATGTCCAGCACGCGGCCTGTGGCGTCGAGGAGCGACAACTCGGCGGTGTACTGGTTGGTCGGCGTGTTGATGTCCCAGAGCTTGGGAGGCATCCAAGACGCGGTGAACGCGGCGCGGCCATCTTTCAGCTCGCGCGTCGTGAAGGTTGGGCCGGTGAACTCGGCGACTTGGCGGCCTTGATCGGTGATTTTGGCGCGCAGTTGATAGCGGCCATCGGCGATCGACCCCGACTCCACCCCGGCTTCGAATGTGATATTGCTCTGACGGAACGAGGTGGCGATGCGGACATCGGAAAGCCGCTCCTCCGCCGGCTCGCTGACAAGCCAGACATCGCCGCAAAGGCCGCGGCGTTCGACGGTTCCCTTCTTCTCGCGGGCGGCGCTGGTGTCGGTGTAGGACTCCATCACGGCTTTGAGAGGCATGGCGATGACGAGCAGGCTCAGGACATGCGTCGCGCCGGGAGTAACTGCGCGCGAGATGTCCACCTGGCCGCCAGGGAAGCGAATCTCGCCGGCCTTCTGAGCGTCAACATAGACCGCCGCATAAGAATTCAGGTATTCGACATCCAGTGCGATGCGGCGGCCGGCCCAATTTGTGGGGATGGTAATCGTGCGTTCGTACCAGGCGCGCTGGACTTCGCCGAGTTTCGTGTTTTTCCAACTTGGATCGGGGTAGAGCGTTTGGTAGTCGCTCTGCAAATAGTCCTCGATGCCCGGCCAACAGGCGGGGACTTTGTAGTAACCCCAGCCCATGTCGGGCACTTGGAGGACGTTCTCCGAGGCCGGCTGCCAAAACCAGAGGCCGTTGATGCAAAGGCGCTCGCGGGTGGGAGTGGTTTCGCGGAAGGCTTGGGCCGTGTCCCAGACGGCCTTGACGCCCGGCGGCAACTCCACGACAGAGCGGTTTTGCGAGGCTGCCGGAGAGGGCAGTGCGAACATCGCACACGCGGCGGCGAGCAGCATGGAAATTGGGAAGGGCGAGTGCTTTGAGGAGGGCGAGTCCATGCGGGAAGTGGAGCGGAATCCCAGCAGATATACAAGGCCGAAAGCGCTGGAAATGAGTTGCGCCGGGGCTTAAAGTGCGTAGCTTGCAATGGTGAAAGCAACATTGACGCAACCGCGGCAAGGCACTGCAAAGAGTGTGCTTCCGGTGATCCAAGGCGAGGAGAAGCGTATGTTGGCCGAGCGCGGCCAACCGTGTGCCGGTATCGGCCCGTCGCGAAAAATTGACCGGCGCGCGGCGTGCCTGGATTTGATGGCCATTGGCCCGGTTGAATTTCTCCCACGCAAGTGATCTTCCAAGATCCTCAACCCCTGGGTTCCCGAAGGCATCCATTGAAATAGTTTCCGCCGCGAATTCTGGGATGGCCGATGTCGAGGAAGCGGCACGAGTGAATGGCTTATTTTCTTAATGCAAAGCGTTTTATCCATCAAGGAACTGCGGAAGGCTTATGGCGGGAAGATCGCCGTGGACGGGATTTCGTTCGAGGTCGGGCGCGGGGAAATCGTCGGGCTGCTGGGACCGAACGGGGCGGGGAAGACGACGACGATCAATATGGTTCTCGGCGTGCTCGAGCCGGATTCGGGGTCAATCGAGATCGAAGGGATCGATTTGGCGGCAAGCCGCGCCCCGGCGCTGGAACGCACGAATTTCGCGGCTGTTTATGCGCCGCTGCCGGGGAATTTGACGGTGCGGCAGAATCTGCGTGTTTTTGGACTTCTCTACGGAGTCCGGGATTTGGCGGAGCGGATTGAGGCTCTGATTGGGCAGTTCGAATTGGAAAAGTTTCGGGATGTGAAGTGCGGGGTGCTGTCGTCGGGCGAGCAGACGCGGGTCGCGCTGGCGAAGGCGATGCTCAATCAGCCGCATTTGCTGTTGTTGGATGAACCGACGGCGTCGCTGGACCCGGTGGCGGCGCGGGAAATTCGGGGCCGAATCCGGCAATTCGCGGCATCGGGCGCGGGCGGAGTGTTATGGACGACGCACAACATGGTCGAGGTGCTGGATGTGTGCGACCGGGTGCTTTTCCTTTCGCATGGGAGGATCATGCTTGAGGGGGACCCGAAGACGCTGCCGCAGCAGCATGGGCAGCCGACGCTGGAGGAGCTTTTTATTGCCGTGGCGCGCGAACCTTTAACCCCGAAGGAAACATGACCTGGTTGCGTCCCGTCATCGCCGTGATGCTGCGGTATGGTTATCTGCTGCGCGGGACGCCAGCGCGCTGGATTCCGATTTTTGCGTGGGTCGGCATTGACATGGTGCTGTGGGGATTCCTCACAAAATATTTGAACAGCGTGGCGGCATCCGGTTTCAATTTTGTGCCGGCGCTGTTGGGGGCGGTGCTGCTGTTTGATTTTTTCACGCGGGTGATGCAGGGGGTGGCCGGGGTGTTTCTGGAAGATGTGTGGTCGCGGAGCTTTTTGAACCTGTTTGCGTCGCCGCTGACGATTCCGCAATACCTCACGGGCCTGGTGGCCACGAGCACGATGACGAGCTTGATCAGCTTGGTGGTGATGCTCGTGATGGCAACGGCGCTGTTTGGGCTGTCGTTTTTCATATATGGACTGGCGCTCGTGCCGTTTCTTATGATTCTGTTCCTTTTTGGCGTTGCTTTGGGGGTGTTCACCGCGGCGATGGTGCTGCGATTGGGGCCGTCGGCGGAATGGCTGGTGTGGCCGGTGCCGGCGATCATCTCGCCGTTTGCCGGAGTTTTTTATCCAATTTCGATTCTGCCGCACTGGATGCAATTCATCGGGAGGCTGCTGCCGATCTCTTATGTGTTCGAGGGGTTGAGAACGATTATCCAGGGCGGCACTGTGCCGTGGACCGCGCTGATCACGGGCGGCGGGCTGGCGGTGATGTATGTGCTGCTGGCGTGCTGGTTTTTCAGGCGCGTTTTCCGGCACGCGGTGCGGACGGGCATCCTCGCGCGGTACAGCGCGGAGAGTGTGGGTTAGAACGGTTTAGGTAACACTGCAGCCTACAGGACTGGCAAAAGTGAGGCTCCGTCAGGAGACGTCAACCACAACATATTGTGGTACATAGTGCTGCTGCCGGCCTTGCGCAGGGGGGAAACCGGCGGCACACCCGTTACACCGTTACATTACCTATGAGAAACGGCGCTTTTCGCCTCGTTACGTAACAGTTACATGCCGCTACACGGCGAGCCACCCGACATCGGCAAGAGCCCACATGGCTTGAGCCGGGGGGAAACCGCCTGCACACCCCGCTACACCGCTACACCTGTTGATTACCAACGACTTACAACTTCCCTTGCCGTTACATTGTAACGCCCCCAGCCGTTACAATTTGAGGCCCGCCATGAGAGCCGTTTAGATAACACAGCAGCCTATAGGACTGGCAAAAGTGAGGCTGCGCAGGCGACACCAGCCACAACATATTGTGGTTCACGGTACCATTGAACGACAAAAACCGAGGGTTCATGAAAAGCGTCGCCCTGCCATGCGCGAGCTTTCACCACGGCTGCGACATTAGTGAAAACGCTCTAAAGCTGGACATCGCTTGGATTTGCTCAAGTGCCGGGTTATGCTCGGCCCCGCAGACGGCCCATGACAACAGCACTCGATCTCGACCTGAAAAAACTCAGAGCACGCGCCTTTGACAGGGCGGAATGGGCTGAGGGGGTTCTCCAGCGTTATCATGCCGCCACCCGGAATCTTAACCAGGTGGCAGCGCAACAACTGCGGGCGCTTTACAACTGGATGTTCGTCCCAACAACGCTTTGGCCGTTTAATGTCCAAGATGTCCTTGAGGACTGCCTTGCGTTTCTGGAAAAAGGAAAACGCCTGAACTCACGCCACCGTCTCCTCATCGAACTGCTGCCAGAACCTCCGGACCAAGCGATCTGCGATGCTGTGGCCGACCACGAACTCCACGTTCAAAAGGGCGTCTATGAGAACCTGGTGAAGACGCAGGCCAAGTATGCCCAGAACGAACTTGCCATCAGCAGCGATCCCGAGCTTCGCCGCCAATGGGAGCGAATCAAAGCCGCCTTCAAGGTCCAGGCCTACCGCGACCATAAGGGCGTGATCCGCCGGACCATGAGCGCCGAGCGCAACCTGCGGCCGTGGTTTTCTGTCAACCTGCGCCGCCGGGAAGATGTTTTCCGCGCCGCGTTCGATGCGTTTTGCCTCCGCTGGAACCTCTATGGCATGCAAAATGACGACCCACTCCTCCTCAAACTCGCCGTCAACATCACGCCCTACGGGACGATGATTCACATCCCCGCCTATTGGTCCTTTGATCCCAAGCGGGACATCCGCTGGGACGCCATTGCCAGCCTCCACCGAGCGCGCGTCCCGGGGCGTCAAGGCTCCGCCCTTGCCGAAGGCCTTGCCGAACGGATGAAAGCGGCTGGAAAACTTCGCCGTCTCGACAAAGAAGCCTTCCGCCTCGGCTTGAAAGGTGAAAAGAAGCACGAGTTCCTCTGCGCTGGTCTTGGATGGGACCCGCGCACATGCCCCAAACGCCTCAGCCGGCTCCGGGCGGAATTTAGAATTCAAAATCGGCAGGACGAGACTCCCGTCGAGCCGTGACTAGATTCCAACCCGGTATGGCGAGACTCGGTCGAGCCGTGACTTTTTCGCCGCAAATCGAATTTCGGCTCGACGGAGTCTCGCCCTACCGTGAAAAATGATCGGGACAGGGAATGGGGACAATCAGTTCCTTTGATTTGCGCTTAAGATTGGCGGATGCTGTGACAAAATTAAGTGATCATTGTATGTTCAACGCGCTTGAATCCCTGAAGACTGCGACCATGCCCTCCGCGCAAGTGCCCGAGACCGCAACCGAAAGACAAGGGAAATGTGATTTCCCAACAAGCATGGTGTGCGACCTGTCCGAAGCGAGGGCCTTTTCCCTGGGTTATGCCATGCCAAATGTTCCTATAATGGCCGCGTTTGGAGGGGATCGCTTGCATTCATTTAAACTCGAGGGTTCATGGGATCTGGATCGGGCGGCCTCGGAGAACGCTGATGCCCTTTTCCGCTCCATCCGCCGAGTTCCTGCCAAAGGCTCCTCGGCGGAGTGGGATGATCTCACCTTTCGATTCGGCCCCCGCTCCTTTCTTTACGCCGACGAGAATCAAATCGCAGGCTTCGCTTCCAGCCCGATCGAAGCCGAGCGTCTGGTGACACAATTTAGCAAGACTTACCTCAAGCCGCTCATTCCGGGTGGTGGGGAATTTCATCTGATCCAGCAAGAGCGATCCGACATCAAGTGCCATACTGTCTTATTGCCTCCCGACACTATCCTCAGCGATGAATCGCTGAGCCTCCACTACGGCAGCGGGAGCCGGGAGTGGCATCGGGACTTTGTCGGGAAACTCGGCGAAAGATCGCATGGGCTTTCGATTTTTGAAGGCAGTCCAGGGACGGGCAAAACATTCTATCTCCGTCACCTGATGGGGGTGCTCAGGGAGTCGCATCGCTTTTACTTTATCCCAACCTCCACCCTGGGCGTTCTGTCAAAGCCTGAATTTATCGGCTTCTGGGCCGATCAGCGACGGTTCCATGCCAACCGGAAGTTTGTCGTGATCCTGGAGGATTCCGACACCGCGCTGATGACCCGCGACTCGGACAATCGCGAACAGGTCAGCGCGATACTGAACCTCTCCGATGGAATGCTCGCCGATTTCCTCCGCCTCCAACTCATCTGCACGATCAACTGCTCCACCGCGGACATTGATCCGGCACTGCTGCGCCCCGGCCGCCTGCTTTGCCATCGCGTCTTCGAGCGGCTCAACTATCCCCAGGCAGCCCGCCTCGCCGAGAGTCTCGGCCGAAAACTGCCGCTGGCGCGTGATTATTCCCTGGCTGAGGTGTTTGCCGGCCATTCGTCCGATCAAATTGACCGCCCACGTATCGGGTTTGCCGCATAGCAAAATATGAAAACCAAAAAATCACGCATCATTGAGCATTTAGACGAAAAACGGGAAAAACGACTGTCCCGCGTCCAACAAGACTCGGAAGAAGCAACAGCCAAAATGGAACCGTGGGCGCGCCGTGAGGAGGAGACCAGGCTATTGTTATTAGCGGCCAAACGCAAGCTGCCGGAACTAAAAGCGCTGCTGGCGGCCACCTCCGACCACTGGCACTACGAAGACCCGATTTATCGCTTCTATCATCAGTCGTTCAAGATTTATCGCCTGCAAGCGACCACGTTGGAAATTGTCGAGAACCTGCAAGCTCTGGCGCCGCATCTCAAATTGAACTCCATGTTCCTTGAAATTGTAGCCGAAGGCACAGGCAAGGAGGCCCGCCCGATCGTGGAAGCGTTCTTTCATGCCCATCATATGCTGCTCATGGTCTGCAAGTATGCCGAATTACTGCCGGAATCGCCTCCGACCCTTCCGTCTGGATGGGCCACCGTATTGTATCTATATAACATCCGATGATTCCTAGAAGCTCAGGCACACAAGGCTTCACGCACCCCATGAATTTCACGAGTATTGATTTTGAAACGGCCAATTATTCTCGCGTGAGCATCTGCGCAGCCGGGATGGCCGTCTTTGAGGATGGCAACCTGACCGAGGCTCCTTATTGGCTGGTGCGGCCACCCAAAGGCCACGGCTGGTTTCACGAAGTCTTCATTGAATGTCACGGCTTGACTCATCTGGATGTTCTGGACGCCCCGGAATTTCCCGCCATTGCTCCGGAATTGCTGGCCCGGTTGAACCGCGCCGACCTCGTGATTGCCCATAAGGCTGACTTCGACTTCGACCATCTGCGCGCCACATTGGATCATTTCGGCCTGCGCAAGCCAGAGTTTGATTATATTTGCACCTGTAATCTCGCCCGGCGCGTCTGGCCGGACCTGCCAGACCACAAGCTCGGCACACTGGCCGCGCACAGCGGCCATAAATTTAACCATCACCACGCCCAGTCCGACGCCGAAGCGGCCGGACGCGTGTTGCTGGCGATGATGAAACACGCCAACGCAAACACGCCGTCCGACTTGTTGCGGAAGGCGGGTATGGCGCCGAAACGTTTTTGCCAGCAAAGACAGTAGCATCAGTTATGCTATATTACTCAAAAACTTAAATCAGCCAGAAATCCGAAAAACCAAATCCAAAATAAACATCTTGCCATTCGGCGAGAACATGCACAAATTCCCCATTATGAAAAACTACCTATGCCATAAATGCAAAACGCATGTGCAAAATTCTTCGCAGCCAAACCCCTCCAACTGTCGCGGAGGTGGAAATCACCAATGGACCGACCTCGGAGAAGTGGGCAGCACAAACTACCAATGCAAGAAGTGTGGCGTGCTTGTACAATCAAAGTCCACACCTGGTTACCCCAATTGTCCGTCAAGCGGACACCATCAGTGGACTAAACTCTAATAAATGTAATGTATGGAAGATCAGCGCAACCGCCCACAAAGTGCTAAACTTGAGGAAATTGCCAATTGGCAACTGCGTAAACTGCCTACCGCTGCACCCGACACCTTCCGTGTGTATTTGCCGCCATTGCAAAGAGGCTTTGTCTGGGATCCCGTCAGAATAATCAATCTATGGGATTCCCTCTTGCGTGGATTCCCGGTCGGCTCGCTACTGCTTTCTGAAATTGGTGGCATGGACTGTTCGGAGAATTTACCAAATCAATACTGGCTGCTCGACGGACAGCAGCGCGCGACAACCGTTGCCATGGGGTTCTACAACCCTTGGGGAACCCACGCTCACCTCGCGGAAGACGATAAAAATCAAGGTTGGACTCTGAGGGTAATGCCGGTTCTGTGGATTGACCTCGGAGCAGTCAAATCCGATGATGATGAGAAGTTTTTTTCCCCGTACGTGGTTACGCAGTCCCACCCGTGGGGATACAATCAATTCGGTAGAGTTCTATCGGAGGGAAAGAGGAGAGAGGCGCTGAACGCCTTCCTTCCAACAACGGGTCCTTGCCCATATACGAGCTTCAAGCTGAAGGACGTGTTCCCTATGCACGCAAGAATTCCTGTGCCGATGGCCTTTGTGATTGAGTCCACGCGCAAGTGCCTCGGCAACGACGGTGACCAAATGAAAGGATCACTTGTCAGTCAATGCCAGCATCTTCCGGAAGTTTGGCAGTCGCGATTCAAGGGGCAACTTGGCGATCTTCCAGCAACGGAGTTTACCAGATTTTGCGAAGCCGGGCGGTCACTGATAAAAGACTACGTCGTCCACTTGAATTATTTGAACTTCCGGACAAAAGACAGTGTTACGTGCGACGACAACTCCGTTCTGTTCGTACGATTGAACACGGGCGGAAAGCCTCTCAATGGAGAGGAGTTGATCTTCTCGCTTTATAAATCAGCTTTTCCTAAGGCGAAAGAAGCGGTCGAAAATGCGGCGGCAGGTTTCATGCCACCTTCGCATCTGTTCTCATTGCTGGTCCGGCTTGTCGCAGCAGATGGCGACCCGTCGAAGCTGCACCACCCTGTTTCCCTCCGTGATTTCAAGGCTAAGATTAGCGACAGTGTTTTCAAGGAGCGATTGGAAGGATTTATAAATGACCGTGTTCACAACATCGTTGCGACCGCGCGGGATTTGCTGACGGGCAACCACTCCTACCATTTGCCGATGGCTCTAGCCACGCGGACCATCAAAGAGGCTCCAGACATTTTTCTCGCCCTGCTTTTTTGGCTGGACCGCGGTGGAAGTGTCACGTTTGGAAGTGAAAAGCATCAATACTTGCTTGCTGTGATCACTGCTCTGTCATGGTTTGGCGGTAATGCTCGACAGAAGCTCAAAAACCTGCAGCAGTGGATGCAGGAAGTGTCCCGTGGGTGTTTGGTAGAGGACTTCTGGAAACCAGATACTATTCGGATACTTTTCACACGACTGGACAATCCTGTCCCTAGTTTTCCGGCGCCTGACGCGCTCGAGGATTTTTTGGAGGAGGCGATCGTGAAAAATGCGAACTACAATTGGGAAACTCTGGGAAACTCGTGCCCAAAACACCCAATCTTTTCCGGCTATTCCCATATTCCGAAGCCTGACGAAGTCCCATCAAAGGTTGAATCTGTCAAGCCACCAGATTTGCTGCGAGAGAGACTTCTGCAAGAAAACCTGCGCAGCTTTATCGGGACTCTATGTTGGAGCACAAAATTGCTGCTGTTCGCGCAGCGCGATTTCCTCGACAGAGAATTCCAATGGTTCCAACAGTGGGACCTTGTTCTCGAAGATACAAACAGCCCGTGGGATTGGGATCACATCTACCCGTCGGCTTGTGGTCTACACAATGTGTATCCCAAATATCGGGAATGGCACGACACCATTGGTAACAAGAGGGCCGAAGAACTTTCCCACAACCGAGGAAATGGCTCGTGCCGGCCCAAGGACAAACTAGCCGATCTCGAAACAAGGAGGGAGAGTGTCATTTCTGAAGAAGTATGGGAGATGATCCAAGGGGTGGATGAAAACATCAAAGATCCTATCACTGCAAACACCGTTTGCCGGATCATCTTGAGGCGGATGGCCGGGATATACGGGAAGTGGTATACGACGCTGGGAATTGGCCTACTGTTGGCAAGCAGACAGGAGTAACTCTTTGTGGCGTAATCGCGGTCGGGAAGGGCTATTGGGATCAAAAGGGGCCATTTTATCTGACCCCAATGGCCCATGCTACCCAATGTTAAGGCGATTCTTGGGTCTGCCAGGTGAGTGGGATGGACTGCACTCTGGAAAGCTTATGCCTTCGTTCACCGAACACTGCGCGGAAACGACAGCGGCATTGGCGCAGCGGTTTGAAGAGGTGCATCGCTGGTTGGATGAGTTTGCGGGCAAGCCTCCGCACGGGATGCGCCACCGCAAGCTGCGCCATCACGTTGCAGGCATTGAGCAGGTGCGCAGACTTTGGGATGACCAAGCTGCCACGGCGGCGCGGTTGCACATCATTGCTGATTTGAAACAGGAGGGGTGGACCGAAGACATGCCGTTTCCACGGGACGAAGACCATTACAAGCGGATGGGATTGTTTTAGTCTCGGCAGGAGCGTCGCCGAGCCGGGCAAACGAAAAAGAAAAAATGCGCGACGGAGCAAAATGAGATTGGCGCTCCCGCAAGCGGGATTGGTGCTCGTAGAGCAAGTCTTGACGCCCCGGCACAAAAGATCTCGAAACCGGTTCTTAGACTCGTGCTTCTCGTCGCGCGATTGTGTTTATATCACGCGGCGGGAAAAAATGCCAGACAAAGTTGTTCACAAAGTTATTCACAGGCGCGGGACAAAGTTAGGGAACCCCTGCCCATGAACCGAGTGGGAGCCTCCTCTCCCCAGCCCTCCCCTCCACAAGTGTGTGGAGGGGAGGGAGAAGAAACGGCGCTGGCGTGGCAGAGGGTTCAGCGAGGGCGCTGAACCTTACACGCGAGGGCGCGTGTGCTCCCCGATTCAGGATTCTACGGGCGCCTCCTCCTGTTTGCGGAATTGGAGGTAGTAGAGCTTGCTATAGATGCCCTTCAACGCCAGCAGTTCGTCGTGGCGGCCCGACTCCGCAATGCGACCATGGTCAAGCACAAGGATCACGTCGGCGTGGCGCACGGTGGAAAGGCGGTGGGCGATGCAGATGGTTGTGCGCCCTTTCATCAATTCATCCAGCGCGGCCTGGACCGCGCGCTCGGATTCGTTGTCAAGCGAACTGGTGGCCTCGTCCAGGATGAGGATGGGCGCGTTTTTGAGAATGGCGCGGGCGATGGAAAGGCGCTGGCGCTGGCCGCCGGAAAGGGTCACGCCCTTCTCGCCAATCCCGGCCTCGTAGCCGCCCGGTTTTTCCATGATGAATTCGTGAGCGTGGGCGTTTTTGGCGGCTTGCTCGACTTCGGCGGCGGAGGCGCCGGGGCGTCCGCAAGCGATGTTGTTGCGAATGGTGTCGTTGAAAAGAATGACGTCCTGGGTGACGACGGCGATCTGGGAGCGGAGGTCGCGCAGGGCGGCGTTGCGCAAGTCCACGCCGCCGATGCGGATGGCGCCGGAAGTGGGATCGTAAAAGCGGAGGAGGAGGTTGGTGAGGGTGGTCTTGCCGGTGCCGGTCCTGCCGACCAGGGCGACCATCTGGCCAGGCTCAACCTTCAACTGGACATCGTGAAGGACCATTTCGGAGCCGTAGCCGAAGCTGACGTTGTCAAAATCAATTTCAGCGCCGGCGGCGCGAAGGGGCACGGGGTGGGCGGGGTCGGTGAGGGTGTTGGGGGTGGCGAGCAATTCAAAGACGCGCTGAGTGGCGGCCTGGGCCTGGGTCAACTGGCTGTGGAGGCGGGTGATGTCTTTGATGGGGGGGTAAAGGCTCAGGAGGGCGATTAAAAAGGCGACCAGTTTGGTGACGTCCGAATTCTGGCTCAGGAGGTAGAGCAACATGCCGGCAATGCCAATGGAACCCACAAATTCGATGAGGGGACCGGGGGTCTCGGTGGCACGGACCACGCGCATGAAGTTGCTGCGAAAGGTGGCGAGATTGGTCTTGAATTGTTTGACCACCACATTTTCCAAATTGTAGGCCTTGATGATGCGGTTGCCGGTGAAGGATTCGTGCATGACTTTGCCCAAGGCGGCCGCCTCGGTCTGGATGGCGGCGCTGGCGCGGCGGCCTTTGCGGCTGTAAACGGTGATCGGAATGACGCACCAGGGAAAGACGAGCAGGGAGATGAGCGTGAGCTTCCAATCCAGGGCGAGCATCACGGCCACGTAGGTCAGGAGGGTACAGGGGGCCCTGATTATCGTCACCAGCGACACACCGATCAGATTTTGCAGGATGCCTATGTCGCTGTTGCGGGACATCAGTTCCCCGGTGCTGTTGCGGGTGAAGAAGCTTAAAGGGAGATTGAGGAGATGTTCAAAAAGGCGCGCGCGCAAATCGCAGGTGGTTCGCACCCCGACCCATCCCATCAGATAAGAGTTGAGGTAAGCCACCACGCCGCGCAGCAACACCACCAGAGGGATCAGGGCGACGATGGCGATCCTCCACCCCATCGAGCCGCCAGCGTGCTGGGTGATCTGTTCATGCAAGCGGCCCAGCATGGGTGGCAGCCAGTTCGGCACATACCAGGGCACTTTGGACGCGTCGGACAGCATGTTCAAACCGCTCAGGGCCGCGGGCGAAAACAGGACGCTGACCACCAGAAGGACCGTTCCATACATAAGCGGCTGGCCCACCCCGTTTAATATCCCGAACAACACTCCCAGGAGAAACCGTCCCCTGTAGGGCTTGTTCAACTTCCACAGCTTATAGAGAAATTTTATCATCCGCGTCCTGGCGATTATGCCCCGTCCTGCGCAAAGTTCAAAGATTAAGGTTTTTGCTGGAAATGGGCCACATCGGGCGAATGGCTTCAAAAACGTCCGTGGCGGAAATGGCGGCCAGGCACTCGGCCCGTTCCACCGCCTGGCAATGGGTCCAGCCCGTCTCAATGCACCGGCAGCCGGTGGCCAGGTACCTGTGGCGCGGCCCGTCGGGCGGAAGCCATTCCTTCAAGTGGGCATATTTGCGGAAGATCGTGAAGGTGGGAACGTCCAGGGCCGCCGCGAGATGGAGGACGCCGGAATCGCCGCCCAGGTGCATGCGGCAGCGTTGCAGCAACGCCGCCAGTTGTCCGATGCTCAGGCCCTTCAGGCACTTGAGGCGCGCTCCCGGCACGGCGGCGGCCAGCCGGTCGAGGCGCGCCGACTCGCGGGCATTGGGCGCGGCGGTGGCCACCAATTGCGCGGCGGGGTCGCTCTTGAGAAACATCGCGGCCAGCTCCGCCCAGTTGTCCAGGGGCCATTCCTTGAGCGGCGAACTGGCGTTGATGGAGAGGTGAATGGAATCGGCCGGGATGTTGGCCGCAGCCCATTCCCGCGCCTTCTCCGGCACGCGAAGATCGAACCGGGCCGGCCCCAGCGTGAAACCCACCGCCGCCAGCACCTGCCGCCGCTGCTCGAAGACCGGGACTTCCCGGCTTCGGCACGGCACCCAGTTGGCGATCAGCCACCGGTTCCAAAAGTGGCGGCGTCCGCCCTCATGCGCCAGCCGCCACTTCGCGCCCGTCAGCGCCGTCAGGAAAATCGTGCGGTCGGCGCCGCTGAAATTGAAAGCCGCGTCGAACTTCTCGCGGCGCAGCGCGCCGATAATGTCCCAATGCCGCCACCAGGGCGGACTTTGCGGCGTCAGAGGAAACGCCCAGGAGCGGTCCACGCAGGGGGCCAGAGCCAGCAATTCCGCGCCGACCGTGGCGGACAGGGTGTGAAGCTGGGCGGCCGGATAATGGCGTTTGATTTCCCACAGCGCGGGGACGAGCTGGACCGAATCGCCGAGGAACCCCAAATCCACGACGATGATCTTAAGCTCCGACTGCGTTCGAAAATCGAAGCTGGCGGGCGCGGATTGCATGTCCCCGTCAAATTAACGGCATGGGGCGCGGTTTGCCACAGCAAAATTGTCACGGCAAGACGCGGGGCGCATCTCACCTTTGTCGAGCCTGCCTGTTCGCCCGGCGCGAAGAACAAAATAATAATAATCGAAACCACACCCCGAGGAAAGAGGATCGCGACAGAAACCCCCGATAAAGGTGAGATGCCCCGTTCCCGGTATGCTTGCCAATAAATTTATTCTACCCGCATTAAAAGCCCCAATGCGGGTAGAATAAATTCGGCTTTGTCAAATGTCGAGCAAATAATATATTTTAGAGCGGCTCTGGGGATCCCTCAGCTTTGTCGAGCTTCCCTTCTGGCTTCACGGCCTCTTGGAGC
>Ga0302320_10014282_pt1 | contig 16455 bp, 9 predicted proteins | sample Bog_T0_3_FD_202130 | JGI IMG/M metagenome (GOLD analysis project Ga0302320, IMG submission 202130) | Peat permafrost microbial communities from Stordalen Mire near Abisko, Sweden - Bog_T0_3 | ecosystem: Environmental > Terrestrial > Soil > Wetlands > Peat | place: Sweden: Abisko, Stordalen Mire... | reverse complement strand
CAGTTGCGAAAGTCAGGTTAGCCGTGTTTCTGGCTGCCGCTCTGATCCCCGCCACCCTTTGTGGCCAGACGGCGAACACTCCACCGCCCCCGCCGGACCAAACCCCGGCGCCGGCAAACCAGCCGCCTGTCCCGGCCGTGACGACCCCGGCCCCCGCAACTGAGGGCGAAACGGTGAGGCTGACGCCATTCGAGGTCAGCGCCAGTCAGGCGAAGGGGTACTTCACACCCAACACGACTTCCGGTACGCGCCTCGCCAACAATATCGGCGACATTCCCTCCGCTGTCACGGTGATCGACAAGCAGCAGCTGCAAGACACGAACGCGCAAAACATCAATGACATCATGATGTACGAGGCTGGAACGGAAGGCTCGCATACGTACACGCCGTATACGGGATTCACCGAGGTCGCCCGCCTCGACGACGCTCTGGCGGGCTCGAACGACGCGACGATCGGCGGCCCCACCACCCTGAGCACCCGGGTGAACGGCTTGGGGGCGCCCGACAACGAAGTGGACAACTTTTTCGGACTGAACCGGATCCCCTTCGACACGTACAACGTGCAATCGATTGAGATCGACCGCGGACCGAATTCGCTGATGTTCGGCTCCGGCTCGGCGGCCGGCATTATCAACGCCAGCAGCGCCGATGCGCAGCTGAACAAGCTTACGGGCGACGTGAGCCTCCAGGGCAGCAGTTTTGGCGGATATCGCGAGACCGCTGACATCAATATCCCGCTGATCCGCGACCATGTGGCCCTCTATCTCGCGCAGGAGTTCACCTCGGTAGGCACGCAGCGCAAGCCCTCGTCCGATCTGACGCGCCGGCAGTATGCAACAATCACGATCGATCCATTCAAGTCGCACAAGACGAAGATCACGGCGTACGCGGAATTCTGGAACAATTACGCCAACGACCAGAACACGATTCTGCCCGACGATCTCGTCACCCCGTGGCTCGCCGCCGGCAAGCCGGAGATGAACCCGATCACGGGCTACGTCACCTACCTGGCCACCGGCAAGGTCACAGGCCCCTACGTCAGCTCGACGACGAGCCCCGGCTATGTCGCGGGCATACCGACGGGCACGGGCGCCCTGACCAGCATCACCTCGCCCCTCTTTGTGCCGGGCATGACTGCATTCGGAAACCATTTCACCGAAATGTTTGCCAACGGCCATTTCCTGTACGGTTTCCAGCCGCAGCAGGCGATCGGATCAAACTACGGCGGTCTGGTTCCCGTCCAGGTGCCGACGACGCCCCTCACCGCATCCCAGGCGCTGGTCAGGTCGGAGTTCATGACGGCATCCCAGCAGCTCCCCATCCCGGGAATCGGAACGGCGACCGCCCCGCTGGGCGGGTACGCCTCGTATCAGCAGCCCGGCGTCGTCGACCAGAGTATCTACAATTCGCAGACCGGTCCGAACATCGACGGGTCGGACTACACAAACTCCAAGGCACGGACATACCACGCCGACCTGCAGCAGAACATCCTGTCCAGCAGCAAGTGGGGCTCATTGGATGCGGACCTCGGTTTTTTCCGCCAGGAAATCCACGATCTGGAGATGGACCAGAACAACCAGCACTCCAACGGCGGCACCTCTGCCATGAACACCCTGATGGTGGACACCAACGCCTATCTGCTCAACGGGGCGCCGAACTCCTACGCCGGATCGACCTTCATCGAGGACTACCAGGGTGACGGATTCCAGCGCCCGGAAATCAACCAGAACTGGCGCGGCATGCTGACGTACAGTTTCGACTTCCGCGACAAGGTTCCGACGTGGCTGCAGTGGCTCGGCCACCACCGGTTCATGGCGGAGGCCTCCACTCACGACGATATTCAGCAGGCGATCCGGCTGCGCACGGTCATCGACGGCGGCGACGGCTCGTACACCTCCGAAGTTTACCAGTTGAACAATCAGCCCGTGATTCCCGGTAACTGGAACATTGCAAGCGAAGGCGTCGAGGCGACCCGCTGGCAGTACATGAGCGCACCCGGCAGCGTCGCCACCACCCTCCCTCCTTCCCAGATGGGCATCTCGGGATACGGCGCCGCGACCAATCTGTCTGCCACCACCTACAACTACTACACGGGGCAGTGGGTGACCAGCGCGATTCACCAGTACTCGCCCGTGCTCGACGGGTACACCATCTCGGAAAACGTCCAGGACCAGAAGACGTACTTCTGGCAGAGCTTCTTCTGGAATGACCGGATCATCGGCTCGCTCGGGCTCAACGACGACATCGTGAAGAACCGATCCGGCGGGACCATCTACAACGCGATCATCAACGGCGTTCCGACGTCCACGTCCAATAACGCAGGCTTGGTCAGCTACATCAACGGCACGTACAATCCCGCCCTCAAGTACAACGTGAGCCCGTGGAACCCAACCACAACGACCGGCGTTTACGCCCAGGGCACGAGCCAGCTGATTCAGACCAGCCTGGGAGAGATCGGCGGCAACACGTACAGCGTGGGCTTTGTCGTGAAGCCGTTTGAAAACTGGTCTGGGATCGACGCTGCGGCCAACAACGGCAACATCCTGGCCGGCTTCATCCGCACGCTCGGATTCACCTTCAACAAGGCGGACAACTTCAATCCGCCGACCAGCACCTACACCGACCTCCTCGGCAATCCGCTCGGGAAACCTGCGGGAACGGAGAAGGACTACGGCCTGGAGATCGCGACACCCGACAAGAAGCTTTACCTGCGCATGACCTGGTTCAAGAGCAGCAATGAAAACAACACGACCGGTGTATCGCAGACCTTCACCAACCGCGAGCTCTACATCGACCAGAACGAGATGAAAAACTGGGCGAGATCGATCGTCGAGCTGGAGTCTGGCGAAAGCCCCACGTCGACAAGCTTCGACAACCAGACCCTCTATCCCCTGACGCAGGCCCAGTACCAGACCATGGCCAGCCTCACGGGAATGAACGTCAACTACCTCTCCGGACTTGGCGGCAACGACATAACCGGCGGCTACTCCAAGCCCGAGGCGACGAACACCACGACGACCGGAGGCTATGATGCGGAACTGACCTTCAACCCAACGCCGAATTGGACCATGAAGCTGACCGCTTCCCGGAATTTTGCCTCGCTCTCGTCCGTCGACAGCCAGGCAAAGGCCTACCAGGCCCTCCGGATGCCGATTTGGACGACAGCCGTCGCGCCCGCAGCGTACTCGGGCGTGTACACGAACTGGCAGGGGAAGGGATCCACGGCAATCACCTACCTCGGCTCATTCTGGAATTCATACGGCTACAGCTCCAATGCGACCGACACCGGCGGACCCAACGGCGGGCCGCAAACCGTGGGATTCTACTACAATACCGTCGTGACGATCCCAATCACGGTTGAAGAGGCGGCCCAGGGCAGCGCGGTTCCCGAACTGACCGAGTACAACCTGCGTTACCTGACCAACTACACGTTCACGAGCGGGGCGCTCAAGAATCTCGGTGTGGGCGGCGGCCTCCGCTGGATGAATCCGACCCTCATGGGCTACTACGGCGCGACGCAGGCGTCCCTCCTCAACGCGGCGAACCAAGTCGCCGCCGGCGACCTCGGCAAGCCGATCTACCAGGCTGCGCAGCTCCACGTCGATGCGTGGATAAACTACGCCTTCAAGCTCCCGTGGGACAACGGCAAGATCAGGTGCAAGGTGCAGCTCAACTGCGTAGACCTGACATCAAACGGCTACATCCTGCCAATCGCGTTCAACCTCGACGGCCTGCCCGACACATGGCGCATCATCCCGTCGCGCCAGTGGTCCCTGACATCGACGTTCAGCTTCTGATCCACCACCCCTGACTCTTCCTTATCCCACTTTCGGACGGGGAAGATTCCATCGACGGCGGCCGAAGGCGTATTCGGCCGCCGTTTTGCTTTCGCAATTCGAAAGCAACCGCGCCGTAGCCCGCCGCGCTGCGCCTACCTGAGCTGAACGTCCCAGACCTTCGAATGATGGGCCGATCCGGCGGGGCCCTCGACTGTCAGCACGACGACCAGGCTGCCGGGCTTCTTGTACTGGTGAACCGGGTTCTGCTCCGCCGACGTCGTGCCGTCGCCGAAATCCCAATGCCAGGAGGTGACCTGCCCGACCGAGAGATCCTTGAAGGCCACCAGGCGGCGGTCCATGTCCACGACCTTCCATGAGTACTGGGCCCCGATCGCCGGCAGGAACTGAGGCTCCAGGGGCATGAGGCGGAATGCGCAAAGCTCCGAGGCGTCTCCGTACATCATGTGATGGCGCGAAAGATTCCAGAAATGCGTGTGCGCGCCGGGCCGCGTCTTGTCGTATTCCATGATGGCCCAGGAAAGCCCGATGATCTTGTTCTCCCTCAGGACCGACTCCACGGCGCGCTGCGGGCCCTCTGGGCCGGCGTAGTCGAACGGCGTGATCCAGAATTCGAGCGTCAGTTTCCCGGGCTGGCCGTCCTTGAAATCATAGCGGGTCGCGGCGTTGGCGTACGGCAGGTCCTTGATCCAGGTCGGGGAACCCCAGGCCATGCACCAGTCCTTGTCCTTGGCCGGCGTGAAAATGTGGTAATTCTGCGCCTGCACGCCGTGGATCGCCCAATTGGCCTCGTCATTGCTGATCCGGTCGTCGGGCACGGCGGCGGACACGCCTACGTGCTCCGGTATCCAGAATTCCTTGTGGGCCTTGTCGATCAGGGGCCCGCCAGAGGCGTCCCCGTCGACCACGATCTCAAAGGTGTCGTTGCGCAGGCCCGTCGAGGAAAAGTCCCAGCTGCCCTTGGTCGCCTCATACAGGAAATAGAGGCGGTTGAGCCCCTTGACCCAGCCCACCTTTACGCGCACGTCGCAGACCTTGGGATCCGGCGGCACGTGGGGGCTTTCGTCGTCGATCAGCTGGCTGCCGTCGACCGCGTAGGAGTCCGGGACGATCGCCCAGTCGGACGGGTCGCCATCGACCCGCGGAATCTGGTTGGCCGGAAACTGGAACACCTTGAAGGTGACCTCCGGCCGGTCGAGGGCGGAGGCGGGGCGAATGCTCAATGCCGCCGCCGCGAGTGTCGCGAGGCAAATTCGGGAGAGATTCATGGGGGACGGGGTTGAAGACCTCAGGCCTCCAGTATTGAATAAAATTCAATACTGGAGGCCTGAGGTCTTCCTAATTCATTTGACCTGGACGTCGCCGACTTTCGAGCGGCGCGATGTGCCGGCGGGGCCCGAGACATCGAGAATGACCGTGCCTCCGGCGCGCTTGAATTGGTGGATGGGGTTCTGTTCGGTCGAGCTCGTGCCATCGCCGAAATCCCAATGCCAGGAGGTGACCTGTCCGACCGACAGGTCCTTGAAGGCCACCAGGCGGTGGTCCATGTCCACGACTTTCCAGCTCCACTGGGCCTGGATCGCCGGCAGGAGGCCGGGCACGATCGGCATGAGGCGGAATGCGCACAGGTAAGAGGCGTCCCCGAACATCGTGTGGTGGCGCGACAGGTTCCAGAAATGGTGCCGGCCCCCCGGCGTGTCGCCGAAGTCGATGATGGCGAAGGACAGCCCGATGATCTTGTTTTCGGTGAGGACCGACGGGACGGACCGCTGCGGCCCCTCGGGGCCGGCGTAGTCGAACGGCGTGATCCAGAATTCCAGCACCAGCTTGCCGGCTTCGCCGGAATGAAAGGCGTAGCGCGTGGCGGCATTGGCATAGGGCAATTCCTTCACCCAGGTGGGCGCGCCGAAAAACATGCACCAGTCCTTGTCCGCCGCCGGGGTGAAAATGTGGTAGTTTTGCGCCTGCACCCCCGCAACGGCCCAGTGCGCCTCGTTGGGATCGATCCGGCTGTCGGGCGGGGAACGGGGCGATCCGGGTTCCGCCCGCGGAGGATAGATCAGGTTGCCTCCGGAAGCGTCACCGTCGACGACGAGTTCAAAGATGTCGCCGGGGAGAGCCGGGGACGAAAAATCCCAGTGCCCCTTCGTCGCCTGATAGAGAAAGAAGAGCTGGTTAAGGCCCTTCACCCAGCCGACCTTGACCTTCAGGTCGAAAGTCTTCGGATCCGGCGAGTCATGCTGACCGCCGTCATCGCGCAACTGGCTGCCGTCGATCGCGTATGAATCGGGCACGATGTCCCAATCGCTCGGGTCGCCGTCGATCCGGGGTATCTTGTCGGCCGGAAACTGGAACACCTTGAAGGTGATTTCCGGCCGGTCGAGGGCCGCCGCGGGTCGCACGCCACAGGCGAGCAGAGCCAGGACGGCCAGGCTGATTCGGGGTAGTGTCATGGGGATTGAGGAAGGTTCCCGGGGGAGCCGGCTGTCATTGGGCCAGCAGCCGCACCGGGCCGAAGAGACCCATCGCCTCCGGTTTGGCCGTCTCCCCTCGCAGGGGCGGGGCACCGGGCGCAAAGCCGGCGCGCCGGCCGCCGAATGAATTCGCATCCCCCGTTCCGCCGAGGCCGCCGGGAACGCCCGTCGGGGCAAAGCCCTTCGGACCGCCCGTGGCCGGTGCCGTTTCGCCGGGACGGCGGCCCATGCCCATGCCAAATCCCGGGCGCTGCGTGCTCGCCGCGCCTTCAACGGCGACTTCAATCGTGTTGGCTCCCCCCTTCAGGGCGGAGGTCACGTCCCAGAGATAGGGCGGCCACCCGCGAGCCTCGAATTCGGTGCCGTTCAGGCTCACCTTTGCGATCTCATGCACGTCGCCCAGGTCCAGATAAACCCTCTTTCCGGCGGGAAGGGAATCGGGCGCTGTGAAAACCTGCTTATACCGCGCCGCGCCGGCAAATGTCCCGGCGCCGAGGTCCTTCCATGACTTGAGCGCTCCGGTAAGCTGCTTTTCACCCAGCGTGATCGACCAATCGCCGTTCAAGTCGGCGACCGGCTGGCTCAGGGAGACAGTCGGCGCCGGATCGCCGGCACTCGCCGGCAGGGGGCCGATCACAAGGAAGCGGGCCTCCTGCGGCCCAAGTGTGAGCGGCACCGAAACGCTGCCCTCCGCCTTGGCGACCGCGGCCAGCGGATGAATGGTGCCGCTCGTCGCATCCCAGACCTGGACCTGGCCCGTTCCGGCGAGGGTGGCCGTTCGGGTGACGGTCTGGTTGGATTCATTGAAGAGGAAATAGACGTCCCCGTCCTTCAGATTGCGGCGGATATACTTGAGCGGCGGGCACGGGGAATCCAGGGCGACATCCGGTGCGGGCAGCGCCGCGATGACGCGATCGGTGACCTCGGGCTTCGGTTCGAGCGTCGCGAAGCCCAAGTCCGGCGCCGCCGTCTCGGCATGCAGGAACGTCCCGTCGACCACCATCGTGGGCGTGCGGCCCACGAATACGACCTTGCCGCCCGCGGCCGCAAAGGCGCGCAGGCGCTCCAGCATCCGCTTGTCGATTGCAGTCATGCTAGGGACGACAACCGCGCGGTAAACCTGGCCGCTGAGGTTCTTCAGGCCGGCTCCGTCGAGGGAGCAGACCGAAACAAGCGAATCGAGGTCGATGTGGTCGAAATCGACCTGGTGCTCCATCAGCTCGGTCACCAGCTTGACCGTGACGTCGTCGGACTCCTTGTCGCCGTACCACATGTTGTCCGTCGGATGGTACAGGGCGACCTGGGCCGCAGGGCGGCCGTTGGCCAGCAGATAGCTGGCGCGGTTGACGTACCAGGCGATGGACGCGGAGGGGTTCAGAAGCTTCGGGCCGTCGTCGGCGGGCGGATTGTTGAGCCCGCGGATCTGCAGAAAATTCATCCCACGGACGAAATTGTAGTCGGCGATGAACTTTCCGGTCTGATAGGGATTGCCGCCCTCCTCATTCCAGACCTGGGGCCGGCCGTAAAGGTGCGCGGCGGAGGTGGCCAGCTTCGGGAAATCGGCGACGATGCCGGGGCCGATCTGGTTCAGGTTGTCGACACCGGTCACCTGGACGTAGCGGAAGCAGCGGAAGAAGGAACCCTCGTTGCGGACAAGGTCCTCCCCCCTGTTCCAGTCGATCATCAACTCCTCATGGTTCAGGTGCGTCATATACTCCATCCCGCGGGCTGCGCACCAATCGGCGAGCGGCTTGTAGAAATTGTCGCGGAACATCCCGCTCCACACATCCCAGTAATCCGCCTTCGCCCTCCGGGCCTCCTCTGTCAGGGTGGGAGCGAAGAACTGGGCGATGTAGGGCTGCAGATCGTAGCCCTTCTCCTGTTTGAAGGTCTCGAGAAGCTTCGGCGTCCAGGGCATGAAGCCGGTGAAGTCGGTTTCATCGCCGCGGAAGCCGAGGATCGTCTTTCCAAACTCGTCGCCCACGAGTTTTGTGTAGGTGTCGAGAATCAGGTGAATGTAGGTCTGGGTGGCCTGGGGATCGAGGTAATCGATGAGGGTGTAGAGGCTGTCCTTGTCGCGCGTGCCGTCCTCGCGGTTGGTGAAGCGCGTCGGCGAACTGCGGTAGACGTGGCGCACGAAGACGATTTCCGACATCCCCGGATCCGGAGCCGTCCAGGACACCTGGCCATCCGCCGGAATGGGCAGCTGCTGGCAGAGCCCCGCGCCGCGGCTGTAGGCGAGGATGCCCAGCGTATCGGGCGGGACCGCAACCTTGAGGGTCTGGCCCGCGACGACCGAATAATGCGCATCGGCGACTATCGCCTGCATGCCGAGCTGGGGATAGTCCCTGCGGATCATCCCGCCGGCCAGGCCGTCGGGATAGCCCGCGTCGCCTTCGATCCAGACCTTCATGCCCCGCTTCTTGCACTCGGCGATCGTGAATTTGACCAGGTCGAGATACTCGGGCGTGAAATATTTCGGGGTCAACCCGCCCGAGTTGTCGATCATGACGACGAACGCGCCGTTGGCGTAGATGCGCTCGATGTCCCCCAGGACTTTATCCTTCGTTTGGAGTCCGCCCCAGATCGCCCAGTGGATCGTGCCGTATTCGCGCGGCGGGGTGGGAAACGCGGCGGCGGCGTCCGCGACCGTCGGCAGGGTGATGGTTTGCCAGGCCGGGACGGCCCCGGGCGCGGGGCCATCGGCTGTCTGCGCGGCAAGGACCGATGCCGCAAACAATAGGGGGGCGAGCGGGGTAAGTTTCATGGTATAAGCCTGTCGTTTGGGAGTGCGAAAAGTTCTATACCGCCGGCGGGCCGGACGTCGATTCTTGGTTTTACTTACCCAGGCAACCCGACATCTGTTTAACCCCATGTCCCAGGAACAATGGACGGCGGTCGACAGCTACATCGCGGATCTCTTTCTGAAGGCCGACCCCGTGCTCGAGGAGGCGTTGATGGACAGCGCCGCGGCGGGACTGCCCGCAATCCATGTTTCGCCGAGCCAGGGCAGGCTGCTTCAGCTGCTCGTGTCGATGCGGGGCGCCCGCAACGTTCTTGAGATCGGCACCCTCGGAGGCTACAGCACGATCTGGCTCGCGCGGGGCCTGCCCGCCGACGGCCGGCTTGTCACCCTGGAGTACGAGCCCAGGCACGCCAAAGTGGCCTGCTCCAATATTGCAAAGGCGGGATTCTCGGGCGTCGTCGAGGTGCGAATCGGCAGCGCCCTGGAAATCCTGCCGCAGCTGGCCGCCGAGGATCGCGATCCGTTCGACCTGATCTTCATCGACGCGGACAAGCCGGGCTATCCCGACTATTTCAGCTGGGCGATGAAGCTTTCCCGCCAGGGCACAGTGATTATTGCCGACAACGTCGTCCGCAATGGAGCGGTCGCCGACCCCGCCACAACCGATCCCCTGGTCCGGGGAATCCGCCGGATGAATGAGCTCGTCGCCAGTGAGCCCCGGGTGAGCGCGACAACGATCCAGACTGTGGGAGCAAAAGGCTACGACGGCCTCATGATCGCGGTTGTCACGGCCGACAGATAGCTTCCGGCTTCGCGGCCGCGATTCGCCCAGGCCGGCTGCAGTACATGGCAGATATCGTGAACACGGTAAGGAAGGCGCCGAGCGGGCTAGCGAACGGCCGAGTAGGAGATCCGCCAGAGCGTGTCGTTGGCGTCCTCGGTCACGAGGAGAGCGCCGTCGCGGGCCACCGCCACGCCGACGGGGCGGCCCCAGACGTGGCCGTCGTCGACCACGAAGCCGGTGAGGAAATCCTCGTATTCGCCCGTCGGCACGCCGTTCTTCAAAAGGACGCGCACCACCTTGCTCCCGGTGCGCCCGGTCCGGTTCCAGGAACCGTGGAAAGCCGCAAAGATGTCCCCGTGGTATTCCTCCGGGAAGGCCGCGGGACCGGAAGCTCCGGCCGGGTAGAAAGTCATCTCCAAAGTCGCCGAATGTGACTGCACCGGCACGTCGGGAACAGTCACATGCCCTGACAGGTCCGGCCGCTCGCCGGGGTGGCGCGGGTCCTCGTTGCTGCCCATGTAATACCAAGGCCACCCGTAGAACGCGCCCGCCTCGATGTGCGAGATGTAGTCCGGCACAAGGTCGTCGCCCAGGGCGTCGCGCTCATTGGTCGACACCCACAGTAGCCCGGTTAGCGGCTGCACGGCCAGTCCGACCGCGTTGCGGATCCCCGCGGCAAAGATCTGCGGGTGCTGGCCTCCGTCAGGATCGGTGACTAGGACATCGGCGCGATTGGCCTCATAGCCCCACGCCGAACCCACGGCATGCGAGGCTTCCCACTCGCGGATCTGCGCGGGCGATTTTGTCGCCATCCCCTCCGCCACATTCGATCCGGAGCCGACCGAGATGAACATCCGCCGCCCATCGAGAGAGAAGACGACATCCCGGGTGGTGTGGCCCCCCGTGCTGTCGGCCAGGAGCGGCACGATCGTCTCCGCCGGTCCACGGGCCTTCAGGTCGCCGTTTCGATACGGAAAGCGCACGACAGAGTTGAGATTGCCAACGTACACCCACTGCGGATTCCCGCCCAGGGGATAGAAGGCGATGCCAAAAGGCCCTTCCAGGTTTTCAGCGAAAACCGAGTCTTCCGCGGGGGTGTCCGCCCCATCCGCCGCACGAAGCACGTGGAGGCGGCCGCGGCGGGTCTCCGCTATGAAAATGTCCCCGTTGGGGGCTGCGCGCAGAAGGCGCGGCCCGGAGAGATTGGAGGAGAATAGCTTGACCTGAAAACCCGCGGGGACCGAAAGGGCTGCGCCAGCCGGGCGGTCGACGGTCCGTGGAGCGTTTCCGGCCGAACGCGTGGCGAAGGGGGCGGGCAGTTCCTCCAGCCGGATTCGATGCCGCATGCCGGGGTGGTCGTTCTGCCAGTCCCCCGCGGTGGTCACACGCTTGAGGGAGGCGGGATTCTCGCGCGGCTCTGCCGGGGCTGCGGGACGAAGGGTCGCCAGGAACGCGATCAAGTTGCTGCGATCGACGGGATTGGAGACGACGACGGCCATGGACGTCCCCGGCACCAGCGAGGCCGGGCCCGACAGGAACTTGTCCAATGTGGCGGAATCCCACGTCAGGTGCGAGGCCGCCAGCGCCTTCGAGTACCCGTAGTTGGGAAGCGAGGCCGCCGGCCGCCCTGCGATGCCTGCCAGGAGCGGGCCCAGCTTGTTCACAGGGCTCGGTTCCTGCCCGGTGGCATGGCAAAGAGCGCAGCCTTGCTGGAACAGGACCCTTCCGCGCGCCGCATCGCCGGCTTGCAAGGTCAGGTCCTGAGCCCGGGCTGCAGGGCTCAGAAGGGCGAGGATAAGGAATCCGGGGCCGAGGGCACGAGTGGAGGTACGCATCAGTGGGAGGGAAACCAATCTTTGCGATTTAACAAGTTACGCCCTCGGAAGCTCCCGGGAACGGCGCGCGGCCAGCGCGCCCCGGCAACTCGGCCTCAATGAAAGGGGTGCGACCGCCCTCTGCTCAGGGATTTTCCAGAATCCCCAGGAACCGATGCAGAAGCGCCGCGGCAGCCCTGTTGTCCTTCGCGTGGGCGATCATCTTGGCCTTCGTCTGAACGTAGCGGCCGGGCGTGAGCTTGTCCGCGTCGGCCTTCGCGATGGAGGACACCTCCGCGGGGGTCATTTCCAGATGAAATTGCAAACCGAGCACGCGCGAGCCGACCGCAAACGCCTGGTGGGCGCAACCGGCGCTCTTCGCCAGCCACGTGCTCCCCGGGGGCAGCGAAAAGGTGTCGCCGTGCCAGTGAAACACCTTCGTTTCGGCGGGAAACCGGAATGGCGAAGCCGCCCCTTCCGGGACCGCGCGCACCGGGAACCAGCCGATCTCACGCTCTCCGTTCTGGTAGACCTTTGCGTCCAATGAATCGGCGATCAATTGGGCTCCGAGACAGATCCCGAGCACCCGCTTGTCGGCGGCGAGCGCCTTGCTGATCAGGCATTTTTCCGGCAAAAGCCACGGATAGTCGCGGTACTGGTAGACGTTCATCGCGCCACCCATGACGATGAGCCAGTCAAAGCCTTTCGCATTCGCCGGCGGCGCCTCGCCGGCGTGAAAACGGGTGCTCGAAAGGGCATGGCCGCGCGCAAGAAGCCATTCTTCGATGGCGCCGAGCCCTTCAAACGGGGCGTGCTGGAACCAGTGAATCTTCACGAGGCGAATACACTGGCCGGCGGTTTCGCGGGATCAAGCACTAGCCGCAGGCGCCCTGCCCGCTCAACCGATCGTCGATGGCCGCCGGTGCTCCACCCGGTCGCGTTGGGCGCGCGGACTGGCGCTCGCCAGGGCGGTCAGCTCCAGGAGGCGCAAATCGGCCTCCATCAGGTGGTGGATCGCGTTGAGAAGCTGTTCCCTGCCGAAGGGCTTCAGGAGAAGCGCGTGGGCGCCAACGCTCTGCGCCATCTGGAGGGCGGTGGGGCTCTTGACACGCGGGCCGCCCCCGGAAATCGCAAGGATGCGGACGCGGGCATGGTCCTTCCGGAGCTGCGAAATCAGGTCAACTCCGCCGCCATCCGGCATCAGAACGTCGGTCACGACCAAGTCATGGCCGCTCTTTTTCAGGATCTTCAGCGCATCGTTCCCGCCGTCGGCACAGGCCACCGTGTGGGAATCCGACTCAAGCCACAGGCGCAGGAGGTTCCGAATCTCCGGACGGTCGTCCACCACAAGAATCGATAGCCGATTCATTAATTGTGAGTGAACGCCTCCGCGGGTTGCTTTGCAACACTTGTCGACGGCGGCGGCTCGGGAGCCGCGACTTCGACCCCGGTTCTTCCAGCGCGCCCGCCCAGCATGCTGTCCATCCGTTGCACGTTCGTCTTGAGGCTCTCCACCTGGTCCTCCATGGATTGGGCCGTGCTCGCGGTCTGAAGGGCCTCCGCCGCGATGCTCTGGGCGATCTTGCGCTGCTTGGCGACCGAATGGCTGATTTCGGAAATGCTGGAGGCCTGCTGCCGAAAGTTCGTGCTGATCATCGACACGATTTCGTTCACCTCATGAATGTTGCGCGAGACGCCTTTGAAGCGCCCGGCCAGTTCGTCCGACTTGGAGATCGCCGTAGCCGTGTCCCTGGCCGACTGCTCGATGAGTTCGGTTGTTTCCCTCGCTGCCTCGGCGCAGCGGCTCGCAAGTCCCCGCACCTCGTCGGCGACGACGGCAAAGCCCGCCCCGGCCGACCCGGCCCGCGCCGCCTCCACCGCGGCGTTGAGCGCCAGCAGGTTTGTCTGGAATGAAAGTTCGTTGATGCGGGCGATGATCTGGTTGATTTTTTGGGCCGAGTTGCGCGCCGAATTCATCGCATGATCGAGCTCGTTGATCGTGCCCAGGCCGGCGCTGACGGAGTCGCGCGCGCGGGCGGTTGTGGCCGCGGCGCTCGTGGCGTGGTTCTTGTTGCTTTCGGCCACGGACGAAACCTGGTCGAGGCTCCTGCCGATGCCGTCGATTGCCTGCGCATAGTTGGTGGAATGCCGGGAGATCTGATCCCCGGCGGTCGTGAGCTCGGTCGAGGCCTCATTCACGTCGTCGGAGGCCTTGGCGATGCTGCGCGACACGGCGAGCAGGCTCCTGCGCGTGCTGCGCGTTATGAGGACGTTGGCCCCCAGGCTAAGAACGATTCCGGCGAGCAGGGCGGCCCCAATGCCTTCCGCGCGCCGCTGGCGCTGCGCAGCGACGCCGAGCAGCTGGTCGTCGGAGAGGGAGAACGCAAACGCAAACACCGTCTGGTAGGCCCCAAAATGGCGCCCAACCAGTTCCTGCAGCGATCCGGATTTTGGCTTGAAATCCGGCAGGGGAGCGCCGTCCCGCTGCGTGCCGGACATTTTCACAAGGTAGTCGTAAAACGCGGCGTCGTCGTCGGTCCCCCGGGTGCTCGTCCGGAAGAACGCCCGCAGTTCCGGCTGGAACTTGAGGACGTAATACTCGTTTTCCGTGGAATCGAACATCTGCCGACGGAGCAAGGCCAGCTCGTCCTTGGTCAGGCTCCCCTGCTGAAGGCCGTAGAGCGTCAGCTTCATGGCGACCATCTCCTGCTGCTGGATCTTTTGAAGCGCCAGGACGGCGTCGAAAACGTTCAGCCCCGGCAGCGTATGGATGGTCGGACGAAAGCACTCGCTGATGAAAAGGGCCTCGTAGGCGAGTTTCATGTAGATCGTGTACGCCTCCCCCGAGGAGAGCTTCTTCCCTGTCACTCCGTTTCGGGCAAGGGGAAGCTGAGTGGCGAAAAAGTCGCGGATCAACGGATCCCTTTCGGCAAATGCCGGTGCCTCGGGCGAGGCGGCATACCGGTTCAGCCTGGCCGACATGTCCGCAATGGCGCGATCGGTGTCGCCAAAGTGTGATTTGAAATCCTGGACCCGTTGCAGGTCGTCTGGATGGGCATAGACCTGGAGCGCGGCCTCCCGCTCCACGCCAAGCTGGTCGCAAAGCCCGACAAAGTCGGCCACCTCCTGGCGGAATGCCGCCAGTCTCTTCGCGTCCTGTTTAAGCTCTTGATATTCAGAGTAAAGCGTATTGAAACACATGACACCAGCCACGATCATTCCAACGGTGGGAATGATCGTGAGGAGCCAGAGTTTCTTGGGGATGCTGAGTCTGATATTGCCGATGCGTGGCATGGGGCAGGTCAATAGCCCACATCGGCACAATTCGGCCCCGGGCAAGGCATTAGGCGAAGAGGCGAGCGGGTACCGTGGACATGCCTCCGCATCACCCGTCAAACAGTAATCAATTGCTGTTTAATGTCTTGGTAATATTCCGCCCTGCCGCCGGACGGCTGGTCTCCCCGCCAGAAACTACGGGGCGGTAGCCTGGGGCCGCGGCGATGAAGCATCCAACCCGGCGTTCGAGACCTGGTAGACGGCGAACGTGGCCAGCCAGTGCTCCCCGCCATATTGGCCGCTGAAAACGTATTTCAGCCCAGCCGCCTCATGGACCTTCACGGCCGCCTCCAGCGCGGGCCGCCGCGGGTCGTCCGGCGCGAGCGCCGACAGGATCCCGCTCATCGTCCATGCCCTACTGAGATTGAGGCCGACCAGGTGGACGATTCGGTCGTCGCTCAGATCGCTCACTTCCGCCGCCTTCGACCAATTGCCCAGGTTCCCTAAACGAAGGCCGGGCACAAATCCGTCCAGCCACCGCGAAAACTCCTCCCTGGTCATGACCCGCCTGAGCAGGTCCGCCTCGTTCAGCCCAGGCGAGAAGAAATCCTCGCCCGAAGGCTCGTAGAAGATGGGATAGTCCCGATCCGCGGCGAAGTACTGTCTCGCGCGCGCCGCGGCCTCCTCTGCCAGCCCCTCATCGCCCACGCCGCGGGCGTAATCGAGAATCTGGGCCAGCGCAAAGGCCGTGTCCGGATGGACTCCCGTTCGCACCGGATAGGTGAGCCGCGGCAAATAATCCTCGGTAAGGGCGACAAGCCTCTTTTCGAGTGGCTCCAGGTTCCTGGCCCACTGCCGCCCGTCCGGATCGTCCCAGGTCCTTAATTCGAGCGCGAGCCGCAAGGTCCATGCCCAACCGTACATCCGCTCAAAACTGTGATTTTCCTTCGGCTCAAGGTACGCTGCCTCCGCCGCAAGGTTGGCAGCGCTAAGATGAGCCCCGAGCCGCGAACGCACCTCCGCCGCCCCCGGCATGTCCGGATACAGCTTCAGCAGCCTGACCAAAAGCCAGTGCCCGTGCACCGATGAATGCCAGTCGAAGGATCCGAAGAACGCGGGATGCATCGCTTGCGGGCCCATGATGTCCGCGTGGCCCCTCAGCACCTCGCCGGGCTTGTTGGGATACTCCCGGTCGATCCCTTTTAGCGCTAGCTGCGCAAATGCGGCCGCCCGCGCACTGTCCAGGCGGGCTTCGTCGGCCGCACTCATGTTTGAAGCAACGCCCAAACCGAGAAAAAGCGCGAACCAAGAATGCATGGGTCCAGCCAAGGTAATAACGTCCCGCGGCGCAAGCCAGGTCGCCATTCGTTCTCAAGTCCGCTCCATCCCAACCGATTGTCAGGATAGGGGATAACCGATTCATGTCGAACCCAGCCTCCACCCCGTCATTCGCCCTGTCCCAACCACCGGCAGGGATGAATGCCCTGTTGCCAGGATCCGACGGGCTCGATGAGAAACGTTCCATTGGCTGGGTCCAACCCCGGACCCCTGCCCTACCCACCCA
>Ga0302320_10014281_pt1 | contig 16456 bp, 17 predicted proteins | sample Bog_T0_3_FD_202130 | JGI IMG/M metagenome (GOLD analysis project Ga0302320, IMG submission 202130) | Peat permafrost microbial communities from Stordalen Mire near Abisko, Sweden - Bog_T0_3 | ecosystem: Environmental > Terrestrial > Soil > Wetlands > Peat | place: Sweden: Abisko, Stordalen Mire... | reverse complement strand
TTATTGAAAAGGCTTCAGAAAAAATAAAGAACTTTTTTTCATAAAAAAATATAGGGGTTTTTTTCTTTAATTAAACTAAACTCATTTAAATAAAATTTATTTTCTTCTTGAAAAATAATTCATGAAAAAAACTCTCTATTTTCGCGACTTTAGCAAAAACGAGGACCCCTCAGAGACATCAAACCCAAATTTAAAAATCCCAGATAATGTCAAAAATATGTTGAGATCTATCAATCTCACAGCTCAGACAGAGATCGAGGACATCGGGGAATGTTCCAAAGATAATAGCGTGACTTTGACTGAGCGTTTCTTTAAGGTACAAAATTATAGTTGAAGTTTTAATCTTTCTCTCTCTCTTTAATAGGAAACACCGAAATTACAAAGCCAACCAAAAAATTTTGATTTAAAGGATCAAGATAAACCTTGGCATCTTTTATCCCCTCAGGAGATTCTGAATGAACTGGGAGTCAACGTCATGTTAGGGCTTTCTTCTGAAGAACATTGTCAAAGGCTGGTTATGTGTGGCAAAAATGTCCTTGTACAAGATCAGGCTCGTCATTGGTGGGTGAAACTTTTCTGGAACATGATTTGTGGTTTCCAATTATTTTATTTTGTCGTCGGGATTTTATGTTTGATGGCGTTTTTCATCACCAAATGTCTAGATTATCAAACTTTGGAATTGGGAATTCTTTGTTTTTTGGTTTTCTTCATCATGAGCCTGTTTCAATTCTATCAAGAGGACAAATGCGAAAAATTGATGTCTGCTTTCAAAAGCTTTATTCCTGATAAAACAACTGTCATAAGAGATGGATCGATGATGGAGGTGCCTACAGAATCATTGGTTCCTGGGGACATTTGCATAGTCAAGGGTGGGGAGAAGGTTCCAGCCGATGTGCGAATCCTGACTAGTTCTGATTTGTATGTAAATCATGCGGCCCTAACTGGAGAAAGTATGGATATAAAGCTGGGAACAGAGGCTACAAGAGATAATATAATGGAGGCCAACAATCTGGCAAGAATGGGAGGTAACTTCACGGAAGGAACAGGGATAGTTGTGGTTTTTGCTACTGCTGCCAATGCTTTTTTGGGGAAAATATACAGTTTGATATTGCCATCAAATCCACAGGATAGTTATCTAAAAAAAGAGATAAAGAGAATGATGTATATTATGGGAGTGGTGGCAATCAGCATAGGTGTTATTTTTTTCATAATAGCATTGGCTTTAGGCTATTCGATTATTGATGCTTTGGTCTTGTTGATTGGAATCATTGTTGCAAACATGCCAACTGGGTTGATGCCTCATTTGCAAGTCTCCTTAAATTTGTCATTAGGGAAAATGATGATCAAAGGTTTCGAAGTGTCAAACTTGGATATGATAGAAAACCTAGGCGCTCTAACCGTTCTTTGCTGCGACAAAACAGGCACATTAACCTGTAACAGAATGACAGTTAGTCATGTTTTCTACAACAAAACTATTCACAAAACAGCTGAAAGCCAAATGATGAACGAAGAAAACATTGAAATGTATGAGGCGAATGACCCTCATTTCCAAGCATTGCTGAAGATTGCCACTTTGAGTTCAACTGCGGAATTTTTAACTCAGGAACCCAATGTTTTATCTCGAAAAACTAGTGGAAGCTCCTCTGAAGGCGCTTTTATTAAATTTGTTCAGCCGATTCGTGATATCATCAATTATAGAAAACAATGTCCCAAAATTTTTGGAATTCCTTTTAATTCAAGAAACAAATGGACATGTTCAATCCATGATGAACAAAATAAGACAGGAAATAAAGCACTCACTATAATGCTGACAGGTGCTGCAGAAAAAGTGATTGGAATGTGTGGCCGAATCATGAAAAAAGGAGAAGTTCAGGTTCTGGAAGCTGAAGAAATGAAGGAACTTGAAAGTATCGTTGCTAAATTGGCAAATAATGGTAAACGAGTCATGGCCTTTGCCGAACGCGCTTTAGATGAAAATTTCACAAAGGAATTCGAATTTCAGCAGGAACCTTTGAACTTCCCAATGGACAATTTCATTTTTGTTGGAGTCATTTCGTTAGTAGATCCACCAAGGCCGACAGTGAAGAAAGCTATCCAAGATATCCAGGGAGCAGGAGTGAAGGTGTTTATGATGACAGGAGATCATCCCAAAACAGCGCAATCAATTGCAAAGTCATTGGATCTGATCACACATTCTACAAAACAGGATCTTGAAGAACAGAACATGCAGGTTCCGGCAGAAGGGTGCAAGGCAATAGTTTTAACTGGACCCGAACTAATGAATTTTACACCAGAGGATTGGGAGAGAACACTGAAACATGAAGAGATAGTATTTGCAAGAGCAACACCTCAACAGAAATTTGATATCATTAATGAATTCCAGAAATTAGGACACATGGTAGGAATGGTGGGAGATGGAATAAATGATGCCCCTCCTTTAAAGAAAGCTGATATAGGTATTGCTATGGGAAGTGGTGATGCAGTAACAAGAGAGGCAGCAGAATTAATTCTCTGGAATGACAATTTCGGATCAATTATAGATGGAATCCAGGATGGCAGACTCATTTTCGAGAATCTGAAGAAAACTATATGTTATTTAATCACTTCAAATTTTGCAGAAATGATTCCTTTCTTAATCTTCATTGCATTGAGGATCCCCTTAAATATGGAAACGATTATGATAGTCCTGATAGATATCGTGACACATTTTACACCAGCTGTGGCATTGGCCTACGAAGAAACCGAGGAACAATTATTGAACCTACCCCCAAAAATAAAAAACAATCATTTGGTTGGTTTAAAAGCAACCTTCATAAACTTTGTATTTTGGGGAGTGATTAAGACAATTCCAGCCTTTTTGGTATGGTCATTGATCTTCCAAGATAGAGGGTTTACCATTGATTCTTTAATTGGAGCTGGACCGAACATCAGGGATAATTGGGGCAGTCTCAGTCAAGACAGAAAGGATTTTTTTGGGAATATGTGTAGAGAAAATCAATGGTTCCAAGAAAATAGGAAAGGAATTACATGCCAAGGAGATTTTATGGATGAATTGGTTGATATTTTAAATACTGCTCAAAGTGCCTATTTTATGGCAATATTTTGGGCACAGATTGGTTCTATTTTTATAATGAAGACACAAAGGGAGACAATCTTTAATTGGTATAAGTTATTGCGCAATAAAATGATTTACGTAGCTCTTGCTATTGAATTAGCTATTTTGTTCACAGTTTTATATATACCTAATCAATTGATTTTTTCAGCAGTGCCTGCTAAATGGGCCTTTATAACAATTTGGATCATACCCACCTTTATAATTATAGGCGAAATTAGGAAATACATTTGCAGGGGAAATCCAAATGGCCTGTTTGCGAAGTTGACAACTATTTAAATTTAAAGAAAGAAGAAAATTTTCTATGGATTGAAAACAAAAATTTTAATTTTTTTATTTGCTACTCAATTATTTTAAGTTCATTTTAAAATAAAAAAAATTGCATTTCAAATTATAAATTTTGTTTGGAAATGTTATTTATAACAAAATCACTCCCCAAAATGGAGTTGATTTTTTGTAAAAAATTTCATAAATCCAAATTTGGAATCAGAAATTCCAAATTATCTAATTGATGTTTAATTAAATTAATTTGTCAAATATTTAAAAAAATTATCTATAAAAAATATATACCTGTATTATAAAAACTCAATTCAGTGCAATTTTTTTTAAAAAACATTGAGAATTAAGAAAACTATGAATGAATTTAATATTTAGTTTTTCTTGTATATTTAAATTTTTTCAAGTTCTTCATTGATTTTTCCTATTAACTCGTAAAAAGCTTGCCTTCTTTTCTTATCTCCATATTTCGATTCCCCGAAATAATTTTTTATCGAAATGAGTTGTTTTTTGAATTTACCTAGATGATGAATATAATAAATATCTGCAGTTCCCAATGCAACACCAGAAACAACAACTCCTACTGATAATAAGCTAGCTCCATATCTAAGCATATTAACTATCCCATAACCAGAAACAGCTAATGACAATACAAAGCCTATCTTCATTTTTATTTTTGCTTCTTCAACCTTTTCAATGCAATCCAAAAGATATATGAGAGCATCATTCACATATCTTTGAATGTCTTCAAGATAACGAGTTAAATCATCGAGAAATTCTTCACATTTTTGTCTATCATCATCGGAAACATTTGGATTAGTAATTTTTTCGCTTATTTTTTGCATTCTTTCCAATGAAATAGAAATGTTGTGTAAATAATCTGAAATTCGATTATATATGGATCCCTTTCTCTCTCCTTTGCTCATCAATTTTTGAAATAGAAAATAAGTGTTGCAAAGGGAATAGCAATGGTAAAATATATTACCAATTGCAGGGATAGCAGCAAAATTACCTTCAGCTTTGAGCCAGTTTATAATTTTTTCCACATATTCAGGACTTATCTTCAGCTTTTCTAAGGTTTTACACGATTCAGCACATTTATCTTTACAACACGTTTCACAGTCTTGGAAAAACTCAACGATCCAATTATTCGAAGCAATATCACCTCCTTCAGCCATTGATTTTAGATTTAATTTTCTTTTTGAAATTCTATGTTTTTAACCAAAATTTTTCAATTTGCTGATAAATTCTGAGCCTGCAACCGAGATAGACTTTTGTAAAAAATAATTTTTTTTTGTTGTTGCTATTTTCAAAATTTCTTCTCATATCAAAGTGAGTCTAAGTGTTTTTTTTTTTAAAAATGATCTCATATCTAAATAAATTATTAAAAAAAAAAAATGTACAAAAGTTTTCTTTTGCGGTTTTTCTTCTCCACAAAAAAACTTTATTACGGCGACATAGCAAGAAGAAGACTTTTAAAAGGCATAAATGAAGTTTGCAAAGCAACCCAACTGACTTTAGGTCCCAAAGTAACAAAATTTCAAATTATTATGAGATCGTCAATATTTTAAGGGTCGTAACGTCGCATTGGAAAACGAGCTGGGCCTGCCAAAAATCACAAAAGATGGAGTGACTGTTGCCAAAAGCATCCAATTTGTATAAATCCCCATACTTTTTATAATTAATTTAGAAATTTTAAACATTAGGCTGAAAGATCAAAAGAAATGGGAGCGGCTCTTCTCCGTCGTGTTTCTCATGCCACTAATTTATATGCAGGAGATGGAACGACGACATCGACGATTTTAGCAAATGCCATAATAGAGTTGGTTTCTAATTAAACAGCTTGATTCTTATCTTTTTAGGGAGGGAATGAAATTTGTTAAATACAATACCAACCCCTTCGAAATCAAGAAAGGCATCGAAAAATGTCGGGATAAAATAATTGAATTTCTTGAAGAAATCTCAATTCACCCAAAGGATAAGAAAGATTTATACAATATCGCTTTAGTTTCAAGCAATTATAATGAAAACATTGCATCAATTGTAAGTGATGCCTTATGGGAGATCGGAATAGATGGAATTATAGAAATAGAACAGGGAGCTCGAGGCTATAATGAATTATTTGTATGAGACTTCTTATATCTCCTTAAATAATACCCACTTATCGTTTTTAGTTTACCGAAGGAGTTTCTTTGAATCGAGGCTATGCGTCAAGCGAATTTTTGGTCATGAAAACAAAGAACAAGTTGGAACAATAGTTTTTTCATATGAATTAATTTTTTTTAAGAATAGAATTTGACTTCCCATTGACACTCATCACAAATCAAACGCTTCAAGAGAGCAAGCAAATCGTGCCGATTCTTGATAAGGTCAAAACAGCGAATAAAGCCCTTTTCATAATTTGCAAAGATATCACAGATAATGTACTTTCCAATCTGCTTTATAATGTTCACAAAGGAATTTTGGAAGTTCATATCATATAGATAAAAATTATAAATTTCATTTTTTAAGCTTTGTGCCATAACTATCCCTGGACAAGGTGATTTCACAAAAACTCTTTTGCAAGATTTGGCAATTTTAACTGGCAGTCATCTCTTTGATGAATACGAGCCAGAAAAGATAAATGAATGCACTTTGGAACATTTGGGTTTTCTTTGTTTTGTCTTTGGATACTATTTAATTCAATAGGCAAAACAAGGAAAGTGAGAGTAACACAAGCTGACACTTTCATTGGTGGTCCAGAAGGCAATCCTCAACATATAAAGAACAGAATTGATGAAATAAAAGTTTCCATCTCTCAAACATCAAACGAACGTACCCTCATGATTTTGAAAGTTTTAACATAATATCAATAATTCGATATTTTTTCGAAGTAAACCTTAAAATTTAAGGATAGATTGAGCAGAATGACAGGAAAGATGGCCGTGATATTATGCGGAGGGATGTCTGAAATGGAAACCTATGAAAATCGTGAAAGGATTGTTGATGCTTTGAATTCGACAAAATTGGCAATGAAACATGTAAATAACTCTAATTCGTTTTGGTAATGATTTTTCAGGGGATGTTGCCAGGAGGAGGAGCCGCGTTATTATATTCATCAAGGATACTTGATTATGTGGAATTTGAAAATGAAGAACAACGATTTGGCAAGGAAATTTTAAAAAAAGCTTTAAAGAGACCAGTGGAGGTTCTAATGGGAAATGGAGGGTTGAATGGCAGATATATAACAGAATATTTACTGACGAGTACAAATGATAATATGATCGGATATGATTTAAATTCGGGTATGTTTTTTTGTTTAAAAAAATTGCTGAATTTGAATTTTTGTTTCATTAAGATACATATACAAATATGGTGGAGAAAGGTATTATGGATGGTTTTTTGATTGTAAAAACAGCACTTGAAGACGCTATAAGCATAGGTAAATTTAAAAAAACGATAATTCTGAATTCTCTTTATAGCTAGTATGATATTAACCACTGAAGTTGTTATCGCTAATGAAAAAATCTATATTCGTAAAATTCATTTTTTCTAATTTAAAGCAACATTTTATTTTTGGATTTTAGCCAAACCACTGAGTTATTACCCAAAAGATCCATTCTAAGATTAGGAAATATTTATTTAAATTTGTTTTAGGGTTTAGAAATAGAAATAATTTAAACATTTTTTTAAATTTGAATTTTTATTTTATAATTATTTTTCAATAATCACAGAATAAATTGTTTTAAAAATAAATTAAATTGCTTTTATTTTTTATTTTTTATTTAATAAAAATTTCAAAAAAAAAATTATAATTTTGCCCCCTTGACTCATTCAAAATCAACATATAAATAAAAAAAAGCAAAGCCTCTGAATTTCATAATTTATTAGATTTATTTTACATGGACTCATCTTTCAAAAAAAACACCTCGTTCAAACCACTCAACGAGCAGTCTCTTTTTTCAATGAATAAGCTTGTGGGTTTTCCAGATGTTGAAGACAACTTCCTGATGGTATTTTCGACCTTTTTTTTAAATCTGATTTATTTTGGTAAAAGAGTTCGAAGAACCCTAGTAGCCAAAATAGGTCCACCACTCCCACAAAACGAAACACTCTCCAAATAACTACAGCTTTCTCTAAAAGTAGAATTCTATGATCGTAAAATTTCACTTCTTCAGTTAATAATATTTGAAAAACAAAAAAAAAAGACCCCAAAAATTCCCAAAAAGAAGCCAGATTAAGCAAACTAGAGTTTCATAAAGAAAGCCAGAGAAAGTCGTCGCTCAGCAAGTATTTTTTTTCTTTCTTTGAAAAAATTTTTAAATTCTTTTTCCTTTTTTTTTTTAGCAACATAGCAAATAAAATGAAGGCTAAACTCAGAAGACTAAGAACCAAAATGCTCTTAACAAGCATATTCAACAACGTGATCGGAAAGGATGAGCAGTTAGAGAACATCGAAATAATGAAGAAGAAAGAAATGGAAATGGAGGAGAAGGTGCTCCAAGCATACATGAAGAAAATGCAAGGTGAAAATGAGAATTACCCCTTAAAATTGCTGGAGATGTTCTCATTTAATTCGATCAGATTGATTTATAAGCTGCACCCACATAAAACCTTCAGCGATAAGATGAAACGTCTTTTGTTTTATACCTCAAAGTTCATAAAAACCTAAAAAAATATTTGATTAATTATCATTTTATTAGTTTGATTTCTTGGATGAGTTTGAAATTAGTTTCCAATATATATTTTTATTATTTTAATAACACTTTGATCATCATTGACACCATGTTGTTGGTCTGGAGCGAATCTTTAACGGATGATATTTATCTCTTGATTGAATTCCTCATTGGTATTTATTATTCCTTCGAAATGATCACCAAAATCTTTGCCTATGGACTGATCTTCAATAGTGATTCTTATCTTAGAAACAAATGGAACATTTTGGATTTTTCAATAGCATTGTCAATAATTTTTTCAAGATCTTTTTATTTAATCATGGGATTGGATTTTGGAGTATTCCGTAATTTGGTCGTCCTGAGACTGCTGAGGGTACGGAGTTTTGACTTAATCCTGGAAAGATTATATTTCATCATGAAGGACCTCTTCAAGACTCTTTTTTTTGTCTGTTGTATCTTGACAATTTTGGGCACAGTAAATTTGCATCTGTTATCCGGGATTCTAAAATATAGGTGTATGGATCTATTGACAGGCGCAACACATGATGACGAATTGTGTGGTAATTATGCTTGTGAAATCACTCAGATTTGTATTCAATCACTAAATAATTTAGATAATGGTGTTTCAAATTATGACAATATTTTCAGTTCCATGTTACAATTACTCAAAATCATAACATTCAACAATTGGACCGATTCGGTGTTTTTAGTGCAAAAGACCTTCCTTCAGTTTTCTTTTCTTTATTTTCTCCTGTGGATCATTGTTGGGAATTTCATTGTCTTGAATTTGATTTTGGCCATTTTGAAGGTGAAATATTCTGAGGGTGTCTCCAAAATAGAGAACGCAAATAAAATGATCTATAAGGTCTTTGACTTCCGCAAAATCAAGAACTACACTTTGATGTTGGGGAAAAAAATGGATTCCAACTTATTTGATAATCAAATTTGTAACAGTTTTATGAACACTTTATATTCTTTGAAGTTCAACCAAATAAAACTGCACAAATTCCCTAAGTTAGAGGGGTCAGTGAGGGGGGTGAAAAGGAAAAAAAAGATGAATTTAGTGATGAAAATTGCAAATAAATATCTTTGCTTGGGGAGGTGGATGAACAAACCCTCGAAAAATCCATTGGACATTTTATGGAATAAGCATTTGGAGTTGATAGTGGATTTTAAAATGAAATACGATTTTCCAGACATTCAGGATGTTCTTTTAGATCAGTAAAATTTGATATTAATTTAATTTTTTGCAAATAAAAAAACAAATTAATTTTTGTATTTTTCTTATAAAATTTCAATTTTATACTATTTTTCTTTCATATTTTCAATCTTCTATTAACATTTAATTTAGACACATCAAAGAAAAAAACAACCAGAAGTTACAATGTCTCAAAACAAAGCCCAGGTTCGTTTACGCAATAGAACAGGAAGAAAATATTGAAAAGCCAGAAAAGCCAACCGAAACCACAAAAATCAAGCCCACAATTCAGATCGTCAAAGCTTCCAGCCATCCAAAAACGCACGCCCCTATTCGAGTCTTTCCATCCCAAACATCCTCAATAAATAAAAATCTCACTCAAAATAGCAGCAGTCCCCTGGTCAGCATAAACAAATTTCAATCCGCTTTATCGAGATTTGTTGTTGGCAAAGTCACCAGCAAAATCATAACAAATTTTCCAAAAGCTTCAATTTTAGTGAATAATACAGCAAAAAGCCACTATTCCAGGAAAAAATTCACATTGCCTTTAAACACCCCTAATTTATCCCGGTCATCCAAAAGCTCAGAAAAGAAAAACTTTTTGAAGGGAAATCAGCCTGGAGGAAGCAAAACCAGAATTGAGGAGCAGAAGAAAAAGTTGGAAAAAAATCAAGAAAAAAAAGAGGTTAAAATCAAGGATTTACAATATGAAGAACTACAAAAGATAATAAACACCAAATTTAAAAAAAATAACAATGAAGGGGATTTCAAAAATGAGGAGATGTACTTCCATATTAAAGAAAAAGATATAGCCTTAAAGATGATTTGTACTTGCAATTGGAGCGGAAACCAAGTGCTTGAGGATATGAGGATCTATAATGAAGATAAAGAAAACACCATCATCTTTTCATTAAACCATTTGGAATTTAATTTATGGATCAAAGGATGGAAGGGCTCAGTTAGTTTTTTTTTTAATGATTTTTAAAGTAACTTTTTTGAAGTTTCTTTACATCAGTAAATTTTGTCAAAGAATCCTAAACGCGTTCCTATACAAATTCATTTGGTTTATGATAGAAATTATGAACGCGATAGAATTGTCATTAGTGGGTTCGGTCGACCCCAACACTCTTGATGTCATAAACTTAGGTCGTTTGATCTTCATCATGGATCTTCTTCTAAAGGTTCTGGCATATGGTCCTAAAAGTACCGAAAATCATATTTTTTTTGTTTAAATCCCATAACTTTAGATTTCTTCAAATCCAACTTAAACATTATAGATCTCTGTTCCGTTGTTTATGTCCTCTTATACCTAATCTTGGACTCAATGGGTGAGCTTGACAGCCAGAGCAATAATTTCATCTTTAGGTATTTTAGGTTCTATCAATGCATCCTGGTTTGCCGTATCTTCCGTTTATGCCATTATCTTGATTACATGAATTTTATCATGGAAGTTGTATGGAAATCATTTAGGCTATTTTTCAACCTAGCATTCCTTTTTTCGCTTGTATTGATTTTTTTTTCTCTTTTGGGCAGAGAATTCTTTAAGACTTACTTCGTTGAAACTAGATTCACAACTTTTGCAACCTCTTTCATTTCGGTCTTCCAAATAATCACTCTTGACAGTTGGTATGACTTCCTAGCAGATGATCCTATGAGTCTTTCACAGACTATATATGTCTCAATTTACGTCATATCATTGATTTTTATAGGCAACTACCTTTTCTTAAATTTATTCCTGACCATCATCATTGATGTTTTCCAAAGCAAACAAGAGCAAATCAATGAGGAAAAAGAGGACCATAAGAAACAAATAGAAACCCATAATATCTCGAAATCAAAAATCATGGGCGAAAAACGAAGAAAAGCTATAACGATGACAACCCCTAAAATTGAGCTAGAAATCAACTCGGCTATCAAAAGCATAAAAATCAATAAAGTAAACTCCCATTTTATTTCTTTCGATGAGGAAAAGTCAGAAGGCCTTGATGACGATGAGGTGTCTTCAAGCAGCATGCCTTCTAGTGAGCTTTCAGAAAGTGATATTATTCCAGGGAGTCAAGAAAAGATAAAACTGTTGGAAAAATTCGTCAGTCGAATTGAGAATAACGAACTGAGGAAATCAGAAGATAACTCATTGTTTTTCATAAAGCAGGATAATTGGATCCGGTTAAAGATCAAGCACATTGTGGAGAGTTTTTGCTTCAAACAAATAATTAGAGCGTTGGTATGGCTCTATTTGATTTTAAAGGGAATAGATACGATGTATATGGATAAAAATGGTTTATATTCAGATGCAGTTTATGAAGCTTTTTCGCTCAATTTGGAACTGACAATTTTTACTGTTTTTTTATTAGAGGTGATAATGAAAATTATCGCCCATGGATTTATTTTGGGTCCACACACTTTTGTCCAAAATTATTTCAATGTGTTCGCTTTAATTTTGGTTATATGCTATTTTATGGGCAGGAACGCCACAGAAAATAATTTCATAACTTATGTAAAGTTTTTTGTTTTTTGATAAATGAATATTCAAAAAAAGGGACTTAAAATGACTATAAAGTTGACACCCTTGAGGTTTTTCGCAATAAACAGATATTTACAAAGACTCGGATTTTCACTCTTAGGGTCACTTCCAAAAATTATCAATTGCGCATTGGCTTTGATTCTAGTCTGGTAATGATCATCTTTTAATTAAAAATGTTTGATTATTTATTAGGTTCATTTTTGCGTTGTGGGGGGTCACCATGTTTAGAAACCGATTTGGATTTTGCGATTTCCCAACAAATTGGGGGGTGTCCATAACAAATGTCACTTTTTTGTTAATTAAGGGGGGATGGAAGGGGGATTTAATCAAATTATTTTTGTAAATGAGTAGGGGGGGGGAGGGGGCTGCGGCACTAATATTAGAATATAATAATAATTAACAACTTTCTAAAAAACTTTTAAAAAAATTAGTGCCCAGCAGGCCTTTGGCAAATTTACCCTTACAATTTCGAAAATATTTACAACGCATTGCTCTCACTCTTGATAACGAGCAGTTTTGACAACTGGAGCAACATTTTGCAAATAGCAATTAATTCTAACGTTGCGGATCAAGTACCATATACATAAAAACTTACCTCTCTTTAAAATTCCAATAAAAAAGGGACCGACACCCAACAATAACCAATATTCATCCTACTTGTTCTTCTGTACTTACATAGTTGTGGGAATTTGGTTTTTCTTGAATTTGCTTCTGGGAGTTATATTCCTCAGCTATTCTATTGAAGAGAAAAAGATCCTTAAGAAAAATCTCAATGAAAATCAAACTAAATGGTTAGAAGTGATAAAAATCATAACCACCACTGAACCTTTGAAATTTTCGATTCCTCAGAAAGGCATCCGAAGACAGATCTTTAATATGATCAATGGAGTACCCTTCAGAGCAGCGGTTGCCATATCATTAATAGTTAATGTGGCCTTTTTGCTTGCTTTTCATGAGGGTCAATCCATGGAAATGACATATTTTATGAACTTATTTTATTATTTTATATGGAGCTTCTATTTTATGGAAATGGTTTTCAAGGTGTTTTCATATGGTTTTTGTTCATATTTGTCACATTTCCAACATAAAATCGAAATTTTGATTGTGATATGCAATTTTGTCGATATTGTTTGTTCCGATATTTTCATAAATTATCTTTTCAATGATAATAATTTGCAACTTCGATTCAGTAAATTAACAATCCTATTGAGGCTAACAATTTTTCTTCGTGTCGTCAGATATATGAAATCAATTGAGAATTTATATAACACGCTGAGATTCGCATTCCCTTTGCTTTTCAATTTGTTTTTGATTGTCACACTAGTCATTTATATTTACTCCATCATCGGATGCCAGTATTTCAACTCGGTGATAACAGGAAACATTGTTGATGAAAACATCAATTTTGCAAATGTGTTCAATGGCATGATGACTCTATTCAAATGTGTGACTTGTGACAATTGGGCGGACATCATGTTGGATTTCTCTAAAACGCCCCCAGATTGCATTGAAGGGGTCGATTGCGGCTCTCGTACTTTATAAAATATTTTATTTTATTCAAAATATCAATAATACATTTTTTAAATAACAGAAATGAGCTATTTTTTCTTTATTTCATTCATGATATTGTCGAATTATCTACTCATGAATGTCTTTCTGATGGTGCTGTTGAAGCAGTTCGAACAATACTACGTCAACCCCCTTGACCCCATTCAATTTTTCAGGAACAACATACCACATTTTAAAAAAATCTGGTCGAAATTCTCTTTTGATAAAACGAAACAAACCATACCATTGAAACAAATGTTCAATTTTTTTAAAGAGTTAGGTGCTCCTCTAGGTCTTTTATCTATTTTTTTGTAAAATTTTTGATTCGAAAATTTGTTAGGATTTTCGAAAAATGTTTCTTTTTTAACAGCTTCCACAAAGTTTGTCAAGAAAAAAATCAGATGGTATTTTTTTTAATTTTCATAAAAATTTGATATTTTTTTTTAGCAGCAGAGAAGGAAAAATCTATTTCCATGATCTCTTGTATTTTACCTTATATTTGTATTTCAAAGAAAAAAAGGTGTTCGAGGATTTAAGCAAAAAAGGAGAATATGAATTAAGAGAGGCTGAAAGGTCATTTTTGCTTGTAGTTGAGAGAAAAACGCAAAATCCGGACCAAACTAAACTTTTTTTGCATAAAGTAAAAAAAAATAAATAAATTAGCTCATTTTTTCAAGTTGACAATCTGGAAAAAAGAAAAAATGAACACCATAGGTGCGAAAAAAATGAAATTTACTTACCCGTTTTATAATTATGCGATTTTCCTCGTTGCCTTCAAAACATGGAGGAACTACTCTACGCAGGCCATTGATGTGGATTTCAGTGGGAGAAAAATACTATTAAATTATTCAAGAAATTATGATGAAACCTAAGTAAAATTTGATGCTTAATGTTTAAAGGAAATATGATTTTTTTAAAGAAATTCATTGTTTTTGTATTTTCTCTTTGAAAAATATATTTTTTTAATATTTCACTGTTAAATCATTATTTTGCATGTATTTCCAAAAGAACCTTTTATTACTATCTAATTCATTTGATTCCTTTATTTCATTTTTCACCTTGTTGAGCTCCTATACAAATATTTCAATTTAGTTAAACAAAATGGAGGTACTTCTATTGTAACACCTAAATTCTGACAAAATTCATCATCTTTTAAATTTAACACTTCTTTCCATGGCAGAGTTTTCTCATTCCGTTTCATGATTTCTCCTCTTTTTAGTAATTTCCATCAGTAGTTTAATGGAAATGTTTACCTTGGTCTTATGAAATCCCTATAATTATAATTCAAAATAGCAGGGAATGTTTCTTCTTGCAGTAAATTAATATGATGCACCTTCAACAAATAATCAAGTTTCATTTCTGATGACTTCAAGCTTCTAAAATTAAAATTTCCTTTATAAAATTTCATTAATCATTCAAAGGCAACTTGACATATATCCTCGGGTATTTTAAAAACATCTGTCTTTGAAATTGTTTACTGAGGCCATAACTTTTGAAAAGTCTATACTTTATAATTATGATTTACTTAGAAAAAAGGCCCACAAAAATATCAAGAAATAATACCTTCAAAGACATGACACTGGTGGGACAGATCGTTAACAACCTGGGGTTCTCAATGAAAATATTCCTGACCTTTACTCTTTATTAAAAAAACAATAAAAAATAAAAAATAGTTCACGGTTTCAGTGATCTCCATCTTGAAACGTTTGACGAGCTCAAAGCATCTTTCAAGGTTGAGAGGATGATTGCATAGGAATTCAGCATGAGTCAGAAGCTAGAAACCTGCCTCGAAAAACTAAAAAACTTCATTAAAATTTACCAATTTATGGATCTGCACAGAGTTGAAGTTATATTTCTGTAACATCCGAATATCATCTTTGATTTGCTCAGGTGGCAGTTCAAAAACAAAGGGGAAAGTTGCTAACACCGTCCCGAAATCCTTTCTGGACATCATAATAAACCCTTCATTCACTTTAATCAAGTCATCAATGGTTTTTCTAAGCCTGCTATTAAAAATCATTGGGTTTATAACCAGCAGTCTCTTCATTTCTTTCTATAACAAAAACTAGTTAGACTATTTAAAGAAATTTTATTTACTGGTGTTAATTCGAGGACTCCTTGCGCGTAACTCAGAAACTCTTTGATTTCTTCCATTGAATATCTGAAGATTTCTGGGTATTTCATCAGAAAAGCTTTGAAGGAACGAGGGGTGAATTTGAATTCTTTCGTGAAAAGCTCATGAACCTCATGCAGTGAAGCCTTCTCACCCAATTTATGCTTATCGGTTTTTTCCAACATCACAAAGAGCTTGGGCTTTTTTGCCATAAGCATCGTGAAATGAGACTTGCGGAATTTTGCATGCTCTTGAAGGAACTTGATAGTCGGAAGAATGTCAGTGGTGAAATTCTTTGAAAAAAATCGACGATTCATGCGTTTTGGGTCATATTCCAGCAGATAATTAGAGAGCTCAATGAATTTGTCTAAAAAAAAATCACTTCCTGCTTTTAAAAAAATTAAAAAAAAACCTTCTTTTTTTGAAGTTTTGACTGGCGTTTGATCCTCTTTTATTTTTTTCGGCTTCTTTTTCTCCTTTTTCGAATTCGTTGTATCCGGCTCTTTTTTTTTATCTTTTGGGTTTTTTTCCTCCAGTGCAGCGTCTTCTTTCCTAGTCTTTCTGGTCGTTCTTCCTTTCCTGCTCGTCTTATCCATTTGGCTTTGCAATTTGAGCAATTCTTTCAAATGGGCCTTTTTGCTCTTTGCCATCTCTTCTTTGTTCCCCTGCCCTTCGGTCTTCTTACCATCTTTTTTCTTCTCTTTATTTTCTGTATCACTTTTTTTTTCCTTTGCATTTTTAACGATGGGTTCTTTTTTTTCTTTCGGCTCGGACTTTGTTTTCGCTTCCTTTTGCTCTGGCTTCTTTTTGGCTTCTTTCGACTCTGGTTTCGTTTTGACTTCTTTAGTTTCAGCATTGACTTCTTTTTTTGGTTCTTTCTCTTTGGCTTCTGGTTTATTGGAAAACGCTTGCGTGGGAAGGTAAAAGAATCTTGCATTGAAGCGCAACAAGCTAGCATAATTTATAAGCCGAACTTTGCTTAAAAAGAGACGAGCAAACATTTCTCAAAATCTGTTTTTGAGCCTGAATT
>Ga0302320_10014280_pt1 | contig 16456 bp, 16 predicted proteins | sample Bog_T0_3_FD_202130 | JGI IMG/M metagenome (GOLD analysis project Ga0302320, IMG submission 202130) | Peat permafrost microbial communities from Stordalen Mire near Abisko, Sweden - Bog_T0_3 | ecosystem: Environmental > Terrestrial > Soil > Wetlands > Peat | place: Sweden: Abisko, Stordalen Mire... | reverse complement strand
GGGTTCATTGATTATCACGGCGGCGACGAATTACAGGTTCACAGTTCACTTCTCAACATCGTTCTCCACGACTAGCTGCCATCCGTATTTGAAGCGCACACCCCGGGAGGAGCGACGGCGCCTAGAATCTTGATGCGGCAGCGTTGACGCCTCCAGAATGACCCCATGCCCCGAAGTCGTGCGTGACTTTGCACGACGGCTTCGGAGCACGGGACCGGTCATGAAGATTCGCCTACATCCCCGGCGCGTCTCCGCTTGCAGGAGCTGCATGCAACACGCGGAAGGTGCTGCCGCCGTTGGACCAGACGAGCACCAGCGCGTCTTGTCCCTTGGGCACCGCGGAAAGGGCCTTCTGAACGTCATCCGCGTTCTGCACCGGGTGACGATTCACTTCCACGATTACGTCTCCCCGTTGCAGGCCGGCGTTATCGGCGGGGCTGCCGGGTTGCACTTGCTCGACCACCGCGCCGTGTAGATCGCCTGCCGCCTGGAGCTGCTGACGCAAGTCGGGAGTCATGTCGGTGACACCGAGGCCCCAGCGCGGCTTGCCGTTGCTGGAGACTTCTTTACCTTCATGATCGCGGCTGCCCATGGCCTCGAGCGTTACCGGAACGGTTACGTTCTTGCCATCGCGCAGGACTTGCAGCTTGATGGTGGAACCGGGTTGCTTCTGTCCTACTTCAATCTGAAGCTGGCTGGCGTCGCTGATTTTCTGGCCGTCGAGTTCGGTGATGACGTCGCCGACCTTCAGGCCTGCCTTGGCGGCGGGAGAGCTGTCTTCCACCTGGCTTACGACTGCGCCTTCATTGTTTTCGACGTGGAAGAACTTCGCATTCTCCGGGGTCACGTCGCTGATGCCGATTCCCATGTAGCCGTGGGTAACTTTGCCGTCGCGGATCAGAGCTTCCACGGTGGGCCGCACGATCTGAGTAGGAATAGCAAAGCCCATCCCCGCGAAACTGTCGGAGGACGAGACGAGGAAGGTGTTAATGCCGATCACCTCGCCGCGAGCGTTTACCAGCGGTCCGCCGGAGTTGCCGGGGTTGATGGCGGCATCGGTTTGAACAAAGCTTCCCGGCGAGCGGCGATCCCGATTGAAAGGATTCGGGCGATTGAGACCGCTGACGATGCCGCGCGTCACGGTGAAACGGAAGCCAAAGGGATTGCCGAATGCGAGCACGGTCTGGCCCGGACGCAGCGCGGTGGAGTTGCCCCAAGGCGCGTTGGGAAGATTCGTTCCATCGACCTTGATGACGGCGAGGTCGGTGAGCGGATCGGCTCCGATGAGCTTGGCGGGCAGGATTCTGCGATCCCCGAGGGTGACTTGAATGTCGACGGCACCATCGATTACGTGGTTGTTGGTAACGATGTATCCGTCGGGCGAGATCAGGACACCGCTGCCGATGCCGTGCTCAATCTGCGATTGCGGCTTCATGGGGTGATTGAAGAATGGTGCAAACATCGGGGGAACGCCTTCGGGCAGTTGCGGCATTTGGCCGTCCGCCATCTCGGACTTGGAATGCGACGTGACTGCAACGTTTACCACGGCGGGAGTGACGCGCGCGGCCAGGGTTTCCATGGCCTGGTCGAGCGAGAGCAACGCGCCGACACTGCTATCGTCGAGCGGCGTCGCTGTGGGAGACGGAACTGGTCCCCTGGCGAACGCCGGCTTGTTGAATTCGTAAGTGGCGATCGACATCGCCAGAGCGATTGCGATTACGGGCGCAATCAGGCGGGTTAGAAGATTCTTGCTGACCCAGGTTTTCATTGGTGGTTTCTCCTTGTTGAATCGTGAAAGTTAAACAACTAATTATTTAGTTTCTAAATGCATACGCATGCCCGTGCCTTAGACATCCTGGTTAAGTGGATTTCGGGGTGATTCCCTTCTGGAGGCGATCGACGGGATGAAACACGGTCAAGCGCCATACGGAGATGCTCCACACCATCCTGCCGGAATCGTCAACTTGCTCGGTGTGCATCACGAGGAATACCGAATTCAGTTCAGTGACGCTGTTGCCGGAGTCGTCGAAGCTCGTGCGCACGAGCCGTGGAGGATCTGGTTGAGGCTGAACTAACTTCGCTGATACCGCAGCGGCCGGCGGCGCGGAGTCATTCGTGTTGCTCCGGCGCGGCGGTCTTACAACTTGCGCGAGAACATCTTTTCTTGGGACATCGTTTATTCCAAGGGCGGCGCTCGAAACGCGGGTGTGAAGTGCCGCCGGAATCATCCTTACCCTTGCTCCGACACCGGCAGATTCGACGGGCAGGACTGGTGTCGCTTTAGAAGCGGTCGCGGAAAAGCTGGGGAGTTCTTCCTCGAATGCGACGAGTTTGGGCGCGCGGGGCAGAGAAATCACGCAGACGGCTGAAAACACCGCGATCAAAACAAGAGCTGGTTTCCACACTCTGGTGGGTCCGGGGCGGTCCCCTTCGAGGATTCGCGCGACGCGTTGCGCTGTCTGCCGCATTCGTCCCACGGCGGCTTGCGCCAACGACAAGCTGCGGTGTAAGAAGCTCTTCTCGGCGACCGAGACCAGGCATTGAGCATAGGCGCGCGGGTTCGGGTTGGAGGCCAGCACGAAGTCGTCGCAGGCCATTTCCCGCTCCAGAGACAGGCTGCGGCCGATCCACCAAACCGCGGGATGAAAAAACAGAAGCGCGCGCAGGATCTTCTGCGCCAGGTTGGTCCAGTCGTCCCAGCGGCGCAGATGCGCCAGCTCATGCAACACAACGGCGTTTAGTTCAACGGGAGAGAGTTCCTGCAGCGCCCAGGTAGGAATCACGATTGCCGGTTTGAAAAAGCCGATCGCTGTGGGTACGCGCACGCGGCCGGACGTGCAGATCTCGAACTGTCTGCCAGAGCCGAACCGCTTCACAGTGGCGCGCAGAACCGGAGGAAGACTGCCAGGTTCGATCGTCGCACAACTCCGGCGCAGTTTGTGCAATTGCCGAAAGCCAAAGGCGATTCTCGCCAGGCCCGCGGCGGAAATCATCACCCACAACAGAAAGAGGTCGAAGGCCCACGAAACCGGCAGGTGGATTGCTGAGCGCGCGACCCCAATCGGCGAGGCGGTGAAGGTCATGCTTTCGAAGAAAGGCCACGCCGCTATCGTTACCAGGGCCGAAAACCATACTGCAAAGCGGGTGCTGGAGTTCTGCCGTCCGAGGGCGCGCAACAGAATCCAGCCAAACAGGGCAATGGCGATGCCTTCCGTCATGCTGTTCAGCATTCTCTCGGCGAACATCTGAGCCAGTGCGTGCCAGTGGGGCGCTATTGCCATTTGGTCACTTGCTCCCTTCCAGCATTTTTCGAAGGCGATTCAGTTCGGCGGCGTCCACGTTCTGATCTTCGAGAATGTTAAGCACGAGCAACTCGTGAGAGTTGCCGAAGAAGCGGCTCACCAGGCGCCGGATCTCGGAGCGGGTAGCCTCTTTGCGAGCCACCAGCGGGGTGTACACATGGGCGCGGCCATCTTTTATGTGCTTTACGTAGCCCTTCTTTTCGAGGATCCGGATGGTCGTGAGCACGGAGTTGTAGGCCAGCGGGGTCTTCTCGGGAAGGTCCTCCAAGACGTGCTGGACGGTGGCAGGGCCCTTGTCCCAAAGCACTTCCATGAGCCGCAGTTCAGCTTCGGTCAAAGTCGCGGACTTTCTGGGGGGCAAGAACCATCCTCCTTAACTGAGATAGGCACCCATACCATTAGACGTAGCAGGTGCCCGACTGTCAACTAGTAAATTAGTTGCAACGGCCCATCCAAGGGTTGCCTGGGGAGTTTTAGAGGCTTTCAGAATAGGGACGTGATCGGACGATCTCTATGCGTGCTCGATGGGAGCGGACTTCGGGTGCTTCTTGGCGCGGATCTGGTCGGTAGTAAACCCGCGTCCACAGACGCTGCAACGCCAGCCAGCGGGTGTAACTGCAAGGGAGCCAGGCGCATACTGGTAGTCGGGAAGCCGGGCTCGGACTAATTCGCTGCTGCACTCTGGACAGAGTCGCTGAATCATAGGCTCATGCACCGGGAAACTTATTGTAATCGTCGCCGAGAGTCAATGCCCCTTGGTCTGAACGGAGCGAGTCTCCTCCGCCGTCAGTCGAGAGGCGTCGCAATAGCCGTAACCTTTTAGGCAAGCCGCGTAATTACGTTTGTGCTCAGTATCGGCCAGCCCTTTGGCTTCGACGGAAGTCAGCATGGAGTAGTTGCAAGTCTCCTGGCCCTCCTTGCAGGCCGAGAGGTTGCGCTGGTGTTCCGCGGAGGCGGTTCGCTCCGCTTCCGAAGGAGTGAGTTGGGAGCGGTCGCAGTCGTCCCAGCCGCTCGCGCAATTCTGCAGGTTGCGCTGGTGTTCCGCGGTTGCCACTTCTTTTGTTTCCGAAGGACTAAGGTTGGAATGATCGCACAATCCGCCACCGTTTTTGCAGTCGGACGCGTTGAGCTGGCGCCTGGCTGTGTTCACCTGCGTCACCTCTGACGGACTCAGTTTGGAGTGATCGCACGCGCCCACCCCCTGCTTGCAGTCCGCGATATTGCGCTGCCGTTCCGCGAGGGACGAATCGCGCGCTTCGGATGGAGTCAGTTTGGACCGGTCACAGGATTGCATTCCGCCTTCACAGGCAGAGACATTGCTTTGATGATCGGCGACGGCCAGCGCAATCGATTCCGGCCGGCTGAGTTTTGAACGGTCGCACGAGGCGTAGCCATTCCTGCAATTCGCAACGTTGCGGGCATGGTCCGCCAGAGCCACGTTGGCCGATTCCGACTGGGTCAATTTGGAGCGCTCGCAGGTTTCGCGGCCAGCCCTGCAGGCCTCCAGATTCTGTGCAAGATCGGAGGACTGAGCCAATACGAGGATCGGCCAGAGACCAAGGCAGGCTACTTGCGCCCAAAGACACTTCTGTAGAAGAGCCTGCATGTCGGTCCGCCCTTCGGACGATAAAACGCAACGGGATCCCGTCATCCCCAGACTGTGGTGCTGACCGAAACCGGTGGGCGGTTCCGGTCAGCCCCAAATCCGTCTGGCTGGCAGCTTCCGATGCGACTACTGTCTGTCTTCTCGTGCTTCGGCCACGTGAGCCTGGTGCCCGGCTTCGGATACGGCCTTCACAAACGCCTCCGCACTTTCGGGAGTTGTTGCATGACCCGAAAGAATGGTGCGGAACATCATGTGGTGACCATAAATGGCGCGAGTCGAGTCATTGTCCTGCTCGATAACCGCACCTTCCAATGTCAGACCGGCGAACACGCCTTTCGAGCGCGAGTAGGTGAGCACTTCAGTATTCAGCAATATGTCAGTTCCAGCTGAAGTGTGACGGCCTACTGGACCCGCAGCCACCGAGCCTTCACCCGTCATTTCGAATTTGCTGGAAAGCAGATGCTGTAAACCACGATCGTTCATTACCAGCATGACCAGATCCACGCCTTCGACGCCGATCTGCAATCCCCAGCTCCCACCACCGACTGAGACGAATGCGGGAGCGCTCCAGCCTTCAGGCGTGCGGCAGGAGGCTACGCCGCGGCCATGCTTGCCACCAATGATGAAGCCACCTTTGATCAAGTCCGGCACGACGATGATGCACTTGGCGCCGCTCAACACTTCTTCTGGAATGCCTTTATCGGGCGTTGACATGATCGATTGCAGAACCTCCACGGATTTCTGCATGCGGTCGACCGTGTCCTCCCGAGCCGAGGATGCCCAGGCGCAAGTTCCTGCTAAGCCTAGCAAGCTCATTAACAACAACGACATTGACTTCTTCATGTTTGGTTCCTTTTAGGGGCTGCACAACTAAGAGGGGAGAACTCCAGATGGCCTGACTTAGCTCAGAAACCTGAAAGAGATCGCAGAAGTCCTCGTCTCTTGCATTATGATCACCCAGCCAGGAACGAAATAGCTGGTCTGAATTGCTCACTTGCGCTTTGTGGTCAAAGCAAATTGGGCTGCCTTTGCACAATTCCATCGGCAGGTTTTCCCCCAATGTGAGCAATCCTGCACAGAATCGCCCGCCTCGGGCTGTCATGGTTGATTTGCCGGTTTGACTTGCAAAGGATCCGATCACTCCGGCCCCTTACCTCGTGATGGAACAACTCCCCACCGACGAAGGAAATCGCGAAGGTCGATCGATGGCCCTTCGCCGTTTCCGCAATCGCTTTCGCAGATGGCTCGCGGCCCTCGCTGACTCGTTCATGAAGCGTTCCGAGGTCCTTAAGCCTACGAATCAGGACTGCGGTTCACAGAGAATGTGTCCTTTTTGCGGTTTGATTACTTCGCGATCGAAACGATGTTGTTTGGAGTGCGGAAAGCCGCTCGGAGGAGTTACTTGAGAAGCAAACGCAAGACAATTCTGGGGAGCGCTCAAGGAGATAATCATGCTCTGGACAATTTTTGTTGTACTCCTGATTCTGTGGCTTTTAGGCTTCAGTCTCCATGTGGCCGGCAGCCTAATCCACCTGTTGCTTGTTGTGGCGCTGGTGATCCTCGTCATTAACCTTCTGAGCGGACGAAGTGCAGTGTGAAGGATTTCCTTTTGAGACGCAGGTGGAGATTGAACGCTTCGTTCTTCCAATGCGTGCCTCTACTTATTATGCTTTATGTGGGAAAAGAGCGCGAAACCCACGGCTTGTAGCTTTCTTCAACATTCGCAGGGCCGCCCGGCCGGAGTTCTCAGGGAGGGGAGCTTTGGCGGCGGCTAATTCGCGCGCGAGATGGGTTTTGGTGGACGGGTGTCCTGTACTAAGTGTGCATTGCTCCTTCGGTTTGGCTTTGCACATGGGACAACGGACGGACAAGATCCGTCGCAACGTAAGCTTTTCAGGTTTCACGCAAGTATTATTCCGCATCGCTCGGTGGAAAGATGTTCAGTCTTGCTCTTGGGATTTCAACTGTCCCAAAACTGGAGCTTCACATCCAAGTAAGTTCTGACTGGAGACAACGCAGAGTTTCTTCCTCTCGTCAGAATTGAATAGTTCCATTCCAGATGTTTTTCCACTCACTTGGTGAAAAAGGAGCGCCTTTCTCATCGGTTGCTAATCGAGAAGGATGCACCTGGCGAAGAGCCTCTCCCTCCCTTGATCTGACGGGACGGAGATGAGCCAGCGTTTGGGCCTTTAGCGTTCCTTTACGTCGCCCATCCAGCCCCGCGTTCAGTACGAAATGGATAGTTGCCAGCAGGAAGTGATCCCCGTCGGACTTAGTCACGAGGGCATCTACGGACTTCAAAGCGCCGTTGGGCAGTTCCAGGTGGTCGGCCAGCATCACGATGGGCACGTCGGGCCGAACGCGTTTGATCTCATCCGCGATGATTGCGCCATCTAAAAGGCCCAGGTAGTACTCGAGCACAATTGCATCGACAGGCCGCGACATGAAGAGCCGTAAACCTTCGTGGCCATTCGCCGCGGTGACCAAGTCATATCCATTGTCCTGCAACAAACTCAGTTGCGCCGGGTCCCGGTGAATGCAGAGCAGAGTACTATTAGTGGCCATGCGGTTTAGGTATATAGGCGGATTCCCCATAAGTCTGCTCAACATTGATCACAAATTCAACAGGAGTACGCGTCAGCGATTGGGTTCTAAAGTGGGAAACTGAGCAATATTGATCAGATATCCCCTTCACTAAGGCAGTAACATACCACCCACTAACACACCTAGGAGATGTCTTTAAAGCTGCTCGGGGGACACGAATGAGAAAACAGTACCTTCACCTCTCCATCTATTCGTGTGACAAGTGTACCGGACCGGTCATCGCCGGATCGCTGGCGGTCCGCGAAAATGAAATATCCAAGGAGACTGAACTCCAGCAAGTAGGAGCAATCTGCCTCAGCTGTGGACATCGGGAGAGCAAAGCAACCGAGTCGGCACTGGCCCGCCATCTGTCGCCGGTTGAATGGGAAGTGGGGCGGGCGCCAGAAACCGGCCACCTAACGACTGCATACACCGCATATGCGGAGGCGCTCAATCGTGCAGAACTACGTTGAGCAGGGAGCTGTGGACCTGTAGACCACCTTCTACCCCCCCAGCATAGTGAATGAAACCCAATTTCCTGAACCGGTTCATGAAGAAGCTCACTCGCGAACGAGTAGTTCCCACCATCTCCGCCAGGGTCTCCTGACTGATTTTCGGCACCACGGTTTCAGGGTTACCCTCTTTGCCGAAATGAGCGAGCAATAGAAGGACACGGGCCAATCTCTTTTCACTAGAATTGAATAGTTGGTCGACCAGATCCTCTTCGTAACGGATGTTACGGGCCAGCAGATAGGCCACGAACATGTCGGAAAAAGCGTGTTCGCGGTGGAGCGCATCCATCATCGCAATCTTGTCCACACGGAGAAGTTCGCAATCCGTCATGGCAGCCGCGGAACCCATACGCAAGAGCTGGCCTGCCAGTGCGCCCTCCCCAAAGAAGTTCCCCTCATTCACAATGGCGATCGTCGCTTCCTTGCCGGCTTTGGATACGACGCTGAGTCTCACTTTACCTTTTTGAATATAGAAGACTGCGTCTGCCCCATCCCCCTGCGCGAATATCACTTCCTTCTTCGGCGCAGCCAGCAGCTTCCTGCCCTCGCCAATGGTCGCGAGAAAGGTGTCGGGGTCGAAGTCGCGGATCTTCTTAGCTGGCACAGCCCGCTTCATAAGTGAAATTATAAAGCTGTCTGGCCTCCGAGAGTGAGCAATTGTGCACACTTTCATCTCGAGCCATGGCAATGCGGGAATTTATTGGTGGTCCTTATTAACGAGCGCTGCGGCTGGATTCCAGGATGGGTAGAAGAATTCCAGCAAGAGTGGTCACTTTTGAGCAGTTTTTCTCTTTCCCGCAGTCCACTATTTGGGTACTGCAACGAACGGAAAATACCTACTACAAGCTACCGATTCGTTGTATCTCACGACTTCTTCCCCAGGATCTCGTGAATTCCCAGGAGACACGACACATGATCAAGAGCACGATTTTCCTCACTATTCTGGTTCTGGCGCTTCCGTTTGCAGCCTTCGCTGGCAGCGTCGACTTCACCAACAGCGGCGGCACACTGTCAGGCAGCAGCAGTGGTCTAACCCTTTCGGGATCGACGCTGATTGCCGCGAACGGTCTCGGCGGCGGCCTGATTACCGGCAACAATCTCGGGACCATAAGTTTCAGCACAGGCGCCCTTACCGGCAGCTTGCAAACGGGCGGCACATTTGCCGCGGGCGGCACGTTTGAAATTACAGGTAACGGCACCAGCGGGATGCCCAGCGGCATCATCTTCAACGGCTCCTTCACCGGACCGGTGACTTGGACGCTGGTGACTCTCGCCGACGGAACCCACAACTACACCCTGACTGGTTCTTTGACAGGAACGTGGTACAACGGCACCACCGTCGACGGCGCGACCGTGCAGTTGACGATTAACACAGGCAAGGGTTTCTTCAACGGCCAGACCACTATTTCGAGCGGCGACACCAACATTAACACCACCGCAACAACTCCAGAACCCGGCACTCTCGGCCTTCTGGGCACGGGCTTAATCGGTGTTGCGGGCATCGTTCGTCGCAAACTGAAGTCGGCCGTAGTTTAAACACCGCTGCCATTGTTGTTTATCTCCAGACGCCGCTGCAGGGCTAACCCTGCAGCGGGGGTTTCTCCGAAAGATGTATGCCAACATCGGTTCAAGTCGGCTCAATTTTGATCGAAGAGCAGCTCCCTGTCGCCCAGCTTTTGGGGCTGCAAAGTCAGCCTTACTCAGGGAGCTGGGGAGTAGTCAGTTCTCTCAATAGCTTTGCCCTTGACCGCAAACTTCACGCGGCGGGATGGAACTTCTTTTTCATGGCAGCAGAAGTCGAGGTGGTGTTTCTTGGCGCCCTCGGAGCGAAGAAGATTCAGAACGCATTGCAGAGAATCCTCGAAAAAGTGAAGCTGCAGCACTTCAACTGCCTCGAAGTTACGGGAATTGTGTCGAAGCGCTTCCTGGGCTTTCCGTACGTGAGAGTTTCCGCGCACTCGCGCCACATCCAGGAGAGCTGCTACCTGGATAGCGCCGAGGTACGGCGGTCGTTCCAGCGCAACCTGGAATAAGGGGGAGGCTCAGCGCGTTGTCCCTTCCGAGGAGTGAGCTTATGACACCTGACGGAAATCAGAGTCTCGACCAGGTCCTTGAATCTGCCATCGTGATGTCTTGGACCGACTTGATGCACGGAACCGGAGCGGGATTGTTCCATATTGAATACGGCTTCGCCCCCGGCGGCACTTTGGACTATTTGAAGGTCTGGTCATCGATAACTCGAGGCCACTGGCTTCTGGCCTGTGAGTACTGGATGTCAGCTTCCACTTTCCACGCCACCGGCGTCCGCTTCGATAACGGATATCAGTCGGAAGGGCTGGCCCACATTTTGGGATTTGTCATGCAGCACCAGGACGCGTTCCAGCTTCCGCCGAACCTTGGCCGGCAGGGGTTGCTCCAGATTCCAACACCCACCCAACAAGAGAGCACGGCCGCAGCCGCGCTGGTGAACCATGCCTTCGAGCGGCTCGGCTCAACGCTCGCCCAGCCCACGCCCGCCTGAGTCCGGGACGTCACGCAGCTTCGCATAGATCTGCCTCGCGGCGGGTTATACAAAGGAGTACGTCTGCTAGGCCGCTTATTTGCGTCCACGACCTCGCAAAGAAGCAAGGGCTTGTGATTGGGAGGGACGCCGACCGACAGGGTTTGGCCACTTCCGCCAGAGCTGGCCAGTTATTGTTGTTTTTCCAAAGCCTCTAATCTTCGATCTCGATGCGGCGCGGTGCGGGGTTGGCCAGTGCTAAGCTCACACTTCTCTCCGGGCTTAGCTCCACAGGTGGGGCAACGAACAGACAGGGCCTGTTCCTCCTTGTTTTTCATAGCCGCATGATGCACCGTTCGTCGGTAACAGGCTGGTCAATTTTGACCAGTCAGCAAGTGCATTTTCGTTGAATACTTAAACGGAGGTAAATTTCAAAACTAGTTTCAGTCAATTGCTTCCGGTGCGTCTGGAAGGTGGCCTCTTCGAAGCACTCATTCTCACCAATTCAGGGACAAATGTCGCTATCGAACACAGTGATTTCCAAACGAGCCTTGGAAGTGGTTTCTCCTCGCCCCCTGGTGCGAGACGGGGTCTCACCGGCGCGCGCGCGAGCGCAATCGAAGCCGTCGCTACCCAGTCGAATCGCGGTGATCGGCAATTATCTTCCGCGACAGTGTGGACTCGCTACCTTTACCGCGGACCTGTGCGAAGCCATCTCTGCGGAATATGGCGCGGCTCGACTCTTGGCACTTCCGGTCAACGACACCGAAGAAGGGTATGACTATCCGGCACGAGTGCGGTGGTCGCTCGCCCAGGACGAAGTCGCGTCGTATGAGGAAGCCGCCCGGTTCTTGAACTTCAACAATATCGACATGGTGTGCCTGCAGCACGAGTATGGAATCTTTGGCGGTCCGGCCGGAAGCCATATTTTGCATCTGCTACGCGGGTTGAAGATGCCGGCGGTGACCACGCTGCACACGGTACTGCGCGAGCCTGACCCCAACCAACTCATGGTGATGGAAGAGATCGCGGAGCTTTCCGATCGCCTTATCGTCATGAGCCAGCTCTCCTCCCAAATTTTGCAGGAAGTCTTCAAGGTGCCGGGCAGCAAAATCGACATGGTTCCGCACGGGGTTCCAGATCTGCCGTTCCTGGACCCCAATTTCTATAAAGACCGGTTTGGCGTGGAAGGAAAGGCGGTGCTCCTCACGTTCGGCCTGCTCTCGCCGAATAAGGGAATCGAAAACGTGATTCAAGCGCTGCCGCAGATTCTGTCGAAACACAACAATGTTGTCTACATAATCGCGGGCGCGACCCATCCTCATATTCTCCGTCGGGAGGGAGATCAATACCGAGGGTACTTACAAGCTCTGGCCAAAGAAGTGGGAGTAGAGTCCAATGTAATCTTCCATAACCACTTCGTCAGCCCGGAGGAGATGGTTGAGTTTATTGGCGCGGCAGATATTTACATCACTCCCTACCGCCATGAAGAGCAGGTAGTCTCCGGGACACTGGCGTATGCGTTGGGCGCAGGCAAGGCAATCATCTCGACCCCATATTGGCACGCAATCGAGCTGCTAGACGACCGCCGGGGGGCGCTGGTTCCCTTCCAAAATCCTGGCGCGATCGCACAGAAAACCGTAGAACTCCTGGACACACCCGCAATACGGCATGCCATGCGTAAACGCGCATATCTCTTCGCCCGGGACATGATCTGGAAACGAGTAGCGCAAGGGTACATGGAAAGTTTTTCCCGGGTGCGCAGCGATCGCATGGAAAGTCCTCGGGTTCAGTTCTCGGCCCGCGCTACGCGGAAAGTGCTCAATCAACTGCCTGAATTGAAACTGGATTACCTGAAGCGGCTGACCGATGACACAGGAATCGTTCAGCATGCCATCTTCACTATCCCAAATCGCGGAGAAGGCTATACCACGGACGACAATGCGCGGGCACTGATTTTCGAGGTGCTGTTGGCGCAGCTTAATAAAGATCAGCTGGGAACGGCCGACTCAGCGACCGCGAACATTGTCACCCCGGATTTGTCTTTCCGTTACCTGGCGTTCCTGGAACATGCGTTCAATCCAGCGAAAGGCAGATTCAGAAACTTTCTCGGCTACGATCTCCACTGGAACGAAGCCGAGGGCTCCGAGGATTGTCATGGGCGCGCGCTGTGGGGACTGGGAACGGTTCTCGGACGGTCGAAGGATCAGGGATTGAAGTGCGCGACCGGACGTTTGTTCGAGTTCTCTTCTCCCGCCGCGATGGGATTCAGAAGCCCTCGTGCCTGGGCCTACAGCCTGCTCGGAATTCAGGAGTATCTCGATTCGTTTCCCGGAGACCGGGATGCACAGAAAATAAGATCCGTTCTGGCGCGGCGATTGCTCGAAATGTATGAGTCGATCCGCAGCCGGGACTGGAAGTGGTTCGAGAATATTCTGGCCTATGGCAACGCCAGGCTGCCCCAAGCGATGCTCCTGGTGGGCTCGGCGTGCGCAGACGATCGCATGGTTTCCGCCGGCCTGGAAGCGCTGGATTGGCTGCTAAAGACGCAGCATTGCGAAACCAACGGCCACTTTGTACCCATCGGATCGCAGGGCTTTTATCTCCAGGGTGGAGAGAAGGCGCGCTTTGATCAACAGCCAATTGAAGCTGCGGGCGCGGTTTCCGCGTCTTTGCAGGCCTACCGCTTGACTGGCGACAGCCGCTGGCGCAACGAAGCCTGGTCGGCTTTCAACTGGTTCCTGGGCGACAACGATCTGCAAGTTTCGCTTTATGATCCCATCACCGGCGGCTGCCGGGACGGCCTTCATCCCGACCGCGCGAATGAAAATCAGGGCGCGGAATCCACATTATCGTTCTTGATGGCGCATCTAGAGATGCGCACTCTGCAACAGTCTGAACCAATGGAGATCCTATCGTGACCGTCCCCGAACAAACTCTTCCAGGTCTTGTGAGCAATGGCTACGAGCCGCTGCTGCTTCGGCATCCTGGCAACCCGATCCTAACCAGCAAGGATTGGCCATACTCTATTAATAGTGTATTCAATCCGGGCGCAACGTTGCTCGCAGATGGTTCTACGCTGCTGCTTTGCCGGGTGGAGGATCGCCGCGGTCTGTCGCATCTTTGCGCGGCGCGCTCAGCTAACGGAATGGATGATTGGATCATCGATCGCGAACCGACATTGATGCCCAGCCCGACGAAGTTTCCAGAGGAGATCTGGGGTATCGAGGATCCGCGCATCACTTTCGTGCCCGAACTGCAGCAGTACGCCGTCACCTACACCTCTTATTCGCGCGGTGGCCCTGGAGTGTCGCTGGCTCTGACCAAGGACTTCCACAGTTTCGAGCGCTACGGCGTGATTATGTCACCGGACGATAAGGACTCGGCGCTTCTTCCTCGGAGAATCGATGGATACTGGGCGCTGATTCATCGTCCCGCAACCACACTGGGAGCGCACATATGGATTTCCTACTCTCCGGACCTGCGCCATTGGGGCAGGCACAGACTCATGCTGGAAGCGCGCCGCGGCGCCTGGTGGGACGCCAATAAAATTGGTTTGTCGCCTCCGCCCATCGAGACTTCCAGGGGATGGCTCGTGCTCTACCACGGAGTACGGCACACGCCCTCCGGCTGCCTCTATCGATTGGGCTTGGCCCTGTTCGAACTGGAAAATCCGGCAAAATGCATACTGCGGGGAGATTCGTGGATGTTTGGACCGGAAGCGGATTATGAGTGCCACGGCGATGTCGACGATGTTGTCTTCCCCTGCGGCTATACGATGGACCCCGACGGCGACACCCTCAACGTGTACTACGGAGCTGCGGACTGCTCGATTGCCCTGGCTCGGGCCAGCGTGCGGTCCTTATTGCGTTGGCTGGATGCCAATGGAAGCTGCGAGCGCCGTCAGCGGGGAGATTTATGAAGCCGCTGCGCCGGTTCTTTCAGTTTACTTTTGGATGCCGTCATGGCCAACGGAGCCGGGTGTTCACGATCAAGGAACGGACGTACCAGGTGTGCCTGGAGTGCGGACAGGAATTAGATTATTCGTGGGCGCAGATGCACCCCCTGCAATCAAGGGTTGCCGGCAATCCCTATGCATCGCTCTAAATCTCAGACGCCCTAAAGCCCTGATGATTGGGCCGGTCACGGACTGAGCCCGCAATCTTATATCTCCGCATGTGAGCTATGTTGCTCAGACGCGAAAGTCTACACCTGTCATTCTTTATTCTCCTGAGTGTGTAGACGGAGCCGCGACCGCTGATTCGCAGCTCTCTTCTTAGGTCGCTGATCAAATCTGCGAAGCGACCACATCCAGCCGATCGGCATTCTTCACCCGTATTCAGCGCCGCGATCGCCACGGCAAATACGATTTGACCCTAAAAGCTCTCAAACAACTGAGATTAGGGCAACGCCCCTCCAAGCGGATGAGAGGGGTTGGCCCGCGAAACAAGAAAGGTGACAAGCCATGCCTTTAATTCAACTTCTGGAAGTTCTTATCGTGGTGGGTGTTCTTCTATGGCTGGTAAATCGGTTCATTCCCATGCAAAGCCAGATCAAGTCAATCTTGAACGGTGTGGTGGTCATTGCCGTGGTTCTTTGGCTGCTCAATGTCTTTGGCCTGTTTCACTCCCTTTCCAGCATTCATCTCGGAAAAGGATGAGGCTAGCGAGGCTACTTTGGAAGACCACAACACGAAACTTAAACTTTGAACGAAACAACGCGGCAGATACCTGCCTTAAGGAGACATTGTGAAAACAAAGCTGTTGTTCGCCGCCGTAATCGCACTGAGCTTGCCCGCAGTCGCCCAAAATGATTCTCAAAGAACCCCTGACGTGGAACGTATGAACTCGACTCCCATGTTCCGGGTGACCGTCATCAGCCGCAGCGTGCAAGCGGTCAATTATGAACATCGCAGTGGAGGTTCGAAGCTGGATTTCGCAGGCACCGACCTGATGCCCTCCGCAAATGGTGAAGCTAAGGTAAACAGCAAGCGCGGATCCATTGAAATCGACGCAGAATTTGGCGACCTGCAGAGGCCGACGACTTTCGGCAACGAGTATTTAACTTATGTTCTGTGGGCGATTTCGCCCGAAGGCCGCGCCGTGAACCTGGGCGAAGTCCTAGTAGGCAACGACCATCGCAGCAAAGTGCGGGTAACCACGGACCTTCAGGCATTCGCTTTGATCGTCACCGCGGAACCCTACTATGCCGTTCGGCAGCCCAGCAATGCAGTTGTGCTCGAGAACGTGGTTCGCGAGGACACCAAGGGAACCACCCAGTCGGTGAATGCAAAGTACGAACTAATGGAACGGGGCGGCTACATTCCCACCGGCTACAAGTTTGATCCGGTGGTTCTGAATGCCAGGTTGCCGTTGGAATTCTTCGAGGCCCGTAATGCGCTGCGCATCGCTCAATCCGAGGGAGCCGAGCAATATGCCAGCGACAGCTATCAGCGCGCCGTCAAGTTGATGAACAACGCCGACGAATATGCGATCAGCAAACACATCGATACGAAGCCGCTGATCGCAATCTCTCGCGATGCCGTGCAGACGGCCGAAGATGCGCGGGCCATTGCAGTCAAGAAAGAGGATGAGATGCGCCTGTCGAACGAACGACAGGATTCCGCCGACGCACAAGCTCAGACGCAAGCCCAGGCCGATGACGCGATGCGGCAGAAGGACCGAGCCCAAGCGGCCACGGCCCAAGCAGATTTGGATGCAGCTAGGGCACGGACCGACGCAGCGAATGCACAAGCTGCAACGGCGAAGGCTCAGTCGGATATGGCCGATAGCCAGGCTTCGTCGGCAAGCGCAGTCTCAGCGGCGCAAGCCGATGCGGACCAAGCCCGCTTAGCTGCGCAGCAGGCCCAGCAGAACGCGGATCAGGCCAACACCGACAAAGCGGCCATGCGTGCGAAGTTATCCGAGCAGCTAAATTCCATTCTGCAGACGCG
>Ga0302320_10014279_pt1 | contig 16457 bp, 9 predicted proteins | sample Bog_T0_3_FD_202130 | JGI IMG/M metagenome (GOLD analysis project Ga0302320, IMG submission 202130) | Peat permafrost microbial communities from Stordalen Mire near Abisko, Sweden - Bog_T0_3 | ecosystem: Environmental > Terrestrial > Soil > Wetlands > Peat | place: Sweden: Abisko, Stordalen Mire... | reverse complement strand
CAGTGGCAGCTTGGGAAGCAGCCGAAGTCCGTCGAGGTGCGTCTGCTCTGGCACACGACCGGGCGCAGCTATGAGGATGTGGGAGTCGTCGCCACCGTGCGCTTTGACGATGCGCAGCAGGATGATACGCGCTCCTTTCAGTTTACCGCCCCGGCGGCGCCGTACAGTTTCAAAGGGCATTTGGTCACGCTCAGTTGGGCCGTGGAGGTGGTGGCGCTGCCGCACAAGGAAAATGCGCGCGTGGAACTGGTGATCGCGCCCGGCGGCCATGCGCCGGTGCTGAAGAAGGTGGCTTCCGCTTGAGCGGGCGCCTTCAGGCCGGCGGCCGCACCACCAGCAGATTGGACGGGATCACATTCTCCAGCCATTCCATACGCGCGGGGAAGTGCGCGTTAAAACTCTACCCCAAATCCGCGTATCGGCATCGCGGATCCTGCTAAAGACCGAATCAGGGTATGAGCTTATAATCTTCGAAAAATGCGCAATCCCAACGAAGAGAGGAAACTCGATGTGGAACGCTGCCTCAACGAGTCACGGTCGGGAAATACGGAATGCAGAGCTGTTTATTCACGAACGCAAAATCGGGACGCATGACGCCGGACTCTACTCAGTAAAAGAGTACCCCTACAAGTGGGAGTTGGCATAAAATCGAACAAAACTCAGTTTTGGACCGTCGAGGTGGAAAATTAAATTAGGACGCTACGGAATTGCGCCCGCCTCGTACCGATCTATTAGCCCAGATCACTGCCTGCCCATTCACGGCCCGACCCCAACCTCGTAGAACATGCTGCCCGAGCTTGCGTTGGTGTCGGTGAGCACGACCACGGAACCTGTTCCTGCCTGGGAGGTGCCAACGTTCTGCCAGGTGCTGAGATTGGATGATTTTTCCAATTGGTAGGTGTGGCCCGAGTAAGTGCGGATCGTAATCGAGAAGTTGTTCCCGGATTTGGCAAAGGCCTGTACCGTGACCAGGGAATTGGTTAGGATGGTCCCGTTGTTCACATAGCCGGCCGGCAGGACGGTCTGGGGGCTGTCCATGATATCGAGCAGACCATTGTTTACAAAGGACCCGGAGCCGTCCGTCGGCAGGTTGGTTACCAGGCTGCCGCTGCCTGTGACCGTAAGGGTGCCGTCGTTCTCGAAGTTGCCATTGATGGTGAGCGCCCCGTTGACAGTGGTGACGCCGTGATTGACGAGCGCGGCATCGAGGGTGCCGTAGCCGGTGAAGGTCGCGCCGGAGTCGATCTGTACGGTCTCCGTGTTGACAGCGCCACCGGCCAGGGCGAATGCGCCCCCACTCAGCACCTCGAAATTGAGTCCATTGTTATTGTCCGAACCGGATATGGTCAGGGTCCCCGCACTGACCGTAATGTTCCCGGCGAAGCTTGAGGTGCCGCTCAGGGTCCAGTTCCCCGTGCCGACCTTGGTGAGGTTCAGGCCGCCCAGGTCTCCTCCATTACTGATCGTGCCCGCAAAGGTCTCGTCCGTATTGAGCGCTCCCACCACATAGGTCGAGGCGGTGGGTCCGCTTAGGGACTGCCGCCCTTGGAGGTAGGTGTGCGAACCTCCCGCGATGCCGCCAAAGTTCGCGGTAATTCCGCCATTTCGATTGGCCAGCGTGGCAGAAGAAGTTCCGATATCGAAAAGCGCCTGTGCGCTGCCGTCGCCATTGAGCCGGACGAGGCCGGCGCTCGCGCCCATCTCGAAGGTGCCCTGGAACTGGTCCATATTCCCCTCGACCGTGAAAGCGGAGCCGTTTCCGACACCGATATAAAGGGTGACCGGCGAGGTGCTGCTCAAAGTCGCTCCCGGATTGTTGGCCACCCAGTTACTGCCATTCGAGGCGTAGATGGTGCTCGTGGTCTCCACGACAATCGGATTGCCGAGGTAAGTGCCGTTATCAACGGATAGCGTGCCGCCGTTCAGGTAGATGGTGCCGCTTCCAAGGTAGGTATTGGCATAGAGCGTGCCGGCGTTAAGGTAGATGGGGCCGTTGAAGGTATTGCCACCCGAGTTGGCAATGGTAAGTGAGGCCGCTCCCGATTTGATCAGCTTCGTACCCCCCACAATGGCGCCGGTGTCATTAAAAGTGTAATTGGTGGTGTTATCGGTTACGTAGATCACGTTGGGCTGCATGGTGCCGCTCAGGGCCACGGTCCCATTTGCATCGGTGTCATTGAAGGTGACCGTGTCCAAATCATAGAAAGTGGCGGGCGATGCTCCACTCCAGTCCGAGGTGGTGTCCAGGTCCCAGGTCGCGCTGTTCGTCCCTGTCCATACCAGCGAGGCGGCACTGTTCCCGACAGTCAGGGTTATGGTGGCGGATGTGGTGCCGCTGGAGGGCCGTGCGAGGGTGAAGCTCTGGCGTGTGATCGCACCGGATGGCAACCCCATGTTGAGTGCCATGTAGGGATTGCCGTTCCCGGGAACACTGAGCGTGCTGCCGCCATTGATCAAGTTATAGGTGCCAGCCCCGAGCACGCCGTCATTGAGGCTGATGTCAAAATTGACGGTGCCGCTCAAGTTGAGCGTGCCCGCGGTGACAGTGATCAGGTCGTTGGAGCCGGTCGCTGTGGGAGAACTCGACAAGCCGTAATAAAGGGATGCGCCTCCCGTGCCGCCGGCCACGACGAAACCACTGCCCAGGGTCAAAGTGCCCGTCGCGCTGGAGCCGGTGGAATTGCCGATATACAGGGAGCCGCCCTGGTCCACGGTCACGGTGCCGCCTACGAGGCCATTGGAAATAAACTTGGCGCCAGACGCGACGGTCACAGCCGTATTGCCGAGCGTGCCCGTGAGCAGGAAAGTACCGGAACTTACCGAAGTGGCGCCCGTATAGGTATTGTCACCGGAAAGAGTCAGCGTGGAACTGCCCACCTCTGTAACCCCCACGGTCTGGTTGGTGCTATTGGAAATGGTCCCGGGAAATACGCTGGGCGTATTCAGCGCGCCGATACTGTAAACGGCCGAGGAGCCCGCGCTGCCGCCACCGCCGAGGTTGGTCGATGCGACTCCCTCCAGTGCGCCGAAGGAAATCGTGTTCGTGCCGGCGAGGTTATTCGTGACGTATTCCCCACCCTCGCAGTTGACGATGGAACTTGGGAAGCCGGCATTCTGGATCCGGAAGGAGCCGGTGCCGACGAGGTTGAGCTGGCCCGTGAAACTGGACCAACTGGCATCCGGCGTGCACACGTTATTGCCATTGAAATTGACCGTCAGGGGAGCGCTTCCGACAAATGGGCCGTAGAGATAAATATTGCCGCCCTGAACACCGAGTGTGCTTGCGACATTCACATTGGTCGTGGGGCTGATCGTGATAGGGTTGGGAGTGGTCGCGATCAGGTTCAGCGTGCCGCCATTGAGAGAGATAGGCCCGGTGCCGAGCGAAGAGCTGTAATAGACGTAGGTGGTGCCGGAGTTCAGGATCGCACCGCCGCTGTAGATATTGCCGCCGGAATTCTTGAGTGTCAGCGGAGCCGTGCCCTCCTTGATGAGCGTCCCGGTACCGCCCAGGCTGCCTGTGCCCGAAAGGGTGTAACTGTTACTGTAGGTGTTGAACGTGATCGATCCGGGCGATAGCGCCGTCCCGATATTGACCACGGGCGAGACGGAACCGGTGTCATCAAAGGTAACCGGGTCCCCGGTGCCGAAGTCGGTGGCGCCACCCGTGCCGGCCACGGTCCAGTTTGCGGTGCTGAGATCCCAGTTATTGCTCACGCCGTCCCCTTTCCATGTCACGCTTTGCGAAGGGCCGCTCTGGGAGATGAGCACGCCGCACGTGCTGCTCATGGTGGTGATCCCATTGGTCACCGACCAGGTGAACCCGCCAAGGCCGGAGGTGCCGGTGGTGGGGACGAAAGTCACAAGATACGGTGAGGTTGGCGATGGTGTGGCAGTCCCCCTGACCGGGTTCGACACCGCATAGGTTGCGCCCGTCCCGAAGCCGTTTGCGTACTGGCTGAGGTCGATGGTAACCGAGGTTGATTTGGCCGCCGTGTCTTTGGCCACCCACGCGTTCGGCTGGGCCTTCCAATTGAGGTAATTCTCGAGATTCGTGTATCCCGTCGAGGAAGTGACGCCGCCGATGGACGGATTCGTCAGGCTCAGGCCCATGGCCGACTTCCAATCGTCGGGCATGCCCGAGGCATCGGAATCCGGCAAAGGGGTCCCGCCAACGATGACGCCATACCCGCTGTTGCCAAGGCCGGTGGAGACCTGCGTGGTCCAGAACATGCCGGAGGTGCCAAGCGAGAGGACATTCCCGATGACCTGGCTGTCCACTGGATCGCGCGGGACCGGGCCGGCGTTCGAGACGACATTAAAATACGCGGCTGTCGCGGAAAGGGTGGCAAGAGATTCGGATGTGGAATTCCACGGGGAAGCGAGGACGGTGGCTCCGTTTACGGTATTATCAGGGGAAGCGTTCAAGGTTCCGTTCGCGGAGCCGTCAAGATAATTGCCCGTGGCGTAGGCGCTCTGGTTGCTATCGACCTGGTAATAGGCGTCACCGGCGCTGGTGGTCGAGGGGCCGGCAATGAAGAGGTTGTTGAGAACGTCCCAGGTGAATACCCCCGACGAGTTGCCCGTATCCATCGCGTACCCGTAATTGTAAACGACGTTGTCGATGAACTGGAGATTCGCCTTGCCGAGCGGGCTGCGCCCGTGGGCGTTGGCCCAGAGATTGCCGATGAATGTGACGGGGCCGGTCTCGAAGTGGCAATTGAACCGCTGCTCCGCTATGGGGTCGGCAAAAATACAGTTCTGGTACGTGATATTCACGGCGCCCACGGAATCGACGTTGTTATATGCCGCGAACTCGAACGAACAGTGGTCCATGATGACGTTGGCCGTATCCCCGAGGCTGACGGCGTTGGTGTGCGAGTTCACCGAACTGGATCCCGGATAGTTGGTGTCGAGCGTCCCGTCGCGGAAATGGACATACCGGCAGATGATATTACTGCGCCCGTAGAACGAGGTTTCGGCGCCGAATATCTGGATGCCGCCCGGAGCTGTCTGGCCCTCGATGGTGAGATTGCTCGTGGCGGAGACATCCGAGAGAAGCTGGATGCTGCCCCCCACGTCGAAGACAATAATACTTCCGCCGGTCGCCACGCCCGTGCGAAACGAGCCGGCGCCCGAGTCGTTCAGATTCGTCACATGGTAAACGGTGCCGCCGGTGTGTGTGGTCCCGCTGAGGGTGCACGCCCCCGTGGTGGTGCCACCAAGCCCCACCGCCCCGGGGAATGAGGGAATCGGAGTCTGTGCCTGCGCCCGCGCTGTCGCGAGGCAGAGGGAGACAACGAGGAGGGTGAGATATGGGAAGACTCGGAAACTCGGGCGCATTCGGGGGGATTCGGAACGGCCGCTACCCCCCTTCCAACGGCGGAGGGTTTATTATTGGGATGATCGGCTGAGCCCTTGATCCTACCCCATGGCCCGACCCTTGTACACCGGTTATCGGCAACCACCCGCGCTGCGTCCGATCCATTGACCGTTGAGATAGAACTCGCCCCCCTGACGATGATGAGCAGAACCAGCAACAAGGGAAGATATCGGATCATGGTGATGAGCGGGGACAAAACGGAATGCCGTTTCCAACTGCTGACACCGCTTTCGCTTGCGTACAACCGAAGCAATGCGTAGAATCAGTAAAGAAATGCGCAACCGATGAACAAGCGAGTCGCCGTTGTTTATCCCTCTTCTATCTCCTGGGTCACACGTTGCATGGATGGCGTAAGGCAATACGCGCGCGAGGCAGGGGGCTGGCATATCTTGAGCAGCCCACCCGCATTCCGGGGCGTGGGCGGGTCCCTCAGCCTGAAGGAAATGCGCGGATGGAAAGGCGACGGCATCATCGCCCTCATCGATGACCGGCGCGAGCTGCGAACCGCCGCAGGGATCGGAATCCCCGTCGTGAATCTGGGCTCGGGATTGCCAGGGTCCTTTGGGGTTCCGCGGGTTTCTGTAAACCACTTCAAGGCCGGACAAATGGCTGCCGATCACCTGCTCGCCCGCGGCTTGAGTCACCTCTCGTTTTTCGGTTGGAAAGATGTTTGGTATTCCGACCAGCGGAGCCTGGGTTTTGCCGGGCGGGCTGCCGAAGCCGGTGTAAAGTGCGGGACTTTTCTTCGGAATCCCAACACGGAGATCGCCAAATACTGGACTCGACGCATTGCCGAGCCGGCCGAATGGCTCGCCACCCTCCCTCGCCCATGCGGAGTTTTCGCGGTCCACGATTACATGGCTCAATTACTGATGGAGGCCTGCCAGGAAGCCCAATTGCGAATCCCGGACGATATCGCGTTGATAGGGATGGATGACGATGCATCCATTTGCGAACACTCCGTTCCTACTCTGACCAGCGTTTCGCGCAATTCGGAGCGGGTCGGTCGGGAAGCGGCCGCGCTCCTGGACCGCATGATGCAGGGGAGTTCGAGCTTGTCCGCCGACCTCCTCGTGGATCCGGATGGGGTCGTCGCCCGCCAATCCACCAACAAGCTCTATTGCTCGGACGCAGTGGTGCAGAGCGCGCTCGACTACATGAGGGCGCACCTGGCGAGCCAGTTTAACATCGAGTGCATTGCCGAGCACGCGATGGTCTCGAAGCGGACACTGGAAATGCGATTCCGGGAATGTCTTCAAAGTTCGCCGCACGATTTTCTGACGAAGCTGCGAGTCCAGCATGCCCAGGCGCTGATGCAATTGCCGCAAAGGCGCACTATTGAACAAATAGCCTCGGAATCCGGGTTCGGAACCGCTCCCGCGTTTTATGCGGCCTTCCAGCGCATCACCGGCAAAACGCCCTGGCGCTACCGCAAAGAGATCCAAAAAATTGCGGGCTTCCCTCCGCGAGACGGGATTATCCCGGCGCTGATAAAAAAATCTTCAGATGTTGCTTGAATGTAACATGAATCTGGATTTGTATCATATCGAGATACATATAAGGACTGTGCCCAGCTCGCGCGTGTTGGCTTGAAAGTTGCCACACTTGAGAGAGAGGAGTGTTCCTTCCCATTGATGAGCCGAATGTCATCCACTCCATCGACCAGCTTTTCCGCGACCAAGGTTCTGTTGAACCGGGCAGCCCGCCATCTGCTCTGGCCAAGGCCCGCGGCGTACTATCCCTTTGGGATCCTGCGGGGCCGTGGAAATGTGTTCAGTAAGAAGGCGCAGATGTACATCAGCGGGTATCCGAGGTGTGGGAATACTTTCGCGGTAACGGCGTTCAAGTCGGCGAATCCGGAGGCGCGGGTGATGTCGCACCATCACATCCCGACGTTTGTGATCAGCCAGGTGCGGCTCGGGACGCCCGGGCTCGTGCTGCTGCGCAATCCCCTAGATGCGGCGGTGTCCTGGGCGATCCACGAGAACGAGACGCTCGAGGAGGCGATCGCATACTGGAACGACTATTACAAGGTGCTGATGCCGGTGCGGGAGCATTTATTCATCGCTCGATTTGAGGATGTGACGACGGACTTCGGGGGGGTGATCCGTGCGTTTAATGGGAAATGGGGGACGTCCTATGTGCCGTTCGATCATACACCGGAGAATGCGGCACATTGCTTTATGGTCACGGAGCAGGAGCACACGAAGCCGAACGGGGAGATCCGGGAGATGCAGGTGTGCCGGCCCTCGCCACAGAGGCGGTCGGTCAAGGAGGCTCACCTGAGGCAGTTGAACCAGTCGGATTTCCTGAGGGATGAGCTCGCGCGGTCGAAGGAGCTCTACGAGAAGTTCCTGCACTTTCGCGGGGATGGGGGCAGGCGGACGTCCACGCGGCTGGTGCCGGAGAAGGCGACAGAGTCGACGCTCCAGGTTGGGGCGCCGGTTTAGGGCGCATAAGACCACGGGGCTGCGCGGTATTTCACGGAACTGGACTGTACACTAATATTCAGCACCTCGATATTTTCGCTTGCGCTGTGCTAATTATTAGTCATATTGCTCCCATGTCAGTTGAATTTCCGTTCTTTCACGCCGCCGCCGCGGGGATTTGCCCTCGGAGCGCGCGCCGAGGCTTCGAGCGGCGCAAAAGCCCGGCTTTGAATCCCGGAAAGGGGGGGCAAAGAAGCCAGCGGCATCACCGGGAATTCGACTAAATTTGACTAGATTCGACTAAATTTGACCAAATTCGACCACCCCCCTCCCCCTCGCCGACCCATCTGGAGCCGCAAAGGAAGGGCGTTAATCAATAGGCCCATCCCCAGCTCCATCTCTCATGCGTCCAGCGGTACGGGGGGAGGGGGCAGGTTGTCACGAAATGAGTATCTCGGGCAGGCGATATCGATCCATTCGATCGGGGGCGAAGATTGGGATCACCTGTACGCTCACGCCGGCCGGATGCCCGGGGTCCCATGGCACCTGCGAAATACACACTCTCCCCGATTCGCTGGGGCGTTGCCCATGCTCTTTAGCGTGAGGCGCATTTAATAAGGCCATTATACCCTCATGAATCCATCCCCAACCCTCTCCTGCCCGTTTTCCAGGGGCGCTCCCACGGCGGCGGCGGCCCCGGCTTTCGCGCCGCCTGTCCAGGGTGGGATCACCCACGTGGCGCTGAGTAAGTTTCTCATCGCCAACGACATGGACAGTGAGGTGAAGGAGGCGTTCCGCAAGCGGCCGCACCTGGTGGATGGCGCGCGGGGATTCGTGCGGATGGAGGTATTGAGTCCGCTGGAGAGCCCGGAGGAAATCTGGCTGATCACTTATTGGACCGATGCCGAGAGTTTCACGCAATGGCATCACAGCCACATGTACCATCAATCGCACAAAGGCATCCCGAAAGGGCTGAAGCTGGTGCCGGGTGCGCAGGAGATTCGCCATTTCGAGCATATCTGCTCCTGAACTCCATGGATGCATTGAACCAGCGGGTCAGCGAAGCGATTTCCAGCCGCAGCGGGGCGTTGGCGGCGGATGCGGTCGCGCTGGAGTTTCTGCGGCATCCGCATCTCGAAAAGCGCTTTGGAAAGACGGTGCCGGAAAAGATGCTGCAGGATACCGGGTTTCATTTTGACTACCTGGCCCAGGCAATCGCTGCCGGCAGCGTCGACTTGTACCTTGACTATATCGGATGGGCGAAAGTCCTGCTGGCAAATCTGGGCGTCCCGCCGATGTACCTGGCGACAACGCTGGAGAGCATGAGGGATGCGCTCCGGGCGATGCTGGCGCCGGAGTTGAGCGATGTGGCCTGCCCCTATCTGGAAGAGACACTCCAGGGATTCCCACAGATGCCGGAGGAGGTCCCCTCATTCATCGCAAAGGGGAATCCGCTGCCGGTCCAATATCTGCAGGCATTGCTGCGCGGGGAGAGCCAGGCAGCCAATAAACTGATCATGGACGCGATCGAGGGGGGGATGCCGGTGCAGGATATCTACCTTGAGGTTTTTGAGCGCACCCAACACGAGATCGGGCGGCTCTGGCAGGTCAATGAGATCAGCGTCGCGCAGGAGCACTATTGCACGGCCGCGACGCAGCAAATCATGGCGCGGCTTTATCCCCACATCTTCCGGGAGGAGAAAACGAGGGGAACGCTCGTGGCCACTTGCGTCTCCGGGGACCTGCATGAAGTCGGGGCGCGGATGGTATGCGATTTCTTTGAGCTGGATGGATGGGATACGCATTACCTGGGGGCGAATGTGCCGGCGGCCACTGTGGTGCAATCGCTGGTGGAATGCCGGGCGACGATGCTGGCGATCTCCGCCACAATCACGAGCCATGTGCGGGCAGTGGCCGTGTTGATCGCATTGGTGCGGTCGACGCCGGAATGCGAGGGAGTGAAGATCCTGGTGGGGGGTTATCCTTTCAAGGTGGAACCGGAGTTGTGGAAAACGATTGGCGCGGATGGTTCTGCCAATGGCGCCCGGGAGGCCATCGAGCTGGCAAACCGGCTGACACACGTGGTTGCCGCATGAATAACCGTGCTCTACGGCGAGCCGGCGAGATTGCCGGGGGCTCCAGTGGCCCGGATGCTCCGGGGCGAAGCAAGGCTGTACTGGACGAACATCTCTTCACGGAACTGAGCCGGACAAATAACGAACTGGTAAACCTGCAGCGGGAGATGGCGCGCAGGAATGCGCAGCTCGCGGTCGCGCAAAGGCAATTGCAGGCGAGCGAGCACCGGTACCTGAACCTGAGCGCCTGTTCGCCACTCGGCATCCTGGAGATGGACGCGAAAGGGTTATGCCTTTACAGCAATCCACGATGGCAGGCGGATACGGGCTTTGAGCCGGAGGAATCGCTGGGTGAGGGATGGCGGCGGGCGCTCGACGGACGTGACGCGCCGGCATTCCTGGAAGAATGGAAAGCCAAACGGGATCTGGACGAGGAATTTGAGCGGCAGAGCCGGCTTGCGACGAAGGAGGGCCGGCAGCGTTGGGCTCAGATTCGCTCGCGTTGTATCCGGGGACCCGGGGGAGTGATCGTGGGGCACGTATTTACCGTGGTGGATATCACGGCGGGAAAGCAGGCGGAAGCTGCCCTGGAAAAGGCACACCAGGAGTTGCTGGAAGTCTCCCGGAGGGCCGGGATGGCGGAGATCGCGACCGGGGTGCTGCACAATGTGGGCAACGTGTTGAACAGCGTGAACGTATCGGCAAATGTGTTGTGCGAGGCTGTCCGTACAATGCCGGTCTCCGACCTGGACCGGGTCGTGGCGCTGCTTCTCGCCCAAGGACCGGGGATCGGGACATTTTTCTCTCACGACCCGCGGGGGCCGAAGGCGACGCAGTTTTTAAGCCGGCTGGTGGAGAGTTTCACGGCGACCCGGGGCGCTCAACTCGAGGAGGTGGCATTGCTGCAAAAGAATCTGGATCACATCAAGGACATCGTTGCGATGCAGCAAAGCTATGCCCGCGTGTGCGGGGTGACGGAGACGCTTCAGGTGACGGAGTTGGTGGAGGACACCCTGCGGATTCATGCGGCGGGATTCCAGCGGCATGCGGTCGAAGTGGTCCGGGAATTTGCGGCGGATCTGCCGGCGATCACGACCGAGAGGCCCAAGGTGCTTCAGATTCTGGTCAATCTTATCAGCAATGCAAAAGCCGCTTGCGACGAATCCCTGCACGATCAAAAGCGGATCATCGTGCGCGCCGCGCATTGCGGGGGAAAGGTCCGGGTGGAGGTGATCGACAATGGCGTGGGCATCGCGCCGCAAAACATGGCCCGGATCTTCAACCATGGATTTACGACCAAAAAGGATGGCCACGGATTTGGACTGCACAATTCCGCGAATGTGGCGAAGGAGCTCGGAGGCAAGTTAACCGCGCAAAGTGAAGGCGTCGGAAAGGGGGCGGCCTTCCTGCTGGAGCTGCCGGTAGCGCGCCGCGAGGACGAGAAAAGGACAGTATGCTCGTGAACAGATTCTATCCCCCTATGCGTTAATAATAATATTCACCTATTCCAATTTGCTATTTTCCCTGATCCGCATTTTTGTCAATCCCCTGACGGTGATTGGCATTATTCCGGCTCTAGCACTTTTGCATAATGACAGAAATTCAAATACCCGAGCGCCCAGTCGCGGCTGCGGGCGGGAGCGGCTTGCGCATCAGCAATCCGGGGGGACCGCGCGAACTGATCATGCTCGTGGATGACGACGAATTTTTCTCGCTGCTGACGGAACGTGTGCTGGTGAGCGATGGCTACAAGGTTGTAGTGGCACGGAACGGCGTCCAGGCGGTGGATTTCTTCCAGGTACTGCACGATGAAGTGGAACTGGTGCTGCTGGATTATGTGATGCCAATCATGGACGGGACGGAGGTGTTTGAGGAATTGCGCGGGATCGATCCGCGGGTAGGCGTTTTGATGACCAGCGGGTACACGGACCCGGACCGGTTCAAGGGACTGATCGAAAAGGGAGCGCGCGGGTTTATCCCGAAGCCGATGACGCAGACGACGCTCCTGACCCAGGTGCGGGCAACGCTTGACAGGCTCGCGATCAGTCACAGGAAGTGACCGGGGGGTTATTGGGTCAGGCGGGCAAGTTTTTGGGTGAGTGACGCCGGGGTGCGCGATGGCGAGGAGCAGGAGTTGCCGGTGCAGAGGTAGGCGGCGGCGATGGGGAGGCTGGGGTATTCGACGTCGGTATTGGGCGGGGGACCTTCCGTGCGGTCGAACCAATCGATCCGGGCATAGGTGGGCGCGGAAGCGAGGGCGGCGCTGAAGAGGGCGCGGGCGGCTGGGTCGGCTTTTGCGCCGACGACGGTGATGTGCACGGGCTCGGTGCTGAGTTCGCCATTGGCGAGCAGGATGCCGGCTACGGAGAAACCTTGCTGCTTTACGACTGCGGGCGCGGCGAGATAGCGCATGGCGTGGTCGGCCATGGCGGTGTAGGCGGCGCCTCCGCTGTAATGGGCAAGCATATTGGTGAACCGGACGACGGTGACATTTTCGTCAGCCTCGGGTGCGGGTGGAAGTGTCGTGGTGGGAGCGGTAGCTGCGGTGGCGAAGCCGACAGGGGCCCGGAAGTGGTCGTTGATGAAATCAGCGGCAGCTTCGGCGCGGGCGAGCCATGGGCGCTCGGCGGTGACTTTGTAGAGAGCGAGGAAGGCTCGGCCCATCTGGAGCGTATCGGCGAGGTAGGGGCCGGCGGAATCATGGGCATCATGGCTGAAGCCGCCGCCGGGCAAGGCACGATGGGCCAGGATCCATTCCGCGGCTGTTCGGGCATCTGCCAAGGCAGAGGGGTCGCCACCGGCAGCGTAGAGGGCGGCGAGGCCGGTGATGGCGAGGCCATTTTCGCGGGCGTAGACGTGGCTGTCGACATGGGGCAAACCCTGCCTTCGCCGGGCGGCGTCGCCCAGGGCGAAGTAGGCGTCAGATTCCTTTCCGGGCGTCGCATCGGCATCCTGGCTGGTGTAGAAAGCCCCTTCTGGCGAGGTGAGGAATGTTTTTAGATAGCCGTGGATTTTGCGGGCGGGAGCGAGCCATTGCGGCTCATGCCAGACAGACGCGGCAATGGCGAGGACACGCATGGTCTCCGCCTGGTAGGGCATGATCTTCTCGTAATGGGGATGATCCCAGTCGCCGTTGACGGAGTATTGGTCCACGCCGCCCCAGACCGGGTCAATAAGCTTGAGTCCGGCGGTCAGTGTCTGGCGGGCCATCTCCCGCATGGCCGGGTCGCCGGCGCCTCCGGTGCTGGAGTATTCGAGGGCATCCCAGTCGAGGGACTTGAGGATATCGCCCCAGCCGCCGAGCTTTGAGTCGTAGGCGGCGGCGAAGGCGCTCCGCATGGCGGTGACCTGAGCCTGGGATACGGCGGCCTCGGGGGCGGCGACCGGGGACTCGCCCGGCTGGACGGAAGGCCCGGGCGTGGGATCGTCGATGAAAGCCTGGAGCATGGAGGCCATGGGCCCCGGCGGGATGTAGCCGCGACGGCGGGCGAGCTCGCTGGCGTCCCATTTGAAGAGGATGGTGGCGGGCCAGCCGTAATCTTCGTAGCGACTGGCAAGATCCGGCCGGGAATCCTGGTCCACGCGGACGGCGATGTACTTGGACCGGATCAGGGCGATGACGGCGGGATCCGCATAGGTGACGGTGTCCATCACATGGCACCAATGGCACCAGACGGCTTCGAGATCGAGAAGGACCAGCTTGTGCTGGGCACGGGCCTGCTGGAATACGGAGTCGGACCAGGGCTGCCACTGGATGGTCGCAGTCTCCGCGGCGCGAGCCGGGGACGCCGTGAGAAATGCCGCGCCGGCAAGCGCAAGAATGGTGGTGGAACGACTGCGAATGGTTGGGGCCATGGTATGGTTGATACGCGGGGTCCGCCTGGACGGACGATTTTCATTACGGAGCAATTTTGCGATTCTTCCTTCGTCTTTCCGCCCGAACCCGTGCTAAATCAACCGTCCCCGAGCCATGAACCCGCTGCCCACAGGAACTGTAACCTTCCTCTTCACGGATATCGAGGGGAGCTCGCGGCTGTGGGAAAACCATGGGGAGGCAATGGCGGCGGCGCTTGCGCGGCATGACGCCATCCTACGTGAGACGTTGGAAATCCGGGGCGGAAATATTTTCAAGACGATTGGCGATGCATTTTGCGCGGCCTTCCCGGTGGCGATCAGCGCGCTTGAGGCGGCGGTGGCGGCGCAGAGGCTGCTGCGCGATGAACCGTGGCAGGAAGACATGGAGCCGATCAAGGTGCGCATGGGTATTCATACGGGCAGCGCGGAAAGCCGGGACAGCGATTACTTTGGCCCGGTGCTGAACCGGGTGAGCCGGCTGCTGGCCGCGGCGCATGGCGGCCAGATGCTGCTGACGCTGGCGACGGAGGAGCTGGTGCGGGATCATTTACCCGACGGGATCTCGCTCCGGGACCTGGGTGAGCGCCGATTGCGGGACTTGAACCGCCCGGAGCATGTATTCCAGGTGGTGGTGCCGGATCTGGCTTCGGACTTTCCGGCGCTACGGTCGTTGGAGATTTTCCCGAACAACCTGCCTGTGCAGCTGACCTCGTTCATCGGACGGGAAAAGGAAATGGCCGAGGTGAAGCGCCTGATCGGCACGACGCATCTGCTGACGCTCACCGGCACGGGCGGAACGGGGAAGACGCGGCTCTCGATGCAGGTGGCTGCGGATTTGCTGGATCAATATCCCGACGGTGTCTGGCTCATCGAATTGGCAACCATCGAGGCCGCGGACCAGGTCGCGCCGGCGATCGGAACGCCGATGCGAGTGCGGGAAGAGCCGGGGCAACCGATGTTGCTGACGCTGACCAATTACCTCCGCAATAAGAAGACGATGTTGATCCTGGACAATTGCGAACATCTCATCGCGGAATGTGCGCGCATCGCGGATACCCTGCTGCGGGCCTGTCCCGGGCTCCAAATTCTGGCGAGCAGCCGCGAGCCGCTTGGCATTGCCGGCGAGCGCACATGGCCGGTGCCTTCGCTGTCGATCCCGGAGAGCTGGCGCAATGAAATCCGGGGTGAGGACGCCGCGGAACGGCTGACGCAGTATGAGGCGGTTCGGCTATTTATCGACCGTGCGGTGGCGGTGCGTCCGGGATTCAAGGTGACGAACGAGAACGCGCCCTTCGTTGCGGAGATCTGCTGGCGGCTGGATGGCATCCCGCTGGCGATTGAGCTGGCAGCGGCGCGAATCCGGATCCTTGGGATCGACCAGATCGCAACCCGGTTGAATGACCAGTTCCGGCTGCTGACGGGCGGGAGCCGGACAGCGCTTCCGCGGCAGCAGACTTTGCGCGCGCTGATCGACTGGAGCTTTGACCTGCTCTCGGAGCAGGAGCGGACGTTGCTTAGGCGGCTGACGGTATTTGCCGGGGGGCGCACGCTGGAGGCGGTGGAGGCGGTGTGCGCGGACGAGAAGCTGGAGGAGTGGGTGATCATCGATGTCCTGACGACGCTCGTGGACAAATCACTTGTGACCGTCGAGAAGCCGCGCGGCAAGGAGCCGCGTTATACGTTCCTGGAATCGGTCTGGAACTATGGCCGGGAAAAACTGGCGGAGGCCGGGGAGAGCGACTCGCTGAAAACCAGGCACATGCAGTATTTCCTCAAGCTCGCCACGGAGGCGTCCCCGCACCTGCTGGGGGCGGAACAATTCGAGTGGCTGGAGCGGTTGCAGCCGGAGTATTACAACTTCCGGTATGCCCTGGACTCATGCCTGGAGGTTGCGGGGCTCGCACCGCAGGGATTGCAACTGGCAGTGGCGCTGGGAAGATTCTGGGAGATCCGAAGTCTTTTGGCTGAGGGGCGGGAGATTCTCACAAGCCTCCTGGAACATGCAGGAAACGCCACGCAGGACGCACAGCGGGCGGCGGGCCTGGCGCTGGCGGGGCGACTCGCGTGGCTGGCGGACGTGATCGGCCCGGGGGCCGCGTACACGGCTGAGGCGCTGGCCATTTATCGCACGCTGGGGGATGAGGAGGGCATCGCGGCGATGGCGCTGGATAACGCGCTATTCCAATTCCACTTTGGCAAAAATGCGGAGGCAAAGGCCACCATTCTAGAGGCAGACGGAATCGCGAAACGCCTTGGCAATAAGCGGCTTCTGGCGGGCGTGCGGCGAGTGCAGGGGATGGAGGCAACAATCGAGCAGCGGTTCCAGGACTCCCTGACACTGAGCGAGGAGTCGCTGGCTCTTTACACGGAACTGGGCGACCGGTGGTTTAGCGGGATCGTGCAGTGGGCTGTTGGGGTCTCGGCGACGTGCCTTGAGGATTTTGATAAAGCGCGCCTGAATTTTCGCGATTGCCTCCAGGCGTCCACCGCGCTGGGCAACCGCTGGGCGATTGCCTACCCGCTCGAGGCCTTTGCGGCGCTGGCAATCGCACAGGGACAATATGCGCGCGGGGCGCGACTGCTGGGTGCGGCGGAGGCGCTGCGTGCGGAGTTCGGGATCTCTACGGAAACCACGGATCACCCGGCGCTGCGGCAGATCTTTGCGCGGGCGGCGGAGGAATTTATCAAGCCGGAGCTGGTTGCGGCGCGGAAGGA
>Ga0302320_10014278_pt1 | contig 16458 bp, 14 predicted proteins | sample Bog_T0_3_FD_202130 | JGI IMG/M metagenome (GOLD analysis project Ga0302320, IMG submission 202130) | Peat permafrost microbial communities from Stordalen Mire near Abisko, Sweden - Bog_T0_3 | ecosystem: Environmental > Terrestrial > Soil > Wetlands > Peat | place: Sweden: Abisko, Stordalen Mire... | reverse complement strand
TCCCTTTCCCCGTAACTCCTTGCATATCAATCACTCCTGCCTTGCGAGCAATAGTGGGCAGCGTTTGGCATGCGCCGTGCCTTATACAAGGCATGGCGCAGGACGAGCCAGCTTACGTTGCGAGTCAGCTTTGAACATACAGATGTAGCGACGGTACTTACGCTGGAAGGGCGGGTTGCCGGGCCTTGGGCGGCTGAACTTAGCCGCGTCTGGGTTGAGAAGGCCCCGCTGCTGGCCCAGGCAAGTCTCTCGCTCAACTTAACCAACGTGATTTATGCGGATGAGGACGGCATACGGGTACTGAGAGAGATCTACACGCAAGCTCAACCCAAACTTGTCGCCACCACTCCGTGGACCCAATACCTTGCCGAGAAGATAACGGCCATCCCCCCCGATCGTTCAGACGAGGAGCAGGAAAATGCAGACTATGACTGACACAGTGCGAGCTTTTGGACTTCCCAATCAGGCCGGTAGCGAATTCTTCAGCAAGCTCTCTCCCGAGGCGGTCAAGGACCTCTTGTCAATGGAGCATCCGACGGCTTATCCGGCGAGCATGATGCTCTTCTCTGAGAAGGATCCGGCACAAGGCGTGTTCGTGGTCCTTGAGGGCGAGGTAAAACTTTCCATCAACTCCAGCGATGGCCGCCGGCTCATTCTGCGCATCGCGAAGAAGGGCGAAATTCTCGGCCTCGAATCCGCACTCTCCGGCCAGGCATCTGAAATGACCGCGGAGACCCTTTATCCATGCAAAATAGCAAGGATTGCGCGGCGTGACTTTCTCGGCTTCATGGCGCGTCATCCCGAGGCGTACAAGATCGTCACCGAGGAACTCGGACGCCAGATCGGCATGGCCTGCGCCCAGTTGCGCACCGTGGCTCTCTCTTCATCGGCGCCGGAAAAGCTGGCCCGCCTTCTGCTCGATTTCAGCCAGAGCGGCCACACAACCGAACTCGGCACCCGCTTCCGCTTCTCGCTCACCCATGAGGAGATCGGCGAATTCATCGGCACTTCGCGTGAAACCGTCACCCGCACTCTCAGCGCCTTCAAAACACGTCACCTCGTGGACTTCAAAGGCTCCACGCTCACAATTCCCAACAAGACGGCCCTCGCAAGTTATGCGGGATGCTAACAACTTGTGTTACAGGCTTCATAACTCTGGCGGTGTTCGCGAAATGGCCAGTCCATCCATCTGCTTCCCTCAAACACGAGGGACATTCATAAATCACAGCTGCCTGAGTGCTTTTCAGACGCTGCATCCAATCTCCTCCTGAAAACCAGAGAGCTTCCACGGAAACGGCCCAACGATAAAACCCGTGGAAGCTCTTTGTAATTGACGGTGGTCCGTACGAGCGCCTTGAGCTTTTAGCTTGGATCACAACAAATCTGTCATCCTGAGCGGAGCGTACTTCAGCGGAGTCGAAGGACCTGCTTTTAGGGAAGCTCGATTACGCGGACGCTGCATTACCACGGCAGCGCCTTGCCCAAATGAAAGAACCCTCCGGTAGGCCCATCGTCCGGCAATGTAGCAAGCGCCGCGCTGGTCTTGCCTCCCTCACTCAATTCCATCGGCGCTTGTGGACCACCCATGTCGGTCTTCACCCAGCCCGGATGCGCCGAGTTCACCTTGATCTTGGTGTCGCGCAACTCATACGCCAGGTGAATCGTGTAAGCATTCAGTGCCGACTTCGATGCGTCGTAAGCAAATGACTTCGCGTCGTAGATCGGAGACCCCGGAGTGGCATGGAACGTGAGCGAACCAAGAATGCTCGAGAGGTTAACAATGCGTCCCGCCGCGCTCTTGCGGATCAGCGGCAGCAGCGCATTGGTCAATGCCACCTGAGCAAAGAAATTGGTTTCGAAAATCCTATGCAGCAGATCGGTTGGAACCGCTGAGGCCGAGTGCTCCGGACCCGTTCCTGGAAACTTGCCGCCGGCAATGCCCGCATTGTTCACCAGGATGTCAAGCCGCCCATATTTCGAGTTGAAGTAGTCGAATGCTGCCTGCGCATCGGCTGTTTTTGTGATGTCGAATTGAATCGCGTCTGCGTCCACGCCTGCTGCGCGCAGCTTCTCAACCGCCTCTTCGCCCTGCGCCAGATCGCGTGAGCCGATAACAACTTTCGTGCTGGCATCTTTCAGTAGAAGTGCCGTTTGAAATCCGAGTCCGCGGTTTCCGCCGGTAATAAATGCAATTTTCTGAGACATTTCGAAAACTCTCCTGTCCAGCATAGGATTCTCCCGCCCACAAAAAAGATGCAGTTGTTATTCCACTGAAATGCGAGTCACAGGTTTCCGTATCCGCCGCCAAAGCTGGGTGCCCCATCCATTCGACTTTTTCCTGTCGAATGGGTGGGAAACCTCATCCCTGATCCAGCTTTGTTCGTGAGGAGCGACCATACCGACGCGAAGGAAGTTGAACGAAACAACTTCACGCGAAAGCCAAGTATGATAAAAGACCTGGAGCCTCAGCCATGTCGAGAACCGCGCTAAAGTTAGCCCTGATCGTGCCCCTGTTTCTCAGCCAACTTTGCGCGCCCGCATTGGCCGTCGAGACCCGCACCCCCACAAAAGACGGCCTCATCTACGGCACCGCCGACGGCCAGCCTCTCACCATGGACTACTACGCGCCCAAAGGCCGCGGCGTGCACCCTGTCGCCATCGTCATTCACGGCGGTGGCTACCATGGCGGCGACGCGAAGAACGGCAGCGAAGCATATGTGGCCGACTTCCTCGCCCCGGCTGGCTACGCGGTGTTCTCCATCAACTACCGCCTCGCTCCCAAATATCCTTACCCCTACATGGTGCTTGACGTGCAGCGGGCGGTGCGCTACATCCGCTTTCACGCCAAAGAATGGGATGCGGACCCGAACAAAATCGCGCTGGTGGGCGGATCGGCGGGTGGCTTTCTCAGCAACATGGTCGGGCTGTTGAACGCCGCGGGCGATCCCAATGCTGCCGACCCGGTAGATCGAGTGAGCGCAGGGGCACAGGCAGTGGTGAGCCTTTTCGCGCAGAGCAGTTTCGAATTTGTTCCGCTCAATGCGGATGTGCATCGCCTGCTCGATCCGCTCATTGCGCAGAAGGGCGAGAAGGCCGCCATACGCGAGGCATCGCCGATTACATACGTCTCCAAAGACGACCCGCCATTTCTGGAGATACTCGGCGACATGGATGAATACATTCCTTACTCCGAGGCGACCAATCTGCAAACCGCTCTCCAGGCCGTCGGTGTACGCTGCGACATCGTCCGCATCCCCGGCGGCAAGCACGGCACCGGTGGTTGGAACAAACTGCCCGGCGTGCCGGATTGGGAGCGCCAGATGACTGAGTGGCTCAACGCCAGGCTCCACCACAAAGGCCCTATCGGCGAAGGAATCCGCCCGCGCACGCCGGCGGCGACTCCATAATCACCGAAGAGCCGCAGCTTTCAAGGTTACAATTGCAACCAAGTTTGCAATTCCATCTGGGAGGCTTTATGCGCAGAATCCTTCTCGCGGTTTTTGCCCTTGCATTTGCGACCTCACTCGCCGCTCCGGCCATCGCGCAGGGTGCGCCTCCGCAAGGCGGCGCAGATCAACCCTACACAGTTGAGTATTACTACAAATGCCAATGGGGCCACCAGGCGGAGTTTCTTCAACTCTTCCTCAAGAACCATTACCCACTTCTCAAGAAGATTCAATCCACAGGCCGCATACTCTCGGTGAAGATCGACACGCCCGCGTATCACGTGTCTGAAGAATTGCGCTGGGATTATCGCGTAACCATCCGCTACAAAAACTCGACCCTGGCCACGACGGCGAACCCTGACGAAGAAGCCTTCATCAAGCAGTTATGGCCCGACCAGGCGACTTACCAGAAAGAAGAGCAGCGCCGCTTCGAAATTCTCCTCGGCCACATCGATCTCCCGATCACGGATATAACGCCGAAATAGCAGAAGACAAGGGACGAGGGGCTAGTTAGTCTTCTGAGCAACCTGACTCGCGATGCGAGTTACATCCGCAATGAACAGACCCAGGGATAGCCAACGAAACCAGCTAACTCGCTAACTTGCTATCTCCGCGAAGCGGAGGCTGACTTGCTGAACGAGTCGAAATCTCAGCACAAATGCGAAGAGCTTCACAGACAGAACACTACACCTTAGCCCCTATTCCCTACTTTTCCACTGCCGCACCAGGTCTTCCGCCGCCTCCGGCCAAGTCGGGAATTCAAACTCAAACCCAGCCTCAAGCAACCGCCCCGGAACAACCCGACGGCTCTTGAGCACTAACTCCGACTCGGTGCGTAGAAAAAAGGCTCCAATCTCAATCGCAAATGCCGGCGTCGGAATCCCATTCGGCATCCCCCACGCATCCCGCAGCGCCTCCATGAATTCCCGATTGGGAAGGGGATTGGGCGCAGCCACATTTACCGCTCCTTCGAACTCCTCGTGGTCGATCAGAAATTCAACTGCCCGGCAAAAATCAGCCTCGTGAATCCAACTCACAAACTGGCGCCCATTGCCTTGTTTTCCCCCCAGGCTAAACCGCACCAGATTGAGTAGAATCGCAAACGCATTTCCCGGCGTAGGGCTGAAAGTAATGGCGCTGCGCAGAGCCACCTTGCGCGTCCGCGGTGTCTGCGTGCGAAAGAACTCAGCCTCCCAATCCTTCGCCACCTGAATGGAAAAGTTCCATGTCTCCGGCGCATGTCGTCGCTTCGATATGAGCTCGTATCCGCCCAGTTCGCCCGTAGCTTCATCCATAGCCCGGTCCATCGCGTGCCGATAGATGGTAGCCGTCGAAGCATTCAACCACACGCGCGGCGGCTCGGCCAGCGCGCCAATCACGCGGTTCAACAGCCGTGTCGTCCCAATCCGCGAGTCATAAATAGCCGCGCGATTATCCGCCGTATAGCGGCAATTGACGCTCCGCCCAGCCAGGTTGATGCAGACGTCCGCGCCTTCCAGCGTTTCAGTCCACGGGCCTTCGTTCTCGCCATCCCAGTGCACGGTTTGCCATGGAGCCGTGTAGGGTCCGCGCGTAAGCACCGTGACGTGATGTCCCTGTTGCTGCAAGTGCCGCGCCAGAGTCTGTCCCACCTGGCCGCTGCCGCCCGGCAGCACAATGCGCAGCGGACGCACGCCCACCCCCGTCGGTCCCGCGGTCAGGTTAATCATGTTTCCAGACTATAGCGTCTTGCAGCCACACCGAAATTTGGCAATAGCTTTGTGTCGGGGCACGACTTCAGTCGTGCCGCAAATGCCGCAAATCAACGTGGGCTTTAGCCCCTGGGGAAATGGGATGTCGATTACACAAATCCGACAAAATCATTGCTACATCCGCGGAGGATACCCATACCCGCGCAGAAAAACCCGCCTGCGATAAGCCCGGAATTCCCGCACAATCAGGATCGAAACCACCACCAGGAATATCATTGGCCCGTAGAAAATAAATGCCGGCTGCACCACGCGATCTCCATCCACCGACACGTTGTCCCCCGTATGCACTGTGCCAAACATGGCAACCATATCCTGTCCAACGTGAACGCCCTCACCGAGCCGGATACCCCCGAACATGCTCACCAGGTTGTGGTCAATATTCGCATTGTCATCGGCCGTCACGTTACCGAAAAAGTTGACCACGTCATGTTGAGCTTCGGTCGATATGTGCGTATTTCCAAAGAACACCACAACATCGCCAGTCGCCTTCCCCTTCAGGTCCACATTGCAGAAAAAGCAGACCGCGTCATGAACAGTAGAAGCGGAGGAGACATTGATGTTGGAAAAGAATTGGACAGCGTCCTCTTCCGCACGGGCGTGCGTAGACGCAAAGGCTGCGCAGAGCAGGGAAAAGGCGAGGATGCGGCGAATCATTGTGAGCTCCCCTACCCCAAAGAATACGCGCAATGTCCACCGAAAGTTCCGAACAGGTGGAAAAATCGAGGGCGAATTTCCCTATTCTGAACTCTCGGCGTGGCGAGAAAAAAGCTGGGTGCCCCTGGTCTCGCTTTTGAGACCAGGGATCGCACGAACCTCAATTATAAAACCAAGCTCCTAAAACTGGAACCGCATCCCCAACTGAATCCGCCGCGGCGGCGCAACCGAAGTCACCTGTCCAAACTCGCTTGACGTCTCCACCGTATCAATGCCAGTAGGGTTCGGATGGTTCAGCAGGTTGAATGCCCCAGCCGAAAATCCCAGCCGCGGCGCCTCCTCATCCTTATCCGGCGTAATCGCAAAGTCATGCCCCCACCGAACATCGAGGTCGACATACGACGGAGTAGTTTCCGAGTTACGCGCCACGCCGTCAGGCCGCGTGTCGAACAGGCCATCGCCATAAAGGTCCGTGCCGGTAAGTACAGTCCAGGGCGTTCCGGAGTTCGCGAAGATCCCCGCTGACAAATTGAATACGCTTTCCGGCTGGAACATCGCGTACATCCCAAGCCGATTGCGACGGTCATAGCCGGAGCGCGACCACTCATCGTCAGGCGCATACTGGTTCTGCGGAAACCAGCCAATCCCGCCCGTGTCCGAGTCATAATGCGACCACGTATACCGCCCAAAGCCAGTGAAGTATTTGTTCAGCCGGCCGCGATACGAAACGTCCATCCCGTCGCCCCGCCAATATCCCTCTGTCTGCATCTGGCGGATGCGCGCAAACGCCGGATTCGGTCGCACCGTGTAACCCGATTGCGGCGTAGGCGCGTTCACATCGACGGAGCGGAACGAGTCAATCCCGCGCGCCGAATAAACGCTGATCACCCCTGTTGCCTTCTCGCCCAGTTGCCTTTCAATCGAAAGTCCATATTGCGCCTGGTAAGGGATCTTCGCGTTGGGCTGCAACTGCGCCAGCGACGGTGGCTGAGCGCCCAGTGTGAGGCAATTCGTAATCGGCACGCATCCCGTGGACGGAAGTTGCGCCGGGTTCAACGACAGCTCAATGGCCCTCCGCCGCGCATCGCCGTAGCGTGCCAGATCGAGCAACGGCCCTGAGCCAAAGCGGTCGTAATAAATCCCGCCGCCGCCGCGCACCACCGTCTTCGAGTCTTCGCTCAGCAGCCATGCAAAGCTCACGCGCGGTGAAAACCCGAGCCGCCGCGTAGCAAGAAAATTCTGCCAGTCGTAACGCAACCCGGGCGTGATCTGAAACCGCGCATTGACCTTGAACTGGTCCTGCACAAACGCGCCCATCTCCTGCTGGTGATAGACATAGTGCACGTCGCCCGTGTTCTGCGTGAATTCCGATGGCAGGTTGGCCGCGTAATTCTGCAGAGCCGTTTGCAGCACGGTCACGCCATCGGGAGCCAGTGTCGGGCCGAAGGTATAGCTCCCCAGCGCGTTAGTATTGTCATCGAATGCGCGGCGATCGATGTGCGGCGTACCCGCGCCAATCTTGATCATGTGGCGCCCTCGCGTCCAGGTCAGCATGTCGTAGACGCGGACGTTATATTCCGTGCCCAGAGAGTCTGCCTGGGCCGAGCCGGACAGAAAATCTCCCGGCACGCTGATCTGCGGGCCCTCCGCGACATTGCTGTTGCGGTTGGAATCGCGCTCGCCCACCAGCGAAACCTGGTTCATCGTCACGGCGTTGATGGCCTGATCCAGGTGCGCCACAAAGTCGTCTTCGCGGTACTGGTTGTTGTAGCCTGCAGCAGCCAGCGTTTGCCCGCCCACGCCCTGGTTCTGCGACGTGGAGTCCTCGTAGCTGTACTGCACGTAACCGGATACACCTTCGCGAAACTGGTGCGCAACCCGAGCGCTGAATTCGGTGTCGCGCGCCGGTGCGTAAACATTGGCATAATACGCTCCGCTCGGATTGTCCGCAGTCGGCGCAACGATTGCGCTGATCACTGAATCCTGGTCGTAGAGCACGCGATTGAAGGAGCCTAGAAAGCTTGTCTTCGGCGCATGAGGAATGGGCCCCGTGATATGCCCCTCGTAGTTCTGGCGCTGTTCGAAAGGCTTCGATGGCGCCAGCGCATTCTGCGCATTCAGGGCCGAATCGCGAAACAGAAAATTGAACTGTCCATGGTAGTGGTCGGCTGTCGACTTGGTGATGATTTCCATCTGTCCACGGCCCGGCCAGTAGTACTGCGCGGAGTATGGGTCTTGATTGATACGAATCTCTTTTACGGCGGAAGCGGAAACAGTTGCCCGATTGGATTCCACTCCATCGACCATCAGGCCGGTCCCACCCGTATCGCTCACGTTCTGATCGAGGAAGGCGCTCATGGCGCTGGCGTAGTCGTTATCGAAAATTGGAAGCGCTTTCAAATCGCTCGAAGTCATCACAGAAGAGTCGTGATTGACCTCGGTGTCGGTCGAGTCTTCGCTGTCCCCATTCACGTGTACGGTCGAGGCCACGGCCGCAATCGGCAGAACGATATGCATTGGAACCAGAGCAGGCAGGGCGGCCGATAGGGCGGAAGGTCCCGTAGCTCCAGATCCACCCGTCGGGGCGCCAATCGTCACCGGTGTGCGAACGGTATCGAATCCCGGCTCGGAAACCACCAGCGTGAAGCTGCCCGTATGCGGCGCGACAATCTGGAAGTTGCCTTCTTCATCGGAATGAATGGACCCTGCCACGGACCCATTCGTATCCAGCAGGTCGACCTCGGCTCCCGGCACAATTGCGCCGGTAGAGTCGGCGACCACGCCATGCACCGCCGGTGCAGTGGGGGCAGCCGGGGAAGTAGTGCTTGCGGCGAACGCAGAGCAGGGAAGCAGAAGAAGAATACTCAAAGCAAAAGCGCGCATAACGCGGAATCTCCAAAGTAGATAGAAAATGAGCCACGCCGAGCAGGCTAAAGATCGTGCTTCAAACAAAAGAGGCAATATCTCAATTATCGACTGAATCCAGGGCCAGTGGATGAACAAAGTGAATAAAATTTACCCTTTGAACTCTGACGGTCCACAAAACCATGTGCGAGGGTCTGGTACGCTGAGTCCAAAGTTGATATCAAAAATAGACCTGTCATCCTGAGCGAAGCGCGCTTCAGCGAAGTCGAAGGACCTGCTTTTCAGTATCTTATGAGCGTCCCCCTTTCCCTCATAAATCGATCTCAGAGCGGGCTCAGAGCCGTAGCCCAGTCCGCGGGAGAATCCACCAGCACATCCGGCGGGGTTGTAGCCAGGCTCTCCGGCGACAGCCCAAAGGTGCACCCGACAACCCACGCCCCCCCATTGCGCGCCGTCTCCACGTCAACGTTGCTGTCGCCAATCAGGACAGTTTCTTCCGGCGTAGCGCCAGCCTCTGCCATCAGCGCCTGTAACCCTTCCGGATTTGGCTTCTTGGTGCCAAAGCTGTTCCCGCCATAAATGCTCATGAAATAAGGTGACAGGCCGAGCGCAGCGCAAATATCCTTAGCCGGACGGACCGGCTTGTTGGTCAGCACCGCCATGGTCCGCGGCTGGTCATGCAGGGCTTTCAACGCCGCCAGCGACTCCAGCACACCGTCGTAAGCGTAGGTATAGTCGAGCTTGTGCGCGCGGTAGTAGTCGAGGAAGAACGCATAGGCCGTTTGCAGAAACTCCTCGGCAACTGGCGAGCCGTGCTCCTTGGCCAGTGCGCGCCGCACCAGCATCTGCGCGCCATCGCCAATAAAGCTCGCGATCTCGGTGTCTTCCAGATGTTTCCGGCCAAAGTGCGCCAAGGTCGCATTCACGCTGTTGCAAAGATCCTGGGCCGAGTCGATCAAAGTGCCATCGAGATCGAACACCATCAGTTTTAGCCGCTCCACAGGAATAGAACGAAAAACACGAATCATAGTTTTATTTTAACGGCCAGGACTCACTGCTCCGCTGGGTGCCCCCGGTCTCGATTTTGAGACCGGGGAGACCACGTATGTCTTTTTTGTTTCTCACCGTGCAGCCAACCCGCGGAGGCATCAAACTTGCACTTTCCAGTGCGCCCGCTGACTTGCTGACTCGCTATCCCCGCGAAGCGGGGGCTGACTTGCTGATTTCCGACTTTCTTTCCACATGAAGGTCGCCTATGCCCGTGCCAACTCAACATCCGCAGTCTCTTCCGACGCGACCTTTTCGACATGCGCGTTTGTCTCCAGCGCCGGTTGCGGCGAAGACCGTGTAAACAACAGCACCACAATCACCAGCAGCATGATGGGGATGCATAAGATACTTCCCTCGGGGCCGTCCGTTCCGCCGGAGAGCAGCGGGTTGCCATGCGCATGTGTGGCAAACAGCCGCCCCTGCAACAGCAGGCCGCTGTCGGGAACGCCATAGAGAAATGACTGCGCCCAGTCCCATGCCATGTGAAATCCAATCGCCCACCACAGCGACCCGGTCCGCCACAGAGCCACCACGAATACCACGCCAGCCGCGAAGACCAGCACCAGCCCAACCATGTCCTCGCCGCTGTTCCCCGTATGCGCCAGGAAGAACAGCCCCGATGTAATTACCGTGGCGATCCAGAAAGCGATGGTGCGTGCATGTGTGGGCGAAATGAGCTTGCCGACGCCGACCAGCCCTCGTGTCAGCGTGAACTGCAGATACCCGCGAAACAGGTACTCCTCCACCAGGCCGACAAAGAGGAACAAGAGAAGTTGAGCGCCGCCATATTCCAAAATGGCCCAGCCGTGATCCAGTTGTGCGTCAAAGCTCACCAGGTGCAGCGCCAGCAGCGTGCCAATAAGGAGCGAAATAGCCGCCAGCCCCCATGCGGCCCCGATAAAGAATCTCCCCACCGAACGTTGCCCGCCCAGCCCAAAGGCCGAAACCCGGCGCCGCTCGATGAATGCCATGAGCAAGCTTACGAGGAAAACCGCGCCGAACATGATGCCCTCCTGGGCGAACATGTCGAGCACAGGTGCGGGCGCATTCGGGTCAGCCTTAATCCCAGACTTGATCGGCACGGGCACGGGCTTGCCCGAAGCCTGCGCAGCGGCCACCTCCGCCTGGTGCGCCTTTGCCTTGTTGTAGTCGTGAACGGCCCGCACGCTGAAAATGATGCTTGCCAGAATCGCAAAGTAGATAAGCAGGCTCCATCCGGCGCGCAGCCCAAACGGCCCAATAAAGATGCGGCGCACCGCGGAGGGTTGCGGCGGAGCCGGCAGCATCTCGAGCCCAGCCAGGTTTGCCTGGGGCTCAATTGACTGTTGGCTGTCGGAGACAGAGAACTGCTCGGGGAATGAAACCATGGAATGTTTTCCTTTGAGATGCAGTGGATTGTAGACGCCCAACCGTATACGCGTAGACACGAACGCTGGTTCCACATGCGGCATTCCTGCGCCGCATAGGTCGAAAGAATTTCAATTAGAAAGGAATTGATAGGCGAGGAAAAAAAGAGGGCGAGGCCGCCCATGGAGCATTCAGCCTCGCCGGAGGAGTGGACTTGTTGTGGTCGGCTGCGATTCCCAAACAGCCGACCAATGAAAGCTAAGAGCTGAAAGCTGAGAGCTGCCAGCTCCGTCTTACTGAACGCGAATGTCGCCCGATCCAGTCGAAATGCGCACCGTCGGCCCGCCACCGTTGAATTTCCCAGTGATGTGGTGCTTATCGAACGATCCCTGCACCACCATGTCGCGATCCGTGTGCACGCTGCCGGAGCCAGTTGAAGCATCCAGCGTAAAGGCCGTATTGCCAGGCGTGAACTGCACGCTTCCGGAGCCGGTTTGAAGCTTCCAGTCTTCCGCGGGCGTACCGTCCACCTTGATGTTGCCGGACCCAGTTTCGGCCCTAAGTCCGCCCTTCACGTCCTTCAGTTCGATCGTTCCCGAACCGGTATTGGCCTTCACGTCGCCCTGGCCAATCTGTTCGGCATAAATATTGCCTGATCCGGTGTTCACCGTAAAGCTGCCATGCAACCCGGTTGCATGAATACTCCCCGACCCTGTGTTGAGCTTGGCATTTTCTCCTACGCCGTCGTCAGTAACGTTGCCAGACCCCGAGCCCGCGTCAAGATACGCATCCGCCGGCGCCTGAATCTCGTAATCGATGCTTAAGTTGTGCAGATTCTCGTGGTGCACGCCAACGCGGACAATGTTTCCCGTCTGTTCAATCGGGGGATTTGCTGCAATCTCGCGCACCTGCTGATCACTAGGGCAATTGACTCCCCAGCAGTTCGACTTCACCCGTCCGAAAACGTGGATCTGGTTGCCCGACCCTTGTGTCAGGTGGATGTAGCCGGAGCCGGTTGCGATCGACAGTTCCACCCGTCCGTTGACCGTCAGGGTGCGCTCAAACGTCGCTTCCGCAGCCAGCGCCGGAATCGCCGCAAGCGCCAATGCCGCTGTTGCCAGAAATAGATGCTTCATAAGATGCCTCCGCTTTCAATTGCCAGATCCTGGCAAAAATGCTCCGTGCCCCATCCATTCGCCTTTTTTCTGGCGAATGGGTGGGAAACCTGAAATCTCAATCAGCTCCGGCTATGGGTACCGAAAAGTAGTTGTGCTCCTAAGTACAAAACACGCCCGCCCAAACACTGCATTCGGATCGCCAAAGGCCGCCTGACAGTAAAGCGAACCCTTTCAAGCAGCTGGCCCCCACAACCCACCTATGGCCGCTCCACCGGAGTGTCCGCTTCCGAACAATCGTGTCCATCGCCGAACATACCTCTCGCGGCTGCCCTCACAAAACCGTATACGCGAAAAAGAGTCCCAAGGTTCCAGGTTTCCACGCCCAAGTCAACCGGCCAAGATCAAAAAACTGAAAGCTGATAGCTGATAGCTGAAAACCGGAAGCTCAAACCCAGCCGGCATGCCACAAAATGCTATCCTCACAGCGAGATGCACGGCCTCCCATTGCTGCAATTTGTCGCTGTCGCCATGCTCATCCTGGCCAACGCCTTTTTTGTGGCTGCCGAGTTCGCCCTCGTCTCCATCCGCGAAACTCGCATTGAGCAGATGATCGCCGCTGGCGTTCCCGGCTCGCGCGCCGTCCGCCGTCTCCAGCAGGACCTCGACGACTTCCTCCCCGCCGTCCAGCTCGGCGTAACCCTCTGCTCGCTTGCCCTCGGCTGGATCGGCGAACCCCTCGCCGCGGCCATCCTCTTTGGCTGGCTTGACCTGCTCCCCCTCACCCAGCCCCACGCCCTGCTCTACGCGCACATCGTCGCGGTCACCCTCGGCTTTGCGGTCATTACCTATTTCCACGTAGTCATAGGCGAGCTGGTACCCAAGTCGCTGGCTCTGCGCCGCGCTGAGGCATTGGCCGTAGCCGTCGCCCCAGCCATGCTGCTTTTCATCGCAGTGGCGCGCCCCGGCGTCCGCTTTCTCAAGACCTCAGCCGCCATAATTCTGCGCGGATTCGACATCGAACTAAGCGAGCGTGCCTCCGTCCATTCGCCTGAGGAGTTGAAGCTCATCGCCACCGCCGCGCGCCGCATGGGCCTCCTGCCCAAATTCCAGGAGACACTGATTCACCGCACCCTTGAACTGGACGACGTCTCCATCCGCGAGATCATGACCCCGCGCCAGAAGATATTCTCCTTGCCCTCCAACATGCTCGTTGAAGAAGCCAGCGCCAAGGTCATTGAGCACATGAACTCCCGCGTCCCCGTCTATGACGAGACGCGTGGCCCCGAGCACATCGTCGGTGTCGTCTATTCCAAAGACCTGGCCCGCCTCATGTACTTCCGCCCAAGGACCCTGGGTGCCCCCGGTCTCGCTTCTGAGACCGGGGAGACCACCAAAGCCCGCCCCGTAGTCCCTTTCGTTCAACTGAAGCTTTCCCAGGTCATGCGCGACGTCCTCGTAGTCCCAGAAACCAAGTCCGTACTCGACCTCATCCGCGACTTCCAGCAGCGCCGACGCCACATGGCCATCGTCGTTGACGAGTACGGCTCCACAGTCGGCCTCGTCACCGCCGAAGACGCCATCGAGCAGCTCACCGGTGAGCTTGAAGACGAGTTCGACTCACCCACCCTCCCCGTCCTCACCACCGCGACCGGCGCCCTGCTGATGGATGGCGGCGTCAACCTGCGCGATCTCGAAACGCAGATGCAATGGATGCTTCCCCGCGAAGGCGGCGTAGAAACGCTGGCCGGCTTTCTCCTCATGCGTCTCGGCCATATCCCCAAAGAAGGCGAGAGCACAGTCTTCGAAGGCCGCCGCCTGACCGTAGTAGAGATGGACGCCCGCCGCATCGCAAAAATCCGAGTAGAGCCCGTCGAGGACGCCCGGAACGGAGACGAATCAGCCCTCTTCCCGGAGGGAAGACGTGAGAATAGCCCCGGATGAAATCCGGGGGAAGAGTTCCGACCGACTCATTCGCGTCCCGTAGGGCAGCTGTGAATTCCCCTTTCCCGCTCTAACCCCATACGCGATTGCCCAGCTTTTGCATCAACGACCCCCCACCCCGCATCTCTCAAGCTGATATTCTGGCGACAGATTGTGTGAGAGGTCTTTTTTGGCAAAGTTGACTTTGGTTTTAGCAGTTCTGCTGGTCGCGCTCGGTCTGGCCGGCTATCTCGGTACCGGCAGTCTTCACCCCACAGCGTTAATTCCCGCATGGATCGGCCTGGCCCTCGGCATCTTTGGCTTCCTCGCCATCAGCCCCAACGAGGGCCGCCGCAAGCTCTTCATGCACATCAACGTAACCATCGCGCTGCTGGGCTTCATCGGCTCAACCGTTGAGGCCATTCGCGGTTATGTTCACGCCGCGTCCGCCGGTGTCGCCCCCGACCAGATTGCCCTTACCTCCAAGGTCACCCTCGCCGGCCTGCTCCTGATCTACGTAATCCTCTGCGTGCGATCCTTCATAGCCGCGCGCCGTTCGGGAAAGGTCTAACTCTTGGGCACTATGCGCAGCGGCAATCTGGGAATGGGCGGTTCGCGTGCGGAGCGCCCCGTTGGCGGTGGCCGTGCCGGCAGGGAGGATGTGCCCAAGAAGAAACCCGATCTAAAGAAGATGTGGCCCCAGATCCGGAGCCTCATCATGCCACGCAAAGGCCTGCTGCTCGCGGGAATGGTCCTGATGGGCATCAACCGCCTGGCTGGACTGGTCCTCCCCTATGAGAGCAAGGCCCTGATTGACAAGGTCTTTTCACCGGTTCATCCGCAGCCCCGCTTCCTGCCGATGATTATTGCCGCGGTCTTCTCGGCCATGGTGATCCAGGCCATCACATCCTTTTCGCTGACCCAGCTGCTTTCGAAAGCCGGCCAACGCCTCATCTCCGAAATGAGACAACAAGTCCAGCGCCACATCGGGCTTCTCTCCGTGTCCTATTACGACGAGAACCGCACCGGTACACTGGTTTCGCGCATCATGACCGACGTCGAAGGCGTGCGCAACCTGGTCGGCACCGGGCTGGTGGAATTCGTCGGCGGCATGCTCACCGCAGTCATGGTCTTCTTCTTTCTCCTTCATCGCAGCCCGACCGTAACGCTGACCGTCTTCACCGTCGTTGGGCTCTTCGTCTTTGTCCTGCAGCACGCCTTCAAGACCATCCGCCCCATCTTCCGCGAGCGTGGAAAAATCAACGCCGAAGTTACCGGCCGTCTCACCGAGTCGCTGGGCGGCGTGCGCGTCATCAAGGGCTATCATGCGGAGGAGCGCGAGGCGCAGGTGTTCTCAGTCGGCGCCGAGCGCTTGCTGGCCAACGTTATGAAGTCGCTCACCATGACCAGTCTTCTCGGGTCTGCTTCAACCACCGTTTTGGGCCTTGTGTCCGCGCTGGTCATGTGGCTTGGCGGCAATCTCGTACTTCACAGCCAATGGACAGTCGGCGACTACTTCCAATACAACGTTTTCCTCGCCGTGATGGTTGCGCCGGTCTTCCAGATCGTGAACATCGGCACGCAATTGACTGAGGCCTTCGCCGGCCTGGACCGCACCAATGAGATCATGAGCGAGCTCGAAGAGAACAAGACCCCTGGACGTACCGAGAAAATGCCGCCGATTAAGGGAACGGTTCACTTCGAAGATGTGCATTTCGCCTACGAGCCGGAGAAGCCTGTTTTGCATGGAATCAGCTTCCTGGCCGAGCCGGGCACTGTGACTGCCCTCGTGGGCTCATCAGGATCGGGCAAGTCCACGATCATCAGCCTTGTCTGCGCCTTTCACACCCCCACCACAGGCCGCGTATTCGTGGACGATGTGGACCTTGCGCACGTTGACCTGAACACCTACCGCTCGCAGTTGGGCGTAGTGTTGCAAGACTCGTTTCTCTTCGATGGAACCATCCGAGAGAACATTCTCTTCTCGCGACCGGATGCAACTGAGGAGCAGTTCTTGTTTGCCTGCCGCACGGCACGTGTGGACGAGTTTGCCGAGAGATTTCCCGAGACCTACGAGACGATTGTCGGCGAGCGCGGTGTGAAGCTTTCAGGCGGCCAGCGCCAGAGGCTTTCCATTGCTCGCGCGCTGCTTGCAGAGCCACGAATCCTGATTCTCGACGAAGCGACCAGCTCACTGGACTCCGAGTCCGAGGCGATGATCCAAGCCGGCCTGGCCAAGTTGATGGAGGGCCGAACCACCTTCGTAATTGCCCACCGGCTCTCAACCATCCGGCGCGCCGAGCAGAT
>Ga0302320_10014277_pt1 | contig 16458 bp, 15 predicted proteins | sample Bog_T0_3_FD_202130 | JGI IMG/M metagenome (GOLD analysis project Ga0302320, IMG submission 202130) | Peat permafrost microbial communities from Stordalen Mire near Abisko, Sweden - Bog_T0_3 | ecosystem: Environmental > Terrestrial > Soil > Wetlands > Peat | place: Sweden: Abisko, Stordalen Mire... | reverse complement strand
GGCCTTGGCGCGGGCGGCGATATCTTTGTCCAGGCTGGCGCGACCCTTACGATCGAAGGAGAGTCCAGCCTCGCTGCTGGCCAGGTCATTGGCGGCGCCGGCGCCAATAGCGGCTCGGCCTTCGGCGGCGGCATTTTTCTGCAAGGCGGCGAGACGATTTCGCTCGGCGCGGGGCTCGCGACGGGCCAGACCACGACCATTTCCGGCGTCATCGCCGACCAGAGCGGCTCCGGAGGAACCGGCGCCAACGCCGGCGCCGGCGCGCTGGCGATCGGCGCCGATGTCGATTCGGCGGGCGTGCTCGCCGCGTCTCCCGATGATGGCCTCGGCACGGTCGTTCTCGACGCCGACAACACCTTTACCGGCGGCGTGACCATTGTTTCCGGCACGCTGGAGCTGGGCAATTGGCAAGCGGCGGGGACCGGCGCCATCACTTTTGCGCCCGCCGTCGATCCCACTTTGGCGATCGACGGAAACACCATGCCGACAAACCAGATCGACGGTTTTGCCTCCGGCGATTCCATCGACCTGACCTCTGTCGCCTTCACGAACGCAGGCCCGTTCACGCCGACGGCGCCGGCGACGCAGGGTTCGCCTTACGTGCTTACCGTAAGCGAAGGCGGCCAAAACTACGTCCTCGATTTCGATTCCTCGGTCGCCGGCGAAACTTTCGTCGCCTCCCAGGATGGCGACGACACACTGATTCAAGTGGCGCCGTGCTATCGCCGGGGCGCGCGGATTCTCACCGACCGCGGCGAGGTCGCGGTCGAGGATATGCGCATCGGCGACCGCGCCGTCACCGCCTCCGGCGGCTTGCGGCCGGTCGTCTGGCTGGGCCATCGGGCGCTCGACATCAAGAAACATCCGGCGCCGGAAAGAGTCTGGCCGGTGCGGATCTCGGCGAACGCCTTTGGCGAGGGTCTGCCGCGCCGCGATCTCTGGGTGAGCCCCGGCCACAACCTCGCTTGCGACGGCGTCTTGATGCCGGCCGGCGCGCTGGTCAATGGCCGGTCGGTCATGCGCGAGACGATCGACCGCGTCGAATACTGGCACATCGAACTCGACGCCCACGACATTCTGCTCGCAGAGGGCCTTCCGGCAGAATCCTATCTCGATTGCGGCAATCGCGCCGCCTTCGCCAATGGCGGCGTGTTTGTCGAAGCCCGTCCCGACTTCCTGCCCACACATTGGGCCGAAACCTGCCTGCCGCTGATGAAGGAAGGACCGGAGGTCGAGCGCGCCAAGGCGCGGCTGCTCGCGCTTTCGCACGACCGGGGGTTTGCGCTCTCGCGTGACGCGCAGCCGCACGTCGTCGCCGACGGCCGCAGACTCGAACCGGTCCTGCTGTCGCAGACGCGTCTGGCCTTCGTGCTGCCCGAGGGCGCGCGAGACATCGCGCTGCGATCGGATGTCTTTGTCCCGGCGCAAACGACACCCGGGAGCGCCGACCCGCGCGAACTCGGGTTGTGCGTCGGACGGCTGCAGATCGACGGTGAGACTATCGCCCTGGATCGCGATGAGGCGCTCGGCTCGGGCTGGCATGAAGCCGAATCCGACGACGGCGGCTTCGCGCGGCGCTGGACGAAAGGAGCCGCGGTCTTGCCCGCCAACGCGCGTCTCGTCATCGTCGATCTAGCAGGACAAGGTTATTATTGGCGCGCGCCGACCGACAATGTCATCGCGTTCCCACGCCACGTATCGTCGGTCGGATAGAAATTAGCTCGACGCCGTGATCGCCGACAAATGCGTTCACGGCGCGCGGTTGGAAATACTTCCCGCTCTTTGGTTCCTGGGAGCTTCCGCCAGCGGGGCGTCGCCGCTTGATGACGTCGAGGTTAGTTTGGCCGGCTCTCGGATGATTTGGCTGTGGCAAGCCCCTTGTTTCGATGCTGAATAGCATGCGCGTCGAGATCGCGGCGCCCCGCCGGCCGCCGCAAGCCCGACTGTAGATTGCGCTATGACAGGGAATTTCTGCTTTGGGCGGGTAGCGCCCTTCCAGGAGGCCGCCCGGGAAGGGCCGGCGTCCGAAACCCTTCACCTCAGTGACCGTTCGAAGCGGGAGCCAAGCGTTTGAATTTGACCACTGGCGCCTATGGGTCGCCGCCTCAGGCCTTTTCCGCTTCAACCGGGTTCGTCGAGGGGATTGGCGCCGGCTTTGCCGGGGTCGGGCTCGACAGGCTCACCGTGAGCGACGTCGGCTGCGGAACCCTCAGCCTTCCCTCCCGCGACGGCTTGGCAGTTACGAGCAGCGACGCATTGTGGGATTAGATCTTGTCCGGCAAACTTGACCGCTCCAGCCGCGGCCGTCATAGACTCCGTGCATAACGAGCCCGCCGCTCGAGGACGGGCTGCAACCTCTCAGAGCGAGTCCCATGACCACATCCGCCTCTGCCGACGCGTCGTCGTCCGGCGTAAAGATCTATATCGCCCTCGCGGTGATCGTCGTCGTAGTCGTGGCGCTCGTCGTCCTCTTCGGCTTTCCGTTTCTGGTCTATGTCGCCGACGTGGCGGCGCTGCTCGCCATCGCAGGGCTCGCCTATATTGCCGGCGGCGAAATGCTATGGAACCTGGGCGCCAAGCGCTGAGCTCAGCGGCTATTCGTCGTCGTCGCTCGGACCGCCCGGGGAATCCGGGCGCTCGGCGCCGGGAATGACGTAGCTCCCCTTCAGCCAGCGCGCGAGATCGACGTCGGCGCAGCGCTTCGAGCAGAACGGGTCGTATTTGGCGTCGCGCGGCTTGCCGCAATTCGGGCACTTGCGCGGGGCCGTGGGCTTGGGTGTCTCGTCCATCTCAGACTTCCGGACGCCAGTGGGCGGTGAGCGGATAGCCCTCGCCCGTCAGCAGTGCCGCGGTCTCCGCCAGCGGCAGGCCGACGACGCTGGTATAGGAGCCGACGAGCCGCACCACGAAGGCGCCGGCGAGCCCCTGGATCGCATAGCCGCCGGCCTTGCCCCGCCATTCCCCGCTGTCGAGATAGGCCGTAGTTTCCGCGCGCGACAGCCGCTTGAAGCGCACCCGCGTTTCCACCAGCCGGGTGCGCGTCGCGCCGCTCGCCGTCACCAGCGCGAGGCCGGTATAGACGCGATGGGAGCGGCCGGAGAGCAGCGCCAGGCAATCCTCGGCTTCGTCGAGGATTTCGCATTTGGGCAGGATGCGGCTGTTGACGCAGACGACGGTGTCGGCGGCGAGCGTCAGCGCCGGCCCGATATCGGCGCGCAGCCGCGCGAGTTTCGCCGCGATGTCGGCTTTTTCGCCCGCCAACCGCAACGCGAGCCGGCGCGGCGTCTCCCCGCGTTGCGGCGTCTCGTCGATGTCGGCGGGAATGACGGCGTCGGGGTCGACGCCGATCTGACCGAGCAGCGTCAGACGGCGCGGCGAACCGGAGGCCAGGACGAGCCGCGGCCGCTTGGAGTTGTCGCTCATGGCTCGCCGATCTCGCCGCAGCGACTACTTGAAGCGATAGGTGATGCGGCCCTTGGTCAGATCGTAGGGCGTCATTTCGACCAGCACTTTGTCGCCGGCGAGCACGCGAATGCGGTTCTTGCGCATCTTGCCTGCGGTGTGCGCGATGATCTCGTGTTCGTTTTCGAGTTTGACGCGGAACGTCGCGTTCGGCAGCAACTCCACGACGTAACCGGGAAACTCGAGCAACTCTTCTTTCGACATTGGGGCCTTTCGGACAGCGCCGCGTTCCGGCGAAGCGCGGGAGCGCCCCTGAACGGAGCGCACGCGAACTGCGCACGCGTTTAGCCGCGAAACGGCGGATCTTCAACCGCGCTGACGCTGTTTTCCCGCTTCAAGCGCAGAAAATGCCTCACGCTGAGCGGAATCGTCGCGAGATAAGCGATCGACAGCGCGATCAGCGACTGCAGCGGGTAATAGGTGATCGTCAGCAGCAGCGCGGCAACGCCGATCAGAACGGCCGCCACATAGTCTCGCGGCACCCGGCCCATCGACTTGCCCGAGAAATGCGGCACTTGGCTGGCCATCAGCAGGGCGATGGCGATCACGTAGATCGCCTCCAGGATCAGCACGGCGTTGGATTGCGCCCGTTCTCCGCTCGCCAGGAAGTTCAGATAGACCGGCAGCAGGCCGACCACCGCGCCGGCGGGCGCGGGCATGCCGACGAAGAAATTCTTGCGCCAGGCCGGCAGGTCGGGATCGTCGATCGACACGTTGAAGCGCGCGAGGCGCAGCGCCGCGGCGATCGAAAACACCAGCGTCACCAGCCAGCCGAAGCCGTGCAGCTTTTCCAGTCCCGACAGATAGATCACGATGCCCGGCGCCACGCCGAAGTCGACGAAATCGGCGAGCGAATCCAGTTCGGCGCCGAACCGCGAGGTGCCCTTGAGCGCGCGCGCGATGCGGCCGTCGAGCCCGTCGAGCACGGCGGCGCCGGCGATGGCGCTCACCGCCCATTCGAACGAACCTTCGAAGGCGAAGCGGATCGCGGTGAGCCCCAGGCTCAGCGCGAGCAGGGTGATGACGTTGGGCAACAGCAGCCGCATCGGCACGCCGCGGAATCGCCGCCGACGCTCCGCTTGGGTCGCGACGGGGGGAGGGGGCAGCTCCGACTCGCTCATGGCTCTCTCGTCCGGCTCAGCTCTTGCGGAATTGCCGGCCCGGCTCGGCGCTGCCGAACTGCGCGATCACCGTCTCGCCGGCAACGCAGCGGCTGTCGAGGCCAACGAGGACATGCGCGCCCGCCGGCAGGTAGACGTCGACGCGCGAGCCGAAGCGGATGAGGCCGAAACGGTCGCCGGCCGCCAGACGCGCGCCGTCATGGGTGAAACAGACGATGCGGCGGGCGATCAGCCCGGCGATCTGCACGACGCCGAACGCCGCGGCGGCGTTCTCGATGACGATTCCGTTGCGCTCGTTGTCCTCGCTCGCCTTGTCGAGATCGGCGTTGACGAAGGCGCCGGGGCGATAGGCGATGCGCGCGACCCGGCCCTCGACGGGCGCGCGGTTCACATGGCAGTCGAACACCGACATGAAGATCGACACGCGCGCCAGCGGCTGGTCGCCGAGCCCGAGGTCGGCAGGGGGGACGGCAGGCGCGGCGTAGCACACCCGTCCGTCCGCCGGGGAAACCACGAGGTCGGCGCCGAGCGGCGTCACCCTCTGCGGATCGCGGAAGAAATAGGCGCACCAGCCGGTTGCGATCAGGCCGATCCAGAACAGCGGGCCCCACAGCCATCCCAGGAACAGCGTGGCGACGGCGAAACCGCCGATGTAGAGGTAGCCCTCGGGATGGACCGGCGCGATATTGTCGCGAATGGATTTGATGACGGACATCGGCGCGCCCCTGGAATACTGCGGCGTTCTTTTGGCGCCAAACGCTCAGAAAGTCACTCGTCCCGCTCCAATTCTTCCGCGCGCCGCAGCGTCTCCTCGGCCGCGTCGACCTCGCGCTGGCGGTTCCACAGCCCCGCATAGAGTCCGCCGGCCGCCAGCAGGTCCTCGTGACGCCCACGCTCGGCGATGATTCCCTTGTCGAGCACGAGAATCTCGTTGGCGTTGACGATCGTCGAGAGACGATGGGCGATCACGATGGTCGTGCGCCCCTCGGAGACGCGTTGCAGCGCGTCCTGGATCTCGCGCTCGGTAAAGCTGTCGAGGGCCGAAGTCGCCTCGTCGAGCACCAGGATCGGCGGCCCCTTCAACATCGTGCGGGCGATGGCGACGCGCTGTTTCTCGCCGCCCGAAAGTTTCAGCCCGCGCTCGCCGACTTGGGCGGCGTAACCCTGTGGCAGCGAGCGGATGAAGACGTCGATGCGCGCGTTCTCCGCCGCCCCCGTCACCTCCGCCTCGTCCGCGCCCTCGCGACCGTAGGCGATATTGTAGCGGATGCTGTCGTTGAACAGCACGGTGTCTTGCGGGACCATGCCGATGGCAGAGCGCAGCGAGGCCTGGGTGACCGCGCTGATGTCCTGGCCGTCGACGGTGATGCGCCCCGAGGACGGTTCGTAGAAGCGGAACAGCAGCCGCGAGATCGTCGACTTGCCGGCGCCCGAGGGACCGACGATGGCGATCGTGTGCCCCGCCGGCGCCTCGAAGCTGACGCCGCGCAGGATCGCTCGCTCGGGATCGTAATGGAACGCGACGTCCTCGAAGCGCACGGCGCCGGAAGTCACGACGAGCGGCCGAGCGCCCGGCTTGTCGACGATCTCGGCGCGCTGGTCGAGAATGTCGAACATCGCGCCGATATCGACGATCGCCTGTTTGATCTCGCGATAGACCATGCCCATGAAGTTGAGCGGCTGGTACAATTGCAGCAGCATCACGTTGAGCAGGGCGAAATCGCCCACCGTGTGCCGTCCCGAGCGCACGCCGAGCGCGCACATCGACAGCATCACGATCATGCCGGCGGTGAAGATCACGGCCTGACCTGCGTTGAGCACGGCGAGCGAGACATAAGTGCGCACGCTCATGCGCTCGTAACGCGCCATCGACTTGTCGTAGCGCGCGGCTTCGCGCTTCTCGGCGCCGAAATACTTGACCGTCTCGAAGTTGAGCAGACTGTCGATCGCCTTGGTGTTGGCGTCGGTGTCGCTCTCGTTCATCGAGCGGCGGATGGAGATGCGCCAGTTGGTGGCGAGCGTCGTGTAGAGTAAATAGAAGAACACGGTGACGAGGATCGCTACGACGTAACGCCAGTCGAACGTGACCAGAAACGCCGCGATCACCAAGACGAATTCGACGATGGTCGGCGCCGCCGTCAGCATCGACGTGCGCACCAGCGTTTCGATGGCGGTGCGGCCGCGTTCGAGAACACGGGTGAGTCCGCCGGTCTTGCGTTCGAGATGAAAGCGCAACGACAAGTCGTGCAAGTGCTGGAAGACTTCGAGCGCCAGCCGGCGCACGGCGTTCATCGCCACCGAAGCAAACAACGCGTCGCGCCCCTGCTGGGTCAGCGACATCGCCATACGCAGCACGCCGTAGATCACCGTCAGCGCGACCACGCCGCCGAGCCAATCGGGGAGCGCCAAACCGAACGGCGCGGCTTTGCCGACCAGCGAGTCGGTCGCCCATTTGAACGCGTAGGGTATCGCGATCGTCACCAATTTCGAGACGAACATCAACACGACGGCGAGCAGGACGCGGATCTTGAGATCGGCACGGTCGGTGGGCCAGATATAGGGCAGCAGCAGGCGCACGACGCCTATCAGCGTGCCGCGCTCGCGCGGCCGTGCGGCGGTGGACTTCAAGTCTTGGGTTGGATTCAGCATCGGGAACTCGGTTCGCCGCCCGGATAAAGCAGGCCGATATAGACATTCGACGGCGGCTTTTTAAGCCCCCGGGCGCCGAGCCGTCTGTTGGCGTGAAAGCCCGGAAAGTTCTTCGCGGGTTAGCTTGGCGTGATTGATAGACAATTTGATTTGACGGCGATTTGTCGGTTCGGTCGACGTATGCGCAAGTTCTGACGAGACGTCTCAACATGTGAGTGACCGTGTGAACTTCACGCGAAGTGAAGAAAAACTTACAAAGCAGTCTTGAACGGCGTTGAATTTACCCTTAGAAGCTGAAATCGCAGAATTCGACGAATCGAAGATCGTCGAAAGGAGGTTGCGCCAAGGGGGACTAAGGTCTCTCAGTGATGCTGAGACGAAACGTCGCAGCGTCCGAGGCGATAGGATCGGAGATATTTTCGATATGAGCGAGTCTGACAACTTCATCGAGCTGGCGGCAGAAATCGTTTCGGCCTACGTGTCGAATAATTCGGTTCCCGCGGCTGAGCTTTCGACGCTTTTAGGGGATGTACACGCGGCGATAGTTCGCGTCGCGTCGGGAACCGTGGCGCCGACTCCGGAAGCCGCCAAACCGGCGGTGCCGCCCAAGAAGTCGGTCACCAACGAATACATCGTTTGCTTGGAAGACGGCCGCAAGTTCAAGTCGTTGAAGCGCCACTTGCGCACGCAATACAATATGTCGCCCGAGCAATATCGTGAGAAGTGGGCCTTGGCGGCGGATTACCCGATGGTGGCGCCCGCTTACGCCAAGGCGCGTTCTGCGCTTGCCAAGCAGATGGGTCTCGGCCAGCAGCGCCGCCGTCGCACGAAGTAAAGGCGCCGGATAAACTACCAGCGTTTGCCCCCGAGAAACGGCAATACCAAGCGCTTGAGGCTGGCGCGAGCGCGTCGCAAGACGCGCTCAATGGCCAAAGCCGTGCGGAAGCGGGCAGGCGATCCCAGGTCGAGGGCGAGATCGGCGAACGACAGCCGATCCGCCCACAATCGATCGATCATGGGATGGTTGGGCGCTGCGCAGGAATCGACGGTGTCGAGATGGGCGTCGGTCGTGAGCCGACGACCGAGGGCGCGAGTCAGGGCGGCGCCCGGGGAAAAATCGGCGAAGCGCTCGTCATAGGCGGTCTTCCAGAAGAACCCCCGACGCCCCGAGCGCAACAGCACGCCGGCGGCGACCGGCGAGTCCGCCACGAACAGCGCGAAAATCTCCATCCGGCCTTCTGCGGCGAAGGCGGCGAGCATGGCGCGGGCAAACGCGACGCGCTCCGTTCGTGACGCCAGCGCGGTGCCGCGCGCGCCCTTCCAGCCCTGAGCTTCCAGCCTGAGGAAGCCCTCGATCGCGTCGTCATCGGCGCCGCAGCGCAGTTCGACCGGCCCGCGCTCGGCCAGACGCCGTTCGAGCCGTCGCGCCTCCTTGCGCCGCTTGGCGCTTTCCGCGTCGGCCGCGGCGCCGGCGCCCAGGCGCAGAGCGGCGCGCGCGAAATCGGCGACTGCGACGCCCGGCGCGGCGCCAGCGAGCCGGCTGCCGCGCTCGACAGACGGGACGATGAGCCCGGCCGCCCACGGGAACGCGTCGCGAACCCAAGCGCGCAGCGCGTCGAGCGCCGCCGCGGCCTCGTTCGCGTCGACCAGCACGGCCGGCAGCGCCGCCTGTTCGCTCTGCCAGACCCGCGCCAAGCCCAGGGGAAATCGGGGCGGTTCGAGGGCGGCGACGGCGATGAGGGCCGCGCCCTTCCAGACAAAGACCAGACGAACGCCAGGTCTCGCGAGGCGGGTCAGCGCCGGGAGTAAGTAGGCGGGTTCGGCGAACACATTGGGCTCGGCGCGTCCTGCGAGGTTGCGCCACGCCGGCGCCAAACGCGCGCTGTCCGCGACGGAGACGGCCTCGATGCGAAGGGCAGGGGAAGTCACGCGGCGCGGCCTCCGCGGATTGGAAATTGGGCGGGGGAGTTCGTCGGAGCGTCAGCCCGGAGCGGAGCGGCGGCGTCCCCGCCGCCGAAGGTCGCAACGAGACCGTCGCAAGAATTCGGCGGCGGGGACGCCGCCGCTCCGAGCGCTGGCCGGTCCGCGCACGGCGCCGCGTCCGGCTTCATAGCCGTATTTCGCCGGCGTTGAGCCCTGCGATCAGAGTCTCGCCGACGCGCACATAGGCGCCGGCGTTGCGGTCGTCATAGTAGACGGGGTCGGCGGTTCGTGCGGGGTCGAAGCCGTCGGCGACGAGGTCCATCTTGCGTGCGCGGAAGGTCGAGGTCGTATCGAGTTCGGTGCGGAAGCGCAGGAATTGCGGCCGGGCGAAGGCGGGCAGTTGCTCGGCGAGGAACGCGCGCAGGCTCGGCAGATCGAATTTTTCCATCGATTCGACGACCAGTGCAGCCATGCCGGCGCGCCCGTCGTGGTTGGGCACAGCGACCCCGTAGACGGCAGCCTCGATGACGCCAGGATACATCGCCAGCGTTTCCGCGACTTCCGTCGTCGAGACATTCTCGCCTTTCCAGCGAAACGTGTCGCCGATGCGGTCGACGAAATAGAAATAGCCGAGTTCGTCCCGGCGCAGCAGGTCGCCGGTGCGGAACCATGCGTCGCCCGGCGCGAAGACGTCGCGCAGCACCTTCTGCCGAGTCGCCGCCGCGTCCGCGTAGCCGTCGAAACGCGCGGCCGGCTTACTCGGATCGTCGAGGATCTCGGCGATCAGTTCGCCGGCCTCGCCGGGAAGGCAGCGGATGCAGTGGCCGTCGGCGTCGCGCGTCTGCGTGTTGGCTTCGTGATCGAAGGCGACCACTTCCATCGGAAATCGGCTGCGCCCCCAGGTCGGCACGCGGCCGACCGCGCCGGGGCGCGAGTCGAGGTTGATCATGGCCGCGTTGCCTTCGGTCGCCGCATAGAATTCGAGGACGGCCGCGACGCCGAAGCGCGCCTGGAACTCGGCGAAGATGTCGGGACGCAGACCGTTGCCCATGCAGGCGCGCAGCTTGTGGGCTTTGTCGTTTGGCGACGGCGGGGCGTTGAGCAGATAACGGCACATCTCGCCGATATAGATGAACAGCGTGCAGTTCTCGCGGACGACGTCGCGCCAGAAGCCGCTCGCGGAGAACCGTTCGCGGATATAGGCCGAGCCGCCGTAAGGCAGCACCATGCCGGGGCCGAGTACGCCGCCGTTGAAGTGGTACATCGGCAGGCACAGATAGGCGCGGTCCGTGGCGCCGCCGCGGATCGCCGCGCCGAAGCCGAACATTGCGCGCAGCACGCGCGAATGGGTGATGCGCGCCGCCTTCGGCAGCCCGGTCGTGCCGGAAGTGTAGACATAGAGCGCAGTGTCATTGATTTCGATCGCCGGGCGCTGGCCGGCCGACAGCGGGGCCGTGGAGAGCTCGGCGACGGCGAGGTCGAGCCGGGAGCCGCCGCTGTCCGTCTCGCCATAGGCCCACAGGCGCAGGCCGTCGTCGACCTTGTCCCGCGCGGTGGCGAAGGTCTCCATCAGCGAGGCCTCGACGATCACCGCTCTGGCTTTGACGGCGGCGAAGGAATGGGCGAGCGAATCGCCGATCAGATAGATGTTGACCAGCGCCACCGCGACCCCGACGCGGGTGAGGCCGAACCAGATCGCCATATACTCGGGGCGGTTGGGCATCATCAGCGCCACCGCGTCGCCTTTGCCGAACCCTTGCTCGAGCGCCCAGCGCGCATAGGCGTTGGCGCGGGCGTCGAGCTCGGCGTAGCTGTAGGCTTGCGTGTCGTCGGCGAGCGCCGGGCGGTCGCCGTAGCGCTGAGCCCATTCGCGCAAATGATCTCCGATGGTCTTGCTGGGAACAGCGGTCGCCGCCTTCGTGGCCTTCAGCACGCGCAGGAACCCGGAGAAATAGGCGAATTCGCTCCTGAACCCAGCCCACATGCGGCGCCCCCTCCCGATGTCGAATAAGTTCAATAATGAACTATCGAAGCTTTCGGCAAGCCTGATATCACCAATCGAGCAGGCCCGCTTTGCGCGGCGCCAAAGGATTGTCGGTGAGCGCGGCCAAATCGGGGCGGTCGATCTCGGGCGCGCCGATCAGCGCGCGCCACAGCGATTCGACCTCGCTCGCCGACGCGCCGTCGACGATGACGACGAGCCGCGTGCGCGCGTCGCCGTCCGGCCACGCCTCCAGCTTTCGCGGCGGATGCAGCAAATGCTGTGCGCCCTGGATCAGCAGCGGCGATTGCGGCGAAGACTTGAGGGCGATCAGGCCCTTCACGCGCAGCAGTTTTGGGCCGAGCATCGTGCGCAGGCGGTCGAGAAAGCGCGACAGCGCGAGATCGTCGATCGGCGCGTCATGGGCAAAGCTGAAGGCGCGCGCGCTCGCGCCATGCGCCGACATCGCGCTCGCCCGCGAAGCGAAACTCGAGACGAAGCTTTCGGACAGGAATTCGTGGGCGCTCGCCTCGGTCGTCAGCCGCGCCGCCGGGTTGACGTCGTGGATGCGTTCGAACAGGGCGGAGGCGTCGGCGACGAGGTCGAGCTTGGTCACGACCACGAGGTCGGCGAGCGCGAGCTGCCGGCGCGCTTCCGGATGGGCGTCGAGCGTGGCCAAACCGTTGACGGCGTCGATCAACGTGGCGACGCCGGCTAGCCGCAGCCGCCGCGCCAGCGTCGGCGCGGCGACCAGCGCGTGCAGGATCGGCGCGGGATCGGCCAGGCCGCTGGTCTCGATGACGACGCGCGAGTAGGGCGGCAGCGCGCCCTCGTCGCGGCGGCGCAATTGATCCTCCAGCGCGTCGACGAGGTCGCCGCGCAATTCGCAGCACAGGCAGCCCGACGACAGCAGCACAGCGTCGTCGGCGATCTTCTCGTAGAGCCAGGGATCGAGCCCGATCTCGCCGATTTCGTTGACGACGATGAGCACGCCGGCCAGCGCCGCGTCGCGCAGCAGCGCGTTGATGAACGTCGTCTTGCCCGCGCCGAGAAACCCGGTGACGATATGGATAGGCAGCGCCGCCGACCCGCTCACGGGTCTACCGGAATCAGTTTGCCGACGAAAACCGGCGCTCCCGAGGGCGCCCCGGTCGGCGAGCCCCCTCGCGGTTCCAGTGTGACCGCATAAGTGGCGTCGGCGACGACGGCGCGATCGTAGCCTTGCAGACGGCCGGCGCGGGTGACCGACGCGGCGTCGATGATTCCCAGCGATCGGGGCGCGCCGAGGCTCGCCTCGATCAGCCACAATTCGTAGGATTTGCCGGCCGGCGCGGGGGCGGCGACCGGACGCACCGTGAACTCGCGGGTGTCGAGGTTGATGCTGACGGCGAAAGCCGGCGCATCCGCGCTCTTCTGCAACACGGCGACGAATTGGCGCGGCGCGCCGTCGCGCGTCACTTCGCGAAAAGCGAAACCGGACAGAACCAGGGCCAGGACTATCGACGCGGCGACGGCCGTCCCCCGCCAGCGTCGCAACTGGATTTGCAACTCCTCGGCGTCGCCGCCGCCGTTCGGCGTCGTCGTCGCCACGGCGCGCTTGCTGCGGCGATGGCCATGAACCCGCGTTTCGATATCCGCGAACAATTCGCGCGGCGGCTCGACCTCGGGCGCAGCATCGACGAGCGGGCTGAGCCGGTGCTCCCATTCCCCTATCGCGGCGGCGAGGTCGGGTTCGCGCAGTCGGCGCGCCGCCAACGTCGCGCGTTCGCCCGGCTCCAGCGTGCCGAGGGCGAATTCCGCCGCCTGCATCTCGTCCTCCGGGTCGAGGCTCATGATCCCAGACAATCCTTCAATTGCGCCAGCGAGCGGCGCAGCCAGGTCTTCACGGTCGCGATGGGGCGCCCGAACCGGCGCGACAGCGCCTCGCGGCTTTCGCCGTGGTAATAGGCGAGCAGCACCATGCGGCGTTTTTCCTCATCGAGCCCTTCGAGGCATCTCAGCAGCGCGCGCGCTTCTTCGCTGTTCTGCCGAGCCCGCAACGGGTTCACTTCCTCCGCCGCCGGCTCGAAATTCCCGGATATGTCTTCCAGCGAAATCGGACGCACGCGGCGAACCTCGTCGAGCGCGCGATTGCGCGCGATCGTCGCCATCCAGGCCAGCGGCGCGCCACGGCTCGCATCGTAGTCGCCGGCGCGTTCCCACAGGCGCACGTAAACGTCCTGGAGCACGTCGCAACTGGCGTCCGGCCCGCGAACGATGCGCGAGACGATACCGTAGAGCTTGGCGTGGGTGAGGTCGTACAGGCGAGCGAAAGCCGCGCGGTCCCAGTTGGCGACGCGCGCCAGTAAGTCTCCCAGCTCGAACGCAGAGCCCGGGTTCGATCCTTCGGGCGATTGGGGTGCCATAATCATCGTTTCTAGAGGATACGTCGCCCCAATGCACGCGCGCAACGGGGCGACGGCGCCGGACTAGAGCGTCGCCTGTTCAAGCAGAGCCGGTCGTTGCTCCCTCCCGCTTGATGGGGAGGGCTGGGGGAGGGGGTGATACCCACGCACTTTCCGTGTGTTACCCCCTGGCCCAGCTCTCCCCCGCAAGGGGGGAGGGAGTCTGCGCTACGACTCTGATTGTTCGGATGCAGCTCTAGCGCCAGATCAGCCGGGAATCAGCACTTTGTCGATGACATGGATAACGCCGTTGGATTGCAGCACGTCGGGGATGGCGATGACGGCGACATCGCCCTTGCCGTCGGTGACGGAAAGCCGGTTCGCGCCGTGGCGGGCGATCGTCAGTTCCTCGCCCTCGACGGTCTTCAGCATCGCCTTGCCGCCCATCGAGTCGACCTGGGCCGCCAGATCCGCGGCGGTGTAGCGGCCGGCGACGACGTGATAGGTCAACACGCCCGTCAGTTGCGCCTTGTTTTCCGGCTTCAGCAGCGTCGCCACCGTGCCTTTGGGCAGCGCGGCGAAGGCCTCGTTGGTCGGCGCGAACACCGTGAACGGGCCGGCGCTTTCGAGCGTGTCGACGAGACCGGCGGCTTTCACCGCCGCGACCAGCGTCGTGTGGTCCTTCGAGTGGATCGCGTTCTCCACGATGTTCTTGCTCGGATACATGGCGGCGCCGCCGACCATGACGGTCATTTCGGCGAGGGCGGGCGCAGCCGCGAGGGCGGCGATGAGGACGAGAGCGCGGGGGAACAGGCGAGAGGTCATGGTTTTGACTCCGGGTCTTCGTGTCATCCCTTGAAGTCGGGACAGAGGGATAACGGGACGAAGCGGCTGGAGTTTCAGGTGTTTGCGCTTTTTGCGATCACAAAGAAATCATCGCGCCGGGTTGAAACTCCGGCGGGGAGGGCGCGTAAAGGGCGCCTCGGAGCGTCGGCCTCCAGGCCGACGAATTGCGCGCCACCCGTCGGCCTGGAGGCCGACGCTCCTTCATCCGATCCGCTCTACCAGCCGCGCCGGCAGCCGGCGCTCCTGGATCAGCGCGCGCAGTTCGGCGATGCTGAGATAGCGCCCCGCGCCGGTCCCCTTGCCCATCACCTGCAGCAGCACTGGCCATTCGCCGTCCATCAGCTTGCGGTCGATGGCCCGGCGCGCGCCCTTGGCGCGCTCGTAATTGGCGTCCATCATCTTGACGATGTCGGCGGCGTCGAGGCCCGGCTCGATCGCGCCCGCCTCATCCCGCTTGTCGGAGCCGAACGCGGCGAGGCGGGCGAACTCCGACTCCTGAAACCGTCCCTCGGCGTCGAGCGTGCGCGAGCCCGCGCCGTGCTTGTCGAGCGGCCCGTCGCGCAGCCCTTCCGGGCGCAGCCCCTCGCGCGCGGTGCGCCACAGCGCCCAAGGCGCGAGACCGTGGGCGATGAGCGCGACGAACCGGATTTTTCCGAACGGCAGCGCGGAGGCGCTGATGGCGACGAGCTTGCGAGCGATCTCGTCGAGCGCCACGCTCCGCCCGTCGACGATCGCGTTGGCGACCAGCGCGCGCAGGAAAGGACACGGGTTTCCCGACGCGACCGCCGGCATCGAATTCGCAACGTCGTCCGCCATGGGGTTTCCTCGCTCGTTCCGCCCTTGAGGGGCCCGGGGCGGAAGCTTAAGGCGGCGCGGCGAAATCACCGAATCATTTGCAACGACCAGCGCCCGTCATTGCGAGGAGCGAAGCGACGAAGCGATCCAGGGGCCGCGCGACGTAGGTTTTCGCGATTGTTTCGTTACGCTTTCGATGACGGCCGATAAGCTGGCGCACGAGGCAGGCAAGTCCGCGCAGAGATCTCGCCACGGTGGGTTCATGGCCCCCGATCAACGCCAACTTGTTGCCGCGGCTCCCGCCTTTCAGTTGCTTTTCCCGAGCGATCGCTTCGTCCATGCGCTCAAAGGGTTCGTACCAAACGGCTGTCACCGTTGCGGCCGGTTTGGGTTGGCGGTCATGCGCGCACCGTGCTTGCGAACTCTCGCAAATCATCCGCGTAGACAGCCGGTTGCTCCCAGGCCGGGAAATGTCCGCCCTTTGAAAAGACGGTATATCGCTGGACGTTGTAAAGTCGGGCGGCGAGTTCCGGCGGCGCCAGAGCGATATCTTTGGGCCAGATCGCCACCGCCGTGGGCGCTCGCACGTAATCGCCAGCCTGGATCTTTGGGCGCAGATGGGTGGCTTCATAGTAGTATCGGACCGACGAGCCGATGGTGTTTGTCGTCCAATAGATCATCAGGTTGTCGATCAGGATTTCCGGCGGAAACACCGTGAAGACGTCACCATCACAGTCGGACCAGCTGCGAAACTTCTCGACGATCCAGCTTGCCAGTCCCGCAGGCGAGTCGGCCAAGGCAAAGGCCAAGGTCTGTGGCTTGGAGTTCTGAATCGCCTGATAACCGCCCTCATCTCGAGCCCAGATCGCCTGCCGCGCCTCGAAGTCCCGTTCCGCTGCGGATGGCGGCGAATCATCCGGCGCTCGGGGCTTGGTCGCGACGGTCGCCACGTGTGCTGCGATCACGCGGTCCGGATAGCGCAGGGCGATCCGTGTGGCCACGCCCGAGCCGATATCGGTTCCTGAGACCATGAACCGATCATGGCCGAGCGCGGTCATGAGCTTGGGATAAAGATCCGATGGCTCGACCTGATAGGGCAGGGTCTGATGTTCAGAAAAGCCGAAGCCGGGTTGCGTGGGAATCACCACATCGAACGACGGCTCGTCCTGAGAGAGGAGGATGGCCAGGCGCTGATACTCCACGAAACTCGACGGCCAGCCGTTCATGAGGAGCAGCGGCACGGGGTCCGGGCCGCGCCCGCGATAGTGCAGGAAGTGCAACCCGTAGCCGTCGACGG
>Ga0302320_10014276_pt1 | contig 16458 bp, 16 predicted proteins | sample Bog_T0_3_FD_202130 | JGI IMG/M metagenome (GOLD analysis project Ga0302320, IMG submission 202130) | Peat permafrost microbial communities from Stordalen Mire near Abisko, Sweden - Bog_T0_3 | ecosystem: Environmental > Terrestrial > Soil > Wetlands > Peat | place: Sweden: Abisko, Stordalen Mire... | reverse complement strand
CCGGATCAGGCCCTCGCGCTGCGGCGGCGTCTTGGTGAGGAACTGCTCGGCCGCGGTCAGAATCGACTGCTGATCGCTGCGCACCTTGATTTGCGCGACAGCTTCAACCGTTACGGCGACGCCCTGCTTGGTGTAGAGATCCTGCTGAGGCGCTACGTCGAAGCTCATCAGCTCCAGGCTCAGCTCGCGGCAGTTCTCCACCATGGGAAAGATCACCGTGCCATGGCCCTTGATCACTCTCGGTCCGCGAAAGCCGAAAACAACCAACGCTTCGTTCGGTCCTGCCTTGCGATACATGCGGGCGAGAATGCCCATCATCAGGATTAACGCCAGTACGCCCAATCCAACAAAAAGAACAATGTCATTTACCATTACGTCCCGGCCCTTTCGTCCAGGGGGTTTGAGAATGGTTGATGGTTTTACTGCTGCGAAGACGCCTCACGGCCTCTCTTCGAAAATCTCCTGGCCAGTTGTCCCAGCAGCATGATGACTGCGAGGATCGCCAGGTCCACGACCAGCACTTCGTTGTTCGTCATACGCTCTTTTCTCCCGGCCGGGTTTCACTCTCCGGCTGTTGAAGTCCGTCTTTCACTTCTTCCCATCGCCGCACGTAGGCGATGCCCTTCTCATACCGAACCACAAAAACCTCTTCCTGTTTTTCGATGGGCGCGCCGTCCTCAGCCCGCACGGGAACAGACTGCCATGCGCCCAGTTGCTGATACACCATCTCTCCGGTTCCATTGGTGCGGATGGGCGAGGTGATGCGGCCGACTGCGCCAACCACCTCGGTCTCGTCGGCGGCCAGCTCGTGCTCGTGAGGCAAAAGCACGCGGGTAAGAAATAGAAACACAATCGCTCCGCCAATGAGCCCGACGATGCCCGAAAGCAGCAGCACCACAAGAGCCATGAGTGCACTATGGCGGGTCAGCAAATACCCGGCCGCGCCAAACCAGCACAGAAACACGGTGAGCGAGAACATGTTCCACCACGGAACAGTGCTGCTCGCATGTGCGGTTTTCAAGCCAGCGCCGTGCGGAATGTGCACATGCGTTGCGTGAGGCAGATGCAGGTGACCGCCGAAGTGCCCCATGCCGCCGAGCAGCGAAACCGCGCTCAGCATTAGCCCCGCAATAAAGCACGCCAAATAAAACATCTCCCAGTTCATGTCTGCGCCCTTATCTCCTTACCGGGCAGGAACAACTTCCAAGCCTGGTTTTGCGAACCTGCAATTCTGTATTGGCCCCGTGAATCCAGCGTGAACCCTATTCTTTGCGAGTGGCCCGTGATGTTTTTGACTGCCGGCTTTCAGCGGTGACGCCCGGCTCCGCGCGCGACAGCTTGCTTTGCGGCGCAGGCCGCTTGGCCTGCGGCTCAATGCGGGGCCGCAGCACTTCAGCCAGGCGCGGCATCAGCCCTGGCGTGTCAAGAATTGCATCGAGCAGCAGAAAACACTCGCGCGTGCGATCATGCTCGGCGAGCGAAATCAGCGCCCGCTGCAGCTCCGGATCGCGGCGAAACCGCTCTGCCCCGGAGATGAGCCACAGGTCGAGCTTGTTTTCAACGTGGCGCAACTCGCTCTGCAGTTCCGGCGAGTAGCCCTCCGGATCATCCACCAAAAAGCCGGGATGTACCTTGAAAAAATTGGCCAGAGTTTGCCGTGTCGTGTTGGTCACGTGCGGGCGCGCGCCCGATTCGATCTGCGAAAGATAACTCTGGCTCAGCTTTGAGCCGGTCTCCTTGGCCAGGCCGCGCACCAGCTCCTGCTGACTCATGGCACGGCCCAATCCGCGCAGGCTGCCTTCAACCTCGCGCAGGTACCGGATTTTCTCGCCCAGCTTCATGACCGTATTCCGCGGATGCCTTGCCTCGGCACCGTATTGCAGATTGCAATCACAATATCGCAATCTGCAATACAGCGCAAGAAAAATCGGCAGACAGCGTGCTCTTTGCTGCATTTTTACGGAAAAGTCCCCAAAACGGTGAGCCAGATCACTTTTTGGCCGCTGAACGGCCTGCGTCCCGACAGGGTATCAGGGCTTTTTCAGGCCTGGGCGGCGCGGTGCTTCCGGTTCAGGCTTCTTGCCCATGCCTTCCTTGTCGAGCGCAAGCGCCAGGTGGCGCAACTCTTCGGTCCAGAACTCGGCCTTGGCGGATTTGATGCGAACCGCCGTGTTGATCATGTGCGTCTTTGCCGCGGTTGCTGCGGCTACCGGGTCCTGCCGCTCGATGGCGCTGGCAACGGCCATGTGCTCTACTCGCGTCTGTTCTGAGTACTCCAGCCGCATGTCCTCATTGGCCCTGGTAACGCGGATGGCGACATAGAGAAACTGGTTAAGAAAGCGAAGAAGCTCGAGAAACAGCGGATTTCCGGTGGCGTGGGCGATGGAGAGATGGAAGGCAAGGTCCTCGGTCGCTGCGTCGCGTCCGGCCTTACTGGCCTTGCCAATGTCGGCAAGCGCGCGCCGGATTGCGGCCATTTGTTCGCGCTTGCGCCGCGTGGCGGCCAGGAAAGCGATCTCTGCGTCGAGCCCGCGGCGCAGTTCGATAATATGCAGCAGCGAACCCAGCAGATCCGCCGATTTCAGATCGATGCGGAAGGGAACGTCGAGGCGGTCGGCACGCACTACTGCGCCGCGGCCCTGCCGCGTATCGATCAGCCCCTCGGCCTTCAGCCTCGATACAGCTTCGCGAATCACGGTGCGGCTTACGCCGAAGCTCTCGGCCATGGCCTGCTCTGATGGCAGTTGCGCGCCGGCAAAACCATTGCCGCGGATCTTGCTGGTCAAAGCTTCAGTCACTTGATCGGCAAGTGTCCTGCTGCCTGCAATCGGTTGGGTCGAGAACGCGGCTCCCGCGGCGGCTGCGCGTTTCCTATTGGCCGCACCGTTTTCGTTCATCAGTGCAACTCCTTCAATTCGTTAACCGACTTATCCAAAATACTCCTGCCAATAGCCGCTGACAATCGCCACGCAAAGAGAATGTCTGGATACTCATGAGCCGTCAACGCCGCATTGAGAGTCGGCAACGCGGCGTCCTGGCCAATTGGGCCACAGGCGGCAACCGCCTGGGACGCGGCCGGAATCGGATTTGTAGCGAGTGCTACAAAGGAGCGTTCATCATGGAGTGCTTCTCATTACGGCTACATTGCGGCCACAAAGCCTGGAAGCAAATCCGGCGTAGCCGCCTCCAGCAACCCGGCCATCCGCAGTTCCATCTCAGCGAATGCCGACTCAACCCGGAGGGTATTCATGCAGATGCTTTCGCCTGCCGCCGTGAAGGCGTAGGTGGCGATCGTCCGCAGAACATAGACTCGGATCATCATCGAGTCGCTGCGCAGCAAAGCAAGAACTTCGCGGTTAATCACGTCGCTGCTGCACGCCGCGTAGTCGGCCATCTCCAGCATGACGCCGGCGTTTCTGTACATCGCCCAGAGTCCGCGAGCTCCTCGTATGCGCTGCCACTTCTCCGCCAGCGAGGCGCGTTCCCGCTCTTCTCGGAGGCAAATATGAATCAGTTCGCGCGCGTTCCACGCTGGCTGCAGCCGGGCCAAGAGCGACTCCCACGATTGGGCATTGCGTTTGCTCAGGGAAGCCTTATACCGGCAGAGAAAGGATGCGACAGCCAAAAGCACCACTATTTGGAGCAGTATGAGCATCATGCGTTTACCTCTGGCCGCCGCTAGGGCAGCCACATTGTTCTCGTGCACTTTCAGGAATCGATTTCTCCCGCTGCATCAGCCCAGGCGTGCAGCTTCCACACTGCGGCCTGTAAGCAGTAAGAGCCTTCTAGTGGACTCCTGCGGCATTCAAGTATGGTGGGTAACGACGGTCCCAGGTCATTTCGTGATCGAAGAGCCAATCCTTCAGATCGTTCATGACCTCAAGCGACAACGAAGGGACCATGCCATCGTGGAGGCGCTCGCGCAAGTCGTCCACTCGCGCAACCATGGTGTCGTGCTCCTGTTTGTGCCTCGCGGCCTCGGGATAGCCAGTTCTGGCAAAGAGTGCTTCCTCATGCGCAAAGTGATAGTGCGTGTAATCGGTTAAACGATCGAAGATATTGATGGCGACATCTTTACTGTGCCCATTCTGAATTGCATCGTAAAGTTCGTTCATCATCTCCACTAGCCGTTTGTGATCCTCATCGAGGATGTCCACTGAGACGCTAAGTTTATCGTTCCAAACCATGAACGGCATAAGACATCCTCCTTAGAGACCGCGGGCGAGGCGTGCAGATCGCACGCTTTACCGTCCATTTCAAGGTTCCCTAGAGATTGATCGGCAGGTCGCAAGGGAAGAACAGGATCATCCCAATTATGGACAGAGGGCGGTCGCGGGCCTCTCCCTGCATCCAGGCTCCTGTAGCAGTTCGTAGTGCGACGTCGCCCGACAGACGAGCCCCGATTATCGATGCAGGAGCGAATCGCACCTGTCGCAGCAGAAAGCAGTTCTCGGCGGATTGCCGGCCAATAGCTTTGCAAATTGCATCCTCTTGACTTTGCCTTTAGACTGTTTTAGTCTATGCCTGTCTGGAGAAAGCCTTATGGAACATAGTAAGAACAGTTCGCGCGATCTGTTTCCCGGCGCACTGGAGATGATGATTCTTGAATCTCTGCGCCGCCAGCCGGCGCACGGCTATGCTCTGGTTCAGCATATCCAGCAACGCTCCAACAACCTGCTTCAAGTTGAAGAGGGTTCACTCTACCCAGCGCTGCAGCGGCTGCTCAAGGCAAAGCTCGTCCGCGCCGAGTGGACGGTGTCGTCCTCGACCAACCGGCGTGTGCGAGTTTACGAAATCTCTAGGGCTGGTATAAGCCATCTTGAGCGAGAGATCTCGCGTTTCGACCGCATGCTTGAAGGCATTCAAATGGTGCTCGGGCCCGCGAGGGGCACCGAGAATTCCTAGGAGGTTCCGTACTATGAGCTGGTTTGAACGAATCTTCCGTCGCCGAAATCTTGGGGATGAATTAGCCGAAGAACTGCAGGGACACATCGAAGAAAAGACCGAGCAGTTGATGCGCGACGAGAATCTCTCGCGCACCGAGGCGCGCCTGGCAGCCCTTCGAGCCTTCGGAAATACGGCCCTTGTCGAGACGCGGAGCCGCGAGGTGTGGCAATGGTCCTGGATTGAATCTTTGCTTGCCGATCTGAAGCTGGCGCTGCGGCGATTGATCAAATCGCCGGGCTTCGCCGCAACGGTGCTCCTCACGCTCTCCATCGGCATCGGCGCCAATACCGCGGTCTTCAGCGTTGTCGACAGCGTCCTTGTAAAGCCGCTGCCGTATCCCGATAGCGACCGGCTTGTGTCCCTAACACTCAACGCACCGGGCGCGGCGGGACTGGCAAGTTTTCAAAAAGGATTGCCGCTCTCGGGCTCGATGTATTTCACCTTCAGCGAGAACAGCCGCACGTTTCAATCGCTGGGCGTGTGGATTGCCCAGAAGGCCAACGTCACCGGACTGGCGCGGCCTGAAGAAGTGAAGACGATTCTCGTCACGGATGGGGTGCTGGAGGCATTGGGCGTTCCGCAAATCGCAGGCCGCGAGCTGACGGCTGCGGATCAGGCGCCGAACGGCCCAAAGAGCGTGATGCTCAGCTATGGATACTGGCAGCGCCGCTTCGGTGGCGACCGTTCCGTCATGGGCCGCACCATCACTATCGATTCTCAGACGCGCACAATTGTCGGAGTCATGCCGCAGGGCTTTCGCGTTGTCGACCACGACTTCGACGTCCTGGTTCCCTTTGCGTTCGATCGCAACAAACAAACGCTGGCTGGATTTGGGCTCGAGGGAATTGGCCGGCTCAAACCGGGAGTGACCATCCCCGAGGCCAACGCCGATATTGCGCGCCTGATCCCCGTATGGATGGACTCATTTTCAAATGGCCCTGGAAGCGATTCGCACTGGTACGCCAAATGGAGGATCACGCCGAACTTTCATTCGCTCAAGCGGGAGGTGACTGGCAGTGTGGGCAGCGTTCTGTGGATTGTGATGGGCACAATTGGACTCGTGCTCCTGATCGCCTGCGTCAATGTTGCCAATCTGCTTCTGGTTCGCGCTGAGGCTCGCCAACTCGAGCTTTCAATCCGCGCGGCGCTCGGCGCAGGGCGAGGTCGAATCGCGCGCGAACTTCTTTTTGAGAGCGTGCTGCTTGGCCTCATCGGCGGCGCGTTGGGAATCGTGGTTGCCGACGCGGGTTTGCGCCTTCTGGTTTCGATCGGTCCTGCGAATCTGCCACGCCTGAATGAAGTTTCTCTCGACTCCCGTTCGCTCCTCTTTACGCTGCTCATCTCTGTTGTGTCGGGGCTATTCTTCGGTTCCATTCCCGCGTGGAAGTACTCTCGGGATCAGGCCACGATGAGTCTCGGCGCTACGCGCAGCGTGAGCTCCAGCCGCGAGCGCAACCGGTCCCGTAACATTCTGGTGATCGCTCAGGTGGCTATGGCTCTCGTGCTTCTTGTCTGTGCGGTGCTGATGATCCGCACCTTTCAGCAACTCAGCAAGGTCGATCCTGGATTTGCAGACGCCGCCAGCCTGCAGACACTGCACATCGCGATTCCTGAATCCTCCATCGCCGATCAGCTCATGGTCACCCGTGTCGAAAACAATGTTGCGGATAAGCTCGCCTCCCTCCCCGGCGTGACCGCCGTCGGTTTTGCAGGAGTCGCGCCCATGGAAGATGGCGGACACGGCTGGAGTCTTATCTATGCTGAAGGCAAGACCTACGCAGGCGATGCGCCGATCCGGTTCTACAACTATGTCTCTCCGGGCTACTTTCAGGCTCTCGGCACTCGCCTCATTGCAGGACGCGATTTCACCTGGAACGAAATCTACGATCGCCGGCAGGAGGTGGTCGTCTCAGAAAACCTTGCCCGCGAAGAATGGGGCAGTGCCGGCGCAGCCATCGGCAAGCGCATAAGCCAGGGCTATGGTGAGCCTCTCTACCAGGTAATCGGTGTGGCGCGGGATGTGCGTCAAAACGGCGTGGATCAGAACGCGCCGGCGATTGTCTACTGGCCCATCTTAACCACCGGTCCCTTTCTCTTTCCTCCGCGCTCGGTCACTTTCGCGGTGCGCAGCAGCCGTGCGGGAACTCAGGCTTTCCTCAATCAACTGCAGCAGGCCGTTTGGAGCGTGAACGCCGACCTGCCCGTGGCCGCACCGCGCACCATGCAGGAGATCTACTCCAAGTCGCTGGCGCGGACCTCGTTCACCTTAGTCATGCTGGGAATCGCTGCAGCAATGGCGCTTGCGCTTGGAATCATCGGCATCTACGGGGTCATCTCCTACGCCGTATCGCAGCGGACCCGCGAAATCGGCATTCGCTTCGCACTCGGCGCACAAAAAGGAGAACTGCGATGGATGTTTGTGCGCTCAGCTTTGGCTCTTACCGGGATCGGCGTGCTCATCGGTCTTGGCGCAGCCGCCGCGGTTGCACAATTGATGAGAACACTCTTGTTCGGCGTGAGCCCATTGGATCCGTTGAGCTTCGCTGTTGTGCCGCTCATCCTGCTACTGGCAGCGGCGTTTGCAAGCTATCTGCCGGCCTCTCGCGCCACCTCGATCAATCCCGTGGATGCGCTGAAAGCACAGTGATGATGATCGCCCGCTATTCGCGAAACTCATCCGCGAATAGCAGACGAGAAAGCAAGTGGCGCGACTGGCCCAAGCCGCTCGTCGAGCTCACAAACTTGCCCGTCCTCTGGTCGAGCCACTCCGGGCTGTACATGACCGACCAAGATCGTGAGCGCCCCCGGAGAGCTTCGAGTGACTTTTGCAAAGGGACGCTTTACCCAAAATTTGCCTAAGTCCTCTCCAAACGCAGAAACAGCCTCCGGTTTGTCCACGGAAGCCGCTTAGAATCTTGTGTTTATTGGTTGCGGGGGCTGGATTTGAACCAGCGACCTTTGGGTTATGAGCCCAACGAGCTACCGGGCTGCTCCACCCCGCAATAACAGTCTAGCAACACTACCTTCAGGGGGTCAATTTGACTCCCATTTCACTGGCGGCGCGGCACTTGTCTTTCAATCGATTAAACTGCTTGGGACCCTTGTATGAACAACTGAGGACGCTCGCCTATGCCGCATCTCTACGTTGCTGTTTTAGCCGTGATTGCCGTTACGCTGCTGGCGGTGGCCATTTATCGCACTTTCCAGGTGAAAACCAAAGCCGATTATCTGGTCGCGGGCCGGTCGCTTCCCGCTTTCGTGCTGGTGCTCACCCTGCTTACATCGTGGATTGGCGCAGGATCGCTTTTTGCCGGCGCAGAGAACGCGTACAAAAACGGATTTGCGGCGTTGTGGCAGGCGGCAGGCGGCTGGCTTGGGCTGCTGCTCATCTACTTTATTGCTCCGCGGGCGCGGAAGTTCGCGCAATTCACCCTCCCCGATCTGCTCGAAGTTCGCTACAACCAGACAGCCAGAGTGCTGGGCACATTTGCGATTCTTTTCGCTTACGTTGGAATCACCAGCTATCAGCTCAAAGGCGGCGGCAACGTGCTGCACCTGATCTTTCCCGACACGGTTTCAGCCGATTTCGGCACCTACCTGATTGCGGCCTTCGTCATTCTGACAACGGCGCTCGCGGGCATGTCGTCTGTGGCTTACATGGACGTGGCGATTGGATCGCTGGTGACGGTGATCTGCTTGATCGCAGCGCCCATGCTGCTGGTGAAGGCGGGCGGATGGCCGGGGCTGCACGCGGCGCTGCCGGAGTCACACTTTCAGGTGCTCGGCAACCTTACGCTGGTACGCGCACTTGAGTTTCTGGTCCCGACGCTGCTGCTGATGCTGGGCAATCAGGTGATGTACCAGAAGTTTTTCTCGGCCAGAAGCGAACGCGACGCGCGGCTCTCAGTGGTGGGATGGATTATCGGGACAGTGGTGCTGGAGACGCTGATCGTCGCCATCGCCGTCATCGGCTCGGCGCTCTATCCAACGGGCGAAGTGGCGCGCGCGCCCTACGAGATTATCCCTTACACCGCGCGTCATGGATTACCTGCATTGATGGGAGCGCTGCTGTTAGGTGCGGTCTTCGCCAAGGTCGTGTCCACGGCATCGAACTATCTGTTTTCGCCGGCCACGAATCTGGTGGAAGACGTATTTGTGCGCTATATCTCGCCGAAAGCCTCAAACAAACAAGTCCTGATTGTCTCGCGGCTGGCAGTGGTGCTGCTGGGCGTGTGGGCGCTTTATCAGGCTCTTTACGCGCCCAGCATTCTTGAGAAGATGCTGTGGGCCTACACCATTTATTCCGCAGCGCTCACGCCGGTTGTGCTGGCCGCGTTTTATTCCAAGCGCGTAACGGCCTGGGGCGCGGTGGCTGCCATCGCCGCCGGAACAGTGGTGACGCTGGCGTGGGACTTACCCGGCGTGCGCGGATTGTTTCCGCCGATTCTTGCCGAGCGGGATGCAATCTTTCCGGCGCTGTTTCTTTCCGTCGCCGCAATGGTAGTTGTCAGCCTGTTCACGCCCGCGCCCGCGCCAGAGCAACTGGCGCGGTTTTCGGATTAGAGCGTTTTGAAACGTTGACGCGTTTTATCCGTTGGCGCGCTGGGCCACCAGCATGGCGCTCATAATCTGGTCCGAGACCTCACGCACCGATGCCGGAGAGTGGGGCAGGAACAGAGTGTTGGTCTTGTCGTTTTCTCCAATAGACTTCAACGTGTCGAAGTACTGCGTCACCAGCACCAGTTGCATCACTTCCATTGCCGAAGCGCCATCGACAGCTTTCTGGAACTGCTCGACCGATACTTGCAGGCCCTCGATGATCGCCTTGCGCTGGTTGGCGATGCCCTGGCCTTGCAGCGCCTTGCTCTCCGACTCGGCCTCGGCCTTCTTCACCACCAGAATCTTCTCCGCTTCGCCGCGGGCATTGGCGGCAACCTGCTCGCGCTGTGCCGCGTTAATGTCGTTCATGGCGGACTTGACCTTGGCGTCGGGCACAATGTCGGTCACCAGTACGTTGACGATCTCGTAGCCGAAGGTGGCCATGTCTGCGTCGAGTTCCAGCTTAACGGCGGCGGCAATCGAGGACTGCGATGCGAACACCTCGTCCAGCGTCATGCCCGGCACGTGACCCAAAATCACCTGCTCCACATACGACTTGATCTGCGCCACCGGATCTGAGAGTTTGTAGAACGCGTCATAGACCTTCTCAGGCCGTACGCGGTTCTGCACCGAGATCGGGATGGTGACAAAGACGTTGTCCTTGGTCTTGGTCTCCATGGTCAGGGTGATCTGGTTTACGCGCAGGCTTACCAGGCCGGAGACGGAATCAAAATAAGGCATCTTCCAGTTCAAGCCGGCTTCTGCCACGCGCAGAAATTTGCCGAAGCGGGTGATGATGGCTACCTGCGCGGTATTGACGGTAAAAAAGCTTCCTAAGATCAAGGTAATTGCAATAATGCCGGCAACTACCAGCAGGATCACGACAAACATGTCCATTCAAGTCCTCCGCTGCCTCCTGAGGAAGCAACGGGCAATTATATAGGGCAGCCGGAACAGGTGAATGAAGACCGCGCCGGCTGCTCGTAGCCGATTCAGTCAGCGGGCTTCAAAAAAACAAAGCCGCGCGTTGCGATTCAGGCATACACTGTCGATGACATTTCAAGCACGACAATGCCTGTAGCCCAGCTCACTCTCGAAGTCCGCATCGAGCATGCCCAGTCGCTCAAAGACCGGCGTCAGGTGGTGCGTTCGCTCAAGGATCAGCTCAAGCAGGGGTTCAACATCTCAGTTGCGGAGATGGACGACGGAACGCAATGGCGATCGGCCACTATCGGGGTGGTAGCCATCTCTCACTCGCGCAGCTACGTACACGGGCTCATAGAGGAAGTGGAGCGCGCCGCCCGGCGCATGCTCAATGAGCTTGGCGCCGAGCTGGCCGACTCGTTCTGGGAGTATCTTGAAAGCTGAACGGCGTTCTACGGCCTGGGCCGCTCATGGATGATCATCCAGTTGATGCCGAACTTGTCGCGAAGCTGGGCGAACTTGAGCGCGAAAAATGTCACGCCAATGGGCAAAAAGATCTGACCGCCCTCGCTCAACGCCTTGTAGATGCGCTCAGCTTCCTCGGAGCTTTCGACGGTAAGCGTCAAATAGGCGCTGCGCATGGGTTCCACTTTCGGCCCGTCGCTAACCATCAGAATGGAGTCGCCGAACTTGATCTGGGCATGAAGAACGTTTTTCTCCATTCCCGGCGGAATCATCTTTGGCTCGGGCATCTCTTCGTATGTCATGGACCCCTGGATTTTTGCACCCAGGTGCTTCTCATAGAACTGCAGCGCTTCTTTGCAATTCCCGGCAAAGTTTACGTAGGCATTCAGCTTCATCGTCTCGATTTTCCTTTCGGGGAAGATTTTCCTTGAGGGGATCTCTTGCTGTTCCGAGCTTTTGGAAGCGGTGCGAAGGGCGGAATCAGCGGGGTTGGATCGCGCTGCTGCCAGCGACGATACGTTTCAGCGAGAACCGCCTCGCGGTTCTGCTCCATCTGCGCAATGGCCGCATCGGGAGCGGCGGTTGGCTCGTGGTGCGCGGCCCAAATCAGCAGGTCGAGCAGTACGGGCGCAAGGGCAATGCCTTTGGCGGTCAGCCGGTAGTGTGTGCTGCGGCCATCTTCCTCCGCCTGCTCGGTCATCAGGATTTCAGCGGCCTCGAGTTTGCGCAGCCGGTCTGCCAGAATGTTGGTGGCAATGCCCTCGCCGGCTTGCTGAAACTCGCGAAATGTCCGATACCCGCGCACCATCATGTCCCGCACAATAAGCAGAGACCAGCGATCGCCCAGCAACTCAAGCGAGATGCTGACTGGGCATCCAGACCGATGCTCCGGCACTGACTTTCTGGCCACAAAAGAACCTTACGTATTTTCACTTGCATTTCGCAAGTGAATTATTGAAAAATGGGCGATGTCCGGTGCCACTAGGTAGGGTGGTGTCTCAGAGGTTCTTGTAAGAATCGGTGGAATGCAACCGCGGATTCTTCGCTCACCACCCCTGAACTGAAAGGCGTTCGGGGCCCCGTTCGCTCAGAATGACAGCCTCTATTATGTTATGAACTTCGGAGACAGGACCTAGAACAAAGGAGAAATCAAATGAGCGGTTTCGAGACTTCCCCTCGCATCAGTCCCTTTCTTTGGTTCGACTCGAACGCGGAGGAGGCCGTGGATTTTTATCTCTCGGTCTTCAAGAACTCGCGGCGTTTGAGCGAGCTGCGCAACAACGGCGAGACGCCCGGCGCCAAGGGCTCAATCCTGACCATCGCCTTTGAGCTTGACGGCCAGCAGTTCACCGCGCTCAATGGCGGACCGGGGCACACATTCAACCATGCGGTCTCGTTTGTGGTGCGCTGCGACAGTCAGCAAGAGGTGGACTACTACTGGGAGCAGCTCACGGAGGGCGGCGCGGAAGTTGCATGCGGATGGCTGCGCGACAGGTTCGGCTTGAGCTGGCAGATCGTGCCCGCGCGCCTCTCCGAGCTCGTTCGCAATCCAAAAGCCATGAGCGCAATGATGAAGATGAAGAAGATCGACCTGGCCGAGCTTGAACGCGCGGCCAGGGAATAGAGGAGGCAGGAAACCTGCGCCGGATTTGCACACTACCGCAAACACTCGGCGCTTTTTGGTTGTTGTTACGGTTGTGACAACATATCCGCCTTGCCGGTGGCCATATTGATGGGCACTGACACGTGCTCCTGCGTGATCAGCCATTTCCCCTCAACTTTGAGATAAACGTCGGTTACTCGCGCCATAATTTCGACGGGGTTTCCGTTGGCGCCTATCCAGCTTCCATGCTGAATGCTGTGGCTAAAGGCAAACTTCCCATCGCTTTGCACTTGCATGTCCTGAACTTCGAAATTCACCGGGCCTTTGATCGTTGCAAATAAATCCTGCCATTCTTTTTTGTAGTCGTCCCAACCCTGATACTGGCGCGGAACGCCCATGTCAAATACGAATAAATCGGGGGTCGGTACGTAAAACTTCATGATTCTGTCGACATCCTTGGCTTTAACCGCGGACGCAAACATGTCCCCATTTGCTTTGATCTGTTGCTCATCTTTCGATTGCGCGCTGGCCTGGCGCCCTCCGCACAGGCCGGCTGTGATACACAGCCCTATCACGACGCAGAATACAAACCTCTTCATTATCCCGTAACCTCACTTGATTGATATGTACAGGGCAACCCTGGAGCTATTCGTATACGTGTGGCTGAAAACGAGTGTCAAGAAGAAAATTTACGCCCGGCTTGCGGAGGCGTGCAGAGCGCGCTTTCTGCGTCTCCAATGCAACAAGAAGAGGTGCGGGCCAGGGCCGATAGACCCTGAAGAGACCCGCACCTCAGCCGGACAGAAGCCCGGAGCTATTCCGCCAGCGCTATTGGAACGCGCCAACCTTCTTAAAGTCGCCGCCTTTGACGATGGTGAACGCCGAAGGATCGACATACTTCTTGAACGCTGCGTTTACCTGGTCGGGCGTGAGCGCTGCCACGGCGGCATCGAGCTTGTCATCCCACGCGAAGGTGCGCCCCCAGCGCTCATCTTCCATCAGGATGGAAGCAACGCGGTTCTCTTCAGAGCGTTCCTGCGCGCGCGCATCCAGCCAGGTCTTCTTGGCCTTTTCCACTTCGTCGGCGGCAAAGCCGTCTTTGAGCGCGAGCGCCAGCTCCTCTTGAAAGTCGGCTTCGACCCTCGGCATGTTTTGCGGAGCCGCGATGGCCTGGCTCTGCAGTAAACCGCCGTCCTCTTTTGTCGGTATCCTGAACGACGCATACGCTCCGTAGCTAAGCCCGTCCTTGACGCGAATCCTCTGGAAGAGCCTGGAGTTCGCGCCGCCGCCAAAGATCTCCCCGGCGATTGCAAGCGCAGGGTAGTCGGGATTGTCGTCGCTCATCTTCAAGGGCATTCCCGCCAGGAAAAGCGCATTCTGTTTGTCGGGCGTTTCGATCTTGCGGTTGACTGCTTCCACCTTTTCGTAAGGTTCCTCCGCGCGTTTGTAGGGGCGGGTGCTCTTCCAGTCGCCGAACAGCTCCGTCACAAGCTTCTTCATCTGCTCGGGATCGAACTGGCCGCTGATGACAATTTCGCCCTGGCCTGCGCCATAGAACTGCTGATAAAACTGGCGCGTCTCCTCAAGCGTTAACTTCTTCCAATCCTCAATCTGCTCGTCATAGGTTGAGACGTAGCGCACGTCGCCGCGCGGGTACTTCTCGTTCAGGTGCTTGCTTAATTCAAGGCTCGCCAGGCTGCTCGGGTCGGTCTTGGCATTCTCCGCGCTCGCGATGTGCTGCTGCCGGATTTGCTCAAAGTCGGCCTCAGGGAACGAAGGCTCACGCAGAATCTCGCGCGTCAGACGGAGCGAGTCGCCAAGATTCGCTGCCACGGTCTGGATATTGGCCCCAACCGCCCAGGTCTGTCCCCATACATTGATCTGCGCCTTCAGCCGGTCGGTTTCATCCTGAATCTGCTGGCGGTTTTTGGTTTTGGTTCCGCGCATCAGCAATGAGCTTGCCGCGCTGCTGGCCGTCGCTTTGTCGAACAGCGACTTCTCGTCGCCAAAGCGAACGGTCATTGCCACTGACACTGTGCCGCCGCGCGTTTTGCGCGGGAACATCACCAGCTTCATGCCATTGGGCAGGGTAGTGCGAATCACGCGCGACTCAATGTTTGTGGGCGTGGGATCGAAGACCTCACCCTGCTGCACGGCCTCGCCGCCCTTGTAATCCTTAAAGAGCGCAACCGGATCGGGCGTGGCGGGAATCTCCGCGCGATCGGGGTTCGCGGTGGGAATGAACTCGCCCAGTGTCCGGTTCGACGGCTTCAGATAGGTCTTGGCCACACGCAGAACGTCTTCCGGCGTCACCTTGGCAATCTCGTCGCGCATCAGGAAGAATGTGCGCCAGTCGCCATCGCCGGCGTCGCCGCCCAGATTCAAAGCCATCGATTGCGAGTTGTCCATCGTGAGTTCGATGTTTTTCAGAAGCCGCGCCTTGGCGCGATCCACTTCTTCCTTTGTGGGCGGATCGGCAGGCAGGCCTTCAATCGTCTTGAGCAGAATCTGCTGCGCTTCGTCGATGGACTGATCGGGCTTGAGCTGAACATATCCCAACGCTACGCTGGGATCGTGATCGTCGTCAGCGCCCATGCCGGCTCCGACGGCCTTCTGGGTATCCACCAGAGCCTTGTAGAGCCGGCCGGTTTGCGGCGCGCCCAGCACCTGGGACATTACCTCAAGCGGCGCAAAGTCCGGGTGCAGCGCGGCTGGAATGTGATACACGACCATGATTCCCTGAACGCTGCCCACGCGCCGCAAAATCACCGACCGCTCGCCCTCTTGCGTAGGCTCAACCGTGTATGGCTGCTTCAGAACGCGATCCGGCCTGGGAATTGCGCCGATGGTCTCCGCCACCATGGCCAGCGTCTTCGACTCGTCGATCTGTCCGGCAATAATCAGGTCGGCGTCGTCCGGCTGGTAATACTTTTTGTAGAACACCGCCAGGCTCTCGATAGGAACACGTTCCACGTCGGTGCGATTGCCGATGACCGTCTTTCCATAGTTGTGAAAGCTGTAAGCTGCGCCCATCACGCGCTCGTGCAGAACATTCAGCGGGCTGTTTTCGCCACTCTCCATTTCATTGCGAACCACCGTCATTTCCGAGTCGAGGTCCTTCTTCTGCATGGTCATATTCACCATGCGGTCGGCCTCAAGCTGCAGCGCCCAGCGCAGATTGTCGTCGCTGGCATTCACGGTCTCAAAGTACATGGTCTGGTCAAACGAGGTTTGACCGTTAAAGTTGCCGGCCGCGCGGTTGGTGAGTTCCTTGAAGATCTCGCGGCCATCTTTCGCGCTCTTGAACGTCATGTGTTCCAAAAGGTGGGCCATGCCGGTCTCCCCATAGCCCTCGTTGCGCGAGCCAACCAGGTAAACCACATTCACTGTGATCTTGGGCTTGGAATTGTCGGGAAACAGGATGACGTGCAATCCGTTGGGGAAGGCATACTCGGTTGCCCCTTCAACAGACGTGACCTTCTGCACGCCCGCGGGGAGGGTTTGAGCGAAAGCAGCGGTTGCAAGGAGGAAGACTGAGAAAAGAGCCACGAAATATTTCTTCAGACGCATCGTTCCACTTCCTTTTTGGATTTCGCGGCAATTATACGTTCTGCGCGTCCCAGGGCCGGCGCAGGAGGTAATCCTCAACCGCAATGATTTGACGTAACTAAATACGGATTTGCTCGGCCGTATGTTCCTGCAGGTAAATTTTTCTGCGCGCCTCTGGTATCCTGAATGGTTTACCTGACCGAGGAGAGGGCCATGCCGGAACATAGAGGACGAAAACACCATCAGGACCGGGTTGCAGAGGCGCTCCGGGAAGAGATTGGCGCCATGATCGAGGGTGAGCTTTCAGACCCGCGGATCGATCTCTGCTACGTTTCCGAGGTAGTGCTGAACCCCGGCGGAAAGTCGGCGCG
>Ga0302320_10014275_pt1 | contig 16458 bp, 12 predicted proteins | sample Bog_T0_3_FD_202130 | JGI IMG/M metagenome (GOLD analysis project Ga0302320, IMG submission 202130) | Peat permafrost microbial communities from Stordalen Mire near Abisko, Sweden - Bog_T0_3 | ecosystem: Environmental > Terrestrial > Soil > Wetlands > Peat | place: Sweden: Abisko, Stordalen Mire... | reverse complement strand
ACTGGCGAAGGGGCGGCGCTACGGAAAGACCGTGCGCTGGACCTCGATTTTCGGTTTGCCAGCCACGAAGTCGCGATCCAGCGCACTTTCGTCCGGATTGGGCCAGCGGGTAGCAGGCTTATCTCCGGCAGACTCCTATGCACACCCCACGGCGGTTGCATTGCCGCGTTGGCGGGCATAGAGTGAGCAGCGTCCAGAACTTCTCTGCTTGGTAGGAACACACTCATGACGGGTCAAACTCGCCGCATTTTCCTGGGGGCTTCTCTGCCCTTATCCATTTCTTCCCTCTCTGCATCGGCGCTTTCGGCGGCGCGCGTCGCGGGCGCGAACAACCGCATCCGGATTGGCGTCGTCGGCACGGGCGGCCGGGGACAGTATCTGATGAAGTCCTTGCGGAAGATCGCGCCCGATGAGGTCGCTTTCCCGGCTGTGTGCGACGTCTACGATGCGCGGCGTGCGCAGGCGGCGGAACTCGCCGGCTCGGGCGCGGAGCAGTACCTCGACTATCGCCAATTGGTGGAGCGCAAGGACCTGGATGCGGTCATCGTCTCGACGCCGGACCACTGGCACGCGACGGTTGCGATCGCGGCCATGCAGGCGGGCAAGGATGTCTACGTCGAGAAGCCGATGGTGCACCGGCCCGAGGAAGGCATCGCGCTGGTCAAAGCCGCGCGAGCCGGCAAGCGCATCGTCCAGGTGGGCATGCAGGGGCGCGGGCTGCCGCAATTCGTCGAGGCCAAGCAGCGCTACATCGACTCCGGCGTGATGGGCAAAAGTGGCTTCGCGCGCGCCTGGTATTTGTCCAATGCTGGTTACGTGCAGACGCCTCCGCCCGGCTTCGACCGCAAGCCCGACGGGCTCGACTGGGAGCGCTGGACCGGACCAGGGCCGAAGGTCGACTGGAATCCGGATATCTATTTCAGCCCCTACAAGTGGCTGTACTACGACGGCGGCATGATCATGGGCATCGGCATCCACGTGATGGATTCGGCGCATCACTGGATGGGGCTGCGCCACCCGGTGGCGGCGAGCGCGGGCGGCGGGACGTACTTCTACAAGGACGGCCGGGACACGCCCGACGTGGTCACCTGCATCTTCGACTACGCGGAGGAGGCGACGGTCACCTTCACCGCCGAGTGCCTGACCGCGCCCGGCGTGCGGACTTCGGCGGGCGTGGAGCTGCGCGGCACGGGTGGCGTGCTGTGGGCCGAACGCTACGTGCAGGACACGGGCTACACCTACACGCCGAACACGAAGTTCAGCAAAGAGCCGGCGGCGCGCGCCGGCGGCACGGGCGCCGCGGCCGACGTGATCCTGCGCGACTGGCTGGACAGGATTCGCGACCGCAAACGGACCATTGCGAACGAAGAACACGGCCACTACTCCGCCAGCACCTGCCACCTGGCGGCGCTGGCCTTCGAGAAGAAGCAGCGAGTGGTCTGGGAGCCGGCGTGGGATTTGCCGGCTTGAGCGGTTGCCTTACAATGAGGCGGAGCCGCACATGCGGGACGTTCCGTTTAAGAGGGATTGAGTCATGATCGAAATCACGTGGCTGGGACATGGCACTTTTCAGTTGAAGCTGGACAGCGGCGAAATCGTGCTCATCGACCCGTGGATTAATGGCAATCCGAAATCGCCGCACGGGTTCAAAATCGACCACATCGACACCATGCTGATCACACACGGCCACTACGATCATGTGGCCGACGCCGTGCCGCTCGCCAAGAAGTTCAAGCCCAAGGTGATCTCGAATTTCGAGATCGGCGCCTGGCTCGAATCGAAGGGCGTGCAGAACACGGGCGGCATGAACAAGGGCGGCAGCCAGACGGCCGGTTCTCTGAAAGTCACCATGACGCATGCGCTGCACTCCAGCGGCATTCAGGACGGCAACTCGATTCTGTATGGCGGCGAGGCTGCCGGCTTTATCCTGCACTTCGCCGACGGACGCAAGGCCTACTTCGCGGGCGACACGTCCGTTTTCTCGGACATGGCGTTGTACCGCGAACTCTACGCCCCGCAACTAGCTTTCCTGCCCATCGGCGACTATTACACGATGGATCCGAAGCAGGCGGCGCTCGCCGCCCGACTGCTCGGCGTGAAGAAAGTGATCCCTATCCACTTCGGCACCTTCCCCATCCTCAGCGGAACGCCTGCGGAGTTGGCCGCTTTGGTCAAGGCCGATGGCGTGGAGGTCTGGGAGCTGCAACCGGGGACGCCCGTCCGCTGGTAGCTCGGCCTCAATACTGTTCACTTTGTGGGACCATCACCTTGCGTGGTCTGTCGCGTCCGGAACCCGGCAGACGACACAAACCGATCGTCTGCCCCACCATATTGCCTTGTAAGTGAACAGTATTGAACTTAGCCCGGGGTGACGCGAACGCGGCGTGCTCGAATCCCGGTGGTGCGCCGGAGGGGGATTGCGTGCAGTTCCGGACCGAAAACTCCATGCCGGCCGCGAAGCTCCATTGCGTCTGGACATCGCCATCCGGCGCCTGCGGGATGCACCGGCAGAAAATTTCATTGCGGAAAATAACCACGAAGGGCGCCACAAGTGCAGGTTTTGCGTGTTGGAATCGCGTCATTTTTCTCATCCGTAACCGGGGAGGCTGTGGGCTTTCACCCAGTGCCATCCGCGCGAATCCCGGCTAAGGGCAGTAAAATTAAACTTGCTTCATTCTATTCTCTGTAACATCATGAAAACAAGCACTGTGGAATTATTCTATACCCAGTTTTCCGGTTTGGTGTGGAAGATGCAATGCATCTTACGCGATTTTTCCGCCGACAATTAGCCGACGGAGAGTCCGTTTGTTATCCCTCCGTTGGGGTTGAGAAGGAGAGCTTTCATGCGAATGCGTTCTCGCTCACGTGCCTCTATGGGGTCTTTTCTGGTACTGATGCTGATGGCAGGAAGCGTTGCTCTGCTCAGCTCTACCAAGTCCCCGTTATCGACTCGTGGAAAGGCATCGTTCGTCGATCCGGCCGCACTCAACTTTGTGCGTCCCGGCGTGGCGATTCAAATTACAAACGTCCTGTACACGGCGGGCAGTCCGCCGACCGTGTCCTACAAACTCGTCGACCCGATGGGCGCTCTTCTTGACCAGACGGGCGTGCAAACACCTGGGGCGATCTCTGTCCGGTACGTACTCGCCTACATCCCGGCCAGTACGCCGAACGGGCAGTACATGAACCTCACGACGACCAAGAACACGTCGGTAGCGGGAGATACTGTCACTCAGCCGGGTACCGACTCGGGCGGAACGCTGGTTACCAATTTCGATGGGTCGTACAGTTATACATTTAAGACCGCGGTGCCCAGCACGGTTCCGGTGGGATCGACAATTACGGTCGGCATGACCGCGTCGCGGGACCTGACCAGTTTCGACCTCGGCACGGACTATGACAACGAGATCTCCAGTGCCGTGCTGGGCGGCGGCACGCCGGTCGTCCGTCAAGTCGTGACCACGGCCACGTGCAACAAGTGCCACAGCCAGATCGCCTTCCATGGCGGTTCGCGCCGTTCGATGGACCTTTGCGTTTTGTGCCATGTCCCCGGTTACATCAACCCGCAGACTGGCAATCAGATCGACATGAAGGTGATGTTCCACAAGATCCACATGGGCTCGGATCTACCCAGCGTGAAGGCCGGAACACCTTATCAGATCAATGGCGTCCACGGGAACAACGACTACTCGGCAATCATTTTCCCCGCGAACCCGAATACCTGCCAGGCGTGCCATACCCCGGACGCCAAGCAGGCGACGCTGTTCACGACTACCCCGACGGCGGCCGCGTGCGGTTCCTGCCACGACGACGTGAATTTCGCCACGGGCGTCAACCACGTGGGCGGGCCTCAGGCGGACGACAACCAGTGCGCCAATTGCCACATCCCGCAGGGTGAGAGCGACTTCGACGCCTCCATCCTCGGTGCGCATGTGAACCCGGATCAGTCCAGTCTGCTGCCGGGCATCCAGGGTGCGATCCTGTCGGTCACCAATACCTCACCGGGCCAGAAGCCTGTGGTCGCATTCCAGGTGAAAGACAAGACCGGCGCCACGATCCCGATGTCGGCCTTCTCGCAGACAGGCTACCGCCTTGCGCTCGTTCTCGCCGGCCCGACCAGCGACTATGTGGGCATCAATGTACACGGCTATGTCAGTGAAAATCCCGTGCCGACCGCGGTGCTGAATAGCGATACATATACATACACATTCTCCACGGCGATTCCCGCCGGCGCGACAGGCACATACACAATTGGCATGGAAGGCCGCCGCGATGACACGGTCCTGGCCGGCACGACCAAGGCTCAGACCATCGAATACGGCATGAAGAACGTCGTCTTCAACTTCTCGGTGGACGGCAGCGCCGTTGTCCCGCGGCGCGCCGTGGTCTCCCTCGCCAACTGCAACAACTGCCATTGGAACCTCCAGTTGCACGGTGAAAACCGCAACCAGATTCAGCAGTGCGTGCTGTGCCACAACCCGATCGAGAACGATTCCTCGATGCGGCCGGCATCGGCGAACCCGCCCGAGAGCATCGACTTCGCTCTGTTCATCCACCGCATCCACTCCGGCCCGAGCCAGACCCGCGATTTCACGATCTATGGCTTCGGCGGCTCGAAGAACAACTTCAACAACGTCCTCTTCCCCGGCGATCTGGCCAACTGCCAGCAGTGCCACTTGCCGGGTACCTACGTTCTGCCGATCGGGGCGACCGCCATGATCAACGATGACCGCGGTTTCATCAACCCGGTCCACCCGACCACCGGCGCATGCCTCGGCTGCCACGCAACCGTGGACGCCGCTTCGCATGCTTTGGTGAACACGACGACCTTGGGTGAGAGCTGCAGTGTTTGCCACGGTCCCAGCGGGGACTACTCCGTGGCGACGGTACACGCCGCCTACTGAGTCAATGAAAGGCCGGGCAGGCCGCTCGCGCGGCCTGCCCGGTCTCTTGTAGCGGATCCGAGTTTCAGGGAGTTTCCATGACCCGATTCCGAAATCTCATCATCCTGCTGGCCGCTTGCGCGCTTGCCTTCACAGCGCAAGCCGCTGGCCCGGCGAGGCAGGACTCAAAGGATTCAAAGGAGACCGCGGCCAAGCAGGCCCCGCCAACCAAGGCGGAATACGCCGGTTCGGAAGCCTGTGCCGGGTGCCACGAGGACATCGCCAAAGCCTTTGCCAGGAACCCCCATTTCAATCTCGAAAAGAACAAGCACTGGGAAGGCAAAGCCTGCGAAGCGTGTCACGGCATGGGCTCCAAACACGCCGAATCGGCCTCGGCGGATGATATTATCAACCCCGCAAAACAGTCCGCCGCAAAGACCGACGGCATCTGCCTCGCCTGCCACCGCAACCAGTCGACGCACGTCGGGCGGATTCAAAGCGGACATTCGCGGAGCGCTATCGCCTGCACGTCCTGCCACGACATGCACAAGATTGGGGCGGACAGCTCGTTTGCCCGTCTGAAGCGCACCGCCGGAGTCAACCAGCTCTGCAGTAGCTGCCACATCGCGGAAGCCGCTTCGTTCATGAAGCCGCATCATCACAAGGTGCCCGAAGGCGCCATGGCCTGTACGTCCTGCCACAATCCGCATTCGAGTTTCATGAGCCGCAATCTGCGTCAGGCCAGCACGGGCTCGGAACCCGCCTGCGTGAACTGTCACGGTGACAAGCGTGGACCCTTCGTATTCAGCCACGCTCCGGTCGAGACCGATGGCTGCACCACGTGCCACGAGCCGCACGGCTCCGTGAATCCCCGGATGCTGATCCGTCAGGAAGTTTTCCTGCTGTGCCTGGAGTGCCATTCCAATCTTCAGTCGCCATCGCCTGGCGGGAGCCTGGGCAGCGTTCCGCCTGCTTTCCACGATCTGCGGGTGCCGCGGTATCGCAACTGTACGACCTGCCACCAGAAAGTCCACGGTTCGAACGCCGATAAGGGGTTGTTGCGATGAAGAAACTAGCCCTTTTGTTAATGCTCGCCGCCGCCTTTGCTTTCGCCGCCCAACAGGACGCGGGGAAGGACGCCTCCGCTCAGCAGGATCCGGCGAAAGAAGCGCAGCAGCCCGAAGAGAAGAAGGCCGAGCCCGCTCCGGCAGCCGTGCAGACCGCGGTAGCCGAGCCCAAGCAGGATGCGCCCGCGGCTGCCGATGCTTCCACGCCGCCGAAAGAGAAACTACTGGAGGGCGTCATCGACGTGGGGGAGCGTTGGGTCTCTCCGGTCGGCGGAGATATGAACACCTATCGCAGCATCGTCAACCTGGATTCCGGGCCGCGCGTCGTCAATGTTGACCTGAAACTCACGCCGTCGCCGCACGACAACAACCCGGCCGACAGCATTCTTTTCCAGGCCCATAGCTGGGGCGATCCTTACAATTCCATGCGGCTGGACATGCAGAGGGACCGCATCTACCGCCTCACCAGCACCTATTCGAACATCTCGTATTTCGATTACCTGCCTTCTTATGCCGATCCAACCCTGACGACGACCGGCGTCTTCATGAACCAGCGCGCCTACGACACCAAGACCCGCAACTTCGACAACGAGCTATTGCTCTTGCCCGGCTATTGGATCCAACCCTACATTGCTTACTCGCGCAATACCGACGGCGGCACGGGGATCTCCACGCTGGTGGATAGCAGCAACAACCAATACCCGGTGGTGAACAACATCCATTGGGGAGAGAACACTTTCCGCGGCGGCGTACGCGTCCAGTTGTCGAAGCTGCACCTCACTTTCGAACAGGGTTCCATCGTCTTCAAGGACGACCAGGGCGTCTATTCTGATGGGACGAGCCTCGGCGACAGGACCTCGCCCTACCTCGGGCAGGTGCTCGACCTGACCAACGGGTGGCAGGCGTACTATATTCGCGGCGACGGCAACTTCACCAAGGGCTTTGGCACGTTCAGCCCCGCGCCGTGGGTCGACTTCTATGGGCAGATCTACCACTCCGATCCCAGCATTTCGTCCACGCTGAACCAACTGGCTCAGGGCAACATCCCGGCCGCCACCCCTAACCTGGCGTTTTACTCGACCGCCTTCGACCAGGTTTACGGCAGTGCGGCCATGCCGCGCACCTCCGGCTCGCTTTCCATGGAATTACGGTTTCTGAACCGTATCCGGGTCCGGGAATCCTATGAAACGGATTCGTACCACGACAACAGCTCATCGACGCTCGGAGAACTGTTCTACCTCTCCTCCGGGCTCGCCGCGAGTCTGAATACGCCCTATACGGGCCACCTTGAAGTGGCGCAGCACCGCTCCCAGACCGAGGTGCTCGTGGACGTCACTAAGAAGCTCATGCTGCGCGGCGGCTACCGCTACGAGTGGGGTTCCGCGGACGTTCCTTCCGGCCTCCTCAGCACGACCACGCCGGATGAGAGCGGCCAACTGATTCGTCACGTCGCTCTGGCGGGTGTGAAATACCGCCCCACGCAACGCATGGTTTTCAATGCCGATATGGAGATTTCAGACGGCGTGAAGACTTTCTACCTTACCGGCTTGCAGGACTACGAGAAATTCCGCGTCCAGTCGCGTTTCACGCTGCCGAAGAACCTGTTCTTCAACATGAACGTGAACTACCTGCACAACCGCAATCCGGACTCGGGTGTCGCCGCGACGTACACTTCGGCGATAGAATCCGCCAGCCTGCAGTGGATCCCCAGCAGCCATAGGATCAGCCTGATCGCCGACTATACGCACTCGGAGATCCGGTCCGACACCAACTACATCACCATCTTCCCCTTCAACGCTGTCAACGAGTCGCTCTATGTCGACAATGCCAGTTCGGCGTCGATGATGGCCGAGATTGCCCTGCCCGGCAAGGGTTTGCTCCAACCCAAACTCAGCTTCGGCGGATCGATGGTTGCGACGGCGGGCAGCCGCCCGTCGCGCTACTATCAACCGCAAGGCAAACTGCTGCTCCCATTGCACAATCACATCGCACTGTATGCTGATTGGCAGTGGTATGCGCTCAACCAGCCGTTCTATTATTACGAGGGTTTCCGGGCGCACACGGTAATGACCGGAATTCGATTCCTGATGTAAGGTGCAAACGTAATGTTGCTCAGATTCGTTGTCGGGTTCGCGACGGCCGCCGCTCTTGCGGCGGCTTCGCCGTCTCTTAACGGCGACGCCACGCGCGGCGCCGCTCTTTTTCAATCGAAGAACTGCGTCACCTGCCATAGCGTCTCCGGGCAGGGCGCAAAGCTGGCGCCCGATCTCGGCAAGCGCGGCGGCTCCGGCTTCACTCCCGCATCCCTGGCGGCGATGCTCTGGAACCATGCGCCGCGCATGTGGGGCGCCCTGGCCAAGTCCTCCGCCAAGGTCGAGCTGACGCCCCAGGACAGTGCGGATATGTTCGCCTACTTCTATGCCGCACGCTACATGGACCCCGCCGGAGACGCCGGCCGGGGCAAGCAGCTCTTCACAGCCAAACGCTGCGCGGAGTGCCATGCCCTCGACGGTGCGGCCGGCGCTAAGCGCGGGTTGAAGTTTGAAGCCCTGGCAGACCCGATCGAACTGAGTCGCCAGATGTGGAACCACGCCCCCGCCATGCGCGCCGAGATGGAGAAGAAGGGCGGCAAGCTGCCCACGCTCACCGCCGCCGAAATGAACGACCTGCTCGTTTATCTGCGCACGCTGCCGCAAGCCAAGGGCAATCAGCCCGTCTTCCAACCCGCCTCGGCCGAGACAGGCGAGATGTTGTTCCAGGCCAAGGGTTGCGCCGGCTGCCACCAGGGCGCTCGCACGCTCGCCAAACGTGTGGCTTTCCGCACGGTCAGCGACTTCTCCGCTGCCATGTGGAATCATGCGGGCGTCATGAAGCAGTCCGGCGAGCTTCGTCCCGAAGAGATGAAGCGTCTGGTGGGCTACGTCTGGGCGCTTCAGTTCGCCGCGGATACCGGCGACTCGGCGCGCGGCGCGAAGGTCTTTGCCGCCAAAGCCTGCGGGAGCTGCCACACCAGCGGACCCGGGCCGAAGATCGCCGGCGCGGTCCCCGACGCCTATACGCTGATCGGCTCCCTCACCCAGCACGCTCCGGGCATGATCCAGAAGATGGAGTCCTCCAAGCAGGCCTGGCCCGCGATCAAGGACGGGGAGATGGAAGACCTGCTAGCGTATCTGAAGTCGGGCAAGTAGACCCCTGGGAACGCCGGTCTCCGGATCGGCTCCGTCCGGCTCACGCTTCGACCGTCGGCAGTCCCAGGCCGGCTACCGGGCGCGCGAAAGTACAGTGCAATTGCCGCTCACGCTGGCGACCGGAGCCGATCTGGAGATCGGCGTTCCCAGGAGCCACGACCGTGAGGGAGTGGTGAATATTGTTTATCAACCAGCCTGCCGCTGCAAGGCGGCCTGCCAGGCGGCCTCCAGTTCTTCTCGGACCGCTTCCGGCAGCTCGTGCACGCTCTCATGCGGACGAAGTTCATGCGAGGCGCGAATGCTCGTCTTCAGAGACTCCACAAAGGCAACGCACGGCTCGCAGTCCCGAATGTGCTCTTGGATGTGATCGCAGTCCTGCGGCGAGAGTTCCCCGTCGAGAAACTCCGAGAGCTTCTCGAAAACTTCCAGGCAAGCTGGGTCGGCCGGGCTGTGTTCGTGCTTAGCGGTGCTCATGCGGAGACCTTTCCGGCAGGCGTCAGATAGCCGGACAATCGTTTTCTCAACGCCAGGCGGCCCCGGTGCAGCCGCTGTTTGACGACGTCCGCGCTCAATTCGAGCACCTCCGCCACCTCTGCGGTAGACAACCCCTCCACGTCGCGCAGCAGCACGACCGAGCGGTAGTTTGCGGGCAGCTCCTGCATGGCGATTTCCAATTCGCGGTTCAACTCCCTGCGCAATAGTCCTTGCTCGGGCAACTCCCGCCGATCCGGCACCCGGGCGGACGCCGCGCTCCCGCGCGAGTCATTGTCCGGCATGAGGCCCGGCATCAACTCATCCAGCGACAGCTCCCGTTCCGGCGCAAACACGCTGCGACGACGCTTCATCAGGCAATAGTTCCTCGCGATGCGAAACACCCACGCCTTTACGTGCTCGGGCTCGCGCAGTTGGTCGAAGCTCTCGAAGACCTTGAGCAGCGTGTCCTGGGCCACCTCCTCGGCGTCCTCGCGCTGCCCGCACATCATCCAGGTGTACTGGAAGATCTTCGACTGAAAACTCTCCACAAAGGGCGTGAACGCCGCCGCGTCGCCTTCCAGCAGGCGCTTGGCCCATTCCACCTCGGGATTCACGAGATCAGTCACGCATCCATCTTACTTGCTTAGCGGCTCCTCGGCTGGGTTAACGGCCCGGCGGCCACACGCGCGGACTCAGGACTGCGCAGGCAGCGGCGCCGGCGACTCAACCTCGACGACAATCTCCGGGGGCATGGCGAGCGTGTTCTTCACCAGACACTTGCCGACCGCTTTCTTCACGCCTTCGATGTGCTCCGGATCATCGACCCCGGGCGTTTCCACAACGATGACGAACTTGGACAGCCGCGCAGGGTTCGTTGCCTTTTCGGCGCTGACGCGAATGCGCAGTGCCGACGCCGGCAGGCGCATGCGATTCAGGTACTCGGCGGCATAGTAGCCCGCGCACGTGCCCACGGAGGCGAGCAGAAGTTCCGGGGGCGTCATCCCCTCATCGAAACCATGATTCGAAGCCGGCTGGTCTGAGTAAATCTTGTGTCCCCGGGCTTCGGCTTCAAACTGAACGCCACCGAGGTAGGTGACCGTGAGTTCCATATCGTGTCCTTCACTCACCAGGATGCCGCGAAACGCCAGTGGTGACATCTCCTCCGTCCGAAGTGGGGCGGACCTCCAGGTCCGCGCGGGCTCTCCAGAGCCCGCTCAGGTTAGTGGTGGGGCCTGGAGGCCCCAAGCGGCTCTGGAGAAGCGCCCCACACTGCGTCAGATTAGAATAGAGATTTAGGAGTTAATTCTCATGGAATTTCTTGCCGCCAGTCTCCTCGAACTCATAACCCAGACCTCCACGAATCTGCCTCCCGACGTCCGCCGCGCGATGAGCAGCGTACTGGCCACCGAGACGCCGGCCACCCAGTCGCTTCAGGCGCTGAACATTATTGCGACCAACATTGACATGGCCGAAGAAGGTGAAGGCGCGATCTGCCAGGACACGGGCATGCCGACCTTCATCATCCACACCCCCGCCGGCACAAACCAGATCCAGATGGCCGAGGCCATTCGCGGGGCCGTTGTCGAGGCCACCAAGCGCGGCAAGCTGCGGCCGAACTCAGTCGACTCGCTCACGGGCAAGAACTCCGGCAATAATCTCGGCACAGAGACCCCGGTGATTCACTTTGAACAGTGGGAGAAGGACGAAATCGAGGTCAAGCTGATCCTCAAGGGCGGCGGCTGCGAAAACAAAAATATCCAATACTCCCTCCCCGCCGAACTCGAACATCTCGGCCGCGTGGGCCGCGATCTCGCGGGCGTGAAGAAGTGCATCCTGCACGCCGTCTGGCAGGCGCAGGGCCAGGGCTGCTCGCCGGGCGCCATCGGCGTCTGCATCGGTTCGGACCGCGCCACGGGCTACGCGCTCGCGAAGTATCAGCTCTTCCGCACGCTGGAAGACACCAATCCGAACCCGGTCCTGGCGCAGCTCGAAGACGAGATCATGGCAGAGGCCAACCAGCTCGGCGTCGGCGCCATGGGCTTCGGCGGCAAGGCGAGCCTGATTGGCTGCAAGATCACAGCCGCCAACCGTCTGCCGGCCAGCTTCTTCGTCTCGGTCGCCTACAACTGCTGGGCGTTCCGGCGTCTGGGCGTGATTCTCGATTCGAAGACCGGCGCCATCAAGGACTGGCTCTATCGCGACCCGACCGTGCCCGTCCAGAAGATGGCCCAGGGCGAAGGCTTCCCACTGACCGGCCGCGAAGTGGTGCTCACCGCGCCGCTGACCGCCGAACAGATGCGCACCCTGCACGTCGGCGACGTCGTGTTGATCCGTGGAGAGATGTACACCGGCCGCGACGCCGTGCACGCCTATCTGCAGAAGCATGATCCACCCATGGACCTCAACGGCGCGGTGCTTTACCACTGCGGTCCGGTGATGCTGAAAGAGGGCGGCGAGTGGCAGGTGAAGGCCGCCGGGCCGACCACCAGCATCCGTGAAGAACCCTACGAGCACGACGTCCTTCGCCGCTTCGGCGTGAAGGCCGTCATCGGCAAGGGCGGCATGGGTCCCAAGACGCTAGCGGCTTTGCAGGAGTGCGGCGCGGTCTACCTGAACGCCATCGGCGGAGCGGCGCAGTATTACGCCAAAACCGTCGAGAAGGTGCTCGACGTCAACCTGATGGAACTCGGCATCCCCGAAGCCATGTGGCACCTGCGCGTGAAGGACTTTCCCGCCATCGTCACCATGGACGCCCACGGCCAGAGTCTCCACGCCAAGATCGCCGAAGAGAGCGGCCAGGCGCTCGAAGCGCTGCAGAAACAGTAAGCGGGCGCGGCCGCCATACGCGTTGTATGGGGGGGAGATCGCAGACTCTCCCCTTGACCGTATCATCCTGCCGATATCCCGTTCCTCCATCCAGCACAGATCTATCCATGCCCGACAGGCGGTTCACCCCGAGTGTTGAAGCTGGGCCACCCTCTCCGCCCCAAGCACAGAACCGCGAACGACAGAGAGCGGCCATGAGCCTTTTGGCGCGCAAGATAAGCAGATTCCTCGAACGACTGCCCGCTCGGCTGGAGCGTCGGATAGAATATCGGCATGAGATTCCGCTTTCTGCTTATCGCGGGGTTGTTATGCTCCCTGCCTCTCGTGTGCGCCGACAGGAAGGATGCCAAGCCAGGCAAGTGGGTCAGCATGTTCAACGGCAAGAACCTCAAGGGTTGGGAGGCTAACCAAAACCCGGAGAGTTGGACCGCTGTCGATGGCATGATCAAGGGTGACGGCGAGAACAGCCACCTGTTCTACATGAAGGAGCAGTGCGGCAACTGTGAATTCAAGGCCGATGTCAAGATCGGCGACAAGGGCAACTCCGGCATGTACTTCCGTGCGGCCTTCGCGCCCGGCTGGCCCAAAGGCTACGAAGCGCAGGTGAACGCCACCCACTCCGATCCCGTGAGGACCGGCAGCCTGTATAGCTTCGTGAAGAACCTCACGGATCCGACTGGCCCCGATGTGTGGTTCAACCAGCACATCATCGCCGACGGCAATCACATCGTCATCAAGGTCAACGATAAGGTGATCGTGGACACCGTCGAAGACAAGAACACCTACACGAGAGGCTACTTCGCGCTGCAACAGCACAACAAGGGGAGCATCGTGTATTTCAAGAACCTGATGTACCGCAGATTGCCCGAGAAGTAACCGGCGTTCCGGGCGGCGCGAGCTACCTTAAAGAGGGCGTGGCGAAAATCGCCGGACGGGAAATTTGTACCCGTTTTCTCCCGTAAGTGACTGATTCTACGTTAAAAAACGGGTATCCTCTACCCGTTTTCAGATTCTGACTCAGGCCGCTCAGCGGGCAGGAGCGCCAAGCGCAAGTGGCTCGTGCTCCCGCCTTCGGTCTTGGGATCTCCTCCACTTGCGGGAGCGCCCACTGTGCGCGCTAAGCAATCAAGCGCCGCGGGGGGCCGGTCAGCGCAGGGTCACCAGCAACAGTCTCCGCCTATGGCAACAGCAAGTGGCGGATTAGGTCGCGGATGCTCTGCGATGGCCAATTCCGCCCTTGACCTGCCCTCCTGATTGCCGCACACTGAGGCACGCGGGGCGCAGCGTCTCAGGTAAAGCCCTCGCGAACCGGGGACAGCTCGCCGGCTTTGAGGGCGCGTCAATCGGGCGCGAGGATGGTGTTCACCGTCTGAAATCTCACTCATTTCCGTTGCCCGTTTGCAGGGCTGGCTGCACTCCTCACTACGGACGAGTGCCCGGCTCCAGGACAGGAGTAGCACTCGAAAATGAGCCCCCGTCGCAGCAGTGTTCCCCGGGAGCAGGCACAACCCTCCGCAGGGTTGAGATATGCCGTCGCTGTCATCGCAACGCTGGCTGCACTGGGTGTTCGTTTAGTCCTCAACCCGGTCCTAGGGGTGCATGCGCCATATCTGCCGTTTACGGTAGCCGTCATAGTCGCGGCCCGTTTCGGGGGACGCGGGCCAGGGCTCGCCTGCACGGCGCTCAGCGCACTTGGCATCCTCTACTTCTTCATTGACCCGCGCTATTCATTCCTCATCGCCCGTCATGAGGCGACCGCCGGCCTGTTGCTGTTCCTGGCCGTCGCATCCGTCATCAGCCTGTTGATCGGCCGTCTCCGGGATTCGCTCCACTCGATGGCGCGTGCGGAGGCGGACCTGCGGCGGAAGAAGCAACTGATTGATCTTTCGCACGACGCGATCGTCACCGCGGATTCTCAACGGCGCATTACGGGGTGGAATGGCGGCGCGACGGAGATGTATGGCTGGACGGAAGGCGAGGCACTGGGCAAAGTCATCCAGGACTTACTTCGAACCAGCAATCAGATTTCGACCGCTGAGATCGATGCGATCCTTCATCGCGAGAACCGCTGGGACGGGGAACTGCACCACCTAGCTCGTGACGGGCGCCGGCTCGTCGTGGAAAGCCGCCAGGTGCTGCTTCGCGACGACGCGAACCAGCCGGTGGGCATCCTGGAGATCAACCGCGACGTTACAGATCGCAAGCAGGCCGAGGAAGAGTTGCACCGGGTCAATGAGCAGCGCCGTCTGGCTCTAGAGTCAGCCAACATGGGAACATGGTCCCTCGACGTTGCCAGCGGCAAAATGTCCTGGGACAAGCGCTGCGCCGAGGTTTTTGGCTTTGACGATTCGGCGGGAGGTCAAATTGACTACGCCGATCTGCTCGCGCGAATCCATCCGGACGAACGCGCGTCGCACGACGAGGCAATCAGGAAGGTGGCCACGGATCCATCCGGCGGGGCATACAGCGAGGACTATCGCGTCGTTTGGCCCGACGGGACGGTGCATTGGGTGGCCTCAAATGGGCGGGTACTTACCGAAGGCGACGACGATCGCCGCCACGCGGTCCGCCTCGTTGGCGTGAGCATGGAGATCACCGAGCGGCGGCAAGTCGAAGAACGCCTGCGGCAGGCGCAAAAGCTGCAGAGCGTTGGTCTGTTGGCGGGTGGCGTCGCGCACGATTTCAATAATCTCCTGACCGTGATTATGGGCAGCGCCAGCCTCGTCCTCGCTCAGCGCCCAACTTGCGAACATACTCAGGCAATCCTTTCCGCGGCGGAGCGGGCCGTGTACCTGACCAAGCAATTGCTGGCATATGCCGGAAAGGGCCAGATTGTCGTCAAGATTGTAGATCTCACGCAGCTCGTGTCCGAATCGACGGGGCTCCTCTCGGCTTCCGTTCCCAAGCGGGTCAGCCTCAGCTTCAACCTCTCGCAGGATCTGCCCTATCTGGAAGTGGACCCCAGCCGGATGGAACAGGTCCTGATGAATCTCGTCATCAATGCCGGTGAGTCGATCCCACCCAAGAGCGATGGGCGGATAGAAGTATTGACCAGTTGTTGCGAAATTACGCCGGATGCGGCGCGACGGAACTCCAAGGCGTACGATGTCGCGTCCGGCACTTATGTTTGCCTGGAAGTGCGGGACAACGGCATCGGCATGGATGAAGCCACGGTCGCCCAGATCTTCGAGCCGTTCTTTTCTACCAAGTTCACCGGCCGCGGCCTGGGCCTGGCCGCGGTTTACGGCATCGTGCGCAGCAGCAAAGGCTTCATCGACCTCCAAAGTACGCCCGGCGCCGGCACCACCTTCCGCGTGTTCCTTCCCGCCTCGGAAAAGACTCATTTGACGGAGCGTGCGCCAAGCGTTCCGAACCAACAGCCTGGCGGACATTCGACCATCCTGGTAGTGGATGACGAGGAGATGATCCGCAGATTGGCCTGCGTCGCTCTGGGGAGCTACGGCTATGCAATGCTGGAAGCCAAGAACGGCAAGGATGCGCTCCAGGTGCTCGCCGAGGCCCCGTCCCTGCCGTCTCTGATTCTCCTCGACCTGGCCATGCCTGTCATGGGCGGGGATGAACTGGTGCCGATTCTGGAAAAGAAGTACCCGGGCCTGAAGATCGTTCTCACCAGCGGTTACCCGGAAGAAGATGCGCGCAAAGGTTTTCAGGCCGGCTCCGTCGCCGGCTTCTTGCAGAAGCCATACACCGTGGTGATGCTGGCGGAGAAGATCGGAGAAGTGCTCGGCGGCGGCACGGATAGAATCGCGGAATCACTGGGCTCCCCGGGACGCGATTGAACGATTCGATGCTGAAAGGTCCGTTCGGGGACATAGGTAACAGTTTATTCCGAGGACATGGGTAACAGTTGATTGGGTTTGGAGCTCATGGTCTGTTCCTCATTGTATGTATTCGGATTCGGGACTGTGGGAATGTGGGAATCGCCCGGCGATTTCCAAGTGGCGTGGAAAACGCCGCGTTTTCCTCCCACGTCATTTCCACAGGCTCAGTCCGCGTCGT
>Ga0302320_10014273_pt1 | contig 16459 bp, 6 predicted proteins | sample Bog_T0_3_FD_202130 | JGI IMG/M metagenome (GOLD analysis project Ga0302320, IMG submission 202130) | Peat permafrost microbial communities from Stordalen Mire near Abisko, Sweden - Bog_T0_3 | ecosystem: Environmental > Terrestrial > Soil > Wetlands > Peat | place: Sweden: Abisko, Stordalen Mire... | reverse complement strand
CCAGCGCCGATGATGTAGGGTGAAGCGGTCGCGCTGTTATAAAAGCCCGGCGTCTGGGCCACTCCGTTCAACACCAGATTGGTTATTACGTTGGTGCCCGCAAAATCCAACTGCAACGCGGCTCCGCTGGCCACCGTGACCGTGGAATTCGTGGCGATTACAGGCTGGACGATTTCCAAGGTGCCGCCATTGACCGTCGTGTTGCCCGCGTAGGTATTCGCACCCGAGAGGGTCAGCGTGCCGCTGTTCTGTTTGGTCAGCCCCCCGCCGGTGTTTGCCGTGAGGATCGCCGTGCCGAGCGTTGCCGGGCTGCTGCAGCCGCCGCCGAATAGGCTCACCGTGGGTGCCGAGGTATAGCCGGTGCCCGGGCTGACAATAGTGATGTTGGTGACGGCGCCATCCGCAACATTGGCCACCGCCGTGGCGCCCACGCCACCGCCGCCGGTGATGGTGACTATGGGCGTGTCCAGATAACCCGCCCCGCCGGTGGCCACCGGAATACCGGTCACGCCGTTACCGGTCGGCGCGAGCAAGGCTTGGGCGATGGTGATGGCATTGCCGCCGTCATCAATGACCGCGCCGCCGCGGTAAATAGTCGCCGCGGTTAATCCCTGCAGGAACGTCGCGGTGGCCGCGCCGGCCACCAGCGTGCCGCCATTGAAATTCAGCAGCGAGGTGCTGGTGCCGACGGCCCCGACGTAATCGGCCGTGACCGTGCCACCCAGCAGGTTGACCGTGCCAACCGTGGTGGTGCCGGAAAAACCGAACTGCAGCGGGCCGCCGGACAAGTTGACCGACGCCGAGCCGGACACATTCAAAGTGCCCGTGCCGCGTTCACCCACATGGATGCCGAAGTTGTCGTTCAAGGTGCCCCCGCTCACATTGGCCACCCCGATGGCCCCGGCGATATTCGCGATGGAAACCGCTCGCGCACTGTCGTTGAGGGTGCCGCCGCTCATGTTAAAAACGCCCTCGGAAGCACTGTTTCCGTAAGCGCCGCCCACCACAAAATAGGCGTCCACGGGATTAAAATCCCCGATGGTGAAGGTGCCGCCGCTGAAGTCAAACGCGCCGTACGCGCCGCTGGCCTGGCCAATATGAAACTCGCCCGCGCCGCATTCAAGGCTGCCCGAACTCATGAACAAGAATCCGCTGGCCCCCGGCACATTGCCGATGGCGACGGCCGGGTTGATGGCGTCGTTGGCTTGCACCGAACCGCCGTCGATGTTCAAAACCGCGTTGTTGGAGGCATTCCCCACAATGACCTGGCTGGTGGAAGTGCTGATCGCGCCGGTGCCATTCACCAGCACCGTGCCACTGTTGATGGTCGTGGCGCCGGCATAGGTGTTGGCTCCGCCCAGCGTTAAGGTCCCGCTGCCGGTCATGGTAAGACCGCCGGTGTCGGAAACGGACCCGTTCAGCGTGGTGTTATGGCCACCGTCCGTGACCGTCAGCAGGTTGCCGCCATTGTCGAGATTCTGTCCCAGGATCAAGTCGCCGGCCGCGGCATTCAAGGTTTGCGGCACCGAATCCAGGGTGACCGGCACGTTGAGGTTTTCCGCATTCACGGAATCGTTCGTGACGCCGCCGGCGGTGATGGCCAGACTGTAAGCGGTCGTTCCGATGGCAAAGCTTCCGGCCCCGCTGGCGAACGTCAAACTCGTGACACTATAATTAGTGTCCATGGACGGCGTCAGCCCGGTGGTGCCGGCAAAAACCAGTGTGTCGCCGGCCAGCCCGGGCGCAAACATACTGGCCCAGTCGGCCTTGTCGCTCCAATTGCCGGTGCCCAGTCCGCTCCATACGTCGGTGGTCGGTATTATGGTCAAAGTGGCGCCCCCGGAAGCGGTCAGAGAATTCGCGTCCGTGGCGGTTACCGTGACCAACTGCCCACCCGGGCTGGCGCCGGCCGGGACCACCAGAGTGTTCGTGTATACATTGGCATTCGACAGCACCAGGCTCGCGGTGGCAGATCCGCCGAACGCGCCCAAATTAACCGTCACCCCGGAATTGGGATCAATAGCTCCGCTGCCGGGCGTCACGGTCGCCGTAACGGTCACGCTTTGCCCGCGAAACGCCGTGGCGGGGCTAAGGGTAACGTCGCTAACCAGAGGTCCGGAAAGCGGGGCGTAATGCAGCGCCAGATTGTTGCCGCTCGCCTTCAGTGAATAATTGGCCGCATTGGCCGGCTTAGTGCCGTCCCAAACCAGCGTCGGCAGGCTCGCAATATTCGGGGTGGTCAGATTCGTAACCAGCACGTAGTCCGCGGTGATGTCGAGCGGGCTGGCGCCAGCCAGGGCATGCACATGGAACAACCCGCCATTCACCGTCAGGGCGCCGCCGTTCACCCCGACCACAATCTGGTCGTTGGCGCCGCTGGCGCTGTTGGTGATGTCGAAATAACAGGTGCCCCCTCCGCTCAAATCCAGATCGTTGTTAAAGGTCAGCGTGCCCACTGTGCCGATCGTCCCGGGATAAATGCTCACGCCCGGTGACGTTGCAAAAGAGCCGTTATTGGTGCCGCTGCCCGATAAGGACTGCCCCGCGGACAACGTTAGCGAACCCAACGGGGAAACGTCCAGGGTGGCGCCATCCGCCACCACATAGCCGGCCGTCGCCGTGGGTGCCACCCCCAATGACAGGGTTCCGGCAGCCACTGCCGTGAGGTTGGTGTACGTATCCGTTCCGGTCAGCGTCAGCGTGCCCGCGCCCTGCTTGGTCAACCCGCCGCTGATGTCGGCCGCCAGCGTGGGGGCGCCCAGGGTGGCCGCCGTCGCATAACCGCCGCCGAACAGCGTCACCGTCGGCGCCGTGGTGTAACCGGTGCCCGGGCTGAGAATGATGATCCCGGCAACCGCACCGCCGGAGACATTCGCCACTGCGGAAGCGCCCACCCCGCCGCCGCCGCTGATGCTGACGACCGGAGTATCCTGGTAGCCCGCACCGCCATTCACCACCGGTATGGCGCTCACGCCATTGCCGGAGGGGGCCAGCAATGCCTGCGCGATGGTGATGAGATTGCCGCCGTCATCAATGATCGCGCCGCCGCTGTAAAGGGTCGCCGCCGTCAGTCCTTGCAGGAAGGCCCCGCTGGCCGCGCTGGCCGCGAGCGTGCCGCCATTAAAGTTTAACCGGGAAGTGCTGGTCCCAGCTGTCCCCACGTAATTGGCGGTAACGGTGCCTCCCAGCAGGTTTACCGTGCCCGTCGTGGTGTTGCCGGAAAGACCAAATTGCAGCGGGCCACCCGCCAGATTGACTGACGCCGACCCGGACACATTCAAGGTGGCCGTGCCGCGATCCCCCACATGGATGCCGAGGTTGTCGTTCAACGCCCCGCCGCTCACATTCGCCACGCCGATCCCGCCGGCGATGCCCGCAATCGATAATTCCTCGGCGCTGTCGTTGATGAGGCCACCGGACATGTTCAAGACGCCTTCGCCGCCCGCTCCCACGACAAAATAGGCATCCGTGGGATTGACGTCCCCGACCGTTATGGTGCCGCCTTTGAAGTCGAACGCGCCGTAAGCCCCCGCCGCCTGCCCGATATGAAATTCACCCGCGCTGCAATCCAGACTTCCGCTGGTCATCGCCAGGAATCCGTCCGCGCCCGTCACAGTTCCCAACGCCCCGGCCGGATTGAAGTTTTCGTTGATGTCCACCGCGCCGCCGGCCAGGTTCAAAAAGGCGTTTCCCGCCGCGCCGCCAACGATGACCCCGCTGGTGGCGGCCCCGCTGCCCGTGATGATCCCGCCGCCGGCATTCACCGTCAGCGTGCTGTTGATGGTCACGGTGGCACTGCTGGCCACCCCGTTACTGATCAAGCCGCTTAAAACCACCGCCCCGCCGCTGACCAGCGTGCTGCCGGAATAGGTGTTCGTACCGGCGAGCGTGAGGGTGCCCGCGCCGGTCTTCGTCAATGCGCCGCCGCCGGTGACGGGTCCGGCAATGGTGGTGTTGAAGCCGCCGTCGGCCACGGCCAGCAAATTACCGCCGTTGTCGACGCCTTGCCCCAGCGTGAGGCTGCCCGCCGCGGCGCTGAGACTCTGCCCCGGGTTCGACAAGACGACCGGCACATTCAAGGTTTGCGGGCTGGCGGAATTGTTCACCACCCCGTTCGCGGTCACCGTCAAAATGCCCCCCGCGGCGCCAATATTGAAACTCCCGGCGCCGTTGGTGAAGGTCAAGCCCGTGATGCTGTAACTGTTGTCCATCGTTGAATTCAGACCGGTTGTCCCGGCAAACACCAGGTTGTCGCCCGCCAGCCCGGGCGCGAAAGTGCTCGCCCAGTCCGCATTGTCGCTCCAGTTGCCCCCGCCCAGGCCGCTCCACGTTTCGGTGGTGTTCAGGACCGTGAGCGTAATATCGGCGGACGCAGTGTTGCCGGCGGTGTCCGTGGCCGTTACCGCCAGGTTGGTGGTTACCACGGTGCTTGCGGCCGGAACGGTGATGGTGTTGGTGTAAACTTCCGGCGAGTCAGAAAGATACAAGCTAACTGCGGAAGCACCGCCAATGGCATTCAAATTGACGGTCACCGAGCTGATCGTGCCCACGTTCGCCGCCGCGGTCACGCTGATCAACGTGGGCTGGTTGCGAACCACCGTCGCCGGCGTGGCCGTGGCCGCGGAGATGGTGGGCGGGGTGGTTCCGGAATAATGGAGCCGGATCTGGTTGCCGCTCTTGATAATCTGGTAGTTGGCGGCGCCGCTCGGCGTCGCGGCCAGCCAGAGGGGCGTGGCCGCGAAATTGCCGGCGATGCCGGCCGAACCGCCCGTTAAATTGAACAGGACATAGTCGTTGGCTAAATCCAGCGTGGTGCCGCAAAGGATGCCAACGCTGACGCCACCGCTGTTGAGCGTGCTGCTCGCGCCGCTCAACACCACCTCGTCATTGCCCCCTCCCGCGGCGGTGCTGCCCAGATTAAAATTGGCTTGGGCTCCGCTGTTGTAGGTCAGGTTGCCGCCAATCGTGTTGGTCGCGCCCGCGCCGGCGATGGGCTGCGTTTGCCCGCCGCTGTTCACCGTCACATTGCCTTCGATCGTTCCGCTGCCGCCTAGAATTCCACTCACCACTGTGCCGCCCGTATGCGTGCTGCCGCCGTTCAAATACAATCCGCCGCCGGTCCCGGAATTGGCCACGGTCAACTGGCCGCTGCCGCCGTCGCCAATGCTGCTGCCATAGGTAACCACATGCCCATTCACGTCAATGGTGCCATTGCCATCCAAGGTAACCGGCTGGCCGCTGATATCCAGCGCCGTCCCCGCCGCGCCGGTCGCCAGCGTCGTGGCATATTGCAACTCGCCGCCGTTGAAAATCGTCGGGCCCTGGTCCCCGCCGCCCAGGGCATATTGTGAGTTGATGTCCAGCGTGGCCCCGCCCGTGATCAGTGTGCCGCCGTATTGAAAGTTCCCGGCGGTTCCGCTGGGAAACGTCAGCGCCACGGTGCCCGTGGCATACACTGGCGTGGTGTTCGCCGTGCCGCCGCCCGTCCCGGGGACGAGGCCCGCCACCTCGCCATTGGCCACCGAGCCCGGAATGCCGATCACCAGCGGACCGCCGCCGGTGCCACTGCCAATCTGCCCGTCAATCGTAAAAGTCTGTCCCGCCACGGCCGCCAGGCCGCCGCCGTTACCGAGCAGCGTGATGCCGCGCTGTTTGCTCCCGCTGTTATCCAGGGTGATGCTGGCCGAGCTTAACAGGGTGCCGCCGTTCAAATTCACCGCCGCGCCGGTTCCTGCCGCCCCGAGGTTGGCGTCGGCGGCTATTTCGGTCACCCCGCCATTAAGATAACTGGCGCCCGTGTTGGCGTCCGTCCCCGATTTTACGACCGTCCCCGGTCCGGCCTGCGCGTAACTCGTGGTATGGCTTTGCGAGTTCACCAGCGCATCCTGGAACAATAATTCACCCAGCGTGTTGTTTTGATAGACATCCACCGCCCCGTTGCCATTGCCCTGATTGTAGGAAAAGCCCGTGCCGCTGGCGATGGTGGTATTGTTGGCGCCCACATTGGGTGTCACCAGCAATCCGCCGCAATAGTAGCGGCTGCCCCGCGGGGTGAACGTGAAAGCGCCCGGCGTGTTGAATCGGAGGGTGTCGGCGTACTGCGTTCCGCTGCCGCTGGCGGGAGCGGCGCTGGCCTGAAGGTCGAAGTTGCCATCCGCACTGGAAAAATTCGCAGTGACCACCGTGTAAAAACCGGACACCTGGCTGCCGCCAATGATCGTCCAGGGTGACGTGCCATTCCCCCCTCCCGCCAAAGAAGTGCTGGCCCAATCGTAAAGACCGACGGTCGCGATGGCGGCGCGCGTGGTGCCGTTCCAAAGCAGCCCCCGGGTTCCGGTGCCATAAGTCTGGTTATTGTTGCCGGTGCCGATGTAAGTGGTGGTGATCGTTCCCGACGCCGCCACGTTCTCATCGCCACTGCCGACGGTGGCCGGACCGACGAACGTGGTCTGCGACCCAAGCGTTTGGGGAAAAGACCCCAGATTCAGGGTCGGCAGCGGATTGGTCGGATTTCCGCCATTCGGCCCGGCAGAAATCACGTTGAGCCCCGGATTGACGGTCACGCCGGAACCATTCGTAAAATTCTGAATGCTGGCATTAGTGGCGTTGCCAATGACCTCGAGCGCACCGCCGCCCAGCGAGACCGGCGAATAAGAGTTGAGCAAATCCGATACGGCGCCGGCATTGGAAAAATCCACCGTGAGACTCCCGCCGCTTACCGTAACGGTGCCGTAGGCGCCGCCGCCCGCTCCGCTGCCGATCTGCGAGGCATCCACGGTTCCGTTGAAGGTCAGGATGCCCGCGCCCAATTTGGTCAGGGCAACCGTCGTGGTCGTCGGCACGGATGACGCGCCGTTGAGCAGGCTGCCGCTGATCACTGTGTTCCCCGCGCCGCCAATCGCCAGCGTCTTGGTCCCGGCCGTGCCCGCACCGGCCGCCGGACCGCCATAGACGTTGCCCGCCAGGGTCAGGGTCTCGGCGCTGTTGTTGATGAAGGAGTTCGTTTGCGCGGTCGAATCGGTGCCGAGCACAATCGCCGCGTCGATCCATTCATTGCTCAGCACCGTGGAGTTAAGGGTGATCCCGCCGTTGTTGTTGAGCGACAGGGTCTGGCTGTCGACCGGGCCAACGCCCACGGTGTAAGCCGCCGCCAGGCTCGTGCTGAAAATGAGATTGCCGACCGTGACCCCGGTTCCCAAATCAATGGTCGTGAAGCCATTCCCCCCGCCATCGAAAGTCGCCGTGTCACCCGGGCCGGGAACCGGTGCGGCGGTCCAATTGGCGCCCGCCCAAGTGTTGTCGGTGGCGCCGGTCCAACTGCCGCTGGCGGCGTGCAGGTTTAATCCGCCGGCCAACAGCGTTAGACAGGCAATACGAACTAATTGCTGGGGTTTCATGATGTGCGAGGGTTGGGGGGTTGGTCATTGGTTCTGAGAATGGGGCCAAGCCAAAGGACTTTGGCCGACGATAAATCGGCTTCTTGGCGTTTCGGCTTGGGGCGAACATATCAGGGGTTTCATTAGTACACGCGGAAACCGGCGCCCAAAGGTGCCAAAAAAAATAAAAATATTTTATCCCTCGTTCTTGCAGTGAAGTATCGTGCAAAAAAGCCTCCCGCCCGACGCGCTCGAGGTCCCCATCCGGATTTTTGGAAATGCCTTAATCCGATCCCGGCGGCGCAACCTCACATTTGACCAGCGCCCCGGCTTCCTGCTCCAGCTGGCGGGCAAAGACCCAGTCAAACCAAAAGCCATAACCTGCCCGGCCCCGATCCAGACCGCTTTTGAATTTCGCGTCAACCAGCTCGCGCGCTTGCGCCAGTTCAGAACACGCTTCGGAAGTTTTACCCTGGTGATAATGAGCCATCGCCAAAATGGCATCGACCATCGCATCGCAAGGCGGATATCTCTGGCCTTGCGCCTGGGCGCGCTGGCACCATTGGACCGCGCCTTCATCATTGCCGCAACGGAGCTGCCAGAGGCCCATCGGCGTGAAAGTCCATTCGCTTTGCCGGTTCTTGGCCAGGGAGTGAATCTGTCTTTCCGTGGCCGCCGCCATCGGCTTCAAGCGTTCGATTTGAGTTTTGTCCAAGGGCAGCAAACTGCCGGCGAGGACGATGCTCTCGTTGGGCATTTCGTCAAAATGGGTGGCCGCCTGCTGCCAGAACCGGTCATAGTCCGCGCGGTCGCCGCTGGCCGCCAAAACCACCCCGCACGCCTGGTAATCAAAAACAACTTGGCCCGGAGAATCCAGTTGATTGACCTTGAGGAGGGCCAGGTAGCGCTCGCTCGCCGGCTGCCAGCGGCCTTGCAAAGCCAGCCATTCACCCACCGAGCGCAGGGCGGACGCACTATCCAGCGTGGGATCGGGCGGGAAATTTTTGACCTGGTTCAGCGCGCCCTCCGCCTCCTGCAATTTCCCCTGGCTCACGAACATGACCGCCTGGGTGATTTTGGCGCGGTCCTCCGCCGCCGCCCGCAACCGGGCCTCCCGTGCGTTCGCCGCCCGCTCCCGCAAAAACAGCCAGGTGGACAGCCCCAAACCCAAGAGCAGCGCCACCGTCACCGCCGTGCCCGCGATGAACGTCAGCTTATTCCGCCGCACCAGTTTTTTCAGCCGGTAAACCTGGCTGGGCGGCCGCGCCATCACCGGTTCGTTGTCCAGGTACCGCTGGATGTCCATCGCCAGCCCGTTCGCCGTCTGATATCGCCGGTTGCGGTCTTTATCCAGCGCCTTCATCACAATCCAGTCCAGGTCCCCTTTCAGCTCGGAAATTAATTTCGGCGGCTCGGAATGGCGCTGGCCCGCGGTCAATGTTAATTCCGTCCGGCGCATCGAGGTGATCATCGTGGACGGCAATTGCGGTTCCCGCTCGCGCAGTGTCCGCCGCATGGCGTCCACGCCCGACTCCATCAACATTTTGGTGTCAAAGGGCGTGCGGCCGGTGAGTAGTTCGTACAGCAACACGCCGAGGCTGTATATGTCGCTGCGCGTGTCCACGTCCAGGCCGGTGTTGTCCGCCTGTTCCGGACTCATGTAGGCTGGCGTTCCCACAAATTGTCCGGCCGACGTGACCAGTGTGTTGTCCGTGAGCCGGTCCGCCGTCGCCTTGGCAATCCCAAAGTCAATCACCTTGGGCACCGCCTCGCCGTCGTGCAGGGTCACGAGGATGTTCGACGGCTTGATGTCGCGGTGGATGACACTCTTTTGATGCGCGTGCAGAATGGCATGGCAAACCTTGATGAACAATTTCAGCCGCTGCTTGGTGTCGAAATTTTGTTCGTTGCAGTATTCCGTGATGCGCATGCCCCGCACTAGTTCCATCACGAAAAATGGCCGGCCGGTTTCCGTGGCCCCGGCATCCAGCACTCGCGCGATGTTCGGATGATCCATCATTGCCAGCGCCTGCCGCTCGGCCTCGAACCGGGCGATGACACTCTTGGTGTCCATCCCCAGCTTGATCACTTTGAGCGCCACCGGCCGGCGCACCGGAGTTTCCTGTTCCGCCAGATACACCGTGCCGCAGCCGCCTTCGCCGATTTTTTGCCGCAGTTGGTACCGCCCCAGCCGGCTGCCCAGTTGCTTGTCGGTCAAATCTTCCGGCTCAACCTCCGCCGCCGGTGGTTTCAGGCGTTCCGCCGCCTGCGCGGCCAGTTCCGGAACATTCACCGCCTCCCGGCCGCGTTCAAAAAAACTCTCGGCGCCGGCCTGGGCCCGCAGCATCGCCTCGACCGCCGCGCGCAGTCGCGTATCGCCCGCGCACGCCCGATCCAAAAACTGCGACCGCACCTCCGGGTCCGGCAGATTCAGCGCCGCCACACACACCGCCTCTTCAATTTGGGATTCCGGGCTCATCAAGTCCGTTCGCTAATCCACCGGAACAACTTGATTTTGGCGACGACCCATTGGCGGTTCACCGTTCGCAAACTGATCTTCATGTTTTCCGCCACCTCTTCGTTGGTCAGTCCGCCGAAGAATTTTAACGACACGATCCGGGCCTTTTCCGGATCTTCCGTTTCGAGCCATAACAAGGCCTCGTCAATCAGCAGCACATGTTCGTCGGGAGTCGCCGCCGTGATTTCCAAGTCTTCCATGGCCACGCGCTGCTGGCCGCCCCCATGTTTCAAGGCGGATTTGCGTCGCGCGTTATCAATCAAGATGCGCCGCATGGCGTCCGCCGCCGCGCCAAAAAAATGCGCCCGATTTTTCCAGGTCCGGTCGCCGGCGCCCACCAGTTGCAACCAGGCCTCATGCACCAGCGCGGTCGGCTGCAACGTTTGGCCGGCCGCCTCTCGGGCCATCCGCGCCGCCGCCAATCGTCGCAGTTCCTCATAAACCAGCGGAAACAAGGCTTCTGAGGCCTGACTTTCGCCGCGACCAATGGACTGCAGCACTACGGTGACGTCATCCATGCTTTTGCCCCCCAGAATAACGATTTCGGCGCATCGTCGCCACCGCAAAGTCAGCTGTGATGCAAAGCATTGATTTCAAATAAATTGGAATCCCAGATCGGAACGTCCCGCATGTGTACTTTGAGGTTCATGGGGATTTCCGCTTTCCTTTCGGACCTGCTCACCGCCCATGAACCAAACTGGGTAGGGCGGCCAGTCCCCTGCACGCCATCGTAGCTATGCCGATGGCCGAAAAAATAATACCGATGGCTCATCGCGATTCTCTCCCCTCACGGCCAGGAATTTTTCCGCGCCGTCGGCGCGGCCTATTTGAAGATACCCGTTAACCAAAATCCCAAGACCCATTCGGGGCGGCCTATTCCGGTTTGTTTATCGGAAACAACCGGCAATAACCGTTCATGCAAAGCTCCCTCGTCCCTCAAAGCCTTCGCCTCGTCCATCCTTCGCGTTCCTTGCGTTCTCTCGCAGCAAATCCCCTTCTTCTTCCTCTCCGCCGGGCTATGTAAATGAACTCGTCATTTTTGGAAAAATTCCCTTTGTTCCCTTTTTTCATGCGGTTAAATCATTCGAATAATTCTTCATTTCTTCTCCGCGTTCTCCGCGTCTCCGCGTGAAATCTCTTAGTTTTTCCGCTTTTCGCGTCTTTCGCGTCTTTCGCGGTTTAAATTCCCCGGCTTCGTTTTGGTTGCGGCTTTGCCGCGTTGCGCCTCCGCGCGAACTTTTTCCCGCAGGTTCATGGAAAGTCTAAATCCTACTTTGGATTGCCGGAGGGGGAGTCGGTGGCGGGGTTCATTTTTAAACCCGTGATTTTTAGGGTGTACGCGTATTTGCCGGGGGCCGCGGGGGGCAATTTAACCCTCAGGCCCGCCGTGTTCCGCGTGAATTCGCACGCGCCCGCGCTGCCGAGAAGTGTGACTTGGTTAACTTCCCCGGCCACCGGCGCGCCGGTGCCCAGCGAGGTGATGACCGCGCCGCCTGCCGGGTACTTGCCCAGGAAGATCGCGTAGAGGGAGTCGCCCTTGACCGTGAAGCGGATATTCTGGCCGGGGCCGCCCCGGCTGCCGCCCTCGCCGAACTTGATCCAGTTGTGCGTGTCGTAAATCGCCTCGCCGTTGATCTGCAGCCATTGGCCGATCTCCCGCAGGGTCGTTTGAATCTCGGGCAAAAAGGTGCCGTCCGACTTGGGCGAGAGGTTCAGCAGCAAAGTGCCGTTTTTGCTCACCGTGTCCGCGAGTTTGCTGATGATGGGGCCGGGACCGCTGATGCGCATGCCGGTCGTATAGCCCCAGGTGCTGCCAATGGGCTCATCCACCTGCCAGACGCCCGTGCGAATGCCGGCGGGCGAACGGGCGCCGATCTTTTCGAAGTCAATGATTGAGCCAATCGTTTCCGTGTTTCGGTCGCTGGGTGCGTAGGCCGCCTTCTTGGTGCTGAGGGAGACTTCCTTGCCCCAAGCCTGCGCCCGGTTGTAATAGTAGGCGGCGATGCGCAGTTTGAGCGGGTCGAGATAACGCATGTCCACGCCGTTGTCGAACCAGAGCAGATCCGGCTGGTATTTGTCGATCAGCTCGACGTTGCGATTGTACCAGTCCACCAGAAATTTCTCGCAGGCGGCGTCACTGCGGTCGGCCACGTGGTAGAAATCGGCCCATTGGGGATCGTAGAGGTCGGCGTGCTCGCCTTTGAGCTTGTTCGCCAGGTCGGGGGCGGGATTAACGAACTGGAAATTCTCGATGCCGTGATTGGAGACGCCAAACTTCAAGCCTTGCTTGCGCACGGCCCGGCAGAGTTCGCCGATGAGATCGCGTTTGGGTCCCAGGTTTTTGGCGTTCACTGGATTGACCTGGCTGTCCCAGAGGGAAAAACCATCGTGATGCTGGGCGGTCGGAATCACAAATCTTGCGCCGGATTGCTTGAAGAGTTCGGCCCAGGCGTCGGCATTGAAATTCGAGCAGGTGAAGAGCGGGATAAAATCCTTGTAACCGAATTTATCCGGCGGTCCAAAATGTTCCGTGTGCCACTGGCTGTCGCCGGCGTACATGTGTTTCTCGTACCATTCATTGTGATGCGCCGGCACGGAATAGAGGCCCCAATGCATGAAAAGTCCGAACTTGGCGCCCACGAACCATTGGGGAACGCGGTAGTTTTGCCGGAGCGAATCCCAAGTGGGCTGGAATGGCCCCGCCGGCAGCGGATTGGTGATCGAATTGACCGCCGCCTCCACTACTTCCAGCCGGGTTTCAGGTGCCATGTCATAACCGTCCGTCGCATTGCCGCCCTCGGCAATAAAGTTCGTGGTTTGACCGATGGCATGAGTCGTAAGGCCTACCGCCAGCAGCAGAGGCAAGGCGCTGGAAAAAGCTTTCATTTGAATTTGGCGATTCCAACCGTGATTCATGGGCGCACCCGTTGCTGCTGGGCTTTTGCGATAAATGGCATGATGAAACAAAAGCTAAGCCGTGCCCGCTGAGTTGTCACCAGATTTTCGTCAAAGTCGGCCAGTGCGTGAGCCCCCCCTGTAAAAACAGGGGAGAGAAAAATGGTGCCCCGGTGCGGACTTGAACCGCAAACCAATTGATTAAGAGTGAGCTTTTTATAAGAGCACCTTTTGTGCACTTGTTTGGGAGTTTTTTTACGGACAAGCATTCTGGCTTGTATTCATAGGGTCAGGACGCACTTTCATTTTTCTAACGGCCGAGCAGTTTTTATTGGGTCAAGTTTTTATAGATGCAGTCGGATTTATTATACCCACAGCTTCATTTGCCAGAATTGCCAGAATGGGGGTGCGGAGGCTCCGGCGGCTTGGGAACACTGTGATATTTGAAAGTCTTCCCCTTGGGGTCGTAGCTGATAATCGGCTCTTCCCGCAAATTCTCCGGGGTGAGAACCGCTTGCTTGTGTGTCAAATCGCCAAGTTGACGGACGAACGCCAGCAGTGAATCCAACTGTGCCTGACACGTCACTTCTCGTGGGTCAATGTCGCACTCAATCTCGTCAGGAGTGAAGAAGTGGAACACAACGAGAACGCCATCAACTCGGAAACGCAATGTGGGGCGAACGTCAGCGAAAAATGATACGTCAAGATTCTCTGGAATTTCAAGGACTCCTGTCTCGGTCAGAAATTCAATATCGGATTGGCGTCGGAACAGCGGGTAGATGGCTCGCCAATCGCCGAGCGAAGCCGGAGTGACATAAATGTCTCTCAAGCTCCCGTCCCGTCGGAAATCCTCTTTGCATGTGTCCCACGAAATCATGGTGTTGGAGTTGTATTGCTGTCGCCTGCATTGCGTCTCTCGTCGTCACTTTCAGCCGCTATCGAGAGAATCTGCACCCCACATTTTGGACAACGCCCCGTTGCAACAACTACTGTCCATCCCGGATTCGGCGGCGGATATACCCGGGAGCCGTTGGAATCTGCTCCCAACCAATCCCTGCATTTTGGACAGCGGAGAAACCTATCATATTTTTTCCAGTAAAAACGCTGTGAAAAATATGGCACCAGAACAAGGTACAAGAGCACGCCGATTATTGAAAGCAGCGGGAAAGTTTCAGCGAAGCTAACCCGTGAAAGCACGAAAGCAATAGCTGCCAAGCCGCCCAACCAAAGCCCGTAAAACTTCATCATCCCCAACCCCCTGCGGCTGGCGTTCCAGAACCCGAGGTATTCGTCAAGGCTCGGCATTTGTGACATGGCACTCATTTACCCAAAAAAGGAACTTCACCACCATGAATCCAAGATGTCAACCATTTCCCGATAACGGACTCGCCAGCACCACGGCGGGCGTCATGTGCCAGAAGTTGTCCAACTCCGATAGCGGGATGCTCTTGGCGTAGTGCTTCTTGACCATCTGGACGCTGTTGCCCATATACCAAGCTGTCTCTTGGTCGCTCTTCTTCAACGCCCGAAAGTAAGTGGCAAAGCCGTGCCTCAATCCATCGGCAATCCATTTGTCGTCGTTCATCGCCCGAAACGCCACACGCACTTCACGTTCGAGATTGAACAGGTTTTGTTGCGGCACGAACGGGGCGTCCTTCTGACAAGTGTCAGTCCTCACTATTGACACTTTTGGTGGCTGGTCGTAGCATTTATGAAAGGTCCTAGAAAAGTGACATAAATAATTTTTCGAGGCCTGACCGGTCGGAGGTCACTGCTTCATCAATCGACTGATTTCCGACGAAAGTATCGGAACGAGCAATTGGACGGGAGCATTGCTGGTTCCAAAATCGGCCACACCGTCAATCTCAGCGAAAGGGACCGCGTATTTGCAGGGTGTATCGAAATTATCATCTTCGGCAAAAAAAGACTCTTGGTAATAGGGTGTGATTTTGGTGAAGGTAAATTTCTTTGCTGTCGCCAATGCTCGGAGCCGATCAAAATCATCGGGCTGCCAATTTGGCATCACGATCGCCTCGTGCGCCCGAATGCAGCGGGAAATTTCGTCCAAGCTGGCTGTTCGTTGGTTGCAATAGCGCTCCAAGTCCGACCACTTGGCGTAAAAGGCAACGATTCTTTCCTGCTTTCCAAACTCAATGGAAAAACCTTCGGCGGTAGATCCATTATCAGCAGCAGTGAAAAAAAGCGTTTGGTCAAGTCTTCGGGAAAAAAAGACTCCCCGTCCACTGCCAGAATTGTAGATTCTTCCAGGGGCCAACCCGGTGGAATCAACCCCAAATTGAGCCGCGTAAGCCTTTCCCCACTTGAGCACCGATTCATTGTTGGGAAGTTCTTTATTCGAAACGGGACTGGCCTTCGGCACCGAAAAACTAATTTCGGCGTCGTTAGGTCTTATTTCCAAAACGGAGGGAATCGGGCCAGGGTAATTCGGCGGCACTTCCATCCAAATAAAAAACTCATTGGTCGATGGTTTCGGAAACCCCCTTTTTTGAAGCGAACCAAGTACAACTGCATTTGAAAGAATCGTTGAGGGAAAAACGTGCGGAAGGGTCCTTTGGTAAACCCACATTTTTTCCGGCAACTGGTTGGTGGGAAAGTGCCAGACGATGGGAACATTATTAAAGAGATTCGTACTGAGGTCTCGCCAAGAATCCGTGGCAGCGGGCACAGAAAACGCCGTTCCGATAATCAAGGTGAGAAAGGCAAAATATTTCATCGGCCGCCCGATAAAGTTGCAAAGAAATTATTTAGTCAAGTTGGTTGCAAGAATCGCGCATTCAAGATTAGCAACCATATTTGTATTCCCATAATCAACAACCGGCAATGCCCGACCAAACCAGAAACGCCGCCGCCTGTCAACCATTGCACCCTTTGTCAGGCAAAAAATAATCGTTTTCAAGCAGGTGGACGGGCGTGAAAAACAAAAAACCCCTTGATTTCTCAAGGGGTTTCAAATTGGTGCCCCGTTTGCGGACTTGAACCGCAAACGAATTGATTAAGAGAAATTTATGAACAACTGCAAATCATTGATTTTTAAACCATTAAGAAATAATGCTCGCCGTGATCCGGATTTGCTATGTCAGTTTACATTCGTCGGCGTGCCGAAAACAGAACTCCCGATAACGGGAATATGGAAGTGAACCAAAAATGGAAAATCCTTTGATTTCTCACGGGGGTGGAGGTACGCCGTTATTTGGTCCCGTGATGCGGTAAAACCGGAGCAGGACATCTGCCATGTTCGTCACATTAGCACCCCAGTCGCCTGTGGGACCCGCAATATTCGTCAACACCGGCTCCCAATCGATTGGGGGCACCAAATTCGTGGCGGTTTGAAGGGTATAATCAGTGTATGGCGTGCCTTGGAATTGCAAGTGCATGGTCCCGCCAAGTGTATTCAATATAGTGAACGGAAACGGGCCTGACCGGGTCGATGAGAGCGATGCAATGGAGCTGGTCACGCTCCCATAGTTGTTCGACACGACAACAAAATAATATCCGATATTGGTACTGTTCATGACGGTCAAAACCAATTCGTTGTTCGTTTGATTTGCTAAAACGATAGCGGAGGGCGGATCCATTTGAATTTCGGGTATATTGGTGTAGCCATAACCGGCGGCGTTGATGACCACGGCGGAAACCATCCGATTACTCA
>Ga0302320_10014272_pt1 | contig 16459 bp, 14 predicted proteins | sample Bog_T0_3_FD_202130 | JGI IMG/M metagenome (GOLD analysis project Ga0302320, IMG submission 202130) | Peat permafrost microbial communities from Stordalen Mire near Abisko, Sweden - Bog_T0_3 | ecosystem: Environmental > Terrestrial > Soil > Wetlands > Peat | place: Sweden: Abisko, Stordalen Mire... | reverse complement strand
GAAGGTGATTTTGGCGTCGAGGGCGAAGAGCTTGTCGTCTTTGGTGGTGATGAAGGGATTGATCTCGACCAGGGAGGCGTCGGTCTCCGTGAAGGCTTTGTAGAGGCTTTGGAAGAAGGCGACGGCGGCGTTGATCTGGGTAGGCTTGAGGCCGAGGGCGAAGGCCAGCTTGCGGGCCTGCCATGCGCCGAACCCGATGGCCGGGTCGATGGTCTCTTTGAAGATGGCCTCGGGGGTTTTGGCGGCGACTTCCTCGATCTCCATGCCGCCGGCCTGGGAGGCCATGAACACTAGCTTGCCGGTGGCGCGATCGAGGACGATGCCGAGATAGAGCTCGCGGTCGATGTCCGCGGTTTCCTCGATGAGGAGGCGCTGGACCTTCTGGCCGGCGGGGCCGGTCTGGTGGGTCACCAGGGTCATGCCAAGAATGTTTTTGGCGTGGAGCTCGGCGTCCTCGCGGGTGCGGGCTACCTTGACGCCGCCGCCTTTGCCGCGGCCGCCGGCGTGAATCTGGGCCTTGACGACGACGCCGGAAGCGCCCCCGGCAAAGAGCTTGCGGGCTATGGTCGAGGCTTCTTCCAGGTTATTGGCCACTTCGCCCCTGGGCACGGCAACGCCGTATTTTGCCAGGATTTCCTTCGCTTGGTACTCGTGGATCTTCATGCCGGTAGGGACCGTCCAGACCGCTGAAGTAGGGAAATTCGGTGTCTGTCCCGGTGAATTTGGGAGCAGCGAGACCGTGGCAGCGGTATTCAAATACTAACTTGCCCGGCAAAGCAGGGGCAAACCGGGCACGCGGGGCGGGCTTCGCCGTTACCATGAGAGGATATGGCCTCACTGAAGAAGCTTTTGAAGCCGCTGGCCGAGGACGGCGCGGCGCTGACCCGCGAAGAGGCGTCCGAGGCGCTGGAAGCGATCCTGACCGGCGAGGTGCCGGAGGTGGAGACGGCGGCGCTGCTGACTGTTCTGGCCACGCGCGGGGAACTTGCGCCGGAGCTGGCCGGATTTGTGGACGTGATGCGCAGGCGCGTGGCGCCGATGCCGCTGACGGAGGCGGAGCGAGACGAACTGGTGGACGTGGTGGGGACCGGCGGCGGCGGACCGCTGACCTTCAACATCTCGTCGGGCGCGGCTCTGGTGGCGGCGGCGGCGGGAGCCAAGGTGGCCAAGCACGGGAATCGCGCGGTGACCTCGCGCTGCGGCGCGGCGGACGTGCTGGAGGCGCTGGGCGTGCCGATCGACCTGGGACCGGAGCTGGCGGTGGAGTGCCTGCGGGAGACGGGATTCATGTTCCTGTTTGCACCGCTCTACCATCCGGCGATGAAGGCACTGGGGCCGCTGAGGAGCGCGCTGGGCTTCAGGACGATCTTTAATCTGTGCGGGCCGCTGACCAATCCGGCTTCGGCGCGGGTGCAGGTGATCGGGGTGCTGGCGCCGAGCCGGGTGCTGCTGGTGGGGCGGACACTGGCGGCGCTGAAGGCCAAGCAGGCGTTCGTGGTACACGGGACGGACGGGATTGACGAGCTGACCACGACGGGCGAGAGCGTGGTGGCGCATGTGGAGGAGCAGGCGACGGGCGAGAGCACGCTGAAGGCGGCGCGGGTGACACCGGAGATGGCGGGGTTGACGCGCACCACGCTGGACCAGTTCACGGGCGGCGATGTGGAGACCAACCGGGCGCTGCTGTACGACGTGTTGACGGGAATCAAGGGGGCGCGGCGGGATATTGTGCTGATGAATGCGGCGGCGGCGCTGGTGGCGGCGGGGCTGGCCAAGGACCTAAAGGAAGGCGTGGCCCAGGGGGCGGAGGCGATTGACTCGGGTCAGGCGGCGGCGACGCTGGCCAGGCTGCGGCAGTTTGGGGAGAAGCACGCCGCAGGGAAGTAGATAGAGGCGGCTCCGGAGTTGGTATATACTGGTATATACCAGAGGAGGGAGGGCCGAGATGAGCACAACACATACCACGACAATGGCTTCTGGCGCCAAGACGGCCAAGCTCTTCAAGAACGGTCGGAGTCAGGCCGTGCGCCTGCCCAAGGAGTTCCAGTTCGAGGGGACCGAAGTGGCAATCCGGCGGGATGAGGCCACGGGTGAGGTTGTACTCTCGCCCCACGCTGGGACGCGGAAAACCAAGTCGTGGCCTGAGCTGTTCGAGCTCTGGGACTCGCTCGGCGCGGCTGACCTGGAGTTCGAGCGGCATGTATCTTACCCAGTTGAGCGGGATTTCTTCTAAATGCCGCTTACCTATCTGCTCGATACCAACGTGGTGAGCTATTTCGTCCGGGGTACTTCTGCAGCTGTCCGTGACCGTATCCAACGCACTCAGGTGGAGAGCATGGCGGTTTCCGCTGTGACTGAGGCCGAGCTGCTTTTCTGGATTGCCAGGCGTCCGGGGGATGCGCGTACCCGTGTGAGCGTGCGGGACTTCCTGGAGCGTGTGCCCTCGCTTGCGTGGGACACCCGAGCTGCCGAGGAGTATGCGGTCATCCGAGAAGAGCAGAGGCGCAAAGGCCGCCCTCTCAGCACAGAAGACCTGATGATCGCCGCCCATGCTTTGTCGCTGGGAGTGACTCTTGTCACGCACGACCGGGCGTTTTCCTCGGTCGACGGCCTGGAGACCGAGGACTGGACAATCAGTTAGCATTCTCCGCTTCGGCGAATATCGATGAGAATTACTGCGGTAGCGTGGGAGGAATTATGACGCCTCCCCTGATTACGCTGTATTCGCGAGCGAATAGGGCTACCGCAGCAGGTCCAGCGTGTTGGGATCGGGCTCGCTGTTGAAATATTTGTTGAGGGTGGCCTGGAAGATGGGGTTGTGAGGGACGGCGCGGGCGAAGAGGGTCATGGAGGAGCGGAACTTGAGGTCGTCGGGCGAACCGAGGATCTGGTGGATGGTGCGATTGTCGACGCGATGGACGAGGCGCGTGCATTGGTCGAGACGCGGGCCGAGAATTGGGTGCTGCGCGTAGGCCTGGGCTTCGGCCAGGGAGCCGACTCCGTAGACCTCGGATTGCGGGCTGCGGCCCAGGCCCTTCAATTGAGGAAAGATGAACCAGATCCAATGGGTGCGTTTTTCTCCGGCCTCGAGTTCGGCGAGGACCTGGGAGTAGACGGCGGATTGGGCGGTGACGAAGCGGTTGAGGTCGTGGGGATCGTGCATGGCGGTTTCCTCCTGCTTAGAGCTCTTGCGGGGAGACGCTAGTATCCAGAGTCTGAAGTTCACTTCGGAACTGTGGGAACACAAAAGCAGATTCTTCGCTCACCACCCCCGAACTGAAGAACGTTCGGGGCCCCGTTCGCTCGGAATGACAGCGATGAATATGTTAAGCACTTCGGACTCAGGATGCTACAGCAGGCCGGAGCGGCCGGCCAGGCGGCGGGAGAAGAGACTCGCCAGCAACGAAATGGCCAGCGCGAGGGCGACCCAGCCGGCATCTTCGAGCGGCAGGACGAGGGTAGCGGGCAGATGCGGAGCGGGGAGCGAGAGATCGCGCAGGGCAGGAAGAGCGGAGCGGAACAGCTCGACGGCGCCCCAGCCGAGGACGGCCGCTGCCAGCAGGATGCCGGGAATAGCTCGCTTCCACGGGAAGAGGATGGGCGCGGGCGCGGCGGCTTGTTCGCGGACGCGCTCCATGACCGAGGCCAGGAAGCCGGAAGAGGGGATCAACTCTTCTTCGGTAGCCAGAATGTGGTCGATCTCAGCAAGATGCATGTCCGCGCCGTCCATGGCTTCGGGTTGTTTCGGATTCCGGTTCATCTTCATGCCTCCTTTCCTGTGAGTTGAGCGGCTGCTTCCAGGGCCGCATGTTCGGCGGCGAGAGCTGGGAAGCGGCTTCGGAGCAGCGCCCGGGCTCGGGAGAGGCGGGCTTTCATGGTTCCCTCGGGCAGGCCCATGGTGCGGGCGGCGGCCGAGAGGTCCATCTCATGAAAATAGAACAGGACGACCGGTTCGCGATAGCGCAGGGGCAAAGCCAGGACGGCTCGTCTGACGGCTCCGCCGCTTAGCGATTTGGACAGGGAGCTGTGCTGGGGGGCGGGTTCGGAGGGCTCGGGCGCGGCCTCGATGGGCACGGTTTCGGTGGGGAAACGCTTGAGGTCGGAGCGGAAGACGTTGGCGGCGAGGGCGAAGAGCCAGGTGGAAAAGCTGCCTTCGCGACGCCATTGGGGCAAGCCACGCCAGGCGCGGAGGAAGGCTTCCTGGGCCAGTTCCTCGGCGCGGCCTCGATCGCGGCAGTAGCGCCAGGCCATATTGACCAGCGGGCCCTGCCAGCGGCGGACGATGCCGGCAAAGGCATCCGTGTCGCCGGCGAGGACGCGGTTGACGTCGGCCAGGTCAAGGTTGGCGATGGCGCTTTGGGGGCTTGTGGCCAAATCGGGCACTCTCCGCTGGGTGAGACAGGAAGGCGGGCTGAGGGGTTGCATTTTGTTTGAGAAAACAACTCTGAAAAAAATGCAACCGGAGGCTGAGGGTTCCTGTCCCACCGGATGCAAGGCAGGAAATGCCCTGCAATCAGCTTAGGAGGATTCTATGTTGCATCTGGCATTGTTGCATCTGGCGTTTGGGGGTCCGTTTGACAACGAGGCATTCGGCCTGTGGATGTTTCTGTCGATCGGGGCGGTTTCGCTGTTTGTGATTTTCATTCCCACGGTTCACTATATTGACGCGCGACGCAAGGAGCGCGAGGCGTATTACAAGGCGGAGACGCTGCGGCGACTCGCGGAAGCCTCTGGCGAAGGAGCGCAGGCGGCTCTGCAGATGCTGCGCGAGGAGGACCGGCAGGCGCGGGTCAAAGTTCGCGAAGGCATGAAGATTGGCGGGTTGATCAACCTGGGCGTGGGCGTGGCGCTGCTGATTTTTCTGCGGGCGCTGATCGGCAATGAGCCGGTGTACTTGTGCGGGCTGATTCCGGGGTTTATCGGGGTGGCGATGCTGGTGTACGCGCTGTTTCTGGCGCCGCCGGTGGAGTAGTGGAGAGCTGGGTGAATCCCGATGGCGGCCAGAGGCATCCTAACTGATAGTTGTTTGAACAACAATCCTGCTCCGAGCACCTTTGGGAGCAGGATTGCCAGGAGGATGACCCGATGCCCAGTCACTCTGAACGCCAGCCCACGATCTTTCTGCCGCACGGTGGAGGCCCCTGCTTCTTCATGGACTGGAGCTGGGGTCCGGCTGATACCTGGCACGCTACGCAAAGGTTCCTGGAGGGGTTGGCGGCGACGCTGCCGGCGCAGCCGAAGGCGATTCTGGTAGTGAGCGGGCACTGGGAAGAAGCGGCCTTCACGGCCAGCGCGGCTGCTGCGCCGCAGCTAATTTTCGATTACTCCGGCTTCCCCGAACACACGTATCGGCTGACGTGGCCTGCGCCGGGCGAACCGGAGTTGGCTGCGCGGGTGGTGGATCTACTGAAGCAGGCGGGATTGCCGGCGGGGCTGAGCGCAAGCCGCGGCTACGACCACGGCGTTTTTGTGCCGCTGAAGGTGGCTTTCCCTGAGGCGAGGATCCCGGTGGTGACGCTTTCGCTCGCCGGCTCGCTGGACCCGGCGCTGCACCTGGCGGCGGGACGGGCTCTGGCTCCGCTGCGCGATGAGGGCGTGCTGATTGTGGGCAGCGGGATGAGCTTCCACAATTTGCTCGGGTACTTCAGGCCGGAGACGCCGGAGCGGGCGCGGGCGTTTGACGCGTGGCTGACAGGGGCCGTGGAGTCGGCTGCCGCGGAGCGCGATGCCGCTTTGACTGGCTGGCGCAAGGCGCCGTTTGCCGCTTACGCGCATCCGCGCGAGGAGCATTTGATTCCGTTGCTGGTGGCGGCTGGGGCGGGCGGGGATGCCTCGGGCAAGCGCATCTTCGGCGATGAGCCGATGGGCGCGGCGATCAGCGCTTACCGGTTCGATTGAGAGGGGAACAGGGCACCCGCTGCCGCGAGAGGGCGCAGGCGGCCTGATGCGAGTAGGCCTACAACTGCTTGGACTGATACCAAGGGCGCCGGCGGCCGATGCGCAGGCCGGATTCGATGAGAATTGCTGGCAAGCCGAAGAGCATGCAGAGGTCGACACGAGCCTCATGGAGGAATGCCAGCAGGCCCGTGTGCGGCGCCTTCATCAAGGGGAAGGGGCCCAGTGGGCCGCCCAGCAGCACCGGCACCTTGGTGGTGATCAGGGCGGTAACAATGACGAACAGCAATAGGAGCGCGGCATCGCCGGCATAGATATTGAGCAGGATGGCGGCGCCGCCGATCAACTCAATACCGCCCACCAGCGGAGCGAGAAAGTTGGGGAAAGGCAGGCCAATGGCCTCGAATCGACCCGCGCCGAGTTCGCTGGGCAAGATGAATTTAAGAGCTCCCTCGGTAAGAAACACCACACCCACAACAATGCGGATGAGGATCATGGAAAGATTTCGACGCATTTCAGCCTCCCTCGCGCTGAATCTCTCTGGGAAGGCCCGTTCAAGTTACCGGAAAAGGCCAAGGATCGGAGCCGGACACGGCAAGCATATCGCTTTGCACATATTCTAATCACTCTTTAGCAATCTTTCGATGGCCGGAGCCAGGGATTTTGGCTGAGCGCTGGGGGCAAAACGGGCCACTGGCCGTCCCGCTCGGTCAACGAGAAACTTGGTGAAATTCCACTTGATGCGCTGGGTGCCGAACAGGCCCGGCTTTTGTTGCTTGAGGAAGGCAAAGAGGGGGTGGGTCTGCGGGCCGTTGACATCGATCTTGGAGAAGATGGGGAAGCTGACCCCGTAGTTTCTCTGGCAGAATGCGCCGATTTCTGCTCCGGAGCCGGGTTCCTGAGCGCCGAACTGGTTGCAGGGGAAGCTCAGAACCTCAAACCCGCGGTCCTTGCAGGCGCGGTGAAGCGCTTCCAATCCGGCGTACTGAGGGGTAAGACCGCATTTACTGGCGGTGTTCACAATGAGCAGCACGCGGCCCCTGAACTCTGCCAGGCTGGCCATGCGGCCGTCCAGCAGCGGCGCGGAGAACCCATAAACGGTCAGTCGAAGCTCTTCCATCGGGGCCAAGCCTCCGCGCACAGGCAGTTTCACGCCGTCCCACTCGCGTATGAAGGGTGCCATGGGGCAGGTGCAGGATGCAAATCCGCGCCACCCCGCCCGGTTCCGGTAGACTGTGGATTGGGTCTCAAAATTACCGGCCCCCCGCCGACAGGACTGCGTCCCTGGGGGGGGTAATCGGGGCCAGCCCGAATCCGCAGGGGCCAAGCGCGGCAGGGGAATTGGGGGGAATGACTCGATTTTCGAGCCGTTTGGTATCCCGGCGATTTGGGCAGGGTGGCTGCGGTCCAATATAATGAGTCTTTCCACGAGGCAGGACCAGATTTTCAGCAATTGGGGTGTCGATATTTTTCCCGTGAAGCCGAACCTGATCGCGAACTATGGATCGCAGCAGTATTTGTGCTCGCCGCAGGGCTCCCGCCCGGTGAAGATCAAGCACACGCCCGTCTCCCGTGCCACGCGCTCCCGTGCCACGCGGCGTGCCGGCTCCCGCGCCACGCGGCCTGCCGGCCTGCTGGCGCGCATGACGATGTTGCTCGCGCTGGCGATCATTTCCGGCGCGGCCCTGGCCCAGCAGCCCCTGAACATCGAGCAGATTCGAGTCATCGGCAACCGGCGTATTCCCAAGGAAACCGTGCTGGCGCGGCTCTTTACCCACCCAGGCGATCCCTATGACCCCATCTCCATCGAGCGTGACTTCAACTCGTTGTGGAACACGGGGTACTTCGACGATCTGCGCATCGAGCGCGAGGACTCGGAAAAAGGAATCATCCTGAATATTTTTGTTCGCGAGAAGCCCACGATCCGCGAGATCAACTATAAGGGACTCAACGCCGTCTCGCAGTCGGATGTGCTGGACCGGTTCAAGAAGGAAAAGGTTCCGCTCTCGGTGGAGAGCCAGTACGACGGCACCAAGATCAAGCGGGCCGAAACGGTGCTGAAAGACATTCTCGCCGAGCATGGGCACCAGTTTGCCACCATCAAGACGGAAGTGAAGACGATTCCGCCGGCCTCGGTGCAGATCAACTTCAACATCAAGGAAGGCCCCACGGTCAAGGTGGGCGAGATTCGCTTTACGGGCAACCAGCATATCGGTTCGCTGGAACTGCGGCGCGCCATGAAGAACCTGAAGCCGATCGGTATTCCGTATTCGATTATCTTCGAGAATATCTTTCCCCAGACCTTCGACGCCTCGAAGCTGGAAGAGGATTCGGAGCGGGTCCGTTTTGCCTACCGCGACAAGGGGTACTACACGGCCGCGATTGAGGAACCCAAGACGCAAATTCGCGATCAAGGCGGGTTGAACTGGTTTACCTTCCGTCCCAACAAGGGCAAGCGCATCGACATTCTGCTCCCGGTGGAAGAAGGCGCGCGCTACCGGCTGGGCAGCATCACCTTTACGGGCAACAAGACAGTAAAGAACATGCGTGCTCTGCGCTCGACCTTTGCGGTCAAGGACGGCGAGTGGTTCAACGCCACGCTGATTGGCAAGGGCCTGGAGAACCTGAAAAAGTCCTATGGGTCATTGGGCTTTATCAACTTTGGCGCGGTCCCGAAGCCGGTATTCGACGAGGACAAGAAGACGGTATCGTTGGTGATCGACATCGACGAGGGCAAGCCGTTTTACGTTTCGCGCATCGAGTTCCAGGGCAACACCATCACGCGCGACCGGGTGATTCGCCGCGAGTTGATGCTGGACGAAGGCTCGGTCTACAACTCGCAGTTGTGGGAGTACAGCCTGCTGCGGCTTAACCAGTTGGAGTACTTCGAGCCGCTCAAGGTAGACCAGGATTCGGAGGCCCACCAGGATTCGGAAGCCGGTACGGTTGACCTGCTGCTGAAGGTAAAGGAAAAGGGCAAGAACTCGATCGGGCTGAACGGCGGCATCAGCGGTTTGTCGGGAGCCTTTCTGGGCGTCAACTACCAGACCAACAACTTCCTCGGCCTGGGCGAGACCCTCAGCTTGCAGGGCAACCTGGGCAACACGCAGCGCCAGTTCATGTTCGGGTTCTCGCAGCCGTATGTGCGGAACCGGCCTTTGAACATCGGCTTCCAACTCTTCAACACGAAGTCAGACTTCAACGCCGCCAAGACCTACCAGGCCAGCGTGGGCGCATCAGCCAATTTGAGCGCGGCGCAGCAATCTTTGACGCAGAACTACAATCAGGCATCGACCGGACTGAACTGGTCAGTGAGCTATCCGCTGCGGCGGCATGCCTTCCAGCGCGTGGGGTTTACCTACTCGCTGAACAAGGCGACGATTACCGCCTTCAGCACCGCGTCGCAGACCTTCTTCCAGACCATCAGCTTCCGCTCCGGCATCCAGGGGTCGAATGCGCTACAGGGAATTATCACCAGCCAGGCGTCGCTCACCTACACCTACAACACCATCAATAATCCGTTGCGGCCTCGTAATGGCAAGGAATACTCGGCGGTCTTCCAGACAGCAGGCATCTGGGGCAACGTGCGCTACTTTTCACCGCTGGTGGCCTACAAGCAGTTCATGCCGATGCACTACTTCATTCCGTCGGCCAATGGGCGCAATGTGCTTGGCCTGCGCGCGCAGTTGGGCTATGTGCAGGGTTTTGGCGGCGACGTAGCTCCGCCGCAGAACCGCTTCTACACCGGCGGCGAAAGCGACCTGAGAGGGTTCGACATCCGCGGGGCAACACCGTATGGTTATGTTCCCAACCGCATCAATGTGCAGTTGACGAATCCCGACGGAACCTGCGTTCCGCGCGATCCGACCAATCCCCAGTTGAACCAGTGCATTCAAGTGCCGCTGCCCATCTATGGAATCGCGTCGATCGGCGGCGATACCCAATTCACCGCCAATGCCGAGTATCGGATTCCCATCGCCGGCCCGGTCACTTTCTCGTTCTTCGATGATTTCGGCATCGACACCGCCCTCAACAAGGGGCAGTTGAAGCAGAGCCCCGAGGGCTTTGCCACACTCACGGCGCCTCTTTACGGCTGCCCAGTGTACAACAACGGCTCCTGCCAGGGCGGGATTCCTGGATCGCAGGTTGGATTCGTACAAAACATCCGCCCCATCGCCGGTTCCAACTTCGTTCCTCGCATGTCCCTCGGTGGCGAGCTCGGTGTGATCATGCCGATCATCAACGCTCCCTTCCGCCTCTACTACGCTTACAACCCGCTGCGTCTCTATGAGACGCCCACCTGCAACGACGTCGGAGTGGGCGGCAACAAGGGAAGCTGCTCGGCTGAGCTGATTACGCGCGACCTGTTCCCGCCGGGCGGCGCCGGAGACTATACATACGAAGAGTCGCTGCAAGCTTACGGAGCCAGATACCAGCTCCGTGAGCCGCGTAAGACCTTTCGTCTCACCGTTTCCACCACCTTCTAGTACTACAGTTGTATTTGCTTCGGATCGGCGCGATCCGGACCTAAAGGTCCCGATATTTGGCCCATTTTCAGGGGGCTCGACCCACATTGTGGGTACCCCGCCCCTGCTCCCTCCGGAGTTGTCGATCTACAACGGTAGTACCAGCCCAGGCCTTGATGGCAAAGCGAGGACCGTTCACCGAGAACGGTCCTTTGCTTTTTTGCGGCCAGCCTACAGTGTTCACTCCTTCCCTGCAAACCGCTCCCACCGGCCCCGAATGGCCCCTTCCCAGGGCGGTGGCCACGATCCAGCAAGGGCACGGGCAGTGGCCGTCCTTTCCCAGAGTCTAGTTCACCTGCGCGTTGCCACCGGCGCAGACTTCGGGCGCCAGCCTGAGATCCTCGGAGAATTAACCCGGCGCCGGTTTGACGCTCCCACCCGGCCCCCCTATAATCCACATAGTTCCTGCTGACGTCTCCGTCCGCGTCTTTTCTTGTCCCTGCGCCATCGGTGTGGGTACTATCGGGAAAGGCCGTGAGGTTTCTCAGGAGGCACAGGCTCCGTTTCGCGCTGAAACGCGGACAGCCACACAGGAATTCCGAAGGAGTTTTAGACTCACATGAAGCGTTCGCTTGTATTTGCTTTTACGCTGGCCTCGGGTCTTGCCCTGAGCGCCGCCGCCCAAACACCGGCCGCCTCCGCGGCGCCCGCGGGTCCGGCCAAGATCGCCATCATCGCCTTTCAGGCCGCGGTGGGACAAACCAACGAATTTCAGCGCAACTTCGCCGACTTACAGAAGAAGTATGAGCCCAAGCGGTCGGAGCTCAAGAATCTCAACGACGAGATTGAGAACCTGACCAAGCAGTTGCAGGCACAGGGCGACAAGCTGGGCGAGACTGAACGCGCCAGCCGCGCCAAGACCATTGACGACAAGAAGAAGCAGCTGCAGCGCTCTGCCGAGGACGCGCAGAAGGACTTTCAGGACGAGATGCAGGAGATGTATAACGGCGTGGCCTCCAAGGTCTACGACGTGCTTGCCAGCTATGTGCAGCAGCAGGGATACACCGTGGTTCTGGATGTGAGCCAACAGCAGAACCCGGTACTCTGGGCCGCCGACTCGACCAACATCACGAAGCCGATTCTCGACGCGTACAATGTGAAGTCGGGTGTTCCGGCTCCGCCGCCGTCGGCGCAAGGGGCGGCTCCGGCTGCGCCCAAGCCGGCTCCCAAGGCTCCGGCCGCGCACTAAACCAAGCATCTCAAGTGCTTGCAAAGGCCCCGCCAAGCGGGGCCTTTGCGTTTGCAATGCGTACGTGGAAGAAGGATCAAAAAACAAAACTCACAGCAGCGTGCGGCATTGGCGTCCGACGGCCGCGCAGTGTGGATAAAAATGTGGAAAACTTCCGCGAATCCAGCAAAAATGTCTTGATTTCTTCGCTTGCCAACTCCAGCAGGACTTTGGTAGATCAGCTAACCCCTTATTTATTAATGAGGGCGGGCGGTAATTCCCAGCTCCCGAGGAGGGCGTTGACCAGAGTCATCGCCTCTGCCGCGTTGGCGAGGTTTCCACAGTTCTGGATGAACATTCAGCTAACGACTGTGTAATGGATCACAAAAGCACGGTCATTTCTGTGAATCTTCGCCTACGCGCAAGACAGCCAGGAAGGCTTCCTGCGGAATATCCACCTTGCCGATCCGCTTCATGCGCTTCTTGCCTTCCTTTTGCTTTTCCAAGAGCTTGCGCTTGCGGCTGATGTCGCCCCCGTAACACTTGGCGAGCACATTCTTTCGCAGCGGACTCACTGTCTCGCGGGAGATCACTTTGGCGCCAATGGCCGCCTGGATGGCCACCTCGAACTGCTGGCGTGGAATGAGTTCGCGCATCTTCGAGACCAGCGCGCGGCCTCGCTCGTAGGCAAAGTCGCGGTGCACAATGACCGAAAGCGCATCCACCGGTTCGCCTGCGATCAGGATGTCGAGCTTGACCATCGGCGACACCCACTCGCCGGCCAACTGATAATCCAGCGACGCATAGCCGCGCGAGATGGACTTGAGGCGATCGTAGAAGTCGAGGACAATCTCGTTGAGTGGCAGCTCGTAGGTGAGCATGACGCGCGTGGGCGTCACGTACTCGAAATTCACCTGCTTGCCGCGCTTTTCTTCAACCAGTTTGAAGATGCCGCCGACATACTCTTCGTTGGTGAGGATTTTGGCGGTGATTACGGGCTCACGAATGCTTACGATGTTTGTCGGGTCGGGCCAGCGGGAGGGATTGTCGACCTCGAGGACCGAGCCGTCGGTGAGAGCGATGTGGTAGCGGACGCCGGGCGCGGTGGTAATCAGGTCAAGCTGGTACTCCCGCTCCAGCCGCTCCTGGATGATCTCCATGTGAAGCAGGCCGAGAAAGCCGCAGCGGAATCCGAAACCGAGCGCCACCGAGCTCTCCGGTTCGAAAAAGAACGACGAGTCGTTGAGGCGGAGCTTCTCCAGTGCATCGCGCAGGAGCGTGTGCTCGTGAGAATCCACCGTGTAGAGGCCGCTAAAGACCATGGGCTTGATGTCTTCAAACCCTGGCAACTGCGCGGCCGCGGGCCGTAGATCGTCCGTAACCGTATCGCCGATCTTGGTGTCGCCCACGTTCTTGATCGTGGCCGCGAAAAAGCCGACTTCGCCGGCCAGCAGCTCGCCGATCTCGACCGGCTTGGGCATCAACACGCCCATGGACTCGACCTCGAAGGATTTGCCGTTGGACATGAAGCGAATGCGCTGGCCCTTGCGCATGGAGCCCTGCATCACGCGCACCAGGACGATGACGCCGCGATAAGCATCGAACCAGGAGTCGAAGACCAATGCCTGGAGGGGAGCATTTGGGTCCCCAGTCGGGGGGGGAAGGCGGTGAACAATGGCCTCAAGCACCTCGGCCACGCCCACGCCGGTCTTGGCGCTGACCGGGATAGCGTCGGTGGCGTCCAGGCCCACGGCCTTCTCGATTGCCTCCTGGGTGCGCAGGATATCGGCCGAGGGAAGGTCGATCTTGTTGATGATGGGAATAATCTCAAGGCCATGATTGATGGCCAGGTAGGCGTTGGCCAGTGTCTGCGCCTCGACGCCCTGGCTCGCGTCTACTACCAGCAGCGCGCCTTCGCAGGAGGCCAGCGAGCGGGAAACCTCATAGCTGAAGTCCACATGACCGGGCGTGTCGATGAGATTGAGCTGATAGGTGTTGCCGTCGTGGGCCTTGTACATCATGCGCACGGCGTGTGCCTTGATGGTGATGCCGCGCTCGCGCTCGAGGTCCATGTCGTCGAGGATCTGGGCCTGCATTTCGCGGCCGGTAACCGAGCCGGTAAATTCCAGCAGACGGTCGCTCAGGGTCGACTTTCCGTGGTCGATGTGGGCGATGATGGCGAAATTGCGGAGGAAGCGAGCGTCCATGAATGGCCTGGCGAAAGAGAGGTTTTGCGCTGTTGTTGCGCATCCGCCGCGGCGGACCTCCATGGCATAGCTTATCATCGGCATAGTATCTTCTGCGGCTGGGGCAACGGCATCCTTGATGGGTAAGAGCTGGAATCGCTATCGTCTTCTTGTTTTGGCCCTGCCGGCGCTTGCGCTGGCGGGGTGCGATCCTTCCGCACCAACGGGCATGCGAGAGAGCGCCCCGCAGCAGGCCACAGCGCCTGCGCTGGCCGCGCCCGCTGCGACCCCGCAGGCCACATCCCCCCCAGCGCCCGCGCCGCTCACCCTTGAGCAGCGGCGTGTCCAGGTGCTCATCGAGCAGGTTGAGGAAGCCTACAACCGCGGCCAGGCCGCCTACAAGAAGGGAAACCTTCATGACGCCAAGCTGGAATTCGACCGGGCCGTGGACCTGATGCTGGCAAGCGGGATCGACATCCACGGCCATGCGCAGTTGCAGGAAGAGTTCGACCACATTCTGGACGGGGTGAGCGCGCTGGAGATGGATGCTCTGAAGCAGGGCAACGGCTTTGCACCCCAGGAAGAGCCGACGCCGGCCGACGTGGCCAGCGACGTGGAGAGCGAAGCGCCGGCCGCGGTGGACCCGAACCTTGTGGCCAAGGCCAAGGCCGATCTGGCCACCACCAAGTCGGACTTGCCGCTGGTGGTGAACGATTACGTGGCTACCTACATCAACTTTTTCGCCAACACTGCCAGGGGCCACAACACCCTGCTGCACTCGTTTCAGCGCGCCGGCCGTTACAAAGCGATGATTCAGCGGGTCATGGCGGAAGAAGGCGTGCCGCAGGACCTGATTTATCTCGCGGTGGCTGAGTCGGGCTTTCAACCGAGGGCGCTCAATCGCAAATCCGGCGCCGGCGGGATGTGGCAGTTCATGCCCTACGGCCCCTACGGCCTGGCTCGCAACCCGTACGTCGATGAGCGCTTCGATCCGGAGAAATCCACGCGCGCCTACGCCCGCTATATGAAGTTCATCTATAACCAACTGGGCGACTGGTACCTTTCCATGGCCGGCTACGACTGGGGCGCAGGGAATGTGCAGCACGCGGTGGAGAAGACCGGCTACGCCGACTTCTGGGAACTTTACAGGCGCAACAACCTGCCTAAGGAAACCAAGGTGTATGTGCCCGAGATTCTGGCCGCCATCATCATCGCCAACCATCCCGGGCAGTATGGATTTGACGAAGTAACGCTGGATCCGCCGGTGCTGACGGACACCGTGACGATCCACTCCTCTCTCGACCTCCGCCTGGCATCGGACGTGGTGGGCGTGCCGGTGGATGAATTGACGGCGCTGAATCCCAGCCTGTTGCGGATGCTCACCCCGCCGGATGCGCCGTTCGACTTGCAGCTGCCCGCGGGCACAGCCGCATTGTTCAACGAGCGCGTTGCGATGATTCCGCCGTCGAAGCGCAATTCGTGGCGCTATCACCGCGTGGCGGCAGGGGACACGCTGGCCTCCGTGGCGCGCGAGTTCCGCGTGCCACTGGCGGAGGTGGCATCCGCCAACCAGATGCGCGAAGGCGATGACCTGGAGAGCGTTGAAGCGGTGGTGGTTCCGGTGCCACCGGCCCCCGCCCTCTCAACGCGCATGATGCTCTACACGGCGCGCAGGGGCGATACGTTGGTCACCATCGCGGATCGCTTCGGCGTCTCGCTGTCCCAGTTGCGCCGCTGGAACAAGATGACCGGCACCAAGGTGGAGCAGGGCCGCCGGTTGCGCGTGGCCGAGCCCTCGCTTGCACCGCGCGCCGCGCACAAACATCGCCGCGGCGCTGCCTCCGCAGGCGCAAAGGCGCAGGAAGCGCAGCCGGCAAAGAGCGGCGGCGCAAGAGCTGCCACGACTGGACCGCAAAAGAAAACAGGCGCGGCCCCGGCAAAGAATGCAGTCCCACAAAGCACAAGGACCGCAGCCGGCCAAAAGAAAAGCGGGAAGCAAGGCAGCAAAAGCATCCACGCCCAGCATTCCGCTACCCACCCCAAGGCAGCAGCTTCAAAACAAAAATAGGCAGTTACCTCATTACGTACTTGTCATTTGATGGTGTTTGCGTGCAAGCTATTTGTACAATAGCTTTCGCGAGCGGAACTCATTTTTCCGTTGCGTGAAATGCGAACGCGAACTAGGGCAGCGGCCAGCCGCTGGAGGCAATGGGATGGAAGAAGTGTTCAGGATGTACGCAAGCAGTGACGGCGTCCCGGATGTGGAGCCGGCAGAACTGGACCCCGACCACGAAGAAAGCTTTGAAGAGGATGACGAGGTTGAGACTGCAACGGTTCTGACCTCCTCTGACGACGATGAAATGGCCGCGGAAGAAGCGGTAGTTGTGGTGGTTGCGGCGCCTGCAGCAAAGCCGGCCAAGAAAAAGGCCGCGAAGAAGAAGGCTGCAAAGAAGCCCGCCAAGAAGCAAGCCAGTTCCGGTGGGCAGGGCGGAAAGACCACAGCCAAGAAACCCGCGGCGAAGAAGGCCGCGAAAAAGATTGTGGCCAAAAAGGCCGCAAAAAAGTCCGCCAAAAAGCAAGGCAGTTCTGGCGCGCAGGGCGGAAAGACCACGGTCAAGAAGGCCAAGGTCGGCAAAAGCGCCAGCAAACCCACCAAACGAGGTAAAAAGTTGGCCGTTAAGAAA
>Ga0302320_10014266_pt1 | contig 16463 bp, 12 predicted proteins | sample Bog_T0_3_FD_202130 | JGI IMG/M metagenome (GOLD analysis project Ga0302320, IMG submission 202130) | Peat permafrost microbial communities from Stordalen Mire near Abisko, Sweden - Bog_T0_3 | ecosystem: Environmental > Terrestrial > Soil > Wetlands > Peat | place: Sweden: Abisko, Stordalen Mire... | reverse complement strand
TATTTAAGAAATTTGGAGCAATATATTTTATCCAAACAAAAAACTAAAAATGACTAAAATTTCGAACAGTAATTTATTTTAATAATTTAATTATTTTTAAATATTTGATGTGTTCTGATGGAAAAATTACATTCAGCCTCTCAATTGAATGCTCTTTCCCTATTATAAAGCTCAATTAATTTATCAAAAAAATTGAATATTAGTTGTTTAATAATTATAGAAAAACGTCTCAATAAATTTAACTTTATAAGAATATTTTATCATTAAACAAAAAAAGTGGTAATTTTCTATCGTTTCTTAAATTTATTAGCTCTCATCTTCAATTTATCGCTCAGAGATTGTGGTCCCTTATTTAATGGAGATGACTCTTTTTTATCATCACTCTCATCGCCACCATCTACTTTTTTTATAAATTCAGGAAGGCTTTTATCTCTTTCCTGTGAACTTGTATCAGAAGGTGTGCTTTTTTGTGTTTTTTTCCTAACAGGTTTAGATTTTGGGCTTTGACTTTCTTCCAAGCCCTTATTTTCAATCCCTGCAAAAGATAAATCCTTCATTTGATTATCACTTTCTTGAGATATATTTTTTGGTTCTCCGATGTTTTCTCGTTTTGAAATACTCTGTTTTTTCTCATTGGACATAACAACTTCTGTAGGTTCTATAATTGGATTTTTCAAGCTGGGCTTTTTCGTTTCCGTTGTATTACTTTGATTTACTTCATCTTCAAATTTTTTTATCGGAGGCATTTCTTCCTTCTTCTTAATTGGAATTTTATCTTCTTCATCCAGCTGAAAGAATTTATCTTCTTCAGATTGAAGAGGCTTCGTTGTTTTTATAGGGGCTTTCAAAGGGAAACTCTTCAATGCGTTGGCTAGAGAGAGATTCAATTTTTTCTGTGGTTGCTGATCTTCGTTTTTCTCCTTGATTTCATTTGGTTTTTCATTAGTTGGATTTTTCTTTTCAATGGATTTTTTCTTCAAAGTCTCTTGTGTTGTTTCGGGTTTATTATCAAATTTTATATCTGATTTAAATTCAGAATTAATTTCAGATTTTGTTCCTCCTTGTGGCAGCTCTGGTTTTGAGCCAGGCTTTGATTGATTTTTATTGGACTTAAGCTCAGCTGATGAAGGGTCTTTTTCTGTTGAAAACGAAGTTTTTTTGCTCTGATCACCTTTTATTTTAATGGTCGACTTAAGAAGTGATTTGAGGTCTAGATTTTTGAGGTCTTGGGCTTTAGGAGTTTTGTCTTTCTTTGTTAACCCTAAATTTTTGGAAATTGCCATATTATTCTCAAAATTAAAGTCTTTTTTGGAGGGTGAATCCCCCCCTTCTTTCTTGGAATTAGTTTCCTGTGGTTTTTTATCAAATTTATCATCTAATTTTATGCTTGTTTCCATATTTGTCATCAAAGGAGGAGGTTTCGAAAGATTTGGTTTCGGAGGGGGTTTTGGAATATTATCAATAATTTCATTCGTCTTCTTTTTTTCAAGCGCTGGCGGTGGGGGCGGTTTTGGAAATTCCTTTGTGATGATAAGGGGTTTTGGTGAAAAATAAAGTTCTTTTGATTCAGTGAGGTCAATTTTTTGTGTTGGCGCCTTTTGAAGCTCAATTTTCTCTTGGGGTGGATTCGCTTTATTTCCTGTTTCTTGAATTGGGGCTTTTTTCAGAGGTGGTGGGGGTAGCTTCAAAGCCAATTTGATGCTTGCATTCATAGGTTTCAGATCAATAAGTTTGGGTTTCATTTTCAATTCATCACTATAATCTCCTTCAGAGTCTGAAGAATGTAAATCTTTGGCATCAATCACTTTCTCTGGTTCTTCGACTTTCGGCTTTTCTTTTGGAGGTTTTTTTGGCGGAGGTGGCGGAGGCTTAAATTTCATTTTAATTTTGGCTGCCATTGCTAAAGACAAACCAGGGGGGTTTGATTGATTTGGGGGGTGTTTGATTTGATTTTTTTCCTTCTCAGGATTCTCAGAAACCTTCATTATAGAATTTGGTTTCGATTCAGAGGAATTTGAACTCATTGATGAGTTTAATTTCGGTGGGGGATCCAAATCTTCTTTTATAATAGTTTTTTTCTTTTCTCTAATCTGAGAATCCTCTCCTGGCCTTTTAAGAATCCCTTTAATTTCCTTCTTTTCTTCTTCTTCATCTCTTAAGGATTTTGGTTTTTTTAAGCTATCTATTATAGCATCGACACTGCTTTTTTTCTCCACAACTTCTCCTTTTTCCGAAAACCGGAAATTAGTTGTCATTGTTTTTTTGCTACGCGGGATAGGGTTTTTCTGTTCTGGGGACATTGAACCAAAATAGAAGGGACATTCATGATGGAAAACGAAACATTTTTCTATCAAAAACAAAAGCTCATTGTTGAGAATTTCATTTTCTATCTCATTAGTTCGCTTTTTCTCTTCATTCCATTCGTCTTCTTCTTCATCTTCCTCCTCATTTTTTTCATTTTTCTTCTTAATTTTGATTGTGGCTGATTTCCCAGTGAATCTAGCCTTAAATTCGTTTAGAAATGCTAAACCATATAATAATCTTGGCTTTTCCTTTGTCCTTATAATGCTATAACTGACAATGTCTTCATTCAATTCTCTGGCTCGCAAATGTTTGCAAAATATATTCATCCTTGTCTCAATAAACGTCTCTTTTTCCACAAAGAAAAGACTACATTCATTTTCAGAACCTACCACATATACCAATTCTTCGTAATATATCGTTCTTGATGGCTTATCTCTCACTTTAAAGAAAAATAAACCGAAAGCGTTTACATTCAACATCATATCAACTCTAGCATTTTTGTTCCCTGAAAGATTGTCTTGAATTTGACATTCATAATGAATGCCTACAAATAAAGGATAGGATTTAAGCGAATTTAGGAATTCTTGCTTGAGAGACCATATCTCTTGATTTATTATATTCGCTTGCATCAAATATGGCACGATCTTTTGAATCAATTGAGAACTTGTTAATTTGAAAAGCCAAGATTCAGGAATTAAATATTTAAGCTTTTTTTGAAGTTTCTCAGATTTTGCAACAACTTTTTTGTTTTTGAGCCCTCTTTCGATAGTATAAAGAATAGCAGCCAATCTCGCGATCGAATCAGCTTTGCAAAAATCTGAGAATTTGTCTTTCATTATATAATTTCGTTTGGTTTGATAAAAGAAGGAATTGAGATGGTTTTCATCTAATTTCATATAATTTAAAGAAAACGCCATACAACTGATCCTCCTTTGCACTAGCAATATACACGAATTTTCATCACAAAAGCTTAATACTTCTAACATGATTTCATCATTTAATAAAGCAATATCTTCTTCCTTTGAATTTGTCGCTTTATATAACCAAAAAGAATATTTGTCATCAAAATGTTTCAAATATTGCGATTCATATAGTTTCGTCATGAAGCTCTCTATAGTTTCAAATTCATAAATAGGCAAAGTACCTGTGATTTTTTCTTCGCAAAAAGTGAAAGATATTAAAATTTCCTTTTCCCCTTTCAACCTTTCACGAATTTCAATAAGAGACGGAATCCAATAGGGTTGAACAAATTCATTATTATCATGATTCATCAAATTTATCAACGTCTTTTTAATGAAAGGTTCTAAAGATTGATCAGATATTTTCGCAAACATCCATGCCCTTATCTGATCCTGAAGATCTTCGGATGGCGGGGCATATAGACTTAAAATTGAAATCAATTTAAACGCGAGTCTTTGGTTATAATTGGCTCTTGTCTCTTTGCCTCGATTACAATATCGGTATAATTGCAAATAACATTCATCCAATAAAGCATCAGGCTCTGAATCCAGATCGTAAGCGGCTCGACTTGTTACAAGTTTCCTCAACAAATCTTGTATCAATTTCAAGAATTTCTCATCCTGACAATCCGCATCATTATCCAAAATTATCTGTATTTTTTGATATACAGATATTGCATCTTGTGAAAAATTATCTGATTTGGCTTTTCTCAAAGGACCTAATAATGGGCCAGGCACATAATCCAACACAGTTTTTGTAAACCCCAATTTTTCTTTATCCTTTGCTTGGCCTCCCTTTTCATTCGCCACCAATTCGGATATCACTCCTCCAGTTTTCATCGTTGCAGGGTTGAAATCTGCTAAAGCAAGACCTCCTCTATGTAGCCTGGCACCACCTATTTGCTGAGTGTCAGAGTTTTTATGAAAAGAATCAGCCTTTTCTAAATCATTAGGTCTAATATGGAGATATTTCGTCATTCCGTTATCAATTTGGAAGGAAAATAAATTATCAGGCATTTGGTAATTTTGTTTTGAATATTGAAGTTTTAATGGCTTCACAGGTCTTGGATCTAGGATATTACAGAGTTCTTTCCTCTTTGAAAAGTTGAGATATTGTATGGCAAGACGAGAACAATTGAGATTAAGATCTCCTTTGGAGAATTTCCAAATGTTCAAATAAAATTTATATACATGATCCGCCAAAAGAAAGAGACTTCTATTATAAAGGTTCATTTGATAATAGTTCGGTTCTTTGTTGGTTGTTTTTTCCTTATATGTTAAAAGATCTTTTTCAAGTTTTTCCTGCATCATTTTGCACATTTCAAAGTAATTCAAATTCTTCGGATGCACAAACAAATTGATATCAAACCCTATCAAATCCTCCATATATGAAGGGGTCATCTTTGCATACTCTAAATCGCTTTCTAAAAACCAAAAAGGGTCCTTTTTACTTTCAGAAACAGTATCTTCATCTTCAAATTCCACTTCTTTATCTTTGGAATTTATCATCTTCTTAATATATTCATCCATTTTCTCTTTAATTGACAACAAACTATCCACCAAACTCCCCCTCAAATCATATTTAAAGATCTCCACTACAAGTTCATCAAGTTCTTTGTTTAAATCTGCTTCTGGATAATCAAAATTAATAACTCGTACCATTCTTCTTGTCAGGGAATTGGTTTTATTCCTGATGGTCCGTAGACTCCCAGTTAAAGAATAAAGTTCGAGACCAATTTTTTTCGCAGAGACTTGCAAAATTGTTAGAGCATAAAAATCCTCTATTTCTATTGCCCGATTTATCAAATCCCAGATAATATCTCGAAGTTCATCCAGCTTTTTATTTGGAAATTCATACTCCAACCCATAAATTTCATGACAAATTGTGGCCATTCTTTCAATTGTTAAGGATTGTCCTCTAATGGTCCTTATATTTCTAACAATTTTCTTAATATCATCAAGCCATTGCTTGGAACATGGTGGATTTTTCTCTTTATCGAAAAAGGCGATTCTTTGCAAAGCTATATTCATATTGGCCCTCTTTTCCATAAAAATGGGTTTCAAATAACCTTCATGAAAAGGCATAGGAAGAAGTTTCAATTTGAATTTCCCTTTGTTTTTTCCTTGACGATAAGCTTCTGAAATCTTATAAACCCCTTCATTTGTAAATTTGTTGAAGGAAAGATCCAAATCGGTGATTTTTATCTCCTCAGCATGAAACACTGCTAGTTCCAATATTGTTATGCATTGATCCTCGATTTTATTATGACTCAAATTCACTTTTAAATCCTCTAGATTCAATTGAGCAGATGTGAAAAACTCCTCAAATTTCTCTGCTTTTCCTTGTATTAAATTATGGGAAAGATTCAATTCAACTAACGCAGTAATACTAGGAAAAATACTAGCTAATTCACCCAAACCGTTGTCTGATATATTATTATTAGAAAGGTCCAATTTACAAAGATGAGAATGGTGTGAAAGTCCAGGATTAAGGATTTTCAATGAATCATTATCAATATTTGAATCTATTAGTGAGAGTTCTTTGATTTGATGTCCAGTGACACTCGTTAAAATTTGAAAAATAATTCGACATTCTAATTCATCAGAGTCAAAATTACTTATAACAAAAGTTCGAAGCAAGCTATTAGATCTAAGAAACTCCATGATTGATTCTGTTATTACATCATTATATTCAACACCAAAAACGTCAACAGGTTCGATAGAAAAAGGAACATATTCTGTGCTATTGATCGACTCAACGAGCCAATCTAAAAGTTTTAGGTTCGGTTTAATATTTTCCTTGGTGCAGAAAACGAAATATCGAGACCAAATCCGGCCTGATTTAAAGGCTGAGATCAGAACTTCTGCTTCTGCTTCGGATTTGCATGAAATAAGTTTTATGGTCTAAAGGGGATATTTTTAATTTAACAAATATTTAAAAACTAAGTGATTCAACTTTTGTTTTATGATCGATTAATTGAAGAACAGCATCATCAGATTCAGGAACCTCAGGAACGACTGACATGTCCATATTGATGGCTTTGGCATTAGGTTCGGTGACCAATCTAGCATCAATGTTGATTAAAAGCATTCTATCTAATGTTGGATAAAAAAATGGAAAGCAAGTTGATAATTACATGATTCGTTATAAAAGATTGAAGAAAGTTCATTGGAGGAAACATTGACGTCCGGCTCGAAGAAAAGGGCTGCATCTTGAATTATAAGAATCTTTTTATTTCTCCAAAGAGGTTGGTTTTTTTCATCTTTTTATTGTTGAAACCGTTTTACATTTTTAATATGCATAAAATAGAAAACCTTTCATTAGAAGGTTGTAGTGGTTTAAAAGGAGAATACGATCTGTTGCCTGCATTGTTTTGTCAAAAATATAAATATTCAATTTTTTTTCAAAAATTTAAATTAAGAAAAACAAATAGATTCTAAGTTTTTTAATTATTAAATTAAATAATTTTTTCTTATTATTTCATCCTTAATAATCTAATATCAGGAAATTCTTTGCATAAAAAAAGTTATTGTTAATTATCTAACTCATTATGTTGTCTTAATATTGAATTTGACACATCCCAAATTCTGATAGCCATTTCCTTGAATTGATAATTTGATCTGATGCATGTTTCTCCCCTAAAAATCTTTATTAAACCTTTTTTAATAATTTTCTATTACATTATCAAATCCTCCAATCTCCTCCAAAACCTGATAAAAGTTTTCTCCCACTCTATATTGTTTCCCATCCAAAGCATAAATCTGAGATTTATTGTTTGAAAATTTGTCTTCAATCTTAACATAATCTAAAGAGAAGGTCCTTAAAATTGTGCCTTCTAATCCGAACCTCCAAGTGTTTCTCTCTGTTTGTTCGACATAAATATGTTTCATCCTGATCAATTCTTCTCCTTCAAAACAATCAGCGAAAGGATATGGGGTTTTATCATTGTCCTCTTCAATGGGTGTTTGGAATTGGAAAAAAATGCTTGCTACATTTCCAGCATCTGACCCTGATAAGAAATAATCACCATTATCCATATCAAATTTTGAATTGTCAATATCCTGCAATACAACTCCAATATTGTCCGCAAGCCTTTGTAAACCTGCTAAGATAAAAGTCTCGCTTTTTAAATCCTGTTTCAATTGACTCAACAAGTTCCGGGACTCTACAAAAGTATTTCCACATTCATCTATCAAATCACCAAATGTTTTTCCCAATATAATAACCCCCTTGCCGATTGTTGTCACTGTTCTTTGTTGAAATTGAGCAATTGCTGCCTCAATGTTTGCTTTCAAATTCGTGGCATTCGCGACACAATATTGCAGGTCAGGGATTTGCGTCATAAGACCTGATGTAGTCAGGAATCCATAACTGTACATCAGAAAAGGACAATCATGCCAATCATTAACTATGGTGTTGGAAACAATGGGGAGAACATCGTTTGCTCTAGCTAAAATGAGAAGAGAAATGATCAAAATAATAATTTTCATTGAGTTCCGCAAAAAAGAAATATCTTGGTTTTCTTTATTTAAATATTATTATAGGAAATTTATTAATTTGAGAAATATGAATTATTTATTTTTTTATTTTAATTAATCTATTTATTATAAATAAAAAAAAAAATTTTCTCAAAAAAAATTTTTAAAAATTTGATTCATGCCCTTGGAATAAATACATCACGATTCAATCCATCAGTTTTAAAAATAAACAATTAAAAATATTTATTTATTAATTTCTCACTTGTTTCAGTAATTCTTGTCTATTTTCCATTTCCATTTCTTTATGCTCAAAATCGTTCTTTTCTCTAATATCCAAAAACTGGCCAGTTGTGTGTCGTGGGGTATCAGCCAAGTCCCAAACATTCCTGCGAAACTTACGATGAAAATCATCAAAAATGGTAGATAAATGTTGACATAAAACATTTTTATTAAAATAAAAGGCAACGCACAAGTCGAAAGTCTCCCGAACGCTGATGCGCATCCCAATCCCATAGTTCTATACATTGTGGGATAGATTTCTGCGGTCAATGGATAAATGAAATTAAAGCAAATTTGTGCAAAAAACCGGGCAACTGAAAAAATGCAAATCATGATAACACTATCATGAATTGTGATCGCAAAAGCGATAAAAGCACAAATGCCTGTAATTAATTGTCCCCATGCCAACGAATTTTTTTTTCCAAACTTCGGCTTTTCTACAAACAAATATGCCAAGATCCCTGACAAAGCCTCACTCAATGTTGTCAGGAGCATAATTAATATGCCATGTTGTTTTTCATGGGATAATATGGATTGTTGATCCAAAACATCGAGAAAAAAAGGTAGAATGAAAATCAGTCCATAAGATGAAAATGTTATACTAAACCACGCGGCCCAAAGTCCAATGGTAATCTTCCAATATTTTGGCTGAAAGATCTCTTTTAGTTTCCTAATCATAAAAAACTTCTCTTTTTTATGGTCCATCAAGAACTCCTCTCTCATAAAATCCCTCCATTCATGAAAGTCCTTCATATCTTTTTCTGCATGAAAGAGATTGTTATCACTTTGTTTGTTAAATTTTACGACATAATTCAGAATTTCCATGCCTGCCTCGATGCTTTCATTGATCATGACAAACCTCGGAGAGTCCCTCAGAAAGTTCACTGAGCCAAACCAGACAACCAAAGAAGGAAACGAGCATAAAAACAGCATCAATCTCCAATTACCTGACCCCAAATTTTCCAAACAAAATGCAGCTATTATAATCGCAGTGACTTGCCCTACACTAAATACACTCGTCACCATAACAAGCACTTTTCCTCTTTTATCAATAGGAGTCCATTCTGCAGCCAAAGCATACACCAAAGGAGCCCCAAATCCCAAGACCACCCCAAACAATCCCCGAACTATAATAAAGATTGTTTCGTTATGAATGAAGGCAGAGTACATCCCCAGGAAAAATTGGATGAAAGAAACATAAGTCAGAGATCGCTTTCTGCCAATTTCATCAGTTAGGAAACCAGTTATAAGAGATCCAATAAAAACACCGACGAAAAGCATCGAACCCATAAGACCTTGTAGTTTTCTGAAATAGCCCATTCGTTCTTCAGAATAGGAAGAACTAATGAGAAAACTGAAACCTCTATCCCATCTGCCATAATCACGAAACTCATTAGGAAGATGAGGATTTTTTGGTAGTTGCCAAAACCTATTCTCTTCTCCACAAGCTCTTCAAAAGAAACAGAAGGGGTGGATTTCATTTGAAAGAGAAATGAATTATTTTTTATAAAAAGCTAAAATATGTAAAAATATTTTCAGTTTTCTTTTAAATATTTTTTTTAATTTAAATTTAAAAGATTTAAAAACTGCAGCGTCTTGTTGGTTGTTTTTTTTGTTAAAATTGTTTTTAATCAAAAGAAAAAAATTAATTCAAATTCAAATTTTTGTTAAAATTTTTTCATTTTTTATTTCTAATCAAAAATTATTAAGATAGAAGAAATATAATTAAATTTGGCAGGCTGACAACGGTTGTTCTTCCGCATAATCCTCTGGCTTTCCATTGATTTGTACATGCATATCCAAATGTCTTCCCCTAGTGTCATACGGAAGAAGCAAAGTTCCAATCAATCCCATGATCCCAAACCCACAAATCAAAAGAAAAGGAGCATATACATTCAAATAAAATATTTTTATGGTAATAATTGGCATAATACAAGTGGCTAATCTCCCAACAGCACTTGCTGCTCCTATTCCTTGAGTTCTTAGCATTGTGGGGTAAATTTCTGCTGTAAACGGATAAATTACAGCAAAACACATTTTTCCAAAGAACCGTCCAATCGTCAATAAAGTTATCAAAATCACCCCATGATCCATGGAAATAAAGAAAGATATCAAACATCCCAAAGAACATACTATTTGACCTAAAGCCAAAGAATACTTCCTGCCAAAAGTTTCAGTTTCCACTAAAAAATAAGCCAATATTCCAGAAGCCCCTTCCCCTGCTGTGGTTATTAAAAGATTCAATATTCCATTTTCTGCTGTATGATGAATTTCATTGATTTTATCCCATTCACTCAAAAAAAACGGAAGTATAAAGACTAAGCCATAGAAGATGAAATTGATTCCAAACCATGAGATCCACATACAAATCGTGATTCTGATGTATTTATCTTTGAAAAGAGATGTGATGAATGTGATTAAATAATGTCGGTCATGATCATGTTCATGGTTTTCATGTACATGATCAACCCATTTTCTAAACTTCGCACCATCTTCTTCCATCGAAAAACAGCTGGGTTTCTTGTTTTTCTCGGTGTTGAATTTCACCATTTCATTCAAAATTTCAATCCCCTTTTCAATATCCAACTTCAGCATAATATATCTGGGAGATTCCATCATAAATTTATAACAAAGATACCATACAATTATAGATGGAAATGAACAAAACATCAATAACAATCTCCAATTGCCTGACCCCAGGTTATTCAAACAGAAATACGCGATCAAAGTTGCTAGAAATTGACCTACACTAAATAAACTATTCACAACGACTGTCACTTTCCCTCTTATTTCAATTGGAACCAGCTCAGCGCATAACGTCGGAACCAATGGCACTTGAAATCCCAATAAAAAACCAAACACTCCCCTCACAATAATAAACAAATAGACATTATGCACCAAGGCGGAATATATCCCAACAAAAAATTGTATCAATGAAACATAAAGCACTGTGGTTTTTCGACCTAATCTATCAGTGAAGATTCCTGCTAATAAAGAGCCCAAAAACATACCCAAAAACAACATCGTGCCCATAAGACCCTGCAAATTTTCAGAAATGTCCCATTCTTCACGTAATAAAGGAAGAATTAAAGATAAAGCTGAAATCTCTATACCATCAGCTATGAAGATAAATCCCAACATCAAAACAACGGTTTTTTCATATTTGCCGAAAGACAAATGAGAACCGATTATATCCTCAAAGCTTTTAACGGGGGAGCTCATTTTTATAAATAAGAGGATTATTATAATTTTTTTTTGCTATTGTGTTAATTTAATAAAAGTTCTATTTTATTTCTTGAGGAATTTATTTATTTGTTCACGGATTTTTACCCGATCCCTGCTTTTCGGAGGAAATTTCGCACCAATATCATTAATTTTATTCTTGATGGTTTTTTCAATGGAATCAAGCTTATCAGCAAATTTCTTCTTAAACAATTTTTCTATTTCTTCTTCATAAATTTCCCTCAAATTCTGGTTTTTCTCATCGAATAGGATATCCGATGCCTCATGATAGTTTTTTCCGAAAATCTCATAAAATATCTGTTCATGATTTTTATGCCATTCCTTTTCCATTTGATCGATAGTGTTCTGATTTCCAGCTTCCTTGTTAATTTTCTTCTCATCCATGTATTTCTGAAAAATCCCGAAATCCTCTTTTGAAATTTTGCCATCATATTTGTTATATTTCGCTTTTTGGACTGTGAAAGATTGTCCCCCTTCCTCAAAACTTCGGAGTATATTTTTCAAAATGGTATAGGCCTCGTTAATTTGTTTAAATTCTTCAGATGCTGAAGGGGCAGGATTGAGATCCGGATGGTATTTTTTCGAAAGTTTAAGATAGGCTTTTTTGATTTCTTCATGATTGGATAGGTCATTTACCCCAAGGATTTTATAAGCCTGGATTTTGTTCATTTGGCCGAAAGAGAAAACTCTTGATTTAATGAGAAAATGAGCCGGAAAATGTAGGGAAAAGGGATTGATACGCATATCTGGTTGACGAGAATTAAATAAATTGTTTTTTTTTAAATAGCCTAATTAACTGAAAATGTTTGGGTTAAAAAAAAAATCGATTTGGCCACATCATTTTTTATAATTTTTCTCAATTTTCCGTTTCACGATCAAGTCCAAACTTTCGAAAATTAAATCCTTTTTTTCCTTCGGTTTTATTTTATTTAGATCCATTTTGCATTCCTCCTCATCTTTATTTTCCTCGAAATTAATTCCTTTCATTTCTTCAATCAAGTTTTCTTTGAAATATTTCTCCAAACAAATCTCAAATAGTTTTAATTGGGCAAGAAACCCCGCGTTTGGAAAAGCCAAGGTATGTTTTTTCTTTATGAATTCCAAAGCCTCTTCCCTATTCATTTTCAACTTAAACATAAGATAACTTGTCATTATAGTCACAGATCTAGATCTTCCACCCAAACAATGAACCAAAACATTGTTGTTTTTTTCTTGGAGGGCAGATTCAATGAATTGAATGGCTTCTGGAAAGAAAGCGATAATTAATGTGGAAGGACTGTCAGTGATTGGAAATTGGAGATATGTGATAATTTTAGGGAAATAATGTGTCAAAGACTTCGCAGCTATCAGAATGTGAGTTATGGCGGTGTTTTTAACGAATGAGGGATCTTTGGCATAACGGACAGAGCTCAGATAAAGACGGTCGAGGATTTCTGACATTTAATTTTATTTTTAATATTATTTATTACAATTGAATTTTGTTTTTTTTTTAAAATGGAAAATGGGAATTTGAAACAGAAACAGAAGGAAAAGCTCAAATCATTTGAAATAGCAATGCGGCAGATAATCCAGGATAAAAACAATGAGATCGAAATCATGAAAAAAGCCATTTTAAATTTGAATGATAAATGCAACGTTTTGATTCTTGAAAATTCAACGAAGACTACCATGAATTCCTGCGATTTACTTCAAATAATAAATGAGAAAAACAACGAAATTTGCATTTTGAGAAAAGAGTTGATGGACACTAATCAAAGTTTTAATAATAGATTGTTGCAGAAACATGCGATTGATGGAATATTAACGAATTATTCAATGGATATACAACAAGAAAGAGAACGTTATTTGATTGAAATGAAACGACTTAATGATATGGTCGAAAATTTGACGAAAGAGAATCGGGCTTTAAAACATGAAAGCGAATCGTTGGTGATGAGTCATAAACAAAGGGTTGATGAGATTAATGTCTTTACAAAGCTTCATAATGAAGATCTCAGGAGAAATGAGAATTTATTAATGGAATATAATAATAAAGACTCTAAAATGGAGGAATATGAGAGAAAATTAGCAGAAATGCAGAGATTTATAAGAGAATATGAGGGAAAACAATTATCAGATAAACAATTAATTCAAGAATTAAAAGGGGAAATTGAGAAAAAACAAAGGAAAATCAATGAATATGAGAAAGAAATAGAATCCCTTTTAGAATTGGAGAAGAAAAACCTCAATGAAAACATGATAAATAAAGAAACCTACGATCAGATGATCAGGACCTTATCAGATACAGTAACTTCTCAATGCGATGAGATTTACACTTTGATGCAATCGAACGAGAAGTTCGAGCTTTTATTACAAGAAAAAAATCAGGAATTGATTCATTTCAAAGAAGAATTCAATAAAAGAGAGATGGAAATATATGAGGAATATGAACTCCTTCAGAAAAAGGCCATTTTGAACCCTAAGGATCTGGAAGTGAAATTTCAAGCTGAAAGAACGAGTTATACTACAGAAATTTCTCAAATAAAGAGATCTCTCAAAGATTATGAGGGTAGATTAGCAAAAGCTTTGGAGGAAAATGAAAGGATTAAAAGAGAAATGAACGAAAAACAAAGGGAAATCAATGAAATAAAGAAAAATAATTCCGAGAAAGTGAATAAAGATGAACTGGAGAAACTTAAAACAATAAATGAAAGCCTAAAAAAGGAAATCATTCAGTTGAAAGAGAGGAATTTAAGGCTAAATGGTGAGAAAAATGAGTTGGAAATGAATTTACAGAGGATTATTAAAGATAATGAGAATTCGCATAAGGAACTCATTGAAGCCTTTGAAATCATTGAGAATATAAAGGATAATAATGAAAATAACAAGGAAATTTCAGGCATGAATTTGAAAATCAATGCTTTAAACCAAAGGAATAAAAAATTAGAAGATGAACTTTTGCAAAATAAAGAAAAAGTGGAGAAATTTGAACAAGAAAACGGGAAATTGAAGAATGAAATAATACTTTTGAGGGAAAAACTAAATAAAAAGGATGATGAATATAAACAAAGGACCAATGAATTTAATGAGAAAATCAATGATTTGAACAAATTGCATCAAAAATATGATATCGCAATTAATACTTTCGAAACTGAAAACCGAATCAGTGTTATTAGAAAATCTCTTGTTCGAAAATGAAAGACCTTTCATTTTCCGATAAATTAATATTACAAAATTTACTAAATTTTATATTAATGTATAAGTAATTTTTCAAAAAGACCCTTGATTTATCCATTTTTCTAAACAAATTTACACCATGAAATTTGTTCATTTCATTCATGCAAGATTAGCTAATGCTTCTTTAGCCTGAATAATTTCGTCCACAATCTCCTTTTTCGCTGTATTTTCTTCTATAATTTCAGGAATAGGATCTTTAACCATTGTTTCTGGATTAAACATTGAAATTTCCATCGTCTTTAAATTCAAATTCGCTGAATCTGAAAAGGAAGATTTCTTCTGGTTAGGAGTTTCAACGCCTCCAGTGATCAAAATCGAAGGTTTCTTTATGTTTTTCTCTAGAGTTGCTGTTGCGGCGGGTCTTCTTAAAGAGGTCTTCATAGGATCGGGTTTTTTTCTATTGTCGCCGGTTTGCATAATGAAGAGTTTGCCTTGATATTCACAGATTTTAGTCAATAACATCTGGATTAATTCCAAGGTTGTCATTTTATCCTTGGTTTTCTGGAAAAAATTCGAAAATTTCAGGTTTTTCTCCTCAAAAATCTGTTGATAATTTGGTCTTGGGGTCAAGCCTTCGAACCCAATTCCGGCCTTGATTCCTAATATTTTGTTTTCTTCGAGGAGTTTTTGCCTTACAAACTCGGTTTTTTGATGATCAGCGGCCATTTTCGAGACTTTTATGATGATTTTATCGAGAATGTGCTTAAAAGCCTGACATTGTTCTTTGATTTCTCTGATATTTTCATTTTTATCCTGGACGTTTTGTAAAAGCATCTCCTTTTCTAGTTCATTTTGATGAATGGTTTCTTCGAGTTTTTGGATTTGATCTTGATAATAATCGCATTTGCTCGAAGAAATTTGCAATTCTTCATCCAGGGCTGTTTTTTTTAATTTCAATTGATCCAGAAACACTCTAAATTCATTATTCTATAAACAAAAAAATCCCAATTTAGACTTTTTATAAGAAAATTAAAAACCTCGGCTTCTAAGCTTAAAACTTCCTTAGAAAGTTGAAGCATTTTTAAGGATTGGGGACTGGAAAGTTCTTCTTTTTTCTTGAGTTCGATGATTTTATGCAGATTATCAATTATTATATCTTTTTTTAAGATTGCCTCCTTATTTTCCATTACTTTCTGGTTCAAAAGCTTTAAACTATCTTTATGTTTCAGGTCTTTTATTTCAATTTCATTGAGAAGAATAGAACTCAACATATTATAGGGGATTCTACTTAATTGGTTGAGTTTTAAGCAATTTTCTAATTAAATTTTAATTGATTAAAGCTCTTTTTTTGAAAGAATGGTAACTGATAGTCTCATTCTCAAGATCAACCAATACGTCTTTATATCTGCTTTGTAGTTGAGGTTCAAAATAAAAGATCGACCTCAAAACTTCAGGCACATAAGTAAAGAAGTCTTTATAAGAGAAATCCAAACTAAATTAATAGTTTTTTTATTTAAAAAGAAATTATCAATACTCATTTAGGGTTTTCAAGGATTTTATCAGACATTTTACCATCTTGCCTTGTAGATTTTCAGGATTTACGAGATAACTCGTGCAGAGATTCTTCAATTTATTCAGAATTTCGAGGTTTTTTATCCTAATTTCGCTCGTGGTGCTTCTTCTGGAAATGAGATTGAGGGGTTTAATAGTTTTAGGGTCTTTCATAACGCTTTTTGATGGAGTTATATTCATTTTAGAAAAAGTTTTATTTTGGGAGGTTGGTTTTTCATGGAGAGATTTAACACGGATATTAGTTTTATGAGCAGCATTAAGCACTGATAAGGTTGATGATAAGGGGTTTTTTTGAAGGATTTTTGAATATAAATGATCATCTTCGAATAATGTGGCTGGAGGAAGCATGTGAGCAGGTGAGATTGTTTTGGAAAGAGATGTCAAGAAATGTTCAGTCTTGGTTAATTTCATTCAAAAAAGCGAATTTTATTCCAAGAAAAAAATAATAAAAACTTAAAAAAAAGCAATTTT
>Ga0302320_10014265_pt1 | contig 16463 bp, 12 predicted proteins | sample Bog_T0_3_FD_202130 | JGI IMG/M metagenome (GOLD analysis project Ga0302320, IMG submission 202130) | Peat permafrost microbial communities from Stordalen Mire near Abisko, Sweden - Bog_T0_3 | ecosystem: Environmental > Terrestrial > Soil > Wetlands > Peat | place: Sweden: Abisko, Stordalen Mire... | reverse complement strand
TTCCTCGCTTACGGGGCGAAGAACTACATTGTTGCCCGCGTCGATGCAAGCTTCGGCGACGGCTGGTTTTACGAAGGCGCAGGCATCTACCGCCATGTCTGGATCACCAAGAGCGACGCACTGCACCTGGGCAAGTGGGATTCCACCGTCCGCACCGAGCTCAACGGGAGTTCCGCCACGTTGATGCTCGACACCGTTGTGACCAATCAGGGCAAATCGCGGGAGACTGCGACAGTTTCCTGGCGGATTCTCGACGCGGCGGGCAAAACCGTAGCCGCCGCAGAATCTTCTACACAGTCCGTTGCAGTGGATGGCTCAACAATCTTCACTGCCTCTGCCAACCTTGCCAATGCTGCCCTCTGGTCGGTCGATGAGCCCAATCTCTATACGGCAATCGTCACAGTTGAGGCCGGCGGCAAGCCGCGCGACGCCGAGCGCATCAGCTTTGGCGTTCGCACCGCGGTGTTCGATGCCGAAAAGGGCTTCCTCCTCAATGGCAAATCCATCAAGATTCAAGGCACCTGCAACCATCAGGATCACGCCGGTGTCGGCGCGGCGGTCCCTGATCGCCTCCAGGTCTTTCGCCTCGCGGTATTAAAAGAGATGGGTTGCAACGCCGTCCGCACTTCGCACAATATGCCCACGCCCGAATGGGTGGAAGGCTGTGATCGCATGGGCCTGATGATGATGTGCGAGACACGCCAGATGAGTTCGAATCCCGAAGGCCTGGCGCAGCTTGAAGCGATGATCAAGCGCTACCGCAACTCGCCCTCGATCATAATCTGGTCGATCGGCAACGAAGAGTGGCAGTTGCAAAGTGCTATGGCGGAACAGGGTTTGAAGATTGGGGCGGCCATGGTGCAGCGATGCCACGAACTCGATCCCACTCGCGTTGTCTCCGCTGCCGTCAACGGCGACAACGAGAAGGGCATCTCCGAATTCTTTGACATCATCGGCTTCAACTACAACCTCCAGAACCCCGATAAATTCCACACCAATCACCCCAAACGTCCCGTCTATGGATCAGAAACCTCCAGCGCCATCTCCACTCGCGGCGAGTACTCCACCAGCCCCATGCGCAACACCGTGAACGACTACGACGGCGTTGTCCCCTGGGGCGAAACCGCCGAGGAGTGGTGGAAGTTTTACGGCACCCGCGATTGGGAAGCCGGCGGATTTGCCTGGACGGGCTTTGACTATCGCGGCGAGCCCACTCCCTACGGATGGCCTTCGATCAACTCCCAGTTTGGCATCGTGGATATGTGCGGGTTCCCCAAAGACACGTTCTACTACTACAAGGCCTGGTGGGGTAAAGAGCCGTCTCTGCACCTGTTCCCGCACTGGAACTTCGAGGGCAGGGAAGGCGACATCCTCCCCGTCTGGGTCTACTCCAATCTCGAGGAAGTTGAGCTTTTCGCCAACGGCCAGAGCCTGGGCAGTCAGAAAGTTCCGCATCTTGGCCACGTCGAATGGAAGGTCAAGTACGTGCCCGGATTCATTGAGGCCCGCGCCTCAAAGGACGGCAAAGTCGTTCTAACGGAAAAACGTGAGACGACCGGTCCCACGGCGGCTATTCGTCTCACTGCCGATCGCACCGAGATCAACGCCGACGGCGAGGACCTGGTTATCTTGAAGGTAGAGGCCCTGGACAAGGAAGGGCGCCCCGTCCCAACCGCGAGCAACAAGATCGCCTTTCATATCAACGGCGACGGCGTACTGATCGGCGTCGGCAATGGGGACCCGAACTGCCAGGAAAGCGATAAAGACCCAAAGCGCTCGCTCTTCAACGGCCTCGCGCAGGTCATCGTCCAGTCCACCAAGCACGCCGGCGAAATTCGTATCGAGGCCGTCAAGGACGGTTGGGACGGTCCGGAACTGACCCCGGCCAAGGTTGCCATCAAGACAAAATCGATCAACCCACGGCCCCAGGTTCCTGTCAGTCACGGCTAGAGAACAGGGAATTTGTCTACCATGAAGCTGTCGCGATTCGCGACAGCTTCAATTTTATGTCTAAAATTTCGACAAGTCTCACTACCCCGGGACCCACAAGTATTTTCTCGTGATGTAACAATATTGCTTAAAATCAATAACATATAGAAAATTCATCGAGGCCGCGCAATTGGCGCTCAAGGTGCTTCCTCTTAACCCGTGACGGTTTCCTCCCAAGCCGTCATTCTGTCGGGAGGTTCTTGTTGTCCACTCAAGTGTTTTTCTCCGGCCGGGATGCCCTCCTGGTAGCAGTCCCTTTTCTACTTCTGATGTTTTTCGCCCTTTTCGGCCTGAGCGATCGAATTGGTAGTAAGAGGGCCAACGCCGACCGCAAGCCAGGGCGGCCCGGCTGCGGCATGGATGCCAACGGTGACCCGATCGTTTGCGATCCCGATGGCAAACTCCACGGATCCGTCAAGGGTCCGAAAACAATCCAGAGCATTCGTTGATCTCCGGCGATCCGCAGCCGCTTCCCGCACGCGTCTCCAGCCCCAAGCGCATTTCCACTTAAACCGGTTAGATTGGACAGGTGAGTCCTCCCCAAACAGAATGGAGAAGGGAACTGCGTGCCCTCGTCGTGCTCGCCGTCCCAGTTGTCCTCAGCGAATTAGGCTGGATGGCCCAGGGCGTTGTCGACACCATCATGGTCGGCCGCCTCGGGCCCGCATCTATCGGCGCCGTCGCCCTGGGAAATGCGGTCTTCTATACGCCGTCTTTGTTCGGTATCGGCCTGTTGTTAGGCCTCGATACCCTCGTCGCCCAGGCGTACGGTCGCAAAGACTACGACGAATGCCACCGCTGGCTCGCCCAGGGCGTCTACCTTGCTCTCATGGTTACCCCTCTCACGATGCTTTGCGTCTGGTTGGCTAGCTTCGGCTACAGCCGCTTCGGAATCGCTCCCGAAGTAGCCGCGCCTGCCGCATCCTATCTCCGCATCCTCAATTGGGGAACGCTGCCCCTGCTCATCTACGGTGGCACACGGCGTTACCTGCAGGGGGTTGGCCAGGTCCGCGTAGTCACAGTCACGTTCGTAGGCGCCAATCTGTTCAACTGGCTCGGCAACTGGGTCCTCATCTACGGCCATTGGGGCGCGCCGCGCATGGGCGTGAATGGGTCGGCCCTTTCCACTGTGATCGCGCGCCTTTTCATGGCCCTGTCTCTGCTTGGATTCGCCTGGCGTTACGAGCGGCAAAGAGGCCATCCGCTCTTCCGTCACTGGGCCGGCCCGGCTGCCGCCAGCATTCAAAAACTTGTCGGCCTCGGCGCTCCTGCTGCCGCGCAGATCCTGCTCGAAGTTGGCGCCTGGAACCTTGCCACCCTCGCCGCCGGCTGGCTGACCCCAGTGGCCCTTGCCACCCACCAAATTGCCCTCAACTATGCCGCACTCACCTACATGGTGCCCCTCGGCGTGGGGGCCGCGGCCGCCGTCAGCGTTGGCCACGCGGTGGGCGCCGGTGATCCCGCGCGTGCCCGTCGCGCCGGCTGGCTCGCTCTCGCCCTCGGCACTGGATTCATGCTCCTGGCCGCTGTCGTCTTCCTCGTTGCGCCGCGCCCACTCATCGCCCTCTACACAACCGACGCGCAGGTCATGGCCGTCGCCCCCGGCCTGCTTCTGCTCGCGGCCGCATTTCAGATATTCGACGGAATCCAGACTGTCTCCACTGGCGCCCTTCGAGGGCTTGGAGAAACCCGTGCCCCCATGCTGGCTAACCTGGTCGGCTACTGGGTGTTAGGACTCCCCCTCGGGCTGACGCTCTGTTTCGTGCTCAAATGGGGCATTTATGGCCTGTGGATTGGCCTCACCCTTGCCTTGATTGTCATCGCCTCATCGTTGCTCCTCCGCTGGAGCCGGGACTCGCGGCGCCTGCTCGGTTAATCCTGCCAAATGCGCAACTTGCGGCCTGCTCCTCAGGGTTCAAGTTCAAGAAGATGAATTCGCCGCGGTGTTTTATCGGACTCAAACAGGTAACCAAAGGAGCGGGAATTGGTACGCATGAGGCGCGAAGTGACTATAATCACAAGGGAGTAATTACCGGGTGCGGCTGGGGAACATCCCGCCTTCCGCAGTTTTGATTCACTGGGCCCGATTGCAAAATCACCGGGACCGAAAACAAAGATCGACGGTCAGCGGGAGCAAATCGTCGGTTTTCAGAATTTCTTTGAAGGGAATCCCGCCACATGGCGACAGGCGACCTGGCTCTGGGCGAAATACAGAGCGCAACACCCACGCGTGAACGCGTGATCAACGACTTCAGCATAAACGTAGCAACGGTGAACGGGTCCGGCTCGCAATCCGCCAACAGCGTACTGCTGAAAAGCATCTTCGGGATGGGGGTTCCGGTCAGTGGAAAAAACCTCTTCCCGTCGAACATCGCCGGACTTCCAACCTGGTACACCATACGGGCAAGCAAGGACGGCTATGTCGCGCGCAAGCGAGACGCCGAAGTGCTGGTGTCCATCAATCCAGAAACGGCAAAGCAGGACACGCTCACTCTGCCCATCGGCGGCGTAGCTATCTACGAGGAGAATCTCAACCTCAAGCAATATCGCAACGACGTGGTCTTCTATCCCGTGCCACTCGACAAGATCACCGCGGCCGTCTGCCCTGAGGCCAAACTCCGCAAGCTGGTCAAGAACATGGTCTATGTCGGCGCAGTCGCACAGATCCTGCAAATTGACCTCGCGGTTGTCGAACACGGCCTGCGCAAGCAGTTCGCCAAGAAAGTCAAGGTCTTCGAGCTGAACTTTGGCGCGGTCAAGGCAGGCTTCGATTACGCCGCTGCGAATTTCACCAAGCAGGATCCTTACTACATCGAGCGCATGGACAAGACCGCCGGTAAAATCATCATCGACGGCAACGCTGCCTGCGGCATGGGTGCGGTCTTCGCTGGAGTCACCGTCGTAGCCTGGTATCCCATCACGCCCTCCACGTCCGTCGTTGAAGCTACCACCGATCTGCTCAAGAAATTCCGAGTAACGCCTGAAGGCAAGGCGACCTTCGCTGTCGTCCAGGCGGAGGACGAACTGGCCGCCATCGGTATGGTGCTCGGTGCAGGCTGGGCTGGCGCGCGTTCCATGACTGCCACCTCCGGCCCCGGCATCTCGCTTATGGCAGAGTTCGCCGGCCTCGGCTACTATGCTGAAATCCCCGGCGTCATCTTCGACGTGCAACGTACTGGCCCCTCCACTGGCCTGCCGACGCGCACCTCGCAAGCTGACCTGCTCTCCACGGCTTTCCTCTCGCATGGCGACACCAAGCACATCGTCCTGCTTCCCGGCAGCGTCAAGGAGTGTTTCGAATTCGGCTACTGCGCCTTCGATCTCGCAGAGCGGGTTCAAACCCCGGTCTTCGTCCTCAGCGATCTGGACCTGGGTATGAATAACTGGATGTCCGAAGAATTTGCCTATCCTGAGACACCTCTCGACCGCGGCAAGGTTCTCACTGCTGAAGACGTCGAGCGACTCGGAGGGTTTGCCCGCTACCGGGATGTAGACGGCGACGGCATCGGCTGGCGCACGCTTCCGGGAACTCGTCATCCCAAAGCCTCTTACTTCACCCGCGGCACCGGTCACAACGATGCCGCAGGTTACAGCGAGAAGCCAGAAGACTACGTCTCCAACATGGATCGGCTTGCCCGCAAGTTTGAAAATGCCCGCAAGCTCGTACCCGCTCCGGTCACGGTTAAGAACGGCACTTCGAAGATCGGTTTTCTGGCCTACGGCAGTTCCGACTTTGCCATTGTCGAGAGTCTTGAACAGATTAAGAAGGAATACAGCCAGGACATCGACTACATGCGCATCCGGGCCTATCCTTTCGCCTCTGAGATTCACGACTTCATCGCTTCCCACGAGCGCGTTTACGTTGTCGAACAGGATCGCGACGCCCAACTCGCGAGCCTCCTCAAGCTCGATATTCCAGCCGGGCAAGTGGTAAAGCTGCGCAGTATCCTTCACTTCGACGGCCTGCCGCTCGATGCACAGACCGTCACCGAAGCGTTCGCCACCCAGGAACTGAAAAATCAGGAGGGCCTCTAAATGGCAACCGCGCCAGCAGCACCTAAACTGAATCACATCGGCCTTCCGGTTCTTGAATACAAGGGCGGCAAGAGTACGCTCTGCGCTGGTTGCGGTCACAACGCAATCTCCGAGCGCATCATCGACGCGATGTACCAGATGGGCGTCGAACCGGAACGTGTCATGAAGATGAGCGGCATCGGCTGCTCCTCCAAGAGCCCCGCCTACTTCATGAGCCGCGCCCACAGCTTCAACAGCGTTCACGGCCGCATGCCGTCTGTCTCAACCGGCGCCATCCTGGCCAACCACACCATGACCACTCTTGGCGTCTCCGGCGACGGCGACACCGCCTCCATCGGCATGGGCCAGTTCGTGCACCTGTTGCGCCGCAACCTGCCCATGATCTACATCATCGAAGACAACGGCGTTTACGGCCTCACCAAGGGCCAGTTCTCCGCCACCGCCGACATCGGTTCCAAGCTCAAAACCGGCGTAGTCAACGATCTTCCCGCCATCGACACCTGTGCTCTCGCCATCCAGCTTGGCGCAACCTTCGTCGGCCGCTCCTTCTCCGGCGACAAGAAGCAATTGCTCTCCATGCTCAAGGCGGCTATTGCTCACAAAGGCACCGTCATGATCGACGTCATCAGCCCCTGCGTTACCTTCAACGATCACGAAGGTTCCACCAAGAGCTACAAGTTCATGCAGGACAACGACGAGCCCATCAACGAAATCGACTTCGTCGCCAGCTTCGACGAGATTGAAGTCGACTACGCATCCGGCGAAGTCTACGAAGTTGAAATGCACGACGGCTCAAGCCTGCGACTGAAGAAGCTCAACGAGGACTTCGACCCCACCGACAAGGTCAAGTCCGTGCAGACGCTGATGGAGGCCCATTCCAACAACGAAGTGCTTACAGGCGTCTTCTATATCGACACCCAGAAGCCCACCTTCATTGACCTGCTCAACATTGTCGATGAGCCCCTCGGCCAGCTTCCGGAGAGCGTAACCCGCCCTCCCAAGTCAGCGCTTGACGGCCTCATGGCAAGCCTCCGGTAGAACTTCGAAGTTGACTCCAACACAAAGCCCCGCATCGCGCGGGGCTTTGTGCCTTCCATGACTGGTGCTCAGCGATTACTTTTCAACAATCCGCACGCCCATGCCATTGAGCTTGGTGCGCGCCTGTGATGCCTCCGGTGTCTGCGGATGCCTCTGGACCAGCAGTCTCAACTCATGCACACCCGAGTCCCTCTTTCCCAGTTGCAGCAGAGCCAGCCCTTTGCGCAGTTGCGCAGCGGGCGCCTTGGAACTTCCAGGAAACCCTTCCAGCACCGCGTTATATGCCTTGATGGCGCCGGGGTAATCCAGCTGCTTATAAGCGATCTCGCCCAGGTAGAACTGCGCGCTCCCCGCCATGTCATCCATCGGATAAAAGTGGATCACATCCTGGAACTCGCTGGTGGCAACACCGTAATGCGCAGCCATATAGTCACGATATCCAGCCTGAAACGTATCTTTCAGCGGAGGAGCGACGCTCGCCGGAGGAGCTACTGGTTCCGGATTCGGTGCTCCCCCACCCTGCGCCGGATTCGAGTCGGCTGGCTGCCCGCCGGTGGGCGGAGCCGCTGCCGCAGGAGCCTGCATGCTCTGTATCTGTGCCTGCAGATCCTGCACATTTTTGTCCAGCTTCGCAATGCGCGACTTCAGCTCATCCACTGAGTCATTCAACGACTGCACCTGCCCGGAGACCGTATCCAGCTTCCCGCCGCTCGCCTCCGTCACGCCGTTCAGCTTCTGCTGAAGGTCCTTCATGGATGTGTTCAGCTGGTTGGCTGTATCAGCCGTCTGTTCCACCTGGTGCTGCAGCACTCCCATGCGGGTGTCCAGCGTGGACTGGAGCCGCTGCACCATGTCCATCAACTGCTGCACTTGCGTTTGCAACTCAATAATCTCCTTTGAAGCCGCGTGTGCGGGAACAGGAGATGAGTTGAGCACCATTGCTAGAAGGACAACGGCAGCGAGACGTTTGTGGAGAGTAGACATTCTAGCCATGCTTCACCTTTTTGGATCAACTGCAATCAAGGGATGGAACGAGTGGTTCTCTTACAAACGTGCCCATACCCCAGGGTTCAAGTTCGAAACCTGGGGCATCGGAGCCTGGCACATCCTGGCACTCAGAATAACAGCTTCATCCTACCGATCCATTGTGAAGCCGGCGCGGCGATTTTGCTGCCAGCACTCTTCTGTCGACTCCGTGCAGAACGGCTTTTCCTTGCCGTAGCTGACAACGCGGATGCGGCTCGCAGCCACTCCCGCCGTTACCAGCGCATTCTTCGAGGCGTCGGCACGGTTCTGTCCGAGCGCGAGGTTGTACTCGTTCGAGCCGCGCTCATCGCAGTACCCGCCGATCACCACCTTGATGTCCGGATGGCTCACCAGGTACGAAGCGTCCTTGGCAAGCACCGCGGCCGCGTCGTTGCGGACGTCGTAAGTGTCGTAGTCGAAGAACGCATCCTGCACGTTGGCCTTGAACTCTTCCTCAGGGCTCATTGTGGTGGTCGGTACCACGACGACCGGCGTTCCGTTTACCGTCACTCGTGCGGTTGCATCCGCAGTTCCGCCGGGTCCTGTCGCAACCAGGTGATAGCTGGTTGAAGTGGCCGGAGTCACGGTCTTCACGCCAGAGGTCGGCACATCGCCAATGCCGTCAATCGAAACCGTAGTCGCATCGGCCGTGCGCCAGGACAGAACCACCTGATCACCGGCTGAAATCACAGGGGGTGTCGCCGTAATCTGCGCTGCGGGGGCCGGTGCCGTCTGCGCGGGGGGCGCGGTCTCAACGGGTGGTGGTGTTTTCTCTTTCTTTTTGCAACCTGCGACTGCGACCAACACAACAAGCAAGACAACGGGAATCAAGATGCGAGAACGAACGTTCAATGGACTACTCCTTCCGTAAAATCAAGAATTGTTTTTCAAGCGGTTTGAACCGACTTAAGCCCTTTGCACAACCGTCTCTTCCAGTCGCGGTAACCGGATCGCGGGCTAAGACAAAACGTGCCGACCTCAACAACGTTGGCCTCTATCCCTGAAAAAACTGCACAATCAAGACGAGAAATTCACTTTGCCATCCACAACCGGCGAAAGTTTCATCACATTCAACCCTGTGGCCAGTGTCCGTTGATTGCTGAAAACCCCGTCTAGAAAATGATAGATCATAAATCCATCAAGGCTTTTCAGAACTTTCAGGCAATGCGATCCGGATACTTCATAGTTGGATGCATCCAACTTCTCTTCGAGTCACCTGACCTACTTCCAACTCCAATTTGGCATGGAGTTGTTCCCCGACCGCGTGAGTTCATGTTGCTGCGTTCCATCCGCCAGCATTGTCCAAATCTCGGTGTGACCGCCCACAGTGCGCTGGAAAACAATGTGCCGCCCGTCCGGCGCCCAGGAAGGAAAGTCATTGCTTCCTGACTCGTGCGTGATCTGCAAATAATCTTTGCTCGCCAGATCAATCACATGGATATCATCGCCGCCAGGGTCTCCAGGCCCGTATTTACGATTCCAGCTAAAGGCCAGCAACTGCCCGTTCGGAGACCACGACGGACTCACCGCATAGCCGCCGTCTGTGATCCTCTGCACGTTTGATCCATCCACGTCCATGGTATAGATCTGCGGCTCTCCTGTCCGTCCGCTCACCCAGGCAATCTGTGCGCCCGTTCGCGGATTGAAGGTTGGCCCGATATTCGGCCCGCGAAAGGCTGTCAGCTTGTGCAGATTCCCGCCGCTTGAGTCAGAAAGCCAAATCTCCGGGTTCCCCGTCCGCGCCGACGAAAATGCGATCTTCGACCCATCCGACGACCAGGCAGGGGATTGGTTGCTCCCTCCCGCCACGCCCGCCGGAAATGCAACATAGCGGCTCAACTCGAACGAATACATCCGAATTGACCAGCCATCCCGTCCCAGCGAAGCAAACGCCAGACGCGAGTTATCGGGTGAGATGCGTGGCGAGAGGGAAATGGCTCCAAGATGCGTGACGGCGTGTTGATTCTGCCCGTCATAGTCCATCGCCCAAACTTCCTTGGTCCCCGTCCTGGTGCTGATGAAGTAAATCTTGGTCTCGGCGATGCCGTTGATGCCGCCGCCCAGCCGCAAAATAATCTCATCGGCGAACTTGTGCGCAATCGTGCGCGCCGCCTCTTCGCTTACCGCATCGCTGTACTGTTTCGCCAGCACCTGCGGATTCGCCTGGTTGTTGGCGTCAAACAGCCATCCTGAAACATTCAGCTTCCCACCCGACGCGGAAAGCGATCCAAACGCCACCATCGAAGCACTGGCCGGCGCCGCCGCCCATTGCGGCAGGTTGATCTCCTGCGGGGACCCCGGCGTCGATTGCGGAGACATGCTCTTTGAAACCAAGTCAAAGATGCCCGCGTTGCCGAGGTCGTTATAGAGAGTTGCATCAAACACCGCCTTCAACGAAGGTGTCTGCGGATCACTGCTGCCCGGCTTGAAGTCCGCCGCGGCAATCCGAATCTTGGTGTTGCCCATGTTCGTGCCGGTATGTACCCAGTCCTGCGCCTCCAACTGGGCAACCGCAATCGTGAGCGAACCAATCAGAAAGAGGGAAAATGTTCTGGAAAATACCTTCATGCAATCAAAAGTCCTTCCCTTACGAAGCTGTCATCCTGAGCGAACGGGGCCCCAAACGCTTTCCAGTTTGGGGGTGGTGAGTCGAAGGATCCGCGGTTGTTCTTCTTGTGAACTCTTGGGCTAGATCGGTTTGGGGAAAGCGCGCAAGCCCCAACGCACCCGGACTCTGAGCCTGCCGGTTCCAGCATGCCCTAATACGTACAATCATAGGTGACATCCAACCATTGATCGTTCGATTCCCGCGGCAGGTCGCCAAATGTGTCAACACGCTGTGTCGCTCGCAGGCATGACTGATCCAGTGTCGGGCTCCCGCTGGCCGTATTGATGTGAAAATTTGATGGAACTCCCTGCCGGTTCACTTTGAAGTAAATCTGTGCCGTCGCGCCCTTCGGTGTTCGCGGATCGGCCTCGTAGCGATTCCAGTCCTGACTCACCTTCCGTTTGATGCCTTCCACGTACCAGGGGAAGCGGTTGCCAAAATCTCCGTTGCTCACACTGACCGGATCATCCGACGCGGTTGTCTGCGCATACGTAGATCGCGACAGCTTCGACCCCGCCTTTTCTCCATACTGAATCTTGTTCTCCGGCTTCGGTGGCGGCTGCTTGGCTGGCGCCTTCTGCGGCGGAGCCGGCTTCACCTCCGCCTGCTTCACCGGCGGGGCCTCCACCTGTTTCTTCTTCTCCGGTTTGTCCACCTTCTTCATCTTGTCGGCAATGGGGATGGCCTTTTCATCCTCAATCGGTTTGGCCTTTGGTGCAGGCGGCGCCGGTGCGGGGCTTGGTTTCTCCGTAGGCAGCACGTTGTCGTTCTTTGGCTGGTCACTAGGCAGCGGCAGCACCGCCGAATCCAGCTTCACCTGCATCGCACTGCCTGGCCCAGGATTGCCCCAGTTGTGATGCTCAAACCCGTTGAAGAACGCGTAGAAAACGATCCCGCCAAACAGCAGCGCATGCAACAAAATGGAGCCGGTAGCAGACACACCAAGGCGATCGGGCCGCATCTCCCGTTCAAGCTCGCCACCGCCATCCAGAATCGTTTCCATCTGCCTACCCGAATCTCACTCCAAACGCCCGTCATCTTGGCGATCCTGACTTGACGTCGGAAGTTAGATTTGCAATGACCGAAGTTTGGACCGCAGAAAATACTCCGTGCCGCGTTCTTGCGACTTTTTCTTGTCGCGAGGGCGGGAAACCTCAAATCCGAACAAGCGATCCAAATCTCCGTTTCAGTTCCCAGCCGCTCCAGCCTTGCTCTCCATCGGCTGCGTCACAATCGAGACATTCGTAATCCCTGCCTGTTTCACCGCATCCATCAACTGCGCAAACACCCCAAACGGCACCGCTTCATCCGCACGCAGGTATACCGATTGGTGCTCTGGATCAACGCCCGGCACATGCAGTTTGTCCGCGATATCGTGGATATTCACCACCTGGTCGCCCAGAAATACCTGCTGGTCCTTGTTGATCGTCAATACCAGTCGCTGCTCGGTGACTTCCTTCACTGTGCGCGTCTTCGGGACGCTCACGTCAATGCCCGACTGCAACACCGGCGCGGTAATCATGAAAATGATCAGCAGCACCAGCACCACATCCACCAGCGGCGTCACGTTAATCTCCGCCAGGGAAGACTGCGTCCGGCCCGTGCTACTTGTAAAGGCCACGCTCTACCTCCCGCGCCGGCTCAGGCCCGGCGGGAATCGGTGTCGAGGTTCGTCCGACCGGCGGCACTGCCGCCCGCACCGGGATTTCCTCCAGCGAGTTCAGCAGCTCCCGGCAAAAGTCGTCCGTCGCGTTGGCAAACACCCTCACCCGCGCCGTAAGCTGGTTATAAGCAACCAGCGCCGGAATCGCCACAAAGAGCCCCGCAGCAGTCGTTATCAGCGCCTCGGAGATACCGGGAGCTACGGCGCGCAGAGTTGCCGCTCCCGCCGTCCCCAGCCCGCTAAACGCATCGATAATGCCCACAACCGTCCCGAAAAGTCCCACATAAACAGTCGTCGAAGCAATCGTCGCGAGCCCGGTCATGCGCCGCTCCAGGTTGGTCACCGCCTCGCTGGCCGCGGTCTGCGCCGAGCGTTCCAGCGGGGTCAGGTTGCGCGGAGGGCCAGATCCGCCTGTCTGCCGCTTGTACGTCTCGTAAACGTCCTCAAATACCTGTGCCAGCGGGCTCGCCTTGCAATCTTCCGCCAGGGTCCCAATCTCCTGCAGACGCGTAGCTTTGCGGAAGCCGCGGATAAACCGCCGCGTCTCCTTGGTCGCTTTCCTGAAAGTGGAGAGTTTGCCCAGAATGATGGTCCACGAATAAAGGCTCGCCAGCAGAAGCAACACCAACACCCCGGTTGCCACCGGACCAATGTTGTTCAGCAACTGAAGAATCGAGCCAGGCCCCTGAGGCCCCGAAGGGGCGGCGCCACTGTCAGCCTGGAAGATGATGAGCAAGGCAGCGGTAAGAATCGTCATTCACCTCAATATCCACGGTATCAGACGCGATGCCCGCTTCCAAGTTATCGATGTGGTGCACAGCCCGACCCTGCAAAGCCAACACCCGGCGGTACGCAATGGCACTCAGTCAGTTCAGACGCGCGTAATCATCACCGAGGTTGCCTTCATCAGCGCGGCTGCCGTCTGCCCCTTCCGCAACTGCATCTCCCGCGCCGCATCCGCCGTAATGATCGAAGTGATGCGTTGCTCCCCAATTGCCAGCACCACCTGTGCCAGGATTCCGCGAATTTTCACTTCCACAATTGTCCCCACCAACTGATTGCGCCCGCTCACGCTGCGAAACCGCTCCCGCGACTGCACGCGCTCACTGTCAGGCTGGCTTCCATCCCGGGCACTCGATAACGGCGCCAGGGCGCTCTCCGGGATCCTGTGATGGCCCCCGGGCGTCTGAATCGTCTTGAGTTTTCCGGCAAGAATCCACTTCTTGATCGTTGCGTAGCTCACGCCAACCGCTGCCGCAGCCTCCCGCGGCGTCAAAAGCTGCTCCGCTTCCTTCATATCGTTTCCCCTCAACGAACTCAAAGTATAGGCCTGCTATTGCAACCTCGGAAATCGTTCCGGGTAATCGTAGTAAATAGGGAATATAAGCCGTATAAAATCGAATCGTGGCGTGGAACTCATCTCATTGGGAGAAAATATGAACAAGGCCATCTTCGCTCTTGCCGCATCGGTCCTGAGCCTCTCATCCGCCCTGGCGTTCGGCCAGACCGCCCCTGTCGACACCAAAACGCAGCCCAAGACCCTCGATCCCTGCAACACCGCACACGCCTTTGCCACCACCGATTGCGCCCTCACTTGGCACGGCATCACCGTCTACGGCACCTATGACATCGGCGTCGGCTGGGTCAGCCACGGGTTGCCAGAGAACGGCTACAACTATGAAGGCGAATCCCTCGTAAACCGAAACGGCTATCAGCATCGATTCGTCGTCGCGCCCAACAACCTTTCTCAAACGGGTCTGGGAATCCGGGGCAAGGAAGAGTTCCTGCCTGGCTGGTCCGTCGTCTTCAACGCTTCCACCGGCATCAATCCTCAGTCCGGCCTGCTCGCCAACGCCTCACAAACCGACATCCTCAATAACGGCCTTCCCCGCGCCAGTTATTCCATCGCCATTGATGGCGCACGTGCCGGCCAGCCCTTCAATGACGAATACTTTGCCGGAATATCGAACAAGTATGCCGGCACCCTCACCATCGGCCGCCAGCGCTCTCTCGGGACCGATGCAATGCTCCTCTACGACCCCGCCAGCGGAGCTTACGCCTTTTCCTACATCGGCTACAACGGCACCATGGCCGGCGGCGGAGACACGGAAGACTCCCGCTGGGACGACGCCCTCAAATATCGCCTCCCGCTCGGCCCCGCCCATTTCGGCGCAATGTACAAATTCGCCGATGGCTCCGCCGGTTGTTTTTCGGACTCCTCAACCTGGACCGCCACCACCTGTACTGCGGAACAGGCGCACAACAATGCCTTTGGGTTCGACCTCGGCGGAAAGATCGACGCATTTTCGGCCGATCTCGTCTACCAGCATTACAACCAGGCAATCAGCGTACTGAACCCCCTCCTAGGCCCTCAGAGCGCCGCCTCTCCCTATCAATCGACCACCGACAGCATCAACACCAACCCCATCACCGGCGTCAATCTGATCGCCCCCAACAACACACTCTACGGCATCGTCACTGACAACAACGCTGTAATGGCCGCTGCCAGGTATTCAACAGAGCCATTCAAGGTTTTTGCCGGGTACGAATACATCTGGCAGAACAACCCCGCCAACCCCTTAGGAGTTGGAGCCTCTGACCAGGGCGGTTATTTCCTCAGCGGTGTCGAAGACAACAATCTCGACTCCGAGAAACTGGTCCAGATCTGGTGGACGGGCGCCAAATATACCGTCAGCAAGACCGACTTCACCTTCGCCTGGTACCAACAGCGGCAGAATGACTTCCGACTTCCACCCACCTGCTCAGCCGCAGCCGGTTTTCGCGCATCCTGCGCAGGCACACTCAACGAGGGGTCGTTCTACCTCGACCACCACTTCACAAAGCGTTTCGACACCTTCGCCGGAGCCGCGTACTCCTTCGTCAGCGGGGGTCTTGACATCGCCATCCCCCACGGCCCCGGCGTCCCCTACAACTCCGACAACAATTTTGCTCCAACAGTTGGCAGTCGCTTCACCTTCTGATCGTCTCCCCGCGCGTCTGTCGTGCGAGCCTCCGCCCCAGCACGACAGACGACCGTACCCAGTCGGCTACTCATCCCGCTACCGGGCCATTTTCGAATTTGTCAGCCCGACCCCACTCGCCTACCATGGACCCAGTTGCCATTCGGTTCCCAGAGGGTCCCAGCAAGATGCTTGTTGAACTTCGAGCGGAAAACTACGCGGTCATCGACCACGCCATCGCCGTCTTCGGTCCCGGACTCAACCTGCTCACTGGCGAAACCGGAGCAGGCAAGTCCATCCTGGTCGACGCCCTCGCCCTGCTGATGGGCGGCAAATCCTCCGCCGAAGTCGTGCGACATGGCGCTGAAAAGGCCGTTGTCGCCTGTGTCTTTGAGGCCACTCCAGGCGCGGAAAACGTCCTTGAAGAGAATGGCATCGACTCCGAAGGCAATGAGATCATCCTCCGCCGTGAAATCCTTTCGACAGGCAAGGGGCGAGTCTTCGTCAACAATCAGCCCGCCACCGTTGCAGTTCTCAAGCAGCTCGCTCCCGAGTTAGCCCTCGTCCACGCCCAGACCGAGACCCTCACCAGCTTCGACCAGGCCCAGCAGCGAATCCTCCTCGACCGCTTCGCCGGAATCTCCCTTGAAGCCGTCGCCGAAGCCCACATCCGCCTCCGCGAGGCCCAGAAAAAACTCAACGAACTTGTTGAAGGCGAGCAGGATCGCCTCCGCATGGTCGATCTCTGGAGCTACCAGCGCAGGGAAATCGAAGCCGCCCGCCTCATTCCCGGCGAAGACGAAGCCCTTGAAACCGAGAAGCGTGTCCTCGCCAACTCTGAGAAGCTCTATGCCGCCGCCATGGGCGCGTTCGAGCAGCTCTATGAAGGTAGCTCCTCCGCCGAAGTCGCCCTCCGCGCCGCCGCCCGCCAAGTCGAAGAGCTCGCCCGCTACGACAGCCGCTTTGCCGACTCGGCCCTCCAGATCGAAAGCGTTCGCGCCACCGTAGGTGACGTCAGCGCCGGCCTCCGCGACTACGCCGAAGGCATTGACGCCTCTCCCGAGCGCCTCGCGGAAATCGAAGACCGCCTCGCCGTCCTCGACCGCCTCAAGCGCAAGTACGGCCAAACCGTCGCCGAAGTCAT
>Ga0302320_10014257_pt1 | contig 16467 bp, 16 predicted proteins | sample Bog_T0_3_FD_202130 | JGI IMG/M metagenome (GOLD analysis project Ga0302320, IMG submission 202130) | Peat permafrost microbial communities from Stordalen Mire near Abisko, Sweden - Bog_T0_3 | ecosystem: Environmental > Terrestrial > Soil > Wetlands > Peat | place: Sweden: Abisko, Stordalen Mire... | reverse complement strand
GGCGCCATCGCCACGGTGGCGGGAGCGCTTTCAGGAATTTGGGCGACTTGGCATATTGAGGTTGAGCGCGCATTGGCGCGGGGCAACGCTCCCTCCCATGCGGCCTTGCCGGCAGCCGTCGATGGTGTACCAGCAGGCAGCATCTCGGTGACGAAACCACCTCCGAGGCCTCCCATTGCACTTGGGAGCTATCCCGTGCAAGTGGTCAAGTCAAAGCACTTCACCTTTCGTTTGGAAAACTTACAGGCGGTAGGGGCCGATGTGGCTGCCGATATTGAAATCGACAATCGCACCCGGGACGATCGCACCCTGGTCGTCCAGGTGACGGCTGACAAGCTGGCCAATGCGGGGACGACAGGCTTGCCGCCCTGCACCATCATTGGTCCCGACGCCACTTCGTTCGCGTCATCCGCCGCCAGCCTCGCCAATCAGTCCGGCTCGCAAGACGGGCAAGAATCGTTCACGATCTTTGCCAACACGACTCCGGTTCTTCACCTGACCTTTGCCGGCGCCGCCACCCTGACTCGGGCCGAGTGGGTCCGCCTTTCCTTGGGCGAGCCGGAAGGCAATTCAAAGCTTGGCCTGCTGAGCATTGCCTTCAAGGACGCGCCGGTGGTGGGCGCTGATTAGACGCGCATGTCTCGGTAACGGGGGACATCGTTACCGCCCGCCGCGTGGCGCCAGACGCGCATGAAAAAGTCCATCTCTGCAGATTCGAGCGTTGCACGCAAGCTTAAAAAGGCGTATCATAGGGAGTAGTCGAATCGATTTTGGATTCGACTGCGTCGTTGCTATTTGTTTCTGTGGCTACTTCCATTGCCTTGCCAAAGCCGGGTGGGGCTCGGCCGCCTTTTGGCGGTCCACCTCGGACCTCCTTTGCGCCCGATCCTGATGGACCGGACGAAAACTATCTGGTGGCCCGTCACCGCAGGGCGGTCGAGTCGCTAGAGGCGTTTGCCGGCCAGCCGGACCAGGAGCCAAGCGCCCTCCTCGCCTGGATTGAAGCAGAACGAACGGCGATCGAGGAGAGCCTGCGGCGCGAGCGAATGGTGTACCCGACTGTTTTGCCCCCAGGCATCGGTACGCTCTACTACGCCGATGAGGTATTGCTCCCGGAGACCCAAACGGTAAGCGCGTACCTCTACCTCCTAGATCGACTCGAAAGACTCACTCCCTCCCTAAAAGCTGAGGCCAATTTCCGGCGGCTCGTCGGGGACTAGGCGGCAGGCAAACCTGCTAAGATTCACCACAGATGTCTGTCGGGCCAGAGCGGGAACAAGAGATTCGGCGCCAAATCGCGGTCCTGGAGAGCAAAGCAGGCCAGAGCGGCGAACCACTCGTACGCAAAGCCCTCACCGAACGCATCTCCCAGTTACGCAATGAACTTGGAGAGACGTCCGTCGACCAGGTTCCCACCCTCGACGTCCCCGCCGCAGCTGCCCTTCACGGGGCTCGCGCCTACTACGTCCTGGTGGACGGCAAACAGAAAGGGCCGCTCACCCAGGAAGCTGTCATGGCGATGTTGGAGTCCAAGCTGATCGGGCCGGAATCCGGGATCTGGGGCGCCGGCATGGAGCGATGGCAGCCCATCTCTAGCGTGCCCGAGCTGAACATAGCGCCCACCATAGCGCCGCCGACCACACCCGCCACCGTCGACATTCCGACCGAGCACGTCTATTACGTTCGGGTCGGTGAGATCTCGCGGGGGCCCTTGAATCGGGAAGGCGTCGCCGCCCTATTAGCCTCAGGAGAAGTCCTCCCCAGTTCCGAGGCCTGGGGAACCGGGATGGAGCAGTGGCAGCCGATCTCCACATTTGAAGAGCTTTCCGCGCCAACGCTCATCGCCAAGGTAGTCGATCAACAGCCGGTGACCCCGAGCCCTTCGGCGCCCAAAGACGAGGTCACGGCCGCCCGTGCCGAGGCGGCGGCCGCCGCTTCCACCAAGAAGCGCCGCCTAGAGGACGATATTGTCTTGCCGACCCCCGCCACCCCCGAGCAACGGCGCCAGGCCGACGATCTCCTTCGGCAGGCCAAGGCGGCCAAGGTCCGCCATCAAGACGCGGAAGCTTCAAGGTTGTTGGCACAGGCGGTCCAAGTAGCGCCCGGCTCACCTGACGTTCTTGAGGCATTGGGCGATGACTTTACTGAGCAGCGAAAGACGGGCGACGCGCGTCTGGCGTACTTCAAAGCCTTCAAGATGGACCCGAAGAACGTGCGGCTGGAGAGGAAGTACGCGGAAACCGTATTCACGGCCAGCGGCTATGGTTATGAGATGAAGGCGCTCCAGGAGGCCGACGTGGCCGCCACTGCGAAGTGGGCTACGGTGCTCTCGGTGATCCTTCCCGGAGCCGGGCAGTTAGCCATGTTCCAATGGTGGAAAGGCGGCGTGATGATGGCGATCGCGCTGGCGGCAGCCGCCTACCTGCTGCCATCGTTGCATGTCGGAGCGAAGGCCGAACACTTCAACGCGATTTTCTGGGTCACCCTCGGGATTTATGCGCTGTTATGGCTCATATCGGTGTTCGATTGTGCCGCACAGGCGAAGAGGGGTGGCGATATGGGGTCAATTGGAGGACCCGGATCAGGTGCTGGAGGCGTAGGCCCCAAAGCCGTCGAGCGACCGGTTCCACCCGTGGACTTGCCTTTCGAATAGGCTGCCTACTTGATCTGAAGGGCTTGCCGGGTCTTCTCTACCTCGGCCACCACGACGCCCTGGATGACTTCCAACTGTTCAACTGGCAATCCGATTTGCGCCAGCGCGGCTTCGTTGTACTCCATGGGAGGCGACGGGCTGTTGTTGTGATATCCGCTGCGGTGGGCGACCACATCTGAGATGTTGATGAAGCAGGTCGCCTGATAGTAGGGCTCTCCATCGGTGGGGGTCAGATGTCCGTGAACGCAGGCGCTGATCAGTGGGGACAGGCCCCACTTTTGGGCAAGCATCGCACCAACTTCGGTTTGATCGAATCCGAGAATAGCGCGCAGGGCTTCCGGCAGAGTGGTATTGCGCTCGAAAGCGAAGGCAATCGCGCGATCCAGTTCCTCAGGGGCAAAGCGATCCAAGACGAGGACGCCGACATCATGCATGAGGCCGGCGCAGTAAAGCTCCTCGGCTTTGAGCGGCAATTTGAGCTTTGCGAGCACTCGCGCGCAGGTACCGACGGCCAAACTATGCTGCCAAAGCTCAACCTTTGAAAATCGCTGACTGCGTTGCTTGGTGGAAATGATCTGCTGGTAGACCACGCCGAGGATGAGGGTGCGAACGGTGTTCAATCCGAGGACGCTGATCGCGCGACCAATCGATGTGATGTTCTGGGCGCCGTAAATGGGGGAGTTGGCCACGCGCAGCACTTTGCCAGCGATGGCCGGATCGCCTTCAATCACTTTGGCCAAATCTCGGTGCGACGATATTGGGTTATCCACGATGTGGAGAACTTGAGTCGCCACCTGCGGGAGCACCGGAAGGTTCTCGCTGCGTGTGATCTTGATAAGGAGACCCTGGATATCCACCAAGTGGAATTGTTGCCCGTTATCGATGTGACCATTAGGCCTGAATCTGCTCGCTTCGGCAAGTTAAGGTTTCGTTTTTGCCCTTGAACTCAACATCGCGAAACCTTTTGGGCCACTTGAGCGTTACAGTGTTAAGTTATTGAGCGTCGAGCACTATGGCAAAGGACTACTATCAGCTTCTAGGCGTGCCCCGCGGGGCGGAAGAAAAGGAGATCAAGTCGGCCTATCGGAAGCTGGCCCGCAAGTACCACCCCGACGTCAACCCGAACGACAAGACGGCTGAGGCCAAGTTCAAGGAGATCAGCGAGGCTTACGGCGTGCTGAGCGACGGAGAGAAGCGGAAGCTGTACGACCAATTTGGGTCCAATTGGGATCAAATTCAGAATGTGGGAGGCCCGGGGGGCGGTGTCGGCATACCCAACGATCAGGATATCCCCTTCGACATTGGCGGCGGCTTCGGCCCGATCTTTGAGCAATTGTTCGGTGGAGGAATGGGCGGCGCTCGAGGCGTGCGCTTTCAGGACCTCGAGCAGGGCCAGCCGCGCGACGTGGAGAAGGTCGTTGAGATCACTCTGGAGGAGGTCGACTCGGGTACCAAGCGGGTGCTCACCTACCAAACCATGGATGCCGGAAGAGTACAGGGTCAGCTGACCACTGTTCCCACGACCAAGAAGGTAGAGGTTAAGATACCTGCCGGCATTGAGGATGGCAAGAAGCTCCGTATTCCTGGCAAAGGCGCCGCCGGCGCCAATGGTCGCGCGGGCGATCTCTACGTGGTCATCAAGTGGAAGGCAAACCCACAGTTTCAGTGGAAGACTGACCACCTGGAGGCTGAGGTGGACATCCCCTTCACCACCGCTGCCCTTGGTGGCGAGGTCCGCGTCCCGACGTTGCGGGGCAGCGTCAAAATGCGCATCCCTGAGGGCACCCAGGGAGGGCAGACATTTCGATTGGCGGGACAGGGAGTCTCGCGCCTCAACGGTGGTCGCGGCGACCTAATGGCGAAGGTCCGCATCACCGTGCCCAAGCGGATGAGTGAGGAGCAGCGTCGCCTTCTTCAACAACTCGCCAAATTGGAGACCGTAGCCTCGTGAGAAACGAAAATCAACCGGTGTACATGATCGGCGTTGCCGCCGGCCTGTGCAGCGTGCACCCCCAAACGCTGCGCCAGTACGAGCGGATGGGTTTGGTGATCCCCTCGCGGGCCGGAGCCAAAAACCGACTCTACAGCGAGGCGGATATCCGCCGTATCCGCCAGATCCAGCGCCTCACCCAAGAGATGGGAGTGAACCTGGCGGGAGTAGAGGTCATCTTGCGGCTGCTTGAGGACATGGAAGGCCTTCGCCAAGACGTGGAGCAGCAGATGACGGAATACGTACGCGATGCCGAGCAGCGCATCCGCCACATGATGACCAACCCCAACGCGCCGATCCGGCGCGACGAGACCCTTCTCCCTGTTCCAAATATCCGCATTCGAAAGAGCGTGGAGATATAGGCGAAGTCTCTCTGGGTCGGTGAGCGACCGGAGTGAGCGAAGGCGAACTCAGATCGTGGAACCCGAAGCTCTCCGAGTCAATGGACGGTAGCGACAAGGGATCTCAGCTGTCAACCTCTTCCCTGGATTCCCCAATGGAATGGTTCTTGTAGCTACGTACTCCGATGACGACCCCACAAGGTCTCGCTTTTCCGGGCGAGTCGGTACGCCTCAGCCAGGTATGTCCTGGGCTGCGATGCTGCGTCGTCACCGACGATGCGGGCATGGCGGCGATCCGCCCCGAGTGGGAGGCACTGCAGCGAGATTGCCCTGATGCGACCCTCGCTTCGAGTTATGCGTGGTGGCTGGCTGGATTACGAACGATGGGGCGAGGGGCGCGACCCTACGTCGTCTTGTTGAGAGACGCGGAACATCGTCTAGCTGCCGTCTTTCCCATGCTTGAGGAGGGTGAACGACGGAATCCCCTACGGGTCAAGACCCTCCGCTCGTTCGGCGTTTCGATGGGTCTGATGCCGCACTCCCTTATCGAGGAGCCCACGTGCCTCGTTCGACCTGGGGCGATCCAAGATGCCCTTCACCAACTTCGACGGCACTTGATCGAAAATGCTCGGCGCTGGGACGTCGTCAGTTTCCGGTTCACACATCCCGATGCGCCGGCAATCGCCCAACAGATCCGGGCCGAGCAGACTCCTGCCTTTCTGGGTTTCATCAACGTGGTTTGGGGAGTCGACATGGCCCCGCTAGCCGCCGATTGGGGCTTGGTGAAGAAATCGCTCAGCCGCTCCATGCGAGACAATCTTCCCTATTATCCGAAGCTGCTGACGAGACATGGGCACGACTGGAGCGTCGACATCGTGCGCGACGCCAATGAGGTTAGAGAACTCGTTCCAACTCTCATCGACCTGCACCGCAGCCGCGCGCAGAGCAAGCTGCTCCATCCCCATTTCAACTACTTCAAAGGTGAGAACGAGAAGGCCTTCATCCAACGCGTCCTGGAGGATTCTTCGTCGGACGGCGCCGCATGCCTCGGCGTGCTCCGCGTGGGTGGGGAAATCGTGGCCATTCAAGCATTCCTTGAATTCCGCGACTCGATCGTCGTCTGGTATTCCGGCTTCCGGGAGGAATTCAGCGCGTACAGCCCCATTTTTGTCATCCAGACTGAGGTCTTCAAGGCGGCGGTCGAACGCAACATTCGAACGGTGAACTTCCTCAGGACGCATCGCCATTGGACCGCCCGGTGGGGAGCGCACAGCGAGAAAGACACCCTCGACGTGATGATGGCGCGAACTCACCCTTTGAGCCTGCTTCGCCTCGGCGCTCACTGCCTCCGTTGGCAGGCCCAACAAAAGTGGAAGGACGTCATCCATCGTCATGACGCCTCTCGCCGGGCGAAGCGGACGGCTGCCGGTAAGAAAGCCTGATCCTTGCCTTCGCATACGCGGCGGCATACTTCCTGCGCATGAAGGCTTCTGACACATAGGAGTCTGCAAGTTGATTAGTATAAGAACGCATTGGGTACTTGTGGGCTTGGGCCTCGGCGTCGTTGCCACCGTGGCCTGCGCAACCGGAGCCCGGCAGCCCGTCTCGCTCACCGGCATCACCTTTGCCGCCCTTCCCGGCGCCATGTTTATTCCCGCCCGTGCCCTCGGCGAGGAACTCGGTAAGCCTGTGACCTACGATCCCGATGCGCATGCGGTCACCATCGGATCGCAGCAGCTTCCGGCGGCCAAAGTATTACTGAACGGTGTTTCTCTGGTGCGCCTCACCGATGCCCAGAAGCTTGGAGCGACTGTGGCTTGGGACCCCCAGTCTGACACCGCGACAATCGATCTGAAGGACGCTCAGATCGCTGTAAAACCAGGCGATAAGCGGGTCGTTGTTGATCAGAGCAATCAGACGATGACCGCCTATCAGGGGGATACCGTCGTGCTTGAAACCCATGTCAGCACCGGCCGACCCGGCCACCGCACGCCAGTCGGCCACTTTCTCCTCGGCCCAGACAAGGAGGTCATGCACTACTCGCACCTCTACGAGAATGCGCCCATGCCCTTCAGTGTTCAGGTTGACGGAAACGTGTTCATCCACGGCTTCGATTCGGTGCCTTCTTATCCGGCCTCGCACGGCTGCATCCGAGTTCCCCTAACGCACGGCAACCCGGCACGCTGGTTTTTCAACTGGGTAGATGTCGGCACGCCCCTCACGATTGAGGGCGCTTGGACAGAAGCCTATCGCAGCCACCTGCACAGGCATCGCCACCGACGGCGACACCTCGTGTGATCCGGCACATTTCCTACCGTTGCGGTAGGGTACAACCTCGTCCATGCTATCCAGTCGTGCCCGCTACGCTTCGCGCGCGCTGCTGGAGCTAAGCCTGGCGTACCCATGCGGGCCGATGCTCATTCACGACATCGCCGATCGTCAGAAGATCCCCCTCAAGTATCTGCAGAAGATCCTCTTTGACCTTAAGAAGGCAGGTCTTCTGATCAGCCGCAAGGGCCCTGGAGGTGGCTACGTCCTTGCCCGCAGCCCGGACCGCATCAACCTTGGCCAAGTGCTCGACGCGATGGATGACGGCATCGCCAAGTTCTGTGGCAGCGATCAGGGCTCCGCCGATTGCGGATGCCCCCAACCCGACTCATGCGCTCTCCACGCCGCCATCGGCGAGGTTGCGGCGAATCTGCGCAAGAACCTGGATAGGGTCACCTTCGCTGACCTTTCTGAGCGGCACCGGGCGTTGGTTGGGCAGGCGATTAGCGACTTCGTCATTTGAGAGTGGACGCAGACAGCTTCGATTCGGAGCCCTCTCTTCCTGTTCACGATCTGAGTTCGCTGTCGCTCACTCCGATCATTCACCGACCTCTCTCTCGGCGGCGAAAGGTTGGGCTTGGGAGGCATTGCAGCGTTCGCTTCTTAGAATGAACGAGTCGCTGCATTCGCCGACTTACTTCCCCTTATGCCAATTCCCCCGCGTCCAATTGTGCCGTCGCAAACGGACGAGAAGGTCCTTCGGCATGTCGGGAAGGTCGGCTACGGCGCAGTTGGCCTCCGCTTGTGACCTGCTGCGCATGCCGGGAATGACCGTGCTGACGGCCGGATGGGCGAGGGCGAATTTGAGGGCTGCTTGGGGCATGGTGTAACCCGTGCCTTGGATGTCTTTGCGTACTTCCTCGGCGCGGCGGACCGAGCGCTCCAGGCGGTCCCCGGCGAAGTAATTGCTTCGAAAGTCTCCCTCCCCAAAGCGGGTCTCCGAGGTAAAGCGCCCGGTGAGGGCGCCTTCATCGAACACGACTCGCACGATGATGCCGGTGCCCGTTTCGCCGGCGACGTCGAGCAGTTCCGCGGCCGGCTCCTGCTCAAAGAGGTTGTAAATGACCTGCACGGTGTCGACGAAGCCGCCCCGCATGAGGTCGATCACACTGTTCTGGTCGTGTTCAGGTGTCGAGACACCAATCAGGCCAACAAGCCCTTCCGCCTGCAACTTCCTCAGGTGCTCAAAGGGCGTCGGCTTCCGGTTCCAGGCACGGGTCCAGGTGTGCAGTTGGAGGATATCGATCTTGGATGCGCCTAGGCACTTCAGTCGTTCGGCGACGTTCGCCCGGAGATAGGCCTGGCCAAACCGGTCCTCGGCTAGCTCGTAGGGAGTCGGTGGCCACTCCCCGGGTGAGGGCGGCGTTTTGGTTGCCACCATCACTTTGTCACCATCGGCGCGGCCATCTAGAACCTTGGCAATGATGCGCTCGCTCTTGCCATTGCCATAACCGGCGGCAGTGTCAATAAAGTTCACGCCAAGGTCAAGCGCCGTTTGCAGGGCGGCGACCGAATCCTCTTCCGACTGTTCGCCCCAGCCCCCCCCGATCGCCCAAGCCCCAAATCCGATTTCCGAGACCATCTGGCCGTGGCGGCCAAGCATTCGATATCGCATTGGAGGGCAGTTTAACCGGTTAGGAACGTTGCCCCTTTCCCCATCTTCTCATTTCTTGCTCTTGCCGTCCGTCAAACGGCTAAACTGCGGCATGATCGATCCGTCTGTCATCCCCACCCAGCAGCAACTCGTCGACTACTACGTTCACCAACCCCTGGCGGGCCAAATCGCCATCGTCACTGGCGCCAACTCGGGAATCGGTGATGGTGTCGCCCGTCATGTGGGCGCGGCCGGCGCCAAGGTCGTCGTCAACTATGTCGTCCACCCCGAAACCGCCCAGACGATCGTCGACGACATCAAGGCGGCTGGCGGCGACGCGATCGCGATCCAGGCGGACGTCAGCAGCGAGGAACAAGTTCAGGCGATGTTCAAGCAGGCGATCGCCGAGTACGGGACCGTCGATATCCTGATCAACAACGCGGGCCTTCAGCGCGATGCAGCCTTTCAGGACATGACGCTGGAGCAGTGGAACTTCGTGATCGGCGTCAACCTGACCGGGCAGTTTCTTTGTGCCCGCGAGGCGGTGCGCGAGTTCATCCGACGGGGCATGCGTCCGGTTTCCTGTTCGCTTGGCAAGATCGTTTGCATGAGCAGCGTCCACGAGATCATCCCGTGGGGAGGCCATGCCAACTATGCGTCCTCCAAGGGCGGCGTGCTGATGTTGATGAAATCGATGTCCCAAGAACTGGGGCCTAAGAAGATCCGTGTGAACAGCATTGGCCCGGGTGCGATCCGCACCCCGATCAACCGCTCGGCCTGGGAGACTCAGGAGGCGATGGACAAGCTACTGACCCTGATTCCTTACCAGCGCATCGGCGAAACCCCCGACATCGCCCGGGCGGCCGTGTGGCTGGCTTCTGACGACTCGGATTATGTCAACGGCACCACGCTGTTTATCGATGGCGCGATGACGTGTTATCCAGGCTTCGCTACGGGCGGTTAGGCGCTTACCCTCCGGCCGGGCCTGGTTTCCAGAGCAACCGGCCGATGCGAGTGGCCACCCCTTCGGCCTGTGGCTGGGATTGACGCCAAGCATGCGAACAACGGCGGACAAAACATTAACCCTCAAAAGCCCCCCAAATGCAAAACGCCTTGATATAATGACGCGATGGGGCGGGCACGTTCATTTACCGGGATATTCGTTTTGGCTTCACTGACGTTGACAGCGGTGGCTGTGGGGGATAGCCCCCAGGCGACCCTCTCAAGTCAAGCACCTGCCGCAGCGCCTGCAAAGCAGACAGGCGGGAAAGGTCCTTCGAAGAATGCAAAGCCTGGAAACGGCGGCGGCACTGGCGGAAGTAACAACAGCGGTGGGGGCAGCAGTTCCGGAAGTAGCGGCAGCGGAGGCGGCGGACACCATGGCGGCGGGGGCGGTGGTGGAGGCGGCGGCGGCGGCCCAAAAGGCGGCGCCAGCTCGAAGCTAAGCAATCCTCTCACCGGGCTTGGTATTCAGACGACCTACGGGTTTTACAGCGCCTACCAGCAACGCAAGAGCAATAATTTTTATAACGTCACCTATAACGACAGCACTGGCGCCAACCCGTTCCTAACTGGTGGCAACTCTCCGAAGAATGCAACCATCGCTTCGGTCGACCCAGTCGACTTCGGGGGGCAGCCGATTTCCTTTGGCGTGAACCAGGGCAAAACTTCCGCAGGAGGCACGGTGGTTCAGGACCTAAACGCCGTACCTATTCCCCAAATCAAGATCGGAGGCGCCTCGTCCGTCCGGCTGCTCACCGGAGTTGCCGCTCAAACCCAGACGCAGCCACAGCAGCACCTGCTCTTGGGCGCAGAGTATTATCCGGGGCAAGCGATTGGTGCGCCAAGCGCCAAGGGAGGCGATTCTTCGTCCGGCAGTGCCCAGGAGCGCTTCTTCGCCTTCGGCCTCGCCGAAGAGCGTGACCAGGCCCCGAGCAACCCGAACACCGGGGCGCCCGGCATCAGCCAGACCGTCCCCGCCATCGTCTTTCGTGGCCGCTGGGGTTTTGGTTTCAAACTCGTGACTTCCAACCACCGGGTGGCGCAGGCCAAGCAAGACACCGCGATCCTCTCATCCCAGCTCGATACGCAAATCGCGACGTTGAAGGCCAAAACGAGCGGCCCCACCGGCAAGGGCGCCCGAACGGGCCTGAGCCCGACGGAGAGGTCCGACTTCGCCAACTTTCGAAACGACCTGGCCAATGTGGCCGATCGGTACGGGGTGAATCCCGCGGCCGCCGACCCCTACTCCAAGGGCGTGAACCGCCAAATCAGCGCGGCCGATGCACTGGACCAACTGGACGAGGAGTCGGACAGCGTCTCCAAGGGCACGAGTCTGGATGTGCTCAGCAACCAATTGCTCACGCTTAACAAGCTTAAAAACAGCCTCTCCAGCTTCATGAGCGCGCCCGCCGAGGAGGCCCGCAGGAGCCTTTTCCGCAACCAGCCTAGTGTCGCGATCTACAGCGAGTTCGAAGGCTCGTACGCGGTCGGCAAGAGCGACGTATACGCCCGTTACCGCAACATCTGGTCTGGCAATATCAAGGTCTATCTCGACCCCAAGAACGAGGACGCGCTTTATCTCTTGCTGACCTATGAAAACGGCTTCAGCCGCGCCGAGCCCAACCTCCGCTGCAACGACCTCTCGCTCACGTTCGGGTTTCAGCTATAAAGGATTCCTCTCCCGGCGACGTTTACCGGGAAGGGGACGTTGTCCGGTCCCTGGACCGTATGAACAGGTGAGATAAAGCAGGCTCGTGATCGTTAACCGCTGGCTTCCTGTTTTTCTCCCTCCCCATCCGAGGTCCCCTTCCCCGTAAGTCCTGTCCCTGAAACAGTTCTGAAACGCGTCATGCGGCCATATGTTCGCCCAACGCGACTCGTCGGGCATGCAATGCAAATCAGGTTCTTGCTACGATACGTAGATGGCTACGATGAATGAAGTTTTTGATGGATCGATGAGCTGCCAGCGAGGTGTGCAGATTTGAACGGGTTGCTCACCGTTTTGGCTCTTGCGGCGCAGGCTCAGCCAGCCAGTACGCCCCTTGATCTTGCGACCGTTATTGCGGCGGCGGTGGCGCATAGCGATTCCGTGCAGGAGTCGCGGGCCGCAGCGCAGTCGGCTCGGGCAAAGGTCGACCAGGTGGCATCTCGTGAAATGCCACAGCTCGCCCTCAACGCGAATGGTGTCGAATTTTCCAAGACGCAGTCGCTCAACTTCGGCGGCCAGACCATTCAAGCAGTTCCCCTCCATCAGGAAACGTTAAACCTGCAGCTAAACCAGCTTCTCGACCTCACCAATCAGGTCGGCACGGGGATTTCACAGGCCAAACTCTACGCGCTCTCGGCTTCCTATCAGCTGCAATCGTCGACGGAAGACGCCGAGCTTACGGCGGTCACCGACTACTACAACGTCCTTCGCGCCGAGCAGAATGTGCGGGTGGCCCAGGCCAGCCTCACAGACACCCAAGAACAGTTGAAGACCTCAAACGATCTGTGGCGGGGCGGGGTCGGCGAAAAGATCAATGTCTACCGCGCCACTAGCCAGGTTGCAAATGCCCAGGAGTTGGTCGAGCAACGCAACAACGAACTGGACGCCGCCCGGAGCGCTCTGAACGACCTGATCGGACGACCCTTGAACCAGCCGCTGACCCTCAAGGAAGTCTTGCCTCCTGCACCCCTTCAAGTGAATTCAGCGTTTCCTCCCGCCGATGAGGCCACCTTTGACAGAGCAGCATTAGCCGACAAAGCGCTTAACCAGCGCCCCGAGGTTCTCGCCGCCCATGTGGCGGAGAGAGCTGCCGAGAAAGGCATCAAGCTCGCGCGGGCGTCCAACGAACCGACCGTTGTACTGGGTCTGGGTGGCAACTATTATCCAACGCCCTCCTTCCAAGACCTCACCCGTTCCATCGGTGTACTGACCCTCGGGGTCACGGTGCCGATCTTTGATGGTGGCCTTGCCGGCGCCGAAGTCCGCGAGGCCAAAGCCGGCGTGGATACCGCTAAGAGCACCGAGGACCAGATTCGGCGCGCGGTCGCCCTTCAGGTGCAGGACGCTGCTCTTGACGTGGATACGGCCCAGCGGCAGTTGGATGCTTCCGAGGCCGGCCTTCAGGCCGCCATCGTGGCCCGCAAACTCGCCCAGACCCGCTACGAGGCCCAGGTAGGCATCTACCTTGAGGTCACCGACGCGGAAGCCGCCCTCACCGCCGCCCAAACCGCCCAAGTCCAAGCTGCCTACGACCTCCTGACCGCACGCGCTCGCCTACGGCGCGCCGTGGGCGACGAGTTGACACCCTCCAGCCTGTAGTGCCCCTTACTGAATAAGCATCATTTAGCGGCCATTGTACGAGCTAGAGTCGGCATTGTCATACAACATCCTCGGTGGAGAGAATCGTCACCTTGCGGCTGACGGACATCGAGGGTAACACCCGGCTTTGGGATACTAAAGGTAAAATCACCAAGTGCGTATCGAGCGTGTGTGGAAGCTGACGAGCCCAGAAGAAGCCGAAAACTCCGATGTCGACTTCTACCGTAGGCTGACGCCTAGTGAACGAGTCGACCATCTATTGGAGATCATCAATGCCTGGACCGGACCCGATCAGCGACGACTTGAGAGAACTTATCGAGTTATTTCGGCTCCAAAACGTTGAGTTTCTTGTCGTCGGCGCGCACGCCCTGGCTTTCCATTCCCGACCGCGATTCACCGAGGATCTTGATCTTTTCGTGCGCAGAAGCCCTGAAAACGTTCGGCGGCTTCGTCAAGCACTTGAAGCCTTTGGCTTCGCTTTGACGGATGATGCGGAGGCCAAACTAGCCGATGACCCGAGAGCGATGATCGTCCTTGGGCGAAAGCCATATCAAGTCGACATTTTGAACTTCCTCGACGGCGTCGAATTTGAAGGAGCTTGGTTACGGAGAGTCATAGGTCGCCTATCCAATCTGGAGGTGGGCTACTTAAGCTTCGAAGACCTTGTCGCGACCAAACAGGCAACCAACCGGCCAAAAGACCAAAGCGACCTCAAACTCCTGCGTGAACAAAACCCCGGTTAACCCTATAGAACTATGGTGGGCAAGGAGAGACTCGAACTCTCACCCCTTACGGGACTGGAACCTAAATCCAGCGCGTCTACCAATTTCGCCACTCACCCACGAGAGGACCGAGGATACCTTGCGACGCGAAATCAGGCGGCGGCTTCCCTTTTGGCCTTACTCCCCAGCAACTTTACTAGGTTCGGAATAGGTCCAAGGGCTGGCCGATCCGAACAAAAATGGTCTTCGTATCGTTTGCTATGGTGGGAGAATTAAACGCAACACCTATGAAGCTGGAAATCTATTTTGCGGATGGGCTGGTGGGCCATATTGTGGCCGACGGCAAGAACGTGACCTTTTCCAACAACGAGGCTCGCGACATGTACGAGTGGGCGCGCAGCCGAAGCGGCATGCAACACCCCGACAATATCCTCCGCTTCCTGCACCGCCAGAGCGGCAGCTACTTTAGCATGGAGCTCACCGAGACAGAGCGGTACGCCGTGATCGCGTAGCTTTGGCGCTACTCGTCCCCCCTGGGATGTTCCCGGGGAGAGGGCGTTCGCCGGTCTCCTGACCGAGCAAACAGCTCGTGATCGGCAATCACAGGCATCCCGGAATATCTGCGGCACCCATCCGGGGTCCCGTGCCCCGGAAGACCTCTCCCAGAAACAGCCCTGGGAGAGGAGTATCCTCCGTACTCCTCTCTCGGATGACGTCTGCCGGGAGAGGACGTTCGATCAGCTTCCTGAATTCGGGTTCTGGGGGAAGGTGACGGTTGGGGTGACGCGGGGCGGCACGGAGGACGAAGATCGCGGCGGCACCGGTGGCGCCGGCTTGGGCGCAACTTTGGGCTCCTCCACAGAAGCATGGGGACCAGCTTCAAGTACGGAAGCTTGGGGCACCGGGTTGCCGTCGAACCGAATGCTCTGGTTCACCAACTGGGCGGCCAGCACCGTCTGGATGACGCTGGTGATCTGATTGGTGGTATCCGAGGCGGCACCGTGACCATCGCCGGAGATGTTGATCATCTTGGCCTGGGCGAGGGCAGCGGCGATTTGCGGCGCGACCACCGGGACCATCTCCAACTGGCGCAACGCGAAGTACGCGGTGCCGCCATCGGCGATCGCCGTATTGACTTCCCGAATCGCATCCGCCTGGGCCTGGGCGACCTTTCGAATGCGAATCGCTTCCGCTTCGGCCGAGGCCTCGGCGTTGATCTTCATCTTTTGGGCGTCCGCCGACGCCTGGGCGATCTGGGTGGCTCGCAATTCAGCTTCGCGCAGCAACTGCACGGCCTCCTGCTTCTTCGCCTCGGCCTGCACGACGATGGCGGCGTTCTCGGCCCGGCGCTGCTCAAGGTCACGCTGCTTGTCGTTAACCGACTGCTCGGCGGCCAGTTGAGCTTCTTTGGAGCGACGCTCCTGGTCGGCCTGCACGATATCGGCATTGGCGCGCGCCTCGACGGCGGACTGTCGGCGTCGAGCTTCTGCGACTTCGCTTTGCACTTCCTTGATGTTCAGCGAGTTGAACACGAGGCCAAGGTCTTGAAGCTCTCGGGAGCAAGCACTCTTGATGATGATGGCGAGACGGTCCTCATCCTCACCCGTCGAAAGCTGCATGGGAACTGGCGCCAGCGCTACCCCAGGGGCGCCCGGTGTGGTCGGCACCATGCGCGTATTGAACAGCTCATCGTGATGCAGCAGGTTGATCGCGCGGCGACCCGTGGAGGTCAAGAGATCGGTGAGAATCGAGGTCTGCTCCGCCGGCGGCTTGGCGAAGAACCGGTTCGCAGCGGTGTGGACGAATTCGTTGCTGTCCCCCACGCTCACGATGGCGCTGGCGAGAACCCGCACTTTGATCGGACGGGGCTTGCCCGTCGCATCGATGTCGGCGGTCTGATCGGAGACTTCCAAGTCAATGTTGATGGCCTTGGAGGGGATCGTGGTACTCGTGGTGAACAGGGGCACTTCAAACGCCTTGCTCGGTCCCTTGTAGACCTTGGTGGTCCCCTTGAGCCAAGTCACGATGCGAATGGTTCCTGCGGGCACCGTGGTCAAGAACCGCATGATGATCAGCGGAATGAAGATGACGACGATGACGACAACGACAGCAACGACGATGATTAGGTTTGTATCCATAAGGCGCCTTTCCTAAGGCATATGCAAGCTTGAACTAGAGGGACCTTCGCCCTCGGACGGGGCAAGATCTCGAGAGACCTTGCAGATGTTGCGGTGTGGATCGACCTCCAAAATCATGAGTGCATCGCCCCGATGCACGGCAGTCCCCGCTTGGACCTCGGCGACATCGAGGGTGGCGAGCAACTGGCGGGACTGGCCGTCGAGAATCAGTTCAACTAGCCCCTTCCCGTCGTGGTCAAATCCGGTAACTGCCTTGACTGGCTGTGCAACTGCGCCCTCTAGCCCCAGGCTGGGGGTGCCTGCAAAACGAAAGGCAAGCGCCATCATGCTCCGCGTGATGGCCAGATCGAAGAGGAGCCCGCCAAGGAACGCGAGCAGATAGAGCGTGTTGC
>Ga0302320_10014256_pt1 | contig 16467 bp, 15 predicted proteins | sample Bog_T0_3_FD_202130 | JGI IMG/M metagenome (GOLD analysis project Ga0302320, IMG submission 202130) | Peat permafrost microbial communities from Stordalen Mire near Abisko, Sweden - Bog_T0_3 | ecosystem: Environmental > Terrestrial > Soil > Wetlands > Peat | place: Sweden: Abisko, Stordalen Mire... | reverse complement strand
GGATGCCGATCACCCCGAAAACGGGGTCCTTATTCCATGCCGAAACACATTCGGGCGCGCCATCAACATCATAAGCTCTTGTTTTCTAGGATTAACTCGATAGCTCAATAGCTTCGTCCTGCCGTAGTGGTATCAAGCGGTGGGATCAAGCGATGCGAGTTGGAATGGGGCTGATCAAGAACGAACACGGCGTCTACCATGTGCGCCGCAAGGTCCCGAAGGCCCTCGAAGCTGCGACTGCAACGGTTATGGGCGTTCCGAAGGAGCGTGTGTCGTGGCTCAAGGAGACGTTAAAAACCAAGGACGAGAAGCGAGCGAAGGTCCTCGCGAAACCCGTCATGATGAAGTTCGACCGCGTCCTCGCACAAGCAGAGGCGCTTCTTGTTGAGCGACCGGTTCGGACCGAGTTGACCGATGCCGAGATCAAGCAGCTCGCCGATTACTTCTATGCTTACGAACTCGGTGCGGACGAGGCGCTGCGCGAGGAGGGCGTTGGCTCTGATCCGGGCTTTGCGAGCATCCACCGGCAGCTCACAGAGGCGGGGATCGAGTTTCATACCCCCTTCGATGTTGTCGAAGAGACAGGTTCCGGCTTGTCCCACCGCATGATGCACAAGATTGAGGAAGATGTCTCAATCGTCCTTCCCGCAGCCAAAGAGGCGTTAGCGCGCGGCAACGTCAACTTCATCCGTTATGAGCTGAACGAATTGCTGCAGGTCTTTCGGATCAATCTCGACCCGGCCTGCGCCGACTACCGCAAGGCCGCCCTCGCCGTGATCAAAGCATTCGTTCGCTCCTTGGAAGATGTCGGTGCGCGCCACCGGGGTGAAGCGGTTGATAGTCCGAAGCTGATCGAGCCCAGCAGCAATGCGCCAGTGTCGAGCTGCTCCTTGCGTGCAGCCTACGAGGGCTGGGACAAAGTGGAAGTGCGCCCACTCTCGACGCGTATGGAGTTCTCCCGGGGGGTCGACCGCTTCATCGAGTTGCACGGTGATTTGGATGTGGCGCTGATCAACAGGGGGCACGTCCGCCGGTTTCGTGACGAGGCGCAGCTCGTTCCGAAGCTTCGGGCAGGCAAGCTTAGAAAGGCCCGTTTGCCAAAACTCGCGGAGTGGTCGCGTGAACATCCCGGGACGCCATGCATTGGCGCAGCCACCATCAACAAATGGCTCACCTGTCTTCAGGGTGTCCTGAACTGGGCGCGGAAGAACGGGGTGATACCTGATGAGGTCGTTTGGGCCGATCCCGTCACGGGGATGCGGTTGAAGGTGCCTCGATCCAAACGGCGACCTTGGGAAACGGACGAGCTTTCGGTTCTCTTCGGCTCGCCGATCTACCTTGTAGGAGCGCGCCCGAAAGGCGGAAAAGGCGAAGCGGCGTATTGGATGCCGTTACTGGCGCTTTACAGTGGTGCCCGGCTGAACGAGCTGGCACCGATATGCGTGGACGACGTGAAGGCGGACCCTTCATCGGGTGTGCGCTTCATTACAGTTTTCGAAGACGAAGATGCGGGCAGAAGTGTAAAGACCGACAACTCCGTTCGTGCATTCCCCATTCACCCGGAGCTGGCGCGTATTGGCTTCTTGGAGTTCGTAAATCAGCGCCGGTTAGCTAGTGGCCCGTCGGCTCGTCTTTTCCCGCAACTAACTCCGGGGTCCAAAGGTGGCTTTGGGGAAGCGTTCTCAAAAATGGTTCGGCCGATATAAGCGCGCGCTCGGCATCGACAACAAGAACAGCGTCTTTCATTCGTTTCGGCACGGCTTCAAGGACGCGTTGCGCGCGGCTGGCGTGAACGAGGATGTCAATGATGCGCTGACAGGCCATGGCGGGGGCAATACTGTCGCGCGCGGTTATGGGTGGGAAGACATGGCTCGTCGGTTCGGCTTTTCTACACTCGACGCCGCTGTTGCAAAGGCGCATTACCCCGGTCTCGATCTGTCCGCATTGCGGTGGGCACCGCCTTCGACCAGCAACTGCTGAGCCGGATCGAGAATAGACTTAAGCCGAGGATAGGGGCGGCGAGGTGTCGGGCTGGGTTGCGTGGCCTGCATTGGCTCGCTGACAGCCCGTATCGATAGCAATTGCGACGGCGCTCTTGATCTCTTGGGACCTCGGCGAACAGCATGAACGCCTGCTTTCTCCTTGCCGTAGGTGTTGGATAAGCCATTGCCTGGGTCGATCCCGAATCGTTGAATATCTCGACGAGATCGCCCGGCCCAAGTTTAAGTTCGGCCATGTCGTCGGGGTGAAGTTCGATGAACGGGTAAGGCCAACGATCGATGACAAACTCGCAGTCCTGGTCGAGATAAGCGTTTTGCCAGACTTGATTCGTTCTGCCGTTGTTGATCAGGTAAGGCCACTTGCGACGCTCGTCTTCCTTGCCGGCCGCTTGCAGCCCGCGCCACTGCGCCGACATGAAGGTCGCCTTGCCATCTGAGCTGCTAAACTTGCCGTCAGCGTAGAGCCGTTTCGTGCCGATGAGTTTTCCGTCGACATAGGCGCTGGCAGGTTCTTGAAAGCCATTCGTACCCATGGTCCGCAAGCGCTCGTACGTCACGAATGCTCCGCCCTTTTCGTGCTGGTGATAGCCATCCATGAACGCATCCTCTTCCGATCTCCAATCAAAGCCGCGGAAGCGATCCGCCTGCTGCGGCTTGCCTTGCTCGCGGAACACGCGCTCCATCGCATTTGCGAGCCGCGCCGCAATAAGGCAATCCGGCATCGCCTGACCTGGCGGGTCCATGTAGCGCTCGCTCAGGCGCATGCGACGCTCACCATTCATCGACGTCAAGTTCATCTCGCCTGCGGTGGCTGCGGGAAGCCAAACGTGGCAGGCCTGCCCGATCTGCGTCGGGACAATGTCGACGTCGACCGAAAATAAACCTCCGCGCTCGATTGCGCCTACGATCGCGGCGACCATATTCGGCCGGTCGCCGTAGGGAACGTCCGACATGGCGTCTTTAACGATGTCGGTACGCTTCTTGTATTCTTTCTTGAAGGCGAGAGCGTTGAGCGTCGTCTTGTAGTGATCGCAGGCCCAAATATGGTGCACGCCGCCTTTACCTTCCATGAGAAGCTTGTCCACATAAGCGGCGGGCCGTCCGACATGCGCATCCGATGGGCGGCAATAGCGCTCCTGGTGGCCACCCATGCGCACGCAGCCGCCGCCTGGCCTTCCAATATTGCCGGTGGCGAGGGCTAAGTTCACGAGCGATGCGTTGGTCCGGTAGTTGTCGTTGCCCCAGATAAGGCCCTTCTCATAAGCAAACATGGTGCGCCGTCGAGCGCCGTTCGCCTTCGGTTCGGCGATCCACTCGGCCGACTGGCGAATTTGATCTGGAGTGAGCCCGGTTATGGCCGCAGCCTCGTCGAGGCTTGTGCGGTTCGCGGCAAGGGCACCGTCCCAGTTCTTTGTCGACTCTGAGATGAAGCTCCGATCGACCCACCCCATGTCCGCGATATAGGTCAGCCACGCATTAAAGAGCGCAAGATCCGTCCCGGAATTGATGGCGAGATGCATGGCGCGTGCGGCACCCGCTTCGACTTCGCAAGCATTGATCGTCACCGTGCGGCGTGGGTCGACAATGATGATACGGCCGGGCTCTGCTTGCTTATTGCCAAATTCTGTTTTCTTTTTATCGAGCGAAGCGCCGCGTAAATTGGGCACCCAATGATTCAGAAAGTAATTGGTCTGGGTTTCAAGCGCGTTAGTGCCGACGGCCACGATCGTATCAGCGAGTTCAGCATCCTCGTAACAGTTGTTCAACTCGCCAACACCCATGTCGCGCGTGGCATGAACCTCGGAATTGTACGCAGGGCGATTGTGGATGCGGATGTTGCGCACCTTCATGGCGCCAAAATAGAGCTTTCCGGTACCCCAGGTGTTTTCATATCCGCCGCCGGCCCCGCCGTGGTCGAAGGCAGATACGAAGAGCCCGTCATCTCCCTGTTCGTCAATGACAGCAGCGGTCACGCGGGCAACGAGATCGAGCGCATCATCCCAACTCGTTGGTTGCATCTGGCCATAGCGCCAGACCATCGGAGACGTCAGCCGCTGTAGTTGTGTGTTACGCGCCGGCGAGTAGCTCAATTCCGCCATGCGCGCGCCGCGTACGGACCCGAGCCCTGAATTCACAACGCAGGCCGTGTCAGGCTTGATGACGAGTTGCACATCGCGCCCGTCCTGACGCACGATGTTGTACATCGAAGGCGAGTACCAAGCCGCCGACTGGGCATCTTGTTGTTTCGAGAGGTCGGCTCCAAAGGCATTTGTCCCTGGCGCCAATCCGCCCTGCTTGTTCATCGGCCAGGTAAACGCCTTATAACCACAGCCCACGATACAATAGTGGCACGTCACATTGAATTGACGAGCGTCGTTCGGGACGATGGGAAGGCGGTCGAGCTGGCGCTTGTAAACCATGGACTATTTCCCTCAGAGAACATTGGACAGCCTTCCGTAGAGAAGTTCGTCGATGCCCTCGGCGAAGATGTCGCCGGCCTCATCGATACGCAGGGCATACTGAGGCAGGTTTTGCGTTGCGTGCCCCCAAATCTGCTGACCGCTCGCATCGCAATCAAACCGTGAATAGTGACCGGGACAATTGAGAGTGTGGTCGGCGGCCCGGTACATAAGCGGCACACCCTGATGCGGGCAGAGCGTAGAGAAGCCGACGATGTCGGACTCCGGCCCAATGCCGCCTGCCACGGGCGTACCCAGTTTGATGAGGACACCTGGCGCCTCGCGGTCCGGATAGGAAACGAGGAGGGCTTCATTGACCTTAAGGTCGCGGACGGAAGCCAACCGGCGCGACGGGTACTCGATACGCGCCGGGGCTGGCGCCGCGTTCGAAGTACCCGACACTAGGCCTGCCGCCAAAGTCCCGGCAGTGGCATATCCTGCGCCGGTAAGAAAACGACGACGCGCAACATCGACAACGCTTGGGCAGCGCTTCATCTTACCCCCACGCATACCATACTCGCGCTTCGCGCCAGTCAAAGACGGAAGCGACCATCGTCGCAAGCCAATCCGGCATTTCGACCATACTAGAACGATTGCCGGGAGTCATCCACAAGTTGAAAAATAATTCTAGAAGGATGGACATTTTATTCCTGTTCAGGGCAATTCCCGATGAGGCTCACCCCGACACAATGGAGACCGCGGCCAGGTCAAGGGACGACGACATTTCCCAAGTCGGCACACGCGCGACGCGACCGTAGGAGGAGCCACGGCGGCCGATTGACTGGCGATGTTCGTCTAAAGGCATGTTGAAGGCTGCCAATATGACCAGGCTGCCTTAGTGATTTAACTCCAAACGCATCAGCGTTGCCGAGGCGGGACAGAGATCGCGCATCTGCCTTGAGGATACGATTGCGGTTGGAGCCGTGTCCCGATGGGTCGTCGCGAAGCCAAGCCGCTTAAAGTATTCCTGCTTATCCGTTGTAAGCAAATACGCCGTCCGGGCGCCATTCTCACGAGCACATGCCGCTAGCAGATCAACGATCTTGCGCCCAAAGCCCCGACCCCTAGCGACCGGGTCCACAACAATGGAGCGAACCAATGCGTCCGGGCCATATAATTCCAAGCCACCAAATCCGATCCTCTGACCGCCGACTTCATAAGCGAACAGGTGAAGACCGGGCTCGCCAAGGTCATTCGTGGGCAGAGCCGCAAACTGCAGAGCGCGTGCGATCTGCGGAATTTCTTCCGGCCTCAAGGGAAGTCCACGCAGACCAGCCGCTCCGCCGCGCACCCTCAACTCTGCCATCGATAAATCCTCTCTGGCCTACCCGTGGTCATCTGGTTCATGCCACGGTAATTCCAGCACAAGGAAACTCCCCGCGATAGTCGAAAAGATGCTGGAGAATCGAGCCACTAGTTTACGAATTGCGATGCATTCGCGCCGATGCTCCGTAGGTTCCGGCTTTTTTGCTTTGGCAAAATGAATCGAAGCGGTTGCCTTATCGCGGGGTTTAGGGGGCCAAGCCGGGCGACGCCTACGCCTTCCAATACGAGCTGCTTCATCGTCTCGCCGTTGTTGACCTGAAGATTTCCCGAGATCAACGGTTCGATGTCGCGCCCCTTTTGACGAAACGGCCAACCCGCTCGCGAACGCCGGAAGTTGAACGTAAGGCAATTATGGTTGCGGAGATCGCCCGGCCTTTGCGGCGCGCCGTGGCGCTTGAGATATTTGGGCGAGGCACAAACGACAAAGCGGCTTTGTGCCAGCTTCCGCAAGCATGGCTGCCGGCCGGATCGCAGACCCTCAATATCGAGGAAAGCGGGTGGTTCGTAAATTGGCTGCACGGGGGGCCTTCCGCAGACGACGCCAATCAGCACCCGCCCGGAAATCCCAAGTGACAAGCCGCTCACCCCGGTCATGGCGTCAACAAAAATATGTATTTATTTCAATGGCATAGGAGTCTCATTTTCATTCTTAATGGCGGGCCATTTTGCTGCAAGAACCGCTGTAACGAGAACGGCGAACATCTGGATCCGCGTTTGGGTCCCCGGCGCTCACTTGCGCCAGGATGGCTTGCTGCCCGGTGATCCGGATCGCAAGATTCGTCATCCTCGATCCGGTCCACGCCGATTTGATGCGGGCCCTGCTGAACGGGATTCTCCCCGCATGATTCGCCCGAAGCCCTCAATGGCCTCGGCATCGATACCGGCGAAGCGGCTTGCCGGCCGGGAAAAGCGGTTAATACCGCCAAAAAACCCAAGAAAAACAGTGTTGCGAATCTGGTGTTCGTGACATCGTGACTCGGCATTGCTTCGCCCGATTTGCTGGAGTGAGCAGTGGGTTTGGCGCTGACGGGTCGGCAATTGGCGCCATTCATCCGTGTCGATCGTTCGAGGAACCTTTGCAGCTCTTTGGCCGAAATCGCGTGCTTGCCCCCGGATTGCCTGGTCGGAACATTGCTTGGCGTCGGGAAGTGCTGTGATGAGCGTGACCAGCGCCGATCCCTGGTTCGTGGTCCAGACCCAGGTCAACGCCGAAGCCAAAGCAGCTCGTAATCTCGAGCAGCAGGGATTTGAGATTTACTGGCCGCGCTATCTGAAGCGCCGTTGCCACGCCCGCAAAATCGACGAGGTCGCGGCATCCCTGTTTCCGCGCTATATATTCGTGCGAATCGACATGGCGACGCAGCGATGGCGCTCCATTCAATCGACCTTCGGCGTCGTGAGCCTGGTGTTGAATGGGGCTGAACCCGCTTCGGTGCCGCCGCAGGTTCTTCGTTCGCTGCGGGCGCGCGAAGACGAGAGCGGTTTCGTCAAGCTGGTCGAGCGCCCGAAGTTCGCGCTGGGAGACAAGGTACGGGTGATCGCAGGGGCCTTCGCCGAGAATTTCGCCTTGTTCGAGGGTCTGGCGGACCGCGACCGCATCCTGGTCCTGCTCGAGATGCTGGGGCGAAAAGTTTGCGTCTCGATCGAGGCCGATATGGTCGCGGTCGCTTAACCCGGCCCAAGGCTGGTGTCCTAAGGCTGGCGTTGAGTGTCGGTCAGGTGGACCTCAGTCACCCGGACTGCGGTAGCTTGGAAAAATCGTTCTTCTTGAGTGTTCGACGTCGATGCCTCGATGTGGCCGTAGCTGTCGAAGTCATCCGCGCTTAAGCATCCTGCCGGGCATAGGGACGGACCGGCATATTGACAGGTTTTTGTACCCACGTGCTTGTCCCGGCTTCCACCCCTCGCGATGTCCATTAAGCTTGCATCATGATGCTGATTAAAAGAGAGCGATTCGTGCCGCTGCCTGACCAGGCGCCCGGTCACGTCGCCGAGTTTTTCGCGCTGTCGGGCGCCATTTGCGACAAGATCGATTTTTCGAGAATCGAGGCGCTCGCGGCTGCGCTCGGTGCGGTGCGCGAGCGTGGCGGCCGGCTGTTCATGCTGGGCGTCGGCGGCAGCGCCGGAAATTGCAGCCACGCGGTCAACGACTTCCGCAAGCTCTGCGGCATTGAAGCCTATTCACCTGCCGACAACGTGTCCGAGTTGACCGCGCGCGCCAACGACGAGGGCTGGGAGACCATTTTCTCAGGCTGGCTCGAGGTCAGCCGCCTGAGCGAGCGCGATGCGATTTTTGTCCTTTCGGTCGGCGGGGGAGACGTCGAGCGCAACGTTTCGATCAACCTCGTCAGAGCCGTCGATTTTGCCCGCTCGCGCGGTGCCAGGGTATTCGGCATCGTCGGCAAGGAGGCGGGCTACACCGCCAGAAACGGCGATGTCGTGGTCGTCATTCCCGAAGTGAAGGTGGAATGGGTGACTCCGCTCTCGGAGGCGTTTCAGGCCGTGGTATGGCATTGTCTCGTCAGCCATCCGGCGTTGCAGGTTCGGAACACAAAGTGGTGACGACGGCGGCCAACACGAAACCCGCGGTGTTTCTCGATCGGGACGGTGTTCTCGTCGTTCCGGAAATGCGAAATGGCCGCGGTTACGCGCCGCGCAGTCTTGCGGCGTTCAGGATCTACCCGGATGCTGCGGAATCGCTCGCGCGCCTGAAGGCGGCGGGTTATCTGCTGGTGGTCGTCACCAACCAGCCCGACATCGGCAACGGTCTGGTGTCGGCGGATGTCGTCGACGAGATGCACCGGCTGCTCGCCCAGGCGCTGCCGATCGATCGCATCGAGATGTGTCCGCATTCCCAGTCCGAAGGCTGCGATTGCCGCAAGCCGAAACCGGGGATGCTGATCAACGCCGCAAGACACTACGGAATCGATCTGGCGGCAAGCGTCATGGTGGGCGACCGTTTCAGCGATATGGAGGCCGGCCGCGCCGCCGGTTGCAGGACTGTATTCATGGATCTCGATGACGTCAGCGAAGTGAAGCCCATGCCAGCCGACTTTGCGGCTCGCTCTATTGCGGAAGTGGCGGATGTGATTCTGAACACGATGTCGAACGCGCGGGGGGCGGCGATGCGCGCGGTGGACGGGCTCAAGGTGAAGATATTCGCCGATGGCGCCGATCTGGACGGCATCCTGGAGATGGCCAAGCTGTCCTACATCAAGGGATTCACCACCAATCCGACATTGATGAGGAAGGCCGGCGTGACGAACTACGAGGCCTTCGCGCGCGGGCTGCTGGAAAGGATCACGCGGCATCCGGTTTCATTCGAGGTGTTCGCGGACGATTTTCCCGGCATGATCGCCCAGGCGCGCGTGATCGCCTCCTGGGGCAGGAACGTCAATGTCAAAGTCCCGGTGATGAATACCAGGGGCGAGTTCACCGGTCCGGTTCTGCGAACGCTCGCCGCCGAGGGCGTCGAACTCAATGTTACCGCGATCATGACGCCGGAGCAGGTTGCGGCCGTCGCCGAAGTGCTGGAAGACGACGTGCCGGCGATCGTTTCCGTGTTCGCAGGGCGCGTGGCCGATACCGGAATCGACCCGGTGGCGCACATGCGCGCCTGCAGGGATATTCTTGCTCCCTTGCCCAGGGCCGAATTGCTGTGGGCCAGCCCGCGCGAGGTGCTGAACATCTTCCAGGCGGATGACATCGGCTGCCATATCATCACCTGCACCAACGATATGATCGCCAAGCTCAGCCTGGCCGGCAAGGATCTCCTGGATTACTCGCGCGAGACGGTCCAGATGTTCCATCGCGACGCCGCCGCGTCGTCGTTCTCGATCAATCCCGCGAAGTCCGCGGCCTAGGGTATGGGCATCGCCATGGAAAAACTCTTCGACAGCGTTCTCGTCACGGGTGGCGCGGGCTATTGCGGCAGCCTGCTGGTGCCCCAACTGCTCGATCAGGGCTACAAGGTTACGGTCTACGATACGATGTTCTTCGGCGACGCCTTTCTGCCGAAGGAGAATATCAGGCTTCGCGTGGTCAAGGGCGATATCCGCGATACGGCGCGCCTGGCCGCTGCCACCGCGGGGCACGACGCGTTCGTGAGCCTTGCCTGCATCTCCAACGACGCCAGCTTCGAGCTCGACGAGGCGCTGTCGACTTCGGTGAACATGGATGCCTTCGAGCCGATGGTGGTGGCAGCCAAGAGCGCCGGGGTGAAGCGTTTCATCTATGCTTCTTCCAGTTCGGTCTATGGCGTCTCCGATCAGCCTGACGTGACCGAGGACCACCCGCTGGTGCCGCTGACGCTCTACAACAAATTCAAGGGCATGTGCGAGCCGCTCTTGAAGAAGCACGCGGACGATGGTTTCACCGGGGTGATCTTCCGGCCGGCGACGGTGTGCGGATATGCGCCGCGCCTGCGGCTCGATCTTTCGGTCAACATCCTGACCAACCATGCCATCAATGCGGGCAAGATCACCGTGTTCGGCGGATCGCAGTTGCGTCCCAACCTGCACGTTCAGGACTACTGCGACGCAGTGAAGCTCTTCCTCACCGCGCCGTCGGAAAAGATCCAGAGAGAGACCTTCAATGTCGGCTACCAGAACCTGTCCATCATGGATATCGCCAGGCTGGTGCAGCGGGTCGTCTCGAAGGAGTTTCCGGAAAAGGGCGACGTCGCGATCGTGACGACGCCGAGCGACGATCTGCGCTCCTATCATATCAATTCCGACAAGATCAGGCGGGTGCTCGGCTATGCGCCGCGGCATAGCATCGAGGACGCGGTGCGCAACCTCTGCCAAGCGTTTCGCGACGGCCTCATTCCCGACGGCATGAACGACGACCAGTATTTCAACGTCAGGCGTCTCAAGCGGCTGCGCGCGGCCTGATGTCGAGACCTGTCGCGATCGTGACCGGCGGCGCCGGCTTCATCGGCAGTCATATGGTCGATCTGCTGCTGGACTCCGGATTTGCCGTGCGGGTGATCGACAATCTGAGCGGCGGGCACCGCTCGAATCTGGAGCACCGCAGGGACGATGCGGGGCTCGCCTGCTTCTGGCAGGACATCCTGGCGCTCGAGCCCGGCTCGCCGATTTTCGATGGCGCCGCCTACGTGTTTCATTTCGCCGGCATCGGCGACATCGTGCCCTCGATCGAGCGGCCGATCGACTACATGAACGTCAACGTGCAAGGCACCGTCCGCGTGCTGGAATGTGCGCGGGCGGCGGGCGTCGAGAAGGTAGTCTACGCGTCGTCGTCCTCCTGTTACGGGCTGGCGGCGACGCCGACCGACGAGGCTCATCCGATCGCGCCGCAGTATCCCTACGCGCTGTCGAAGTATCAGGGTGAGCAGGCGGCATTTCACTGGCACCGGGTTTACGGGCTGCCGGTCAACGCGGTCTGCATTTTCAACGCCTACGGTCCGCGTGTCCGCACCACTGGCGTCTATGGCGCGGTGTTCGGGGTGTTCCTGAAGCAGAAGCTGGCCGGAAAGCCCTTCACCGTGGTCGGGGACGGAACGCAGACGCGCGACTTCATCTACGTGACCGATGTGGCTACCGCATTCCTTGCCGCGGCGCGGACCGGAATTTCAGGCGAGCGTTTCAACATCGGAGCGGGCGATCCGCAATCGATCAACAGGCTGGTGTCGCTGCTCGGCGGCGACGGCATTTATGTGCCGAAGCGCCCCGGCGAGCCCGACTGCACCTTCGCGGATATCGGCAAGATCACCTCAAAACTGGGTTGGAGGCCCGCCGTTTCGTTTCCCGATGGCGTGCAGCGGATGCTCCGCGACATCGAGCGTTGGCGCGATGCGCCGCTGTGGGACCCGGAGTCGATCGCACAAGCCACCGAAAGCTGGTTCCGCTATCTCGGCAAGGACAAGGCCCCCTAGTGTCACATATGGTTTCATTGATGGAGCGCTACCGGCACAAGATCAAGACGCCGGAGGAGCTGCGCGCCATCATCGGTCCGCCGCCGCGGGAGAAGCGCGTCATCATGTGCCACGGCGTGTTCGACGTCGTGCATCCCGGACACGTCCGCCACCTGCTGTATGCCAAGAGCAAGGCCGATCTGCTCGTCGCCAGCATTACCGCGGACAGGCACATCACCAAGGGGGTGCACCGCCCGCATGTGACGCAGGATCTGCGGGCGGTCAATCTGGCGGCGTTCGAAATGGTGGATTACGTCGTGATCGACCGCAACGACACGCCGCTCGCCAATATCGCGACGATTCAGCCGGACTATTTCGCCAAGGGCTTCGAGTACAACGCCACGGGGCTTGCGACCAAGACGGCGGAAGAGGCCGCTATCGTCGAGGCCTATGGTGGCCAGCTGATCTTCACGCCGGGTGACATCGTCTATTCATCGAGCGCGCTGATCAATCAGGCGCCACCTTCGCTGAAGCTGGAAACCCTGCAGATCCTGATGGAGCGCAACGAGATCACGTTCGATCTGCTGCGCGACGTGCTCGACCGGATGCAGGGCCAGCGGGTGCACGTCGTCGGCGACACGATCGTGGACAGCTACACCCAGTGCACCATGATCGGCGGCCAGACCAAGACGCCGACCATGAGCGTACTCTACGAGAGCCGCGTCGATTATGTCGGCGGCGCCGGAATCGTGGCGAAGCACCTGATCGCGGCCGGAGCAAGGGTCACGCTCTCCACGGTGCTCGGCGACGACGCGCTGAAGGCCTTTGCGATCGACGATCTGCGCGCGGCCGGCGTCGACGTAGGGGCCGTCATCGACCCATCCCGCCCGACCGTCAACAAGAACGCCATCGTGGTCGGCGGCTATCGCCTGCTCAAGATCGATACGCTGGACAATCGCTCGATTTCGGACTCCATCCTGGCGTCCATCGCCGAAACCGTGAGCTCGACGCCGGCCGACGCGGTGATCTATTCTGATTTTCGTCACGGCCTGTTCAACCGCCGGACCATTCCCGAACTGATCAAGGCCATTCCGCCGAACGTCTATCGCGTGGCCGACAGCCAGGTGGCCAGTCGTTGGGGCAATATCACCGATTTCACCGATTTCGACATGGTCACGCCGAACGAGCGCGAGGCGAGGTTCGCGCTGGCGGACCAGGATTCCGGGATCAGGCCGCTGGCATCGAGCCTCTACGATGCAGCGCGCTGCAAGCTCTTGATCCTGAAGCTCGGCGAGCGAGGCGTGCTGGCGTGCCGCAATTCCGATCACGAATCCCTCGACAGCTTCTTCGTCATCGACAGCTTCGTCGATCGTCTGGTCGACGCGGTGGGCGCCGGGGATGCGCTTTTGGCCTATACGACGCTGGCGATGCTGGTTTCGAGAAATGAAGCGGTATCGACCATCCTGGGTGCCTTCGCCGCGGCCTGCGAATGCGAGTGCGACGGAAATATCCCCATCACGGCCGACAACGTTCGCGGCAAGATCGCGGACGTCGAACGCCAGATGAATTTTGCCTGAGATGCGTGTTGTCGTCGCAGGCCTCGGCGTGCAGGGCTACAAACGCCGCAAGTTCGCAGGCTCCGACTATGTCGCTGCGGTGGATCCGGTCAATCCGGAAGCGGACTATCCGGCGCTGCCGCAGGTTCCGCTGGACCGCTACGACGCGGTGCTGGCCTGCATTCCCGATCAGCCGAAGCTGGAGTTGCTGTCCTGGTGCGTCGCCCATGGCAAGCATGTGCTGGTCGAGAAACCGCTCTGGGCGGATCGGGAAAGCGACCTGCGCGAGCTGGAGCGCAACGCGAGAGACCGGGGGGTCGTGATATACACCGCCTACAATCACCGCTTCGAGCCGCATTTCGTCCGCATGCGCGATCTGATCGCCTCCGGGGAGCTGGGAAAAATCTACAGTTGCCGGATGTTCTACGGCAACGGCACGGCGCGCCTGGTGCGGGAATCGGGATGGCGCGACCGGGGGGCGGGCGTGCTGCCGGACCTTGGTTCGCATCTGCTCGATACCTGCCGCTTCTGGTTCGGCGACATTGCACCTGAGTTCGCGGTGACGGCGGCGAATCATTTTGAGAACCGGGCGCCCGACCATGTCGTCATCGCCAGCGAGGGGCAGGTCCCCCACTTCGAGCTGGAGATGACGCTGCTGATGTGGCGCAATCATTTCACCTGCGACGTTCTCGCCGAGAAAGGTTCGGCGCACATCTCCTCGCTCTGCAAGTGGGGGCCGGCGGATTTCATCCACCGGACACGCGTGTTGCCGAGCGGACGTCCTGCCGAGACGGTTCAGACGCTGACCCAGGACGATCCGACCTGGGCGGCGGAATACGCTCACTTCCGCTCGCTTTGCGCGCGCGCGGCGCCGACCGATCTTTCGAACGATCTCTGGCTGCACCGCGTGCTTTCCCGTCTCGGCGACGAGGCCGTGGCGCGGGCGGCCCGGTCATGAAGCCGGTGGTGGGATTTGCCGGGATGACCCATCTCGGCCTGGTATCCGCATCGGCCGTCGCCGGCGCCGGCTTCGAAACCGTCTGCTTCGACCGTGACGCGACGCTGGTGGCCGATTTGCAGAGAGGGAGACTTCCAGTCCTGGAGCCGGATCTGCCCGAGCTGATTGCCGCCAACGGCGCCCGCCAGACCTTCAGCGCCAACGCCGCCGATCTCGGCCGTTGCGATGTCGTGTATCTCGCGCCGGATATCGCCACCGACGACGAGGGGCGCAGCGATGACGGCGTGCTGCGCGAACTGATCGAGCTCGTATCGCCGGTTCTGCGCCAGGATGCCGTTCTGGTCGTGCTGTCCCAGGTCGAACCCGGTTTCACACGGAGCATGAGCGTTCCGGAGCCGGCGCGCCGCTATTATCAGGTCGAGACGCTGGTGTTCGGCCGCGCCGTCGAGCGCGCGACCCGGCCGGAGCGAACCATCGTCGGCTGCGCGGATCCGGCGCAGCCGCTCGATCCGCGATATCGCGCCGTGCTCGATGCCTTCGATTGTCCGGTTCTGCCGATGCTCTATGAGAGCGCGGAACTGGCCAAGATATCGATCAACTGCTGCCTCGTGGCTTCCGTCAGCGTGGCCAACATGCTGGCGGAACTTTGCGAGGGAATTGGCGCGGACTGGTCGGAAATCGTGCCGGCGCTCAGGACCGATCGCAGGATCGGCCCCTTCGCCTATCTGGCCCCCGGTCTCGGCATCGCCGGCGGAAATCTGGAGCGCGATCTTGCGACCGTCAGCCGGCTGGCCGAGGCCCATGACAGCGACGCCGGCGTGGTGAAGGCGTGGCGGCACAACAGCCGATATCGGCGGGACTGGGCGGTGCGCACCATCCGCAAGGCGCTGCTGGACGACAACCCACAGGCCGAAATCGCGGTCTGGGGTCTCGCCTACAAGGAGAATACCGATTCGGTGAAGAATTCGCCGTCGCTCGCCACGATCCGGCAGCTGGCCGGCGTGCCTTTCCGGGTCCATGACCCCGTGGTGCCGGCGGCGGCGGCAGGCGCTGGCGTGACCGGCGCCAGCGGACCGCTCGAGGCGACCGCGAGCGCGGAGGCGCTGATGATCTTGACGCCGTGGCCCGACTATCGGCGTATCGCGCCGGCGGACATCGCGCGCAGCCTGCGCGGCAGGATCGTGCTCGATCCCTACGCCGTTCTGGATCGCAAGGCGGCCGAGGCCGCCGGCCTGGTCTATTACACTCTCGGTCGCCGCGCCGCCGGGGAGCATCATGAGCGAGATTGACCTGTTGCGCGCCTTGCCGAAGGTGAAGCGCGACATCCAGAAGCGGAAGGATGCCAAGGACGCCGCAGTGGTCGCCGCCGCCAGGCAATTCGGGGAAATGTATTTCGACGGCCCCCGGGATTACGGCTATGGCGGCTATCGCTACGATGGCCGCTGGATGCCGGTGGCGCGCGACATCGTCGCGCATTTCGGGTTGCGGCCGGGCATGCGCGTGCTCGATGTCGGCTGCGCCAAGGGCTTTCTGGTCAAGGACCTGATGGCGGTGTGCCCCGGCCTGGAAGCCTTCGGGCTCGACATATCCCTCTATGCCCTGTTGAACTGCGAAAGGGATGTGGTTGGCCGCCTGCATCTAGGATCGGCGGAGCGGCTGCCCTTTCCCGACCGCAGCTTTGATTGCGTGCTCAGCCTCAACACCGTGCATAATCTTCCGCGTCCGCGCGCGCTCAAGGCGATGCAGGAAATCCAGCGCGTTTCGGGCGGACGGGCCTTCGTTCAGGTGGACAGCTATCACACGCCCGTGCAGAAGGAGATCTTCGAGAGCTGGGTGTTGACGGCCGAATTCCACGACTATCCGGAAGGATGGATCTCGCTGTTCGACGAGGCCGGCTACACCGGCGACTACTTCTGGACCGTGGTCGAATAAGCGCGAACGCGGGAAATTTGGCAGCAGCTTGGAACGAACATCATGTCCGGAAAGACCTATGCGATCCTCGGCGGCGGCGGCAGCTTCGGCATTCATGCAGCACTTTATCTGCTCGACCACGCCAATCCGAAAAAGGTGATCGGCATCGGCCGCGCGGCGCTGCGGCCGGAGCCGTTCTCGCTGAACATCGAGAAGCGCGAGCGCTACCAGTACCATGCCCGTCACGTCACCCATGAGCTCGACCTGCTGCTGGAACTGCTCGACCGTGAAAAACCGGAGGTCATCGTCAACTTCGCGGCGCAGGGCGAGGGCGCGGTGTCGTGGAAGAATTCGTGGCGGTTTTTCGAGACCAACTCGATGG
>Ga0302320_10014253_pt1 | contig 16469 bp, 15 predicted proteins | sample Bog_T0_3_FD_202130 | JGI IMG/M metagenome (GOLD analysis project Ga0302320, IMG submission 202130) | Peat permafrost microbial communities from Stordalen Mire near Abisko, Sweden - Bog_T0_3 | ecosystem: Environmental > Terrestrial > Soil > Wetlands > Peat | place: Sweden: Abisko, Stordalen Mire... | reverse complement strand
TTGGCATCGCTATGACTCTGCTACTCGCTTCAGAGTTACTCATTGCTTCGCGGCCAGCAGGCGTTCCCTTGTCCAGGGCAAGATGAGTTCGGTCCTCGTGATAATAACGGATGTACTCGTTCATGAGGCGTTTCAGATGCCGTTCGTTGAGAACGATCACATGATCGAGCAGATCTCGGCGGCAGTTACCGACCCAACGCTCCGCAACGCCGTTTTGCCACGGGCTTCGGAAGCTGGTGCGCTTGGGCTGAATGCCGAAGCTCCTTACAGTGTGGATTACTTCTTGGTTGAATTGCGTGCCGCGATCGAAGATCAGATAGCGCGGCGCAGAGTCGTAAGGAAATGCCTCGCGCAATTGCTGAATCACCCATGCGCTCGTTGGGTGTTTGGTCACATTGCAGTGAAGGATGCGCCGCCGATCATGCGCAATGACGAAGAAGCAGTACAGAACGCCGAAGGTGAGCGTCGGCATGGTGAAGAAGTCCATCGCGGCAATTGCTTCACAGTGGTTGCTCAGGAACGCCGCCCAGCGCTTTGCCGGCTCAGGATTGCGAGGAGCCTTTCGCATCCAGCGCAGCACGGATCGCTCCGAAATATCGAAGCCAAGCATCTTCAATTCACCGTGGATGCGCGGCGCGCCCCAGGTCGGGTTGTCGGCGACCATGCGGAAGATCAGTTGGCGCAGTTCTTTTCTCACGCACTTTCTTCCCACGCGGTTCCGACGCCGCGAGAGCCAAGTCCAGTAGAGCTTGAACCCCGCCCGATGCCAGCGGACGACGGTCTCCGGCTGGACGAGGATCAATGCCGCCTTCCATCCCGGCCAAAGCCGACGAAGCACTACCCAGAACATCTTGTCCGAAGCGGCAATTCGCGGCTGAAGGTGCTTCTGTTTCAAAACGGCAAGCTGTTGCCTAAGAGCCAAGTTCTCCAGAAGAAGATCGCGGCGAGACTGGCAAAGCCGAACAAGAAGATCGAACAAGAGCTTCAGCCAACGGAGCATGAGCCAGTTGTAGCAGAAGCGCCGCGGATTTCAATGCGAAGTCCACAGCGCAAAGGCTGCCCAAGCGCGCTCCATTTGCGCTCACTCATCGTCACCCAGCCCAAAGATTGCCTCCCGGAGCTTACGATTTAAACAGGGAGGCGACATTTCGGCTTTGCAGCTACAGCGTCTGTATACAGAATATCCGTTATCAGACATCAACCATAGCACGGCTACTACATGCTAATTACGAATTCCCACCAGTAGCCCTTCAATCTCAGCCTTTTCCGTGCCTGACACCGGCAGCAGCGGTGCGCGGGCGCGGCCTCCGTAGTAGCCGTTGAAGTCGCAGGCGTATTTAATGCCGCTGATGCCCAGCTCGCCCACGATCCGCCCGGTTGCGCCGGCAATGCGCTGCTGCTTCTCCTTCGCCAGCTCAAGGTCATGATCTTTCCAGGCGAAGTAGACCTCCTGACAGGCCTGGGGCGCGCAGGCGGCAAAGCCAAGAATCGCCCCAGCGGCTCCGGCTTCAAGAGATTCGAGCAAGATGGCGGTTGAGCCGGTCAGCACCTGGAAGCCGACTTCCCTGGTCCGCGTCTTGATAGGCGCGACAGGAGCAGCCGTTGCCAGCGCCACGCCGGCTCCCAGATCGCCCGATGAGATAAAACTTCCTGGGGCTTCGGCCTTCTGCGTCAACATGCGCCCTGTGACGGCCTCAAAGATAGGCGTCACGGTGACCGTGCGGCGTGGGGCCTTGCGCGTAGCCGCGATGGCTCCACGAATCCGGTCCATGCTGCCGCTGGAATCCTTGATTCCAAGGATGTTAGGATGCTGCGCCAGCTCCGCAACCACTTGGATGGGAATGTCGTAGGGCACGCATCGGGGGATGTTGTAGAGCAGAACCGGCAGGGGCGAACGGTCGGCCACACTGCGGAAGTAATGCAACACAGCCGCTGCAGACATCTGGCTGGCGTAGTAGGTGGGGGTACGCACCAGAACCGCATCATAACGGAAACGCGCGGCAGCCTCAGCCAGCTCGACTGTGCCCTTCACACTTTCGCGCCCAACGCCGGCTATCAGCACTTTATCCGGCGCGGCGGCGTCCGCGGCCACGCGCAGAACATCTCTGGATTCAGCATCATCCAGCATTGAGGCTTCGCCTGTTGAGCCCAACAGCAGCATTCCCGCCAGCAGGCTGCGCGAGTAGTGGGCGATATTGGCCTCAAGTTTGCGAAAATAAATCTGCTCGTCCGGATAAAACGGTGTGGGAACCGCGGCAAAAATGCCCTCAATCAGCATGGTGTTATTGTAGTGCCCGGACGTAAAGACGGGCCTTGGCAGTCTATCTTTCCTTCGTTGTCTCTTCAATTCCCGATTTCATCTCTTCGCTGAGATGCTCCATCAACTGAAACCCTGTCTGAAGAGTGCGTAGCCTCTCTTCACCCTCGGCCTGTTCCGCAGGCGTGTAGGAGTGATGGCTTGGAAAATAGGTCTCGACGGCGATAAATTCGGGGAAGACGCCACGAGAGTACTCCTGATAATTCTTAACGCCCAGATACGCATCAACATAGCTGTCAAGTTCTTCCCTCTTCATATGCGCCAATGCGCCGCTCGACATCGCGGATTCCCACGCAGTGGTGCTAAAGAAGTAGAAGCCAGGCTGCAACTCGCTCACCCGCTTGTTCAGTTCCGGCGGCGATTTCACCAATTCCGGCATGTCAGAGATGATCTTATCCAGTTTAGATTCTGTCTGATGCAGGCTCTCTTGTTCCTGGCTGAGCTGTTTCATGTCCCTGCCGAGCTCTTCCTGAAAGCTCTTTCGAGCCTCCCTCACTTGGCTGTGTTCTCGCCAGCTCTCACGCATACCTTCAAGACCCAGCGCTATCAGAATGCCAATCGTGACGATGAGAATGTGCGTCAGGAACTCCCTCACTGACTCAACGCGGCCCAAAGGCGGGTGGATGTCCATCTGTCTACGCTCCCCTTAATCCAAGTAGAATGCAAAGCAAGCCTACAACAGCAGGACAGCGGAACGCCAGGAACCTTGTCGCAGGTTCACTGTCTACGCCTAGCCAGAATTGCCGCCGCTACCGCCGCTTGCCCGTAGCTCAGCCCGCCATCGCCAGGGCTGATGCGGCAATGCTGGAAGACCTCGAATCCTTCCTCTTCCAGTCCCGTACGCAAAAGCCGCGCCAGCCGACGGTTGTGCATGCAGCCGCCGCTTAGCGCCACTTGATTCAGACCTGTAGCCGTTCGGGCATTCCCCACGGCCGCAATGAAGGCCTCCGCAATGCCAGAGTGAAAGCGCGCCGCAATGCGCGCTTTTTTTACGCCGCGCCGCAGATCGTCCACCAGAGCACGCCACAAGCCCCCAGTTTTCAACACCAGCGGTACATCCATTCCCAAGCTCTTACCCTCCCATAGCTCCATTTGGTAATAATGCCTTTCGGGCTCATCGCCAGCCAGCCCCTCCAACTCGATGGCCGCCTGCGCCTCGTAATCTACGACGCGCCGGCCTAGCACCACCGCTGCCGCCGCATCGAACAGCCTGCCCAAACTGGAGGTCAGCGGGGCATTTACCCCGCGCTCCATCATCCGGTCCAGCACCCACGCCTCTTTTTCGCTGGCTCCCACAAGCGCAGCCGCTGACTCCAGATCAACGCCCGCGGTGCGCAGCGCGGCAAACGCCATCCGCCAGGGCTCGCGGATTGCAGCCTCGCCCCCCGGCATGGGCACATACTCCAGATGAGCGAAGCGCTCGAAGCCATCGAGGCGGGTGACCAGCACTTCCCCTCCCCAGATTCGACCATCTGTGCCGTAGCCTGTGCCGTCGAGCGCCAAGCCGATTACAGGACCCTGCAAGCCATGCTCGGCCATGCACCCGGCTACATGCGCATGATGATGCTGCACGGCCACCAGGCCCAACCCGCGCTCACCCGCCCATCGTTTCGCCCAGTCTGTCGAAAGGTACCCCGGGTGCAGATCGTGCGCCACCGTCTCCGGCTCAATCTCGAAGGTGCGCATCAGATGTTGCAACGACTCGTTGAAGAATTCCAGGCCAGTCAGGTTTTCGAGATCGCCTAGGTGCTGGCTCTGGTAGACAAACCGACCGCGCGCCAGCGCAAAGACATTCTTCAAATGCCCGCCGACGGCAAGGAGCGGCGGCGCTTCCAGTTGCGACCTCAGGGACAACTCGACCCCGAGAGGCACATATCCCCTTGCCCTTCGGATCAGTTGCGGCGCTCCATCGACGACTGCGGCCACCGAATCGTCGCATCGCTGCAAAATCTCCCGGTCGTGCATCAGGAAGGCATCCGCAATGGCTCCCAGGCGCGCGCGCGCTTCGCCATTGTCGATTGCGATGGGCTCTTCGCTCAGGTTGGCGGATGTCATCACTAGCGCCCGAAGCCGGCCATCCGCAAACAGAAGATGCTGCAACGGCGCGTAGGGCAGAAAGACTCCCAGCCATGGAATCCCGGGAGCTACGGCTTCCGCGATGCAGGAGTCCGGTCTCTTTCGCGCCAACACAATGGGGCGCGCCACGGTGGTGAGCAGCGCCTCTTCTTCGGGCGTCAGCGCGCAAATCTCCCGCGCCGCTTCCAGGTCGGCCACCATCACCGCCAGCGGTTTTCCGTAGCGGTGCTTGCGCTCCCTGAGCCGCATCACGGCAGCGTCGTTGGTCGCATCCACGCTCAGGTGGAAGCCGCCGATGCCTTTGATGGCGAGTATCTGGCCCGCCGCCAACTGATCGATACATGACGCCACGGCGTCGTCAGCGGCAATCTCCCCGCCCTCTTCTGCCTCCAGCCAAACCCGAGGCCCGCACTGCCAGCACGCATTGGGCTGCGCATGGAAGCGCCGATTCGTTGAGTCGTCGTACTCCGCCTGGCAAGCCGGGCACATCTTGAACCCAGCCATCGAGGTCTGCGGGCGGTCGTAGGGAATGCTGCGCGTAATGGTGAACCGAGGCCCGCAGTTGGTGCAGTTTAGAAATGGATACCGGGATCGCCGGTCGGCGGGGTCAAGCAACTCGCGCAGGCAGTCTGGGCAAGTCGCGGCATCCGCAGGAATCCCGGTGCTCACACGACCCAAAACCTCACTGGCGACAATCCGGAATCCTGCTTCACCGGTAGCCACCAACTCACTCACCGTGACAGAATCAATTCGCGCCAGCGGAGGAGCTTCGCCGCGCAACCGCCGCAGAAACGCTTCTACTCGATCTGCGGATCCCTCGATCTCGATTGTCACGCCGTCGGTATCGTTGCCGATGAACCCGGCCAGACCCTCCTCCAGCGCCAGCCGATAGACGAATGGCCTGAAGCCGACGCCCTGCACTACGCCGCGGACGAGCGCTTTGCGCCGTACGCGTTTTGGCTGGGTTTTGTCAGTCACGGGCAGGCCTCATGTCGCAAACAAGCATAGCGCATGATCGGCTACCCATATCACTCGCCGAATCTTTAACAAGACACAACCCGCCGCTCTTCGCTACTGGATCGATTTGAGGTAAGCTGGCGCGTAGGGTGTGAGGAAGCAATGGTTCCGTGGTGGAAGCGGCTGATTCTATCGGCGATTAGCTGGTTGACGGCGGGGATCGCTATTGGAGTGATCCTTGCGCTCCAAAACATCGCTACAAATCCCAACGCACATTTCGAAACTGCGGAGTTCCTCGGTGGCATTTGGGTTGTAGTTTGTTGCAGCGTTCCGGGGTTGCTCTTGGCAATACCAATTATCTTAACCTTAACGAACATTCGCGGTTGGAGGTTTTGGATTTACCTGGCCATTGGGAGCAGTATCGGCCCGCTCTTGATCCTTGGGTTTGGGCTTTATATTTTTCTCGCGGAGCCGAATGCCGGTGGACTTATGGCACATGGCGCCCCTGTGATTGGTTTGGCAACTGCCGTATCTTGCCTGACCTCGCTTTTCTTTCTTCTTCTCCTGCGGCGAGTCCAAGCCGCAATGGTAGATAAGGGAATGGGGAGAATTTCGGCATGATAAATTCGTTCGAATCCTCGTTCCTAAATAGCTTGATAAGTGCCTCTTCCGCAAGTTGCTCGATTCCCAAACTCCACACCGACAACAACGGCGGCTTTCGCCGCCGTTGCTGTTGGGTGGTCTAGCAGTAGTTTGGCTGCCAATCTTTCCCGGCTTGGCCCGCAATTTGGTCTAGCGGGGGTGATTTGGCATTTGGACTACTTGAGTGGCTCGCCGGAGATGCTGTGCTTCTGGGTCTTTTCCGCGGAAGGCTTGGCGCTGGCCGTACTCTTGATCGCGTACCAGGAACCGCTTAAGCCCGTGAATGTCGAGCTGATTCCCACGATGGCGCTGTCCACGATCGAGCCTTCGTAGGCTGTGTGGAGGCTGTTGTCGTATTGAAGCAGGAGCTGTCCGTCATGGGAGCTCCATTTGCCAGATCCGCCCTGCGAATCCGAAAAGGTTCCGTTGGCGTTGAAGGTTACTGTATCGTGCGCGTAGCTGCCGCTGTTCGTCCAGTCATAATACGAGTTCCAGGTACCAGGTACACTCATGTGACTCTCCTTGGGGGATTGATTTTTGGGTCTTTCAGGGGGAAGCCCTACCCACCCATAACGCGCTCGGAAGTATTTTTCCTGTTTCCTTGCGAGAAAAATTTCGCTGAGATCCGATTCTTTCGCTGGTTCTTCGATTCCGAGAAGCCAACCTCTGAGCGCAACCGTCCAAGTACTGAAAGGCCTTACTCTTAGAGAGAGGCCAATGGGAGAGCCTCGGCATGGTGAATTCAAGGAAATGGGGCGTGGCGAGAGCAATAGCGGCCGTTTTTCCCCTTACGTGCCTGGGAGTCGTATCCCTACCGGCCCAGCAAGCCAATCCCGCCTCGGTCATTCAGCTTGTTGACGCCGCTGTCAAAGCACGAGTCGATCATGTTGCAGGCTATACGGTTATCGAACACTATGCCGTCTACCGGGGCGGCGATGAGACCCATCCAGCCGCTGAGATGACGGTGAGAACCGAGTACAAAGCAGAGACGGGCAAGAGCTACACCATCCTCTCCCAATCCGGCTCCACATTCATTCAAAACCATGTGCTTGCTACGCTTCTCGACCGCGAGAAACAGATCAATCTGCTCGGCAACCGGGAACATTCATGGATTACCTCGGACAACTATGAGATGCAACTGAAGTCTGGCATTGTTGAGCGGATCGACGAACGGGATTGCCTGGCAGTGGCCATTACGCCAAGGCACAAGGCACCCAATCTGATTGAAGGAACCTTGCTGGTTGACGCGAAGGACGGTTCGATCGTGCGCCTGGAAGGAACCGCAACCCAAAGTCCCTCGATCTTCACAGGAGCGGCCCAAGTGATGCGGCACTACGCCAATGTGGACGGCTATTCGATGGCCACCAACGCTCGGGCTGTGTCGGAGAGCTTTCTGCTGGGGCGCACAATCATCACCATCGACTACCGCGACTATCAAATCCAGCTTCGGCCCAGCAGGTAAGACGCGCCCGGCGCATCGATTCTCGACTATACTAGGCTTCGTGAGTTCCATTTTGGGCGACTGGAAACTCGATGCCGCGCTGGGCTCCTGCCTGCTGCTGGGGCTGCGCCATGGCTTCGACTACGATCACCTGGCGGCCATCAGCGACATCACAGCCGTGCAGAGCAATTGGCGCAGCGGATTGCGTTTGGGCATGACCTATGCTCTGGGCCATGCCTTTACCGTAGCCGCGCTGGGCATCGCCGTGCTTGAGATGCACATCGGTTTGCCGCAGGGTCTGGATCACTGGGCCGAGCGCCTGATCGGCCTCACCCTGATCGTGCTCGGCATCGGCGTGGTTGCGGGAATCCTGAGGAAAGACGCGCACGGCCACAGGCACAGCCGCATCGAGAGCCGGCTTGCCATCGCCATCAACGGAGTTTTGTGGCTGGCCTGGCGGGTTCGCCGCTGTTGGAACCGGGAGGCTCCGCAACCCGAGCGTTTCCAGTGGATGTACAACGGAAAATCGGTCTTTGTCATCGGCGTCCTGCATGGGGTGGGCGCTGAGACGCCCAGTCAGTTGGCTCTTTTCTTCCTGACCGCCAATCTGGGTGGGACTTCGCGCGGCATCCTGGGCCTGACCGCCTTTGCGGTGGGCCTGGTGGCCATGAATGCGCTGATGACAGCGACCATGGGCGGCGCCTTCAGCGCCAGCGGCCACCACCCCCGCTTCTACCACGCCATTGCATGGACCGGCGCAGCGTACAGCTGCATTATCGGCATGATCTTTCTCTTTGGAATCGCGGACCGTCTTCCCGCTCTGGGATAGGATGCCGCCGCCGGCCGCAAGGGCCGGGTTTTGCCTAAGGAAGTGATGCGGAGAACCTAATCGACACTGGCTGTTTCATCCCCTATGGGCCAGCGAAGCTGGTGGACGACTAATACACACGGAACGAAAGCACTGTGTCACAGGATGAGATTGACTCCCATGCCAGTGACCACTATCACGAAGGTAAAAGGGCCCTGGCAAGTAAAACTACCTGTAGACCAGGAGCGAGGCGCGCCAGCTTCATGACTGCGCTTTGGTCCGCCAACGGAGGAATCGTGCCAGCTTTCACACCACCGCCGCTGCCAAGCGACGACAAACGATGGAAGATCGTGAACGGCACCATGCGCAAGAATGGTTTTGCCCGCCACGCGCTGATTGAAACGCTCCACACTGTGCAGTCCTCGTTCGGTTACCTTGACGACGACGCCATCCGGTTTGTGGCCCGCTCCCTGCGTGTGCCGTTGAGCCAGGCTTACGGAGTGGTGACCTTCTATCACTACTTCAGCCTGAAGCCACCAGGCAAGCACACCATCACCGTCTGCGCCGGCACCGCCTGCTACATCAAGGGCTCAGACAAGCTGGTTGCTGCGGCAGAAAAGCGCTTGGGCATAGCTCAGGGACAAACGACCAAGGACGGGCAGATCAGCCTGATGACCGCCCGTTGCGTGGGCGCTTGCAGCCGCGCGCCCGTAGTGCTTTGCGACGGAGAGGTGGCCGGTGAGGTTACTGCGGAGCAGATGCTCGAGCATCTGGAAAGGTGGGCTGTGGAATGACAATCGAAGAGCTCGAACAGATCGCCAAAAGCGTCTGCCAGGAGAACGATAAATACGATTTTGAAGTAAACGTCTGCATGGATCTGGCTTGCGCGAGCCAGGGCGCGGACAAGCTGCGGGAAGCTCTGACGAAAGCGGCTGAGGCCTCCGGCAAGAATGTACTCGTCCGCCGCACCGGGTGCATGGGGCCTTGCTCCTCCGGTCCGCTGGTTCGCATCGATCCGGACGACACTCTCTATCACCATGTGAAGGCCACCAACGCCGAAGCGATTGTCTCCAGCCTGGGCGGCGATCCGGTACCCGAGTTGCAATGCGACCTGAACGAGCATTTTGACAAGCAGGTGCGGGTGGTGCTGGAGAATGCCGGCCACATCGACCCGGAAAAGATTGACGACTATATCTCCCGCGACGGCTACAAGGCTCTTTTGACGGCGCTCACCGAGATGACGCCCAGCGGCGTGATTCATCGCATCACCGAAAGCGGGCTAAGAGGACGCGGCGGCGGCGGCTATCCCACCGGGTTGAAATGGGGCACGGTAGCCAAAGCCGGCGGCGACCTGAAGTATGTGGTCTGCAACGGCGACGAGGGCGACCCAGGCGCGTTCATGGATCGCAGCGTCATGGAAGGCGACCCGCATCGCGTCATCGAGGGCATGGCCATTGCGGCCTATGCCGTGGGCGCGAGCAAAGGCTACATCTATGTGCGAGCCGAGTATCCGGTTGCGGTCTCCAGGCTGACCACCGCGCTGCGCGATGCGCGTCGCCGGGGCTTGCTTGGAAACAGCATCTGCAACACGCCCTTCAGCTTCGACGTGGAGATTCGACTGGGCGCGGGCGCTTTTGTCTGCGGCGAGGAAACTGCGCTGATTGCCTCTATCGAGGGCAGGCGCGGCACCCCGAAGCCACGGCCTCCCTACCCGGCGGTGAGCGGCCTGTGGGGCAAGCCGACGCTTATCAATAACGTTGAAACCTATGCCAACATTGCTCCCATCGTGCGCAACGGCGGCAAGTGGTTTGCCAACATGGGCTCGGAGAGAAGTAAGGGCACCAAGGTCTTCGCGCTGACCGGCAAGATCGCCAATACCGGCCTTGTGGAAGTTCCCATGGGCATCAAGCTGCGCGAGATCATTGAGGTCATCGGTGGCGGCGTACCAGGCGGGCACACCTTCAAAGCGGTACAGACGGGCGGTCCTTCGGGCGGCTGCATTCCCGCCGAGATGCTCGATGTGGGCGTCAGCTACGATGCGCTGGTCCGGCTCGGCTCCATCATGGGCTCGGGCGGCATGATCGTCATGGACGACACCTCCTGCATGGTGAATGTGGCGCGCTTCTTCGTCGAGTTCTGCATGACCGAGTCCTGCGGCAAATGTATTCCCTGCCGCGCCGGCACGGCCCAGATGTTTACGCTGCTGAGCCGCTTCTGCGCCGGCAAGGGAACCATGGAAGAGCTGGATTTGCTGGTGGGGCTGTGCGACACCATCAAGGAAACCAGTCTCTGCGGACTGGGCATGACCGCGCCCAATCCCGTGCTGAGCACGCTCAAGTACTTCAGGAACGAGTACATCGAGCACATTGTCCACAAGCGCTGTCCGGCTGGGGTCTGCAACATCGAAGCGCCCGCGCCTGCCGCTCAAGAAAAAGAGGTGTTGGCATGAGTGAGAGCGTGAACGTCAAAACTCTTCGAATCGACGGGCAGGAAGTCAGCGCCCGCTCTGGACAGACCATTCTGGATGTGGCGCGGGAGAACGACATCGATATTCCCACACTCTGCCACCTCGAAGGCCTGAGCGACGTAGGCGCCTGCCGCCTTTGCCTGGTGGAGATCAAAGGCAGCAACAAGCTGTTGCCCGCCTGCGTAGCCACGGTCTTTGAAGGCATGGAAGTGAGTACTCAAACCGAGCGGCTCCAGAAGCACCGCCGCACCATCCTTGAGCTGCTCTTTGCCGAGCGCAATCATATCTGCTCCGTGTGCGTGGCCAACGGCCACTGCGAACTGCAAGCGCTAGCCCAGGATCAGGGCCTGACCCACATCAGCCTGCCGTATCGCAACCCCGAGCTGACCGTGGATGCCTCGCACGAGCGGTTCACCGCGGATCACAACCGCTGCATCCTTTGCACCCGCTGCGTGCGAGTTTGCGCCGAGATTGAAGGCGCGCACGTGTGGGACGTGATGGGCCGCGGTATCAACTCCATCGTTATTACCGATCTGAACGATCCCTGGGGAAGCTCCAGTTGCACGCGCTGCGGCAAATGCGTGCAGGTATGCCCCACCGGAGCGCTCTTCGACAAGAGCAAGGTCGGCTCCGATCACCCCAAGTATCCAGATTTCCTGCCTTACCTGAACCTCATGAGGGGAGCGCAATGAGCAAACTGAAACTGGCGACAGTCTGGCTGGACGGATGTTCCGGCTGCCACATGTCGTTTCTTGACATGGACGAACGGCTCATCGAGTTGGCGGAGCTTGTCGATGTGGTCTACAGCCCCATCGTCGACGCCAAGGAGTTCCCCGACGACGTGGATATCGCACTGGTCGAGGGAGCCGTAGCCTCGGTGGACGACGAGAAGAAGATCAAGAAGGTGCGCGCCCACTCCAAGCTCCTGGTCGCCATGGGAGACTGCGCGGTAGCGGGCAATGTGCCGTCGATGCGCAACCCCATCGGCCCGGAAGCGATCCTCGAGCGCGCATACATCGAGAATGCCAGCGCGCAGCAGCAGATCCCCTGCGTCATTGTGCCCAAGCTGCTCCAGGTTGTGCGTCCTATCCACGAGTTCGTCAAGGTAGACGTCTTCTTGCCCGGCTGCCCGCCTTCGGCTGATACTTTCCACACGGCGCTCACCGCGCTGGTTACCGGTGAGCCGGTGGATATTCCGGCTCTCACCCGTTTTGGAGCATAAGAGAGATCGAAAGAACTCGAAGCTTCTTGGTGGCGCGACTTGAGTCGTGCCACCAAGAAGCCAGAAAATAGCCGGGGCTTTAGCCCCTGAGGGAATGCGAACCTCGGATAATCGCCTTGTTCAGAGTTCCCCTAAACCGTCTGGAGATTGCCCCATGAGTCAGACCATCACCATCGATCCCGTAACCCGCCTCGAAGGCCACGGCAAAATCACCATCCAGCTCAACGACCTCGGCGAGGTTGCGGATGCGCATTTCCACGTCACCCAGGTGCGCGGCTTTGAGCGCTTCTCCGAAGGCCGGCCGTTTTATGAGATGCCCAGCCTGATGGCGCGCATTTGCGGTATCTGCCCGGTCTCGCACCTCATTGCCTCGGCCAAGGCTTGCGAAGCCATCATGTCCGTCCGCATTCCGCATACCGCCGCGCAACTGCGGCGCATGTTGAATCTGGCCCAGATGGTGCAGTCCCACGCGCTCAGCTTCTTCTATCTAGCATCTCCCGACCTGCTGCTGGGCATGGAGTCCGATCCCAAGGCCCGCAACGTTCTCGGCGTCGTGGCCGCTAAGCCCGAGTTGGGCCGCGCCGGCGTGGCGCTGCGCCGTTTCGGCCAGCACATCATCGAGCTGCTCGGCAACAAGCGCATCCATCCCGGATGGGTTGTGCCGGGCGGCGTCACCGAGCCATTGGCGCCCGCCAAGCGCGATGAGATTCTGGCTGCGCTGCCCGAGGCCTACGCCAACATCGCCCTCGCGCTGGCCGCCTACAAGCAGATCGCTGATAGCTTCAAGCCGGAGATCGACGTCTTCGCCAACTTCCCGTCGAACTACATGAGCCTCATCAATGAAGACGAGTCCATCGAGTTTACCGACGGCGCGCTGCGCATGATCGATCCTCAGGGGAAGATCCTGGACGACGGCATCACAGCCGATAAGTTCAGCGAGTCGATCGGCGAGGCAGTCGAGAACTACAGCTACACAAAGTTCGCCTACTACAAGCCGCTCGGCTATCCCGATGGCAGCTATCGCGTTGGCCCGCTTGCCCGGCTTAACATCGTCAAGTCCATGGGCACCCCGCTGGCTGAGAAGGAACTGGCGGAGTTCAAGCAACTCGCCAAGGGCCCGGTCGAGAGTTCGTTCCACTATCACCACGCGCGGCTCATCGAGATTCTCTACGGCATCGAGATGATTGAGCGTATCCTCACCGACCCGCTCATTCTCGACAAGCATGTGCGCGCCACTGCGGGCGTCAACCGGCTTGAAGGCGCAGGCCAGGCCGAGGCTCCGCGCGGCACGCTCATGCACAACTACAAGGTGGACGAAAACGGCCTGATCACCTGGGCCAACCTTGTCATTGCCACCGGCCAGAACAACAACGCGATGAACAAAGGCGTGTTGCAGGCCGCGAAAGCCTACGTCAAGGATGGCAAGTTCACCGAGGGGACGCTCAACCGCATCGAGGCTGTAATCCGCACCTTCGATCCGTGCCTGAGCTGCTCCACGCATGCCATGGGCCAGATGCCGCTGGCTGTTACGTTGGTGAACGCAGATGGCGAGGTTGTGGACCGGCTCATTCGCTAGCTGTACGATGGTCGCATGACTCAGAACACGGCCCGATGTCTCATCCTCGCCTGCGGCAACACGCTGCGCTCGGATGACGGCGTCGGGCCGTGGCTCGCTGAATGGGCTGAAAAGAGATTCGCATCAGAAGCCGATGTGCGTGTCGTGCCCCGCCAGCAATGGACTCCCGAACTGGCCGAAGAGATTGCTCGCGCCGAGTCCGTGCTGTTCATCGACTGCTCGGTCGATTCTGCTCCGGGGTCGGTCAGCCTGGTGCCCGTCGAGCCTGCGGTAGGCACCCAAGGCCTCGCCACTCATCACCAGGGCGCGCCCGAACTGCTCACCCTGGCCCGCGAACTCTACAATTCCCTGCCCCGCAACGCCATCCTGCTGACCATCGGCGCCGGCTCGACGGAACTTGGCGAGCTATTCAGCGATGCCGTCTCAGCTTCCGTTCCCGACGCCTGCCGCCTGATCGAAGAAACTGTACTCATACACTTCGGGAACAATCCCAGCTTTCCCGGTGTCTAACCAAAGTAGCAGTGCCACCTGCCTGACTCGACCCATGCTTGATCCGCCAGTATATGCACTTTTGCGTCCGAAAAGGGGTTCTCTGTGCTTGAACTGCGCCGTGTTTCTAAGCACTTCTCCGGCATTCCCGCCGTGGATGACATCAGCTTCTCTGCCCGGCCCGGCGAAGTCACCGGCTACCTGGGACCGAACGGCTCTGGCAAGTCCACCACCATGAAGATGATCACCGGCCTGATCGAAATGACTATGGGCCATATCCTCTTTCAGGGCAAACCCATTCAGGACGATCTGATTGGCTACAAGCGGCGCATGGGCTATGTCCCGGAGGAGCCATACCTTTATAACCACCTTTCTGGAGTGGAATACTTGACCATGGTCGCGCAGCTTCGCGGACTTCCAGACAGGCAGTCCTCGGAATGCATCGACGGGCTGCTGCACCTGCTCTCGCTCCACGACGACCGACACGCGTCTATCTCCGGCTACTCGAAGGGCATGCGCCAGAAGATCCTCATCGCTGCTGCGCTTATGCACAATCCCGAACTCATCCTGCTCGACGAGCCTTTCTCAGGGCTTGACGTCGGCACGTCGCTGGTTTTGCGCAGCCTTATTCAAGAGTTGGCGGCGCGCGGTAAGGTGGTACTCTTCAGTTCGCATGAGCTAGACACTGTTGAACGCGTCTGCTCGCGCGTTGTGATTCTCCACGGCGGCAGGCTGGTCGCCGACGATTCCATCGAGCGCCTCCGTTCCCTGATGGAGTTGCCCACGCTCGAAGCAATCTTTTCGCAGCTCGCGGTTGAGCAGGACACCGAATTGATGGCGCGGCAAATCGCGGACCTCATCCATGCGTAACTTCATTCAAATCATGATCGCTCGACTGCCGCTCGAATTTCGCGTTCTTTGTCGCCAGTTTCTTCTCCGTGTAATTGACCTCGAAGCCTTGTCGATTCAAGCCGACGTTGTTGGATTCCTCGGCCAGTTTGCAGGCGTGCTCATTATGTACAGCCTGATTCAGACCATTGTTGCTCTTTCCTTGTGGCCTCCCCCACCTCCGCAGGTTTTGCATATCATGGCCTGGCACACGGAGCACTCATCCGTCGAGATCATGATGCTGGTCGTCGGCCTGATCGCGGTCGTCAGTTGGGACGCAACCTTCCCCGACCGCCGCGACGTGATGGTGCTGTCGCCATTGCCAGTCGTCCCGCGAGTCATTCTTCTCGCCAAGGTTGCGGCCTCGGCTGCCATTCTCGGCATTGCGATTCTAGCCTTGAACTGCGCCTCGTCTTTTGCATGGTCTCTCGTCCTGGCGGGGTTCCCAGGGGCGCTGCGGTTCTTTCTGGTCTGGTGGTTCACCATGGTCGCGGCCAGCGCATTCCTCTACTGTTCCGTGCTCACCGTACAGGGATTCTCCGCTCTCCTGCTCCCCCGCCGCATCTTCCTGCGTCTGTCGGCGATTCTGCAGTTGGCCGCATTTGGCCTCTTCCTAGGAGTGTATTTTCTTGAGCCCTCGGTCATAACACCCAGCCTCTTCGCATCTGTAGAAAACCATTGGGTGCTGGCCAGCTCGCCTTCTTATTGGTTCTTTGCTCTGTTCGATCAACTAAACGGAACATTGCCGCCCGAACTTACCTGGCTGGCCGCGCGGGCCTGGACCGGACTCGGCGTCGCCGTTTCCGGAGCAGCAGCCTCGTTACTCCTCTGCTACATGCGCACCATGAAGAAAACAGTCGAAGAGCCGGACCTGGTGCCGGGAGCGGGCGGCTCGCATTGGGCACCGCGCTTCGGTGGTCCTCTCCAAACTGCCGTCGTGCTTTTCAGTTTTCGGTCGCTGGCGCGCAGCCGCCAGCATCGCGTTGTCTATGCGTTCTATCTATCGGTTGTCTTCGCCATCGCGCTTTCCTTGCTGCGAGGCAATCGGTCGGCAGCGGCGCCCCTTCCAGTCACACTCGATCTCCTGATTCCAACGATCATAATGATGTGTTTTGCCGTAATCGGACTGCGCAGCGTATTCCCGCTTCCGATCTCGCTCACCGCCAACTGGGTATTGCGCGTCACGCAACTGTCCCCGTCGCAGAACTACATTGCCGCAACCAGGCGGTCGATGCTCTTGTTCGCCGTTATCCCGATATGGCTTGTCTCGGCTTCACTATCGCTTTCTTTCAGGCCTTGGCAACACGTCGCGGAACACCTCGCGGTCCTCGCAGTTCTTGGATGGATCTTTGCTGAACTGAGTCTGATCGGCTTTTATAAAGTACCGTTCACTTGCTCTTATCTGCCGGGAAAATCGAATGTTCAGTTTGCATTCTGGGGTTTCATCTTGGTCTTGCTTATCCTTGGCGGTCACCCAAAAGCGGCCACTTATGATCAGTTCAAAACCGGCCACTCTGAGGGGCTGAGACATACGCACTGACGGAGGCAATTAGCCTCTGTTGGCATGGGTAATGTCTTGAGCAGAG
>Ga0302320_10014252_pt1 | contig 16471 bp, 14 predicted proteins | sample Bog_T0_3_FD_202130 | JGI IMG/M metagenome (GOLD analysis project Ga0302320, IMG submission 202130) | Peat permafrost microbial communities from Stordalen Mire near Abisko, Sweden - Bog_T0_3 | ecosystem: Environmental > Terrestrial > Soil > Wetlands > Peat | place: Sweden: Abisko, Stordalen Mire... | reverse complement strand
ACGCGAGGGAATGCACATCAGGCGCGGGTGTCCCCACCCGCGCTTGCACGCGAGGGAATGCACATCAGGCGCGGGTGCCCCCACCCGCGCTTGCACGCGAGGGAATGCACATCAGGCGCGGGTGTCCCCACCCGCGCTTGCACGCGAGGGATTGGACATCAGGCGCGGGTGGGGACACCCGCGCTACAACGGGAACGGGTAGTATCTCAATTTGAAGTAGAGGCGGCTTTACGCCGCCATTTGGCGAGGTAAACTCGCCGCTACATCGTCAAACTCACATACTAGTCGGACACGATGTCTCTTGACAAAAAGGGCCAGTAGGTATAGGCTAGAGGTGCGATGAACGTCCGGCGCAAACCCGTCCCCACCTCGTACGCCTCCCCGCTGCACCCGTGCCAACCTGAAGCCACAAAACAGATCAAGGCATCAGAAACGACAATCTCTCCCTCGCAAGCCAATGAAAACAAAGGAGAAAGGAATGATCCCAATAAGTTATTGAAAACAAAGGGCAAGTTTTTTAAAGATGTCAAAAATGAAGGATCCTCCCAATAACTCATAGATAACAAAGGGGTGAAAACGGGAACCCAATGAGTTACTGAAAACAAAGGACTTATGAGCGGCAGCCATAAAGACCTCAAAGCTACTGAAAATAAACGAGTTAGACAGGATGCCGGGGCCAATGGTCCGTGGTCAGTCGTCCGTTGCAGACAATCTGAGCAGGGGGCAATCCCCAACCTCAAATCCAGTTCCCCGAGCACCAGGGACTACATGCGGAGTGAGTCCAACTGACGCCGAAGTCCGAACCAGGGACAACTGATTACCACCAACGGACCACGGACAACTGACAACAGACCAATGACAGCCTTTCGAAAGCCCCATGCTTTTGACTCTTGTCCCCCGCTGTGTGAAGATAGCGCCGGAGAAACTCCATGGAAAACAACCGCAAGGCCCGCATCTCAATCGCCATCATCGTCTTCGTTCTGGTCTTCCTGCCCCTGCTCTTTAGCGGCGTGAATCTGCTGGTGGACTGGCTCTGGTTTAATCAGGAAGGTTACCGCCTGATCTACGTCACCATTCTCAAAGCCCAGATCGACCTGAGTGGAATCGCCGGCCTTGGCTTCATGGCCGTGGCGGGCTTGAATCTGGTCATCGCCCACGCTCTCGCCCACCGGCAGGGGCAGCGGGTCTACTCGGAGCAGATTGAGTTCGCGCCGCTTGAGCGGTTCAGTTCGCTCTTCCGCTGGGGCATCTGGGGAGGCGTGCTTCTTGGCGGATACATCGTCAGCCAATGGGGCATGGCGCACTGGCTCACCTACCTGCGTGCGCGGCACGTACCGTGGATGGGCACGGCGGACCCGCTGTTTGGCCGCGACCTGGGGTTTTACCTCTTTCAGCTTCCCTTCACCTGGTTTCTCTATCACCTGGCGCTGGTCACGCTGATCGGGTGCCTCCTCACCGCCACGTTTCTCTACCTGGCGGAAGGCGGCGTCTGGTTCACACCGAGCGGTCCCATGATGGCAAAGTCCGCGCGCGCCCACCTGATGAGCCTGGGCGGCATCCTCTTCCTTCTGATTGCCTACCGCTTTCGCCTCGGCATGTATGACCTGCTCTATTCGCCGCGCGGCATGGTGTTTGGCGCGGGCTATACGGACGTTCACGCCACGCTGCCCGTCCTGTGGATTCTGCTGGGCATTTCGATTTTGACCGCGCTGATCTTCTTCATCCGCGCCGGCTCGGGTGACATTCGCACGCCGCTGTTCGGCATTGGCGCGCTGATCGTGGTGGGAATTCTGGGCGGCTCCATCTACCCGGAGATCGTGCAGCGCTTTGTGGTGGCCCCCAATGAGATCGACAAGGAGCGGCCCTACATTGCCAGCACCATTGAGTTCACCCGCAAGGCCTACGCGCTGGACCGCTTTGAAGAGAAGAGCTTTTCCGCCGTGGAAGACCTGACGCTGGAGGACATTCGCCAGAATGAGTCAACCTTCCGCAACGTCCGCATGTGGGACCACGATCCCCTGCTGAAGACATTCAGGCAACTACAGGAAATCCGCACCTATTACGACTTTGCCCATATTGACAACGACCGCTACTGGATTGACGGCACCTACCGCCAGGTTTCGCTTTCGCCGCGCGAACTGAATCCGGAAGCCCTGCCGGAACGGAACTGGATCAACGAGTACCTGACCTATACGCACGGCTACGGCCTCTGCCTGGGCCCGGTGAATGAGTTCACCAGCGAAGGGTTGCCGGTGCTCTTCATCAAAGACCTTCCGCCCGCTTCAAGCGTCTCTTTGAAGGTGACGCGGCCGGAGATCTACTTTGGTGAACAGGGCAGCGAATACTGCTTTGTGAAGACCCACGCGCAGGAGTTCGATTACCCCCAGGGCGACAAGGACGTCTACACCAGCTACCAGGGTTCCGGCGGAATTCCGGTGAAGAACTTCTGGCGCCGGTTGCTGTTCGCAGCGGCCTTCAGCGAGAAGAACATCCTGTTCTCTTCGGACATTCAACCGGACAGCCGCCTGATGATCTACCGCCAGGTGCTGGACCGCGCCGCGCGCCTGACGCCGTTCATCCACTATGACCACGATCCCTATATGGTCATTGCGGATAACGGCGCGCTCTATTGGATGCTGGATGGCTACACCAGTTCGACGCTCTATCCCTATTCGGAACCCGCTCCCAAGGGGGACAACTACATCCGCAATTCGGTGAAGGCCACCATCAACGCCTACACCGGTGAGACGCGGTTCTACATCAGCGACCCCGATGATCCGTTTATCCAAACCTATGCGCAGATGTTCCCGGGAGTCTTCCATTCCCTTGGCGACATGCCCAAGGATCTGCGCGCGCACATTCGCTATCCCGAAGAGATCTTCTCCGTGCAGGCGAACATGTACGCCGTCTTTCACATGACCGACCCGCGCGTGTTTTACAACAAGGAAGATCTGTGGCGCGTTGCCCAGAGCGCGGCGGGCGGCGCAGGCGCCAGCATGACTCCGTACTACAACATCATGAAGCTGGCGGAAGTGGGCAAGCGCGAGGAGTTCATTCTGATGGCACCGTTCACGCCCGCGCGCAAGGACAACATGATTGCGTGGATGGCGGCGCGCTGCGACGACCCCAATTACGGCAAGGTGCTGGTGTTCACGTTCCCCAAGCAGAAGCTGATCTACGGCCCGCAGCAGATTGAATCGCGCATCGACCAGGAACCGGCCATCTCGCAGCAGTTGACGCTGTGGGGGCAGGGCGGCTCCAAGGTGATTCGCGGTACGCTGCTGGTGACGCCGGTGCTGAACTCCGTGCTCTATGTTGAGCCGCTCTACCTCGCCGCCGAGCAGGGCAATCCCCTGCCGCAATTGCAGCGCGTGATTGTGGCCTATTCCGACCATGTGGTGATGGAGGCCACACTGGACGCGGCGCTGACCCGGATCTTTGGAGGCACGGTAACCACAACACCGGCCCAGCTTGCCTCCGTGCCCGGCCAGGGAACACCCGCGGCGGGAGCTGCCGTGGCCAAACCAGCAGCGGCAGAGCTGGATACGTCGGCGATGATCCACGAAGCCAACCAGCACTATGAGAAGGCGCTGCAGCTTGAGCGCAATGGCGATTGGGCCGGATATGGCGATGAGATCAAGAAGCTTGGCGAAATTCTGAACAAGCTGGCGGCGAAGCAGAAGTGACGAACGCGTAGGGGCGGTTCGCGAACCGCCCCTGCATTCAACCATCGCAATTCATACCCATGTTGTGAGAGTCGATGCGCAAAGTCCTCGCGATTCCACTGGAAGAAGTCGCCAAGCATCTCGCGTTGAACACGCGCCAGGATGTGAAGATTGTCGTGCCGGAAATCCTGGCGGGCGAGTTGATCGCAAAACTTACGGCGGCGGGCAGAGCGTTGAAGCCGGAGCGATTGGTGGAGGGCAACTGGTGGCAACATTCCGCCGGCGACGCTCCCAACGATCTGTGTGAATCGCACGAATTCTCCACCGGAATCACCCCTGAAACCTCCGGCCCCTTCGCCCTCTGCTTCGGCAATGAGAAAGGCGCGCAGGACGCCCACTACCATCCGCACCATCTGGAGATCTACTTTTCCGAACATCCGCTAGAAGCCGAATACCGCCTTGAAGAGAACTCCCCCGTCGAACGTGTGCGGTTGGAGAAGGGCGGAGTGCTCATCTTCTCCGCCGGCGTCGTGCATCGCGCGCGCCTAGGCGGATTGACCGTCGTAATCGAAATTCCAGCGGTGAAAGACGATAAGGTGGTGGTCGAACTCTAAGCTGAATCAGGAAAGCAGGGCAGAAAGCGGAAGGCAGTTTTCCTGAATTTCGAATCGTGATGAAGCCGTCTTGGGTCAGGATGATCGCTGCCTACTGCCGTCTGCTTACTGCCAACTGTCATTTTGCTGGCAGCGTACACGAATGAAGCGCGCCCGAGTGCTCAATGGCGTCATTACCCTCTTCAATGTGGCGGATGATGCCGTCCTTGTCGATCACAAAGGTGACGCGATTGGCAAAGAGGCGGGTGAAGCTCAGCACGCCGTAGGCTTTGGCAACCACCTTGTCAGTATCGGACAGCAGAGGGAAGCTGGCGCAGGTGTCATCGGCGAACTTGCGGTTCCTCTCCTGGGTGTCAATGCTGATGCCCAGAACTTGCGCGCCGGCGGCTTGGAATTTGGAGATATCAGACTGATATCCCTTGATCTCGCGGGTTCAACCAGGAGTGGAGGCGCGGGGATAGAAAGCCAGGATGACGGATTTCTTGCCGTGGAAGTCGGCAAGCTTGACGGTTTTGCCGTTCTGATCCGGCAACGTGAAGTCAGGAGCGCGGTCGCCAACCTTCAGCTCCGCCGATGTACCAAACAGTGGCATAAGGAGGATACCCAGTCCGAAAATCGCCGCTAGCAGCCTGGTTCTGCGCAATTGTTGAATCCAAACGATACCCATGGGTAATTATACCGCAAAACCCAGGGTCATGATAATTAGAACTGGGGCCTGGCGCGCGCGACCGGCTCAAACCCCCAGAGTATGAATTCTTTATGACGGACCCGACTTCCACCCCGCATCGTGATAAAATCCCACCTACTATGGGAGTTGGCAATCGTTTGCGCAGTCTATTCCGGCTTTTCCTCCTCTTCACGGTCCTGGTGGCCGTGGCTATGATTAGTGCCATCACCACCATCCGGCTCACCATTCATGGACGGCAGGAGAACATGCCCAAGCTGGTGGGCGTCTCCCTGGAGTCGGCGCAGCGCATCACCGCCGGGCTGGGCCTGGAACTGAAAGTCGAGGACAAGATCTTCAGCACGCAATATGCAGCCAATGAGATCGCCCAACAGATGCCGCCCTCCGGCACACCCCTGAAGATGGGCCAGCACGTTCATGTGCTGGTCAGTCTTGGCCCTCCGCAACTGAATGTGCCCAACCTGGTGGGTAACAGCGTGCGTGCCGCCCGCATCAACGCCATTCAGCGCGGATTGACGGTGGGGGAAGTTGCCGTGCTCCCATGGTCAGGTGACCCGGATACCGTGGTGGCGCAAGACCCGCCTCCCGCCGCCCCCGAGGTTCGCTCGCCCACCGTTAACATTCTGGTCTCCAGCGGTGAAGAACAACCCGCATTCCTCTGCCCCCGGTTCATCGGCCAGCCCATCGCTGACGTCCGCCACGTCGTGGAAAAGAACGGATTCAAGATCGGGCAGGTCAACCCGGTTGCGATGAGCGGAGGCTCAACGGGGATCATCCTGACGCAATCGCCACCCGCGGGAAGCAAGATCGGGACAGACGCGGTGTTCAGTTTCCAGGTCATTCAGTGAAGAGCAGGTGTTAGGTGCCAGGTTTCAGGTGTCAGGGGGCGTAAATTCGCTAGAGGCGTCAAACCCATCGACATCCCCCAGCCGGCACGGTGTGAACGGGCCTCAAGTCTATCGGATTCCTTGCTTGTGTTGAATTTTGCGGCACTCGAACTGCAATAAAATCGGCGGAGGCAGCCGAAAACTGACGAGGAGTCAGAAAGTACGTCTCGTCGGTCAAAAACATGCGCATTTTGCCCCAATCCGACCCCGCAAAGAGACCCAGCGTGAATCCACAACATAATGTGCAGTGGCCGCAAGGCTTAACCCCTTCAAGGAGAACTGGGCGACACAATGTCTGGATATGTGCCTTAGGGCTACTCCTGATCTGTTTGTCCAGCAAATCACCAGCACTCTTTGCGGCGGAAGAATGCCTCTCCTGCCACGGGCCGGAAACCGGGATGGTGAATTCCCAAGGGAAGTCCATCACGGTCAATCCCACCTCTCTTGCGCACAGCGTTCACAAGGATCTGGGTTGTGTCGATTGCCACGCCGGAGCAGCCAAAGAGGGGCACACGGCGAAGACGGCATCGGCTTCCTGCATTACCTGCCACGATGATGTGGCGGCCAAACTCGGCGCCAGCGCACACGCGATGCTGGGCGACCCCAAGGACAGCGCCACTTGCATCAGTTGCCACGGACAGCATGACGTGGTGGAGCCCGCCAAGCGCGGCGTGCAATTCTGCGCCACCTGCCACGAAACGGAAGTGGCCCAATACAACAACAGCGTTCACGGCCGCGCCCACGCCAAGCTGAATGGCGACGCGCCCATCTGCCAGAGTTGCCACGGCACAGCGCACGAGGTGGTGGCCTCGACGGACGCGAAATCACCGGTAAGCAAAGCCAATCTGCCGGACACCTGCGGCAAGTGCCACTCCAACCCCGCGCTCGCCGCCAAGTACATGTTCGCAGTGGCGCTGCCCGTGGAAGCTTACAAGCAGAGCGTGCACGGCCGCGCCATCCTGGCAGGCAACCTCAATGCCGCATCCTGCAATGACTGCCACGGCGTCCACGATATCCTTCCCGCCTCGGATCCAAAATCAAAAATCTGGAAGCAGAACGTGGCGTCCACCTGTGCCCAATGCCACAAGAACATTTTCGACGTCTACAAGGAGAGCATTCACGGCAAAGCCGTGGAAGCGGGTGTGATGGATGCCGCCACCTGCACGGATTGCCACGGTGAGCATCGCATTCTCGCGCCGGGAAATCCCGAATCGCCGGTTTCATTGGCAAACGTTTCGCAGGTCACCTGCTCACGCTGTCATGCGGACATTCAGCTGATGGGGCGCTTCAATGTGCCGGAATCCCGCGTCTCTACTTACCAGGACAGCTATCACGGCATGGCATCGAATTCCGGGCAGCAGACCGTGGCCAATTGCGCCAGCTGCCATGGCGTACACAACATCTTCCGCTCCAGTGATCCGCGCTCAACCGTGAACAAGGCCAACCTCAGCAAGACATGCGGCAAGTGCCATCCTGACGCGGGCCAGCGCTTCACCATCGGCCCCGTACACACGCTGCCCGCATCCACGGGCGGGGGCCGGGCGCTGAATTTCGTAAAGGCCTTCTACCTGCTGGCCATCCCGGTAATTCTCGGGTTCATGGTGCTCCACAACTTCCTGGATTGGTGGCGCAAGGCGCGGCGAATCCTGGCGCAGTACCGTGCGGGCCACGGGCAGGTGCGCCTGACGCTGAATGAACGCATCCAACATGTCCTGCTGCTGACCAGCTTCCTCACCCTCGTGGTAACCGGCTTTGCCCTGAAGTATCCCCACTCCTTCTGGGCGCAGCCGATTGTGCAGTGGGAGAGGCACTTCCCCATTCGCGGCTGGCTGCATCGCATTGCGGGTGTGGTGCTGATTTGCGCTTCGATTTACCACGTGTTCTATATGTTTGCCAAGCGTGATGGAAGGCGGTGGCTGAAGGCCATGCTGCCCCGCGTGCGCGACGTGCAAGAGGCGGTGCAGACCGTGGGCTATAACATCGGTTATCGCTCCAAGCTGCCCACTTATGCGCGGTTTAATTACACGGAGAAGGCTGAATACTGGGCGCTGGTGTGGGGCACCATCGTGATGGCCGCCACGGGCATCCTGCTTTGGGCGCACAATTGGGTGCTTTCGCACCTGCCCTACCCCATGTCCGTCCTTGACGTGACCACCGCTGTGCATTTTTACGAGGCCATCCTAGCCACGTTTGCCATCCTGATCTGGCACTTCTACTTTGTGATCTTTGATCCTGACGTCTACCCCATCAAGTGGACCGCACTGACTGGGCGCGCGCCTGAGCATGAAGTTCGGGAAGAAGAAGAGGAGGAACCCAAGGAAGAGCCCGCGCCACCTGCCGAAGAGCAGGCAAAACCTGTGCTTGCTGGTGCAGGGGAGGGTTCAATTCCGGCACCCAAGCCGTTGCAGCACGTCGCAGCCAAACCACCGGCGGCTCCATCCAAACCGACTGAAGCGCCCGGCACGGGTGAAGCTGGTCCTGACGCCCCCAAACCGGGCGCAAAGACACCCAAGCCGAATTGATCCCGCGCCTTAGACAAAGGGGCATGACGATTGACTTATTGCGTTTCAACAAAGTTTGATTTCTGTATAATCGCAAGGCGACAAGAGAGCCGAAGCGCATGAAATCAAATGGTGTTTTGCCTTTCCTTGGATTGTCGAGGGGGAATAAGCGATAACGGTTGTATTGCTCGTTGGCAAGGTTGGCTCCCTGTGCTAGATTATTACAGCTTGTTTGAGCAATGACTAAATTTTGGTTGCGTTATTAGGGGAGAACAGAACTGTGGGGATTATGCGGGATACAGTCCTCAGGCGCAATTTAACTCGGGCCGCCGGACCAGAGCTTTAGAGGTGTATGAATGGAAACGCCCTGCCCGCGCTGCGGAACGCTGAAAACGGAATCGGTCCGCCACGGGTTCATTTACAATACGCTTTGGAAGATGGGATACCACCTGAGGCGCTGTTCCTTCTGCAATCGCTGGCGCCTGCTTGCCCGTGGAGACCGAAACCGTCCCCACCCCAATGACCTTACTGCCGAAGAGTTGACGGAGCACTTCAATCGAAAGATCGCCGCAGCCATCCGCAGGGATGGCGGAACTACGGGGCCCTTTGTGAAACCGATGACACTTGATTCCGCACCCAAGCCGCCTGTGCAAGAGGTTCGACCCGCTCCCATCGCCAGTGTCGCTGTCGCTGCCCCTGCCCCTGCTGCCGCAACAGCAACGGCCACTGCTTTCAGCGTTCCGGCGCCGGTCGTGAGCGGACCACAATCGGGGTCGAAGGAAGACTACGGCTGCTGCCCGTTTTGCGGGAACATGCGTTACCGCCGTTCCCGCCGCCGCTGGTACGAGCGAGTGCTGCTGAAGCGCCCCCGAATGGCACGTTGCCTGAAGTGCGCCAAACGTTTTCCCTATCCCAGTTAGGCCAGCTGGCATGGACCCAGGGCGATAAAAGCTGCGGTTGAGCTTTGCCCGCTCCTGTTCAAATCCACCCAATCATGGTACATCTTCACGGATGAGTTCCGCCCCCCTAAACCGGCGCATTGCCCAGGCTTCAGGCATCATCATGGTAAGCGTGCTGGCCAGCCGGGTCCTGGGCTTCTTCCGCGACTGGACCGTCGCCCACCTGGTCGGCGCGAACGGCATTACCGACGCGTATGTCACCGCATTCATCCTGCCCGACTTTCTGAACTACCTGGTGGCGGGAGGTTCGCTGAGTATTACCTTTATCCCCGTTTTCACCAAGTACGTTGCGGAGAATCGCGAGGCTGAAGCGTGGCATGTATTCTCCACCGTGGTGACAGCGATGGGGATATTGTTATCCGCCCTCATCGTGGTGGGAGAAATCTTCGCCCCCCAGTTGGTGAATGTGATTTCACCCGGATTCAGCCCGGCGGGAAAGGCGGAGGTTGTCTTCCTGACACGCCTGATGTTGCCGGCGCAGATCTGCTTCTATCTGGGCAGCATCCTGAGCGCCGTGCAGTATGCCAAAGGGCAGTTTGTGGTGCCTTCCCTCACCTCGGTGGTTTACAACCTGGGAATCATTTTGGGTGGCGTGCTGCTTTTTCCCCGAATGGGAATCACGGGATTCGCCGTGGGAGTCCTTGCCGGCGCGGTGGCGGGCAACATCCTGCTTCAGGTTTATGGCGCCAGGCGCGCCGGCGCCCATTTCTCCCCCAATCTCGATATCCGGCATCCGGGTTTCCTGTTGTTCGTTAAGCTCACCATTCCCATCATGCTGGCGCTTTCGCTGGTCTTCACGGACGACTGGATCATGCGCTGGTTCGGCTCCTATCTGGTCCCCGGATCAATCTCCTGGCTGAATTACGCCAAGACCTTGATGCGGGTTCCGCTCGGGGTCGTGGGACTGTCGGTGGGCGTCGCCTCCTTCCCTTTCCTGGCGAAGCTCTATTCGGAAGGCAAGCTGGAAGAATTGAATCGCACACTGAACGCGACGATGCGAGGATTGATTCTGATCCTCGTGCCCATTTCCGCGCTCGCGGTTGCCCAAGCGACGCCAATCGTCTACTTCGTGTATTCCCATACGCGGCTCCGGGCAGGCGAACTCCAACCCACGGCCGCGGCCCTGGCCGTCTTTTCCCTGAGTATGTTCGCCTGGGGAGCACAGAACATTCTGGCGCGGGGTTTTTATGCGGCGCGCGATACCATCACGCCTGCCGTCACCGGCACGGCAATCACTTTGCTAAGTCTGCCGTTTTATCGGTGGATGGCTCATCATTACCAGTATCTGGGTTTGGCCGTGGCGAGTACGTTGGGAATCACCGTCTTGACGCTGCTGCTCTTTGTCCTTCTGAACCACCGCACGAAGAACCGGGAAACCACTGAAATCATCTGGTTTTTCCTCAAGGTCACCGCCGCGTCGGTGATTGCCGCCGGAGTGTGCTACCAGTTGACCCAGGCATTGCGTCTGCGTATTGGCTGGCAAACCACGTTACATGCCCTGGCGCTGTTGGTGATCGTGAGCACAGTTGGATTTTTCCTAACCGCTCTGCTGGCCAAGCTCTTCCGCGTGCGGGAGGTCGATTCCTACCTGGCCAAACTCCGGTTCTGACGTGGCCCCGCGGGAAGGCGCAGACGGATGAACATTGTCGATGGAACGCCGGTTGCACCTTATTCCAGTGGCAGAAGTCCTCAAGTTGCAAATTGAAGCTGGCCGGACGTGGAATCAACCACTTGGGCATCAGGCACCTTGACCCGCCGCAAGATTTAGCCTGCAAGGGTCAAGGGTTTTGACGACAACGGGGGAAACCGCGCTGCCCTTTGACTTTACGACATTATGCAAGTGCATATGGACAAAAGGACTTAACCGCATCCCCGGCGGATTGACACATCACCCAACGTCTGTTAGATTGAGAAGTTGGCATCTTGCGAATAGCACTGATTGATACTGCAAAAGTATTTTCCGGATTAGGTCTCGTCGCTCTCCTCCTGGCCGCGCCGGGATGTGCGGTGCGGAAGGTCACACACGTCCAAACTCCGGGCTTGGCGGCCCCCGCTCTCGATGCGACTCTTGCGGAGTTAGTAGGCAAGACCAACGCCTGGAGCGATGCCATCCACACGATGTCGGCCACGGTTGACTTGGAGCCCACAGCGGGGTCGGTTTACACCGGAGTCATCAAGGAATATCACGACGTCAAGGGCTTTGTGCTGTTGCAAAAGCCATCCTTGCTACGGATGCTGGGCCAGGCACCCGTGGTGCGGACAAACATTTTTGACATGGTTTCAAATGGCGAGGAATTCCGTTTGTACATTCCCTCCAAGCAGAAGTTCATAATCGGCAAGACCTCGTTCCAGCATCCCGCCAAGAACGCTCTGGAGAATCTCCGTCCCCAACACATCTTGCAGGCGTTGCTGGTTCCACCGATTGATGGGGATCAGGAAACGACCTTCCTGGAAAAGGTGAGTAACCGCACGGAAGCCAAACGTTTTTATGTGGTTACCGTCGTCCAGCCGCTGGCGGACCGGCACGTTACTTTGCGGCGGAAGATGTGGTTTGACCGCTCGAACCTGGAGTTGGAGAGGGTTCAATTCTACGATCAGGATGGCTCCTGTACCGAGGATGTGGAGTATTCGAACTACCAGGACTTCACCCAGATCCACTACCCCACCCACATCCAATTGAGCCGCCCGGAAGACGATTATGAGCTCACCCTCACCATTGAAAAAGCCACGTTCAATGCCCCCATCGCTCCCGAAAAATTCGACCTCAAAAAGCCCGATGGGGTGGAGTTGATTGACCTGAGCACCTTAAAGCAAGGGGAGAACCCGGTTGGTAAATAAGCTCATCTTCGCCAATGTCATGCACCGGCCGATCCGCACCATTGTCAGCGTGCTGGCCGTGGCCATTGAAGTCGCCATGGTGATCCTCGTGGTGGGCCTTTGCCATGGGATGGTGAATGATAGCGCCAAGCGGGTGGAGGGCGTGGGCGCAGACATCTTGGTCCGTCCGCCCGGATCTTCCTTCATGATGGGAATGGGCGAAGCTCCCATGCCAATCAAAATCGGCGACCGGCTGGCGGAACTTCCCCGCGTGCTGGCTGTGACACCCACCATTGTTCATGTCAACGCCGTGCAATCGCTTGACCTGATCTATGGCATTGACCTGACCAGCTTCAACGCCGTTTCCGGAGGCTTTGTTTATCACTCGGGTGGACCCTTCGATTCGCCGTATGACATCCTGGTGGACGATATTTATGCCCACTCGCATCATTCCAAGGTGGGGCAAACCATCAACCTGCTGAACCATGATTTTCGGATCTGTGGAATTGTGGAACACGGCAAGCTCGCCCGCAGATTTATTCCGCTCGCCACCCTTCAGGATTTGATGGTTGCACAAGGCAAGGCGACAACGTTCTTTGTGAAGTGCACAGACCCTGCTTATACCGAGCAGACCACGGATGCCATCAAGACCTTGCTGCCTGGCTATACCGTCCTTCCCATGAAGGAATACATGGATTTGATGACGTCCAACAACATTCCCGGACTGAACTACTTTATAACCGTGATGATTGGCCTCGCAGTGGGAATCGGCTTTCTTGTTATTTTCCTTTCGATGTACACCACCATCACGGAGCGCACCCGCGAGATCGGAATTTTGAAATCGCTGGGCGCGTCAAAAACCTATATTATTTCTGTCATCCTGAAAGAGGCGACCGTTCTGACGCTCATTGGAATTGTTGCCGGGATCATCGGGTCAGTGATCATGCGGAAGTTCTTCATAACGCTCTTTCCCACGCTTCCCGTTGAACTCACCTGGAACTGGAGATTCTATGCTGCCTGCCTCGCGTGGATGGGCAGCATCGTGGGGGCATTTTATCCGGCATTAAGAGCGGCGCGGCTTGACCCCGTGGACGCCCTTGCCTACGAGTAACCCGTTCGGTTAAGGGTACGTCTGGATAGGTAGTGGTCTTGGCGGCTGAATACCTGGTGATTCACCAAACGCCGCATCGAGGCGCGAGAAAACGTAAGGATTACGTGGAACCCATTATTGCTACAAGAGGTCTTAAGAAGACCTACCGGTTCGGTAAAGTTGACGTGCCCGCATTGCGTGGCGTGGACTTGATCGTTCAGGAAGGAGAATTTGTGGCTGTTGTGGGCCCTTCAGGATGCGGCAAGTCCACGCTGCTCCACATTCTTGGCGGGTTGACCGGCCCCAGCGACGGGCAGGTTTGCGTTGACGGCAATGATTTTCGCCTGATGTCTGACTCTGACCGCACGCGCTTTCGCCGACACAAAATCGGGTTTGTCTTCCAGCGGTTCAACCTGCTGCCCACGCTTTCCGCGCGTGACAACATTGCCATCGCCCAGCACATTCAGGGCAACGGATTCAACCCTCACCGCTTTGACGTCATTACCCAACTGCTGGGAATTGGGAAGAAATTGGCGCACCGGCCTTACGCGCTTTCCGGCGGCGAACAGCAGCGGGTGGCAATTGCCCGCGCCGTGATTTGCGAACCCAAGATTCTTCTGGCCGACGAACCCACGGGCAATCTGGATACGGAAAATTCCCAAATCGTGCTGGACATGCTGCGCGAACTGAACCGCACCTTCCGCCAGACCATCCTGATGATCACGCACAACCCTGAAGCTGCCGGAGTTGCCGACCGGATTATCCGCATGAGGGACGGGCGAATTATTTCTGATTGATTCTTACTGCGATTCTGACTATTTTTCCAAGCTGTGACTTATGGCCCAGTCTACTGACATTCACGAGCAAGCCGTGCCCAATGAGGGAGCGGCCCACCATGACTCCGCGCTGCGCACCGCGGGGGCGAAAATAAAACTTGTGGTCACGCGCAGCATCTTCTGGTCTTACAACCGCGGTAGCTGGCAGTATGACCTGATCGTGATTGCCATCCTTGCTTTCATCTTCCTCTCTCCGCGCTCCTGGTTCAATGACCGCCCCACGCTGCAATTGACCGATTTGCGCCACCAGCAGGGCATCGTGGAAATGGGCCGGGTCAATCACGACGTTCGCTACCTGGTGGACGCCCGGCTTGTCGATTCACTCGGCCAGAAACCTGATGACGCCATCCCCGTCATTCTCCGGGAACACCTTCAGAAACCGTTTACCGTAAAAACCATTGACGCAGTCCGCGACCGCCATCAGGTGATTCTGGGCTATACTGTGGTGGTGGAAGAGTAACGCGCCGGCGCAAATCAGCATTCTGCCGCCGGACGCGTCTGTAATCAGTTATGCGAGCTCATGCGAAACGTCTGTAAAATCTTGGTGCGCATCTTCCTGGCTGGGGCCATGGCCTTGACGCTCGCCCCGCCAGCCGGCGCCCGCAGAGGCAAACACCACGCTGACCTGACCGTTAATGAAGTTCTTTTTCAGATGAATGAGGCTTCCAAGAAACTCCACACCTTGTCCGCCAATCTGGAATACACCAAGGTCACCGTGCTGGTGGATGACAAGTCCACGGAATCAGGCCAGCTCTACTTTCGCCACGGCAAGACTCCCGAAATTCGCATCGAGATGGCCAAGCCCGAAAGCAAAATCATTATCTTCAAGAAGAACCGGGGCGAAATTTTCATGCCCAAGATCAATGAAATCCAGGAATACAACCTGGACCAAAAAAGCGATCTGTTGCAGCAATTTTTCCTGCTGGGATTCGGCACGGATACGAACGAGCTGAAGAAATCCTATGATGTCAATTATCTTCGGGAAGAAGATTTGGAAGATGACACCACCGCCGTGCTGGAGCTGACTCCCCGCCGCGGTAATGTCTCAGCGCAGATCTCCAAGATTCAAATCTGGGTCAGCGAGGAATCCTGGCTGCCCACCCAGCAAAAGTTTTTCGAAGCCGGCGGCGACTACCTTGTGGCCAGTTACTCCGGCGTCAGAGTCAATCGCCTTCTGCCCGCCTCCACCTTTGAACTGAATGCCCCCGATAGCGCCAAACGCGTCAGAATGAATTAAGCATCCAATTGAGCGGATTGATTCGTAGGGGCGGTTCGCGAACCGCCCCTGCGAACACATCGATTTGCGCGAGCTTGATGACGGCAAACCACGAACTGTGAGCTGTCGGCTGTCAGCTGAGAACCGTCAGCTTTTCTTCTTCGCCTGGTCTGCCACCGCCTGCGCGGCCTTGGCCACGGCCTCGGGGTCGCCAAGGTAGTAGTGCCGCAGCGGCTTCAGGTCGTCATCCAGTTCGTACACCAGCGGAATTCCCGTGGGAATGTTGAGCCCCACGATGTCCGCTTCCGAAACGTTATCCAGATACTTCACCAGACCTCGCAGACTGTTGCCGTGCGCAGCGATAACCACTCGCTTGCCCGAACGCACGACGGGGGCGATGGTCTCATGCCAATAGGGCAGCGTGCGCGCCACCGTGTCTTTCAGGCACTCGCTCAACGGCAATTCCGCTGCGGTCAAACCCGCATAACGCGCATCCTTGCCGGGATAGCGGTCGTCATCCACGGTCAAAGGGGGCGGTTGAATATCGTAGCTGCGCCGCCAGATCTTCACCTGCGCCTCGCCATACTTCTCCGTGGTCTGCGCCTTGTTCAACCCTTGCAGCGCGCCGTAGTGCCGCTCATTCAGCCGCCAGGTGTTGTGAATCGGAATGTACATCTGGTCCATCTGTTCCAGCGCCAGCCACAGCGTCTTGATGGCGCGCTTCAGCACCGAGGTATAGGCCACGTCGAAAACGAAGCCGTCCTTGCGAAGCTGGCGGCCGCCTTCCGCCGCTTCCTGAAGCCCCTTCTCGCTCAAATCGACGTCTGTCCAACCGGTAAAGAGATTCTCCTTGTTCCAAACACTTTCGCCGTGCCGCAACAAAACAAGCTTAAACATGATGCCGTCTCCTTTTAGAAACAGTGGCTGGCAACTAGTGGTTCGTGGCGAGTGGCCAGTGGTTAGTGGCTAGTCACTGATTAATCGTACTGAATAAAGTCCAAGCTGAATATTATATGCGCGATTGAGTCATGATGGTGAATGAGTAGCGTGGCTTATTTTTGCACTCCCGGGCTGCACCCGGGCTTGTCCAAATTACGGCACTGCCATTGAGGGATGATTAGCGGCTTCGCGGCATGGGAGGCTTGTAGCGCGGGTGTCCCCACCCGCGCTTTCACCAAGGGGATTGAACATCAGGCGCGGG